>ERZ772870.2389-NODE-2389-length-9870-cov-2.327356_pt1 | contig 9870 bp, 8 predicted proteins | sample MGYA00511376_ERZ772870 | MGnify/ENA primary metagenome ERZ772870 (study PRJEB29015, sample SAMEA2737719) | human gut metagenome | biome: human gut; feature: human-associated habitat; material: faeces | place: China | collected 2012 ... | reverse complement strand
GAATGCCTCTGTTCATTGGAACAAGATGCGGGGTAAAATTAATGGTCACTTCCTGTCCGCAGGCATATCCTAACTGATCTTCGATCTCTGGTGTATGTCTGTGTCCGGACACACCGTAGGCTTTGATATTTTCATTGACCTCACAGAACAGGTTCGGCAGCTTTGCACCCCGCCCTGCACCGGAAGTTCCTGATTTTGCATCAATGATCAGCGTATTCGGGTCGATCAGCCCCTCTTTTACCAGCGGATAAGCGGTCAGAATGGAACAGGTCGTATAGCAGCCCGGATTGGCGATAAGTCTTGCTCCTTTTACTTTATCACGATTGATCTCGCAGAGACCATAGACAGCTTCCTCTATAAACTGCGGACTCTTGTGCTCGATCTTGTACCATTTCTCATAGACGGAAACATCTTTGATTCTGAAATCAGCGCTTAAATCTATGATTTTTACCTTATTTAATATATCCTCTGTCAGCACACCTGCCAAAAATCCCTGCGGGGTTGCTGTAAAGATCACGTCCACCTGGCTTGCAAGCTCATCCATATTATCGTCTAGACATACATCATCCACGATCTCAAACATATTCTGGTAAACTTCTGCATATTTTTTATCTATGTAGCTGCGGGATCCATACCATTTAATCTCCACTTCTTTATGTGCCATTAAAATACGGACCAGTTCATTTCCTGCATATCCGGTTGCACCGATGATTCCTGCTTTTATCATTTTTCTCATCCTTTCCGCTCATGCTTATCTCACATGATTTCTGCACTTTTCAGCCCATTATTGTATACAGGCATACCTGCATAAGCATCTTTCTTCCTATATTAATACACCTCATCGCAGTCGTAAAGTATCTTTTTTCGTGCGCTGTTCGATATTGCATAATTATACATTCATTTTGTCTTTTATGCAATACTATTTTTTGTCTTTTTCCTATAATATGTATTATGCTTAACTATTTTCTCCATTTTGTATAATCTTTATGTATTTTTATGAATAATGAATGTATAATTTTTCACTTGCGTTTCTACATTTTTTGTTGTATATTGTCTTTAGTTAATGATCCGGCATACAAATGGGTCAAATATACATAACAGAAAGGGCTGTATCACATGAAGGAAAAAGTTATTTTAGCGTACTCCGGCGGACTTGATACCACCGCCATTATTCCATGGTTAAAGGAAAATTATGATTATGAAGTTATCTGCTGCTGTATCGACTGCGGTCAGGAAGAAGAGTTAGACGGTCTTGAAGAAAGAGCTATCTCCTGTGGAGCTTCCAAATTATACATCGTAGATATCATCGATGAATTCTGTGACGATTACATCATGCCATGTGTTCAGGCAAATGCCATTTATGAAAACAAATACTTACTCGGAACCTCTATGGCACGTCCTCTGATCGCTAAGAAATTAGTTGAAATTGCAAGAAAAGAAGGCGCTACTGCAATCTGCCACGGTGCTACCGGTAAAGGAAACGACCAGATCCGTTTCGAGCTCGGCATCAAAGCACTTGCCCCTGACTTAAAGATCATCGCTGCATGGAGAGATTCAAAATGGACCATGGATTCCCGTGAGTCAGAAATCGAATACTGCAAAGCACATGGTATTCATCTTCCATTCTCCGCTGACACAAGCTACAGCCGTGACCGTAACATCTGGCACATCAGCCATGAAGGTCTTGAGTTAGAGGATCCTGCATGTGAACCAAACTATGATCACCTGTTAGTTCTCGGTGTTTCCCCGGAAAAAGCTCCGGAAGAAGGCGAATATGTAACCATGACATTTGAGAAAGGTGTTCCGACTTCCGTAAACGGAAAAGAAATGAAAGTTTCCGATATCATCCGTGAGTTAAACCGTCTTGGCGGTAAACATGGTGTTGGCATCATCGATATCGTTGAGAACCGTGTTGTTGGTATGAAATCCCGTGGTGTATATGAGACTCCTGGCGGAACGATCTTAATGGAAGCTCACCAGCAGTTAGAGGAGCTCGTTTTAGACCGTGCAACCATGGAAGTGAAGAAAGATATGGGTAACAAACTTGCCCAGATCGTTTACGAAGGAAAATGGTTCACACCTTTATGTGATGCAGTCAGAGCTTTCGTTACCTCCACGCAGGAATATGTAACCGGTGAAGTTAAATTCAAATTATACAAAGGTAACATCATCAAAGCCGGAACAACTTCTAAATACTCTCTGTACAGTGAGTCACTCGCAAGCTTTACAACCGGTGATCTTTACGATCATCACGATGCTTCCGGATTCATCACACTGTTCGGACTTCCATTAAAAGTTCGCGCTATGAAGATGCAGGAGATCGGTGAGAAAAATAAATATGAGGACTAATCACAGGATGTGATTATGGTTCTATTAATTCATAGCGGACAATTTCCTATGAAGTAAAAAAACAGGAGCTTGTGCTCCTGTTTTTTTACTTTATACTGCCTTGTTCTGCCATCCATGAAAGAACCTGATTGTGACTGTGCCTCTGACATCTATGATTCTCACTGTCTCAGTGCTTCTACCAACAATTTTTCAAGATACTCTGCTGCCGGTGTAAGTGCCGCCTCATCCGCATAAAACTTTGGATGATGGTTCGGATAACCGACTCCCGTTCCCACGTTGATAAAACAGCCCGGAATCTTTTCGAGATAAAAAGCAAAATCCTCTCCACCTGTCGAATTACGCTGTGGAACAACCTCAAGGCCACTCTCTTCTGCCACTTTTTGTGCAAACGCACTCCACGCTTTCTCATTGACGGTTGCAGGCGGCCCCGGATGCCACAACAATTCCGCATTTGCGCCATATGCCGCTGCTGTGTGTTCCGCAATCTCACGCATGCGTCTTTCTATAAAGATACGATCGTCTTTTTCCATGGAACGCACGGTACCCTCCAGTTCCACCTTATCCGGGATCACATTCCAGGTAGTGCCGCCATTAATCCTCGTCACACTGACAACACCTGTATGGAACGGATTTAAGTTTCTGCCGACAATACTCTGGAACGCCTGTATCACAGATGCAGCTACCAGGATCGTGTCCACGCCCTCATCCGGGTGTCCTCCATGGCAGCCTGTTCCCGTGATATTTAACTCAAACCGGTCTACTGCAGCCATGACACTGCCCGCGCGGATTCCCAGCGTTCCAACCGGAAGATATGCCGCCGTATGCAGCCCAAAGATCGCTGTTACATCCGAGAACACACCGGTTTCAAGAACTGTCTCCGCACCATGGGAAGATTCCTCTGCCGGCTGGAACAGAATTTTTACAGTTCCCTGTAACTCCTCTTTCCTCTCCTGTAACAGCAATGCTGCTCCAAACACCGCCGCCGTATGAAAATCATGTCCGCAGGCATGCATTTTCCCCGGAGTTTTTGATTTATAGGGAAGATCGGTTTCCTCCGCGATCGGCAGTGCATCAATGTCACAGCGCAGTCCATAAGTTTTTCCCGGTTTTGCGCCGCGCACGATGGCGGTCACACCGGTCTTTAGCGGTATCTGCAAAATCTCAATGCCTGCCGCCGCAAGTTCCCGTTTGATCCGCTCTGTCGTCTCATATTCCTCATAAGACAGCTCCGGATGCATATGAAGTTCCTCAAAAAAACCGGTAAGTTTCTGTTCTAATGCCTTTCGTTCCATACTCTTCTCCATTTCTACACATTCTCACGTTCTGCCCACAACGTCGTCTATTATAACAAACGATCGCCTGCATGCTCCGCAAACGTTCTATCTGTTATCCCTCTCATCATTTCTGTGGTTTAAATTTTTATTCGCTTTCATCCGCCGCCTACCTGCGTCCACCGGATGGATCAAATGCATCACGCAATGCATCGCCGACAAAGTTGATGGAAACTACCAGCACAACGATCATAATTCCCGGTGGAAGCCACAGCCACGGCTGTGAAGTCAATACCGTGATAGACTGCGCCCCGTTTAACATATTTCCAAGGCTTGCCATCGGCGGCTGTACACCCATGCCAAGGAAACTTAAAGCCGCCTCATCCAGCATGGAGATCGCCATAACAGATGTTGCATATACGAGGATCGGTGCAACTGTGTTTGGTAAAATTTCTGAAAATAAGATATGACGAAGCGGCATCCCTGCTACCACATTTCCCTTGACAAAATTTGTTTCACGCAGACTTAAAACATTTCCACGCACCAGTCTCGCCACACCCGGCCAGTCTACAAATCCAAGGATCAGGATAATGCTCCACAAACCCGGTTTAAAGATTGCCGCCGCAACGAGCACAAGAAGGATATAAGGAAATGACATCACCATATCCGTAAAACGCATCAGGATCATATCCGCCACACCGCCAAAATATCCCGCGATCAGACCGAGTACCACTCCGATTACCGTGGAGATCACTGTTGCAAGGATTCCTACAAGCAGAGAAATTCTGATTGCGTATAAAAGTCTGCTGAACACATCCCTGCCGATCTGATCCGTTCCAAGGATAAATTCCTTACACGGTGCACCGCTGAAAGTTCCGACGATCGCATCCGGATCATAAGGCGCAACAACCGGCGCAAACAGAGCAGCCAGACCGACAACCACCAGTATCACAAGGCTGATCTTTGCAAGATGATGTGCGCGGAAACGCCGCATCACAGTCTGCATGTATGTTTCATTTGCATTAACTTTTTTCTTTTTTCTCATATAAGTTCAACCTCTTTACTGAAGTTTTATCGTCGGATCTACCACCGCATATAAAATATCCGTCAGAAGATTGCCGAGCAGTACCACGATCGCCGAGAGCAGACAGACGCCCATGATGACCGGATAATCACGGTTTGTGATCGCACTCATTGTCATAAGTCCAAGACCCGGCCAGGAAAAGACCTGCTCCACGATGATCGATCCGCCAAACAGTACCGGTATCTCCATTCCAATGACTGTCACGATCGGAACTAAAGCGTTGCGCAGCGCATGTTTATTGATGACCAGGAAATGACCGATTCCCTTTGCCCGCGCTGTGCGCAGATAATCCTGCTGTAAAATTTCAAGCACCGCGCTGCGGATATATCGGATATTGGTTCCTGCCATGGAAACTGCAAGCACAATGACCGGCATAACCATGTGTACCGCCACGTCCGCCGCTCCCCCGGATGTTCCAAGTGTCGTCATTCCTCCGGAAGGCAGCCAGCCCAATTTTACCGTAAACAGATAAATAAGGAGCATGGCAAGGAAAAATCCCGGAATACTGCTGCCAAGGAACGATAATGTTACCACCGTATAATCGCCTTTCGAATACTGATGGATTGCGCTGTAGATCCCTGCCGGAACCGCAAGCAGGATGCTGACAAGCAGTGACACTCCCATCAGAAGCAGGGTCGGTCCAAGATGACTCGTGATCATAGCAGCAACCGGCTGGTAATTTTTAATGGAATATCCCATATTTCCATGCAGAAGCTGCCCCAGCCATACAAAATACTGTACATAAAATGGTTTGTCGAGCCCTAATGCTATCGCTTTTGCCTGTACAGCAGCCTCCGAGACGCGTGGTCCCTGCAGCATTTCAAGCGGACTCCCCGCCATGCACATGATCGCATAATCGATCACGGTAATGCCGAGCAAAACCGGAATTGCGATCAGGATACGTTTGATAATATATTTCGTCATAATATTCCTCATTCCTGGATGAAAAAATGTATGTTACGCAGTTTCTGTCCCCTCGTAATAAGGACACGCCACCAGATGATCCGGTTTTTCCGCCATCGGCAGAAGCATCGGCTCACTCACACTGCAGTCTTCTCTCGCATACGGGCATCTCGGATGAAACCTGCATCCCTTCGGCGGATGTACTGCAGAGGCAACCTCACCTGTCAAAACGGCTGACTTTTCTTCCCGCCGTCCCGGATCTGCAACCGGTGCTGCCTGTGTCAGTGCTTTTGTATACGGATGTACCGGATGCATAAATACCTCTCCGGCATCTGCAATCTCAACGATCTTTCCCAGATACATGACTGCGATCCGGTCACTGACATAACGGACTGCACCAAGCCCATGACCGACGAACAGACTCGTCAATCCCAGTTCGTTCTGCAGCTCGCGGATCAGGTTTAATATCTGTGCCTGGATCGACACATCAAGCGCACTGACCGGTTCGTCACACACGATAAACTCCGGCTTTAAGGACAACGCTTTTGCAATTCCGATACGCTGTCTCTGACCACCTGAAAATTCATGCGGGTATTTTAGAAGTGCACTTTGAGGCAGACCAACCATATCCAGAAGCTGTTTTAAGTCTGTATCGATCGTTTTCTTATCGGATACACCATGATATAGCATCGGCTGTGCTAAAATATCATAAATATGTTTTCGTGGATTGAGTGAAGAATAGGAATCCTGAAAGATCATCTGAAGATTGGTTCCCGCCTGTTTTCGTGCCTTTTTTTCACCGCGTGTGAGAGATTTTCCACCTATTTTTTCCCCATGATAATAAATCGCACCGTCAGTCGGCGAGAGCAGTCCCACCAAAAGCTGGCCGATCGTGGACTTTCCACAGCCTGATTCTCCAACCAGTCCAAGGGTCTCGCCCTTTTTTATTGAAAAATCAATGCCGTCCACGGCCTGTATCTGACTGACGGTATGGGTAATGATACCGCCCTTGATATCATAATATTTTTTTAAATTCTCTACTCTGATCAGTTCTTTATCCATTCCTGTTTTAACTCCTGTCAGCCTTATGGCAGCGCACGAAATGATCCTTTTCTATCTCCCTCATCTCCTGCTTCTTTTCACAGCCTTCCCCGGCAAATGCACAGCGGTCCGCAAACCTGCATCCCGGAATCTGGTCATAATTTTCCGGTACGATTCCCGGAATCGATGCAAGCGTCCTTCCGCTCTCATCGTAAATGCCCGGAACCGTATCAAGCAGTGCTTTCGTATACGGATGTGCCGGATGATAAAAAAGATCCTTCACAGATGCCATCTCGATGATCTGTCCCGCATACATGACAAACACACGGTCCGCCATCTGCGCCACAAGTCCGATATCGTGTGTGATCAGGATCACAGACATCCCAATCTCTTTTTGCAGATCCCGTATTAGTTCCATGATCTGCGCCTGGATCGTCACGTCAAGTGCCGTCGTCGGCTCATCTGCGATCAAAAGTTTTGGATTACAGCAAAGTGCCATCGCGATCATCACTCGCTGACGCATTCCGCCGGAAAGCATATGCGGATATTTTTTCATTGCAGCACGCGCATCCGGCATACCGACTTTCTCTAAGATCGTGACCGCACGCTCTCCTGCTTCTTTTTTTGACAGATGCATATGAATCCGGATGCTCTCCGTGATCTGGCTTCCGATCGTAAACACCGGGTTTAACGATGTTAAAGGATCCTGAAAAATCATCGTCATCTGATTTCCGCGGATCGTATCTAACTGTTTTTCATCCATATCCAGCAGATTTTTGTTTGCAAAGAGGACAGAGCCGTCAACGACAGCTCCGCCCCTTCCTAATAATCCCATAATAGACAGTGATGTCACACTCTTGCCACAGCCGGACTCACCAACGATACAAACCGTCTCTCCTTCTGCGACATCAAAACTGACATGATCCACACTGATTTTTTTCCCAAAATCCCCGGTAAACTCTGTGGTCAGATCATTTACCTGTAATAATTTTGACATTGATTTTCCCGTTCCTTATTTCGTAATTTCCCACTGTTCCACATTGTTAAAGAAACCGTACACACTTGGTGTGGCATTTGAAAGACGTTTGTTGACAGCAGCCTGTGCGCTGACAATATAAGCAGAGAACATCGGAACATCTTCCTGTACCTTTTTATCCACAACGGAGAACAGCTCTTTCGTTTCCTCCGGATCACTTGTCAGCTGGGATATCACTTGTTGTCTGTGTCTTTGCAAGTGCTTCATTGACGCTGTCATCCCCGTATCCGGTCCAGCTGTCCTCGCCGCCTAACAGCCATGCCACATCCGGATATGGATCAACCGGTGCATAGGTGTACTGTACTGCTAAAATATCATAGTCATTGGTGCCTGCGACGGACATCAGTGTTGCAAAATCTACAGTCTGCACTTCCACTTTAATGCCGACTGCAGCCCACTGTGCCACAAATACATTCGCAGCATTTACAAATGCACTGTCACCAGAGTTCACATAAAAGCGTAAGGTCTGTGATCCGTCCCATCCGGCTTCCGCTAACAGTTCTTTTGCTTTCTCTACATCCTGCTCTACCGGAACGATACTGTCATCATAGAAAGGACTTGCAGAAGACAGAAATCCATCTGCAACTTCCCCTTTTCCTTTTAAAAGCTGTTCTAATACCATCTTACGGTCGATTGCATATAACATTGCCTGACGCACACGCACATCCGGAACATTTTTTGTCTGGATAAATACGGACTGGTTGGTCACCGGTTCTCCGTATACAACATTTACATTGGAAAGTGCCTCAACACTATCATAATCTTCCTCCGGGATGACACTCATTGTCGGCTGTGTAATATCAATCTCGCCGGACTGTAATCCTGCATAAAGCTGGCTGCCGCTCACGATCTTGATATTGAGTTTTGCGATCTTCGGTGCACCTTTCCAATAATTTTCGTTTGCTTTATAAGAAATATAATGGTCGACATCGAAATCTGTTACCATATATGGTCCGCTGACGACATCCGGGTGATTGAACCATTCTGCAGTCTTTAACTCTTCTTCCGTGTACTGCTCGATCACATGTTTTGGAAGTGTCATCAGATAACGCGCATAAGAATTCTCAAATGTGGTCAGAGACATCTCCTCTTTTGTGGTGAACTGTACGGTCGCATCATCGATCGCTTTGATACCATCAATGCTCTCTGCTCCCTCTTCCGTAAAGCCGTCATCGCCCACACCCTCAAATACATAATACATCATGGAAGTATTGCCAATGACTGGCGATGTCAGGCGCAGTGCCGTGTATACAACATCATCCGCCGTGATCTTCTCGCCATCCGACCAGGATGCTTTCTCATCGATATGCACGATAAAATTTTTGTTATCTTCCGTCGTAACAGAATCCGCGATTTCTCCCTCAAATTCCAGATTCGAATTTAATTCTACCAGTGGAAGAAACATCAGGCTGGTCGCATATTTATTGGTCTCTCCGCCATCCATCAAAAGCGGATTTAACGTTCCAAGTGTATTGGTCACACCGATATTTACAATATCATCCGAAACCTCTGCTGTCTCTGTTGCCGCCGCATTTTCCCCCTGCGGCTGACTGCCTGTATTGCCGCCGGAAGTTCCACATCCAACAGCCGTAACTCCCATCGCAGCTGCGAGCACCAGTGCTGACAGGACCTTTTTCCATCTTCTTTCTTTTCTCATAATTTCCTCACTTTCTGCGAAAAACTCCCGTATGCCCGCTTTTAGCATATAAAATAGTACTTTTCGCATATTATTTCTAGTAATCCACTAGGAATTAGGTAAATTATATTTTCTATGTTTTAAATTGTCAATCCTTTTTTGTTGAAAGATTGACAAAAAATTCATGGCTGATTATAGTATTGCTTAGAATAAAGAAAAGAGGCAATACACATGAAGAATCTGCTAATTTACCAATCCACCGAATATGACTGCGGTCCGACCACACTGACAAATGCCATCCGCTATCTCTTTGACCGCGAAGAAATTTACCCGGATATCGTCAAATATATTATGCTCTATTGTCTTGATTCTTATAATGAAGCAGGCGAAGTTGGAAAACGCGGTACATCCGCATCTGCCATGATGTTTTTGAGTAACTGGCTCACACAGTTCGGACAGGTAAAAAACTTCCCGATTTCCTGCAATTTTCTCGCTAAGGACGAGGTTGTACTCTCTGAAAACAGCCTCATTGTCGGTGCCTTACAGCAGG
>ERZ772870.2378-NODE-2378-length-9929-cov-3.336338_pt1 | contig 9929 bp, 10 predicted proteins | sample MGYA00511376_ERZ772870 | MGnify/ENA primary metagenome ERZ772870 (study PRJEB29015, sample SAMEA2737719) | human gut metagenome | biome: human gut; feature: human-associated habitat; material: faeces | place: China | collected 2012 ... | reverse complement strand
AGGGGTGCGTGAATCGCTCACCCCTTTTGCTAATATGGTACTCCCTAAAATAGGGCTTCCCTTGGAAGATGGGGTGGTAAAATGCCACCCCAGATTTTCCGTTCCGCGACGGTTACGACGGTCGCAACGGTGCTGGGAGTACCCCTCAAAACACCGTCGCGACCGTTGCGAGCGTCGCGCTTTACTCGATTACTTCAAACGCGGGGGCTTCCACCACCATGTAGGTCAGCCGGATACGCCGCCCGGCGTGCTTGGTTTTGTTCTCGTACTTCACCTGATGTTCTTCCAATAGGCGGCTGGCATTCACATTCAGATGCTTGGTAAGCCGGTTCACCGCCATGTCTGTTTGAATCGCTTGGGCCAGCTCGGTGGGGCTGCCTTCCCATTCCCGGTTGTCAGCAGATACGATCTTTGCCACGGCTTCCAGTACCGGATCTGGGGGTTGCTTCCAAAGCTCATTCTCTGCATGGTCGAGCCCCCAGACTAGGCTCTCTTGGTCCTTGCTTAGATACAGCCGCTGATCCGGCTGGTCTCTGCCCACAACCTCCAAGGTTGCCTTACTATCCGTCCACTTTTCCTTCTGCATCAGGAGCGCTCCATCCGCACAGCCCAGCAAGCCCGTAGTGCCGGAAATCATTTCAAAGCTGTCTCCCGCAGGCTGCTTTCTGGTGTGGTGGACGATCAGGGCGCAGACACCATAACGGTCAGCAAATTGTTTCAGTCTGCCGATTACCTCATAGTCGCTGGAGTAACTGTAACTGTCGCTCACCGCTTCCCGAACTTTTTGCAGGGTATCCACGATAATCAGCTTGGTATCACTATGTTCCCGGACGAACTTTTCCAGTTGTTCATCCAGGCCGCTGCCGATCATTTTAGCGTTGGTGGCAAAATGCAGGGAGCTTGTTCCCTCTACACCAAACATACGGAACATCCGGCGCTGCAAACGGCTCTCGTCATCTTCCAGAGCAAGATAAAGGACGGTTCCCTGGTGGACCTTGTAGCCCCACAAATCCTGACCGGTACTGATATGGTGGGCGATTTGCGCCACCAGGAAAGACTTGCCCTCGAACACATTGTCCATCAGCTCGTCCAGGGTTACAGTATGGAGGTAGGCCGGGTCACTCATGCGGCGCATCTTCCGGTAAAGTTCCTCCAAATCTCTTTCCGGGGAATTGATTTTTTCGTCTGGGTCTGGTATAGTGAACTTGGAATTTTGAGAGATTGACTGCCCATCATCTGCGCCAACAGATGAACTATGGGCGGTCATTTTCTTTATCTCATCGGTCATAGGCAAAGTCCTCCTGCATCCCGTTCATAATGGTGGCAATCATCTGGATGGTGTCCAGCAGCTCGTCATTCACGCCCTGTCCGGCTTCGATCCGGCGGAGCTCGTCCAGCACGGTGGCCAGCTGGTCCCGCAGGGCCTTGTAAACTCTGGGATTGCCCTGGACCACCACATCCCGGCAAAGCAGCCGCCGGATGATGTAATCCTGCTTGGTCAAGCCGGTGAGCTTCACCGCCGTCTCGATCTGGGTATCCTCTTCCGGGGAGACCCGAAAAGCCACGGTCTTGTTCCTCCAACGGTTGTGCTTGTCCAAATTCTTTGCTGACATTTTTAATTGCCCCTTTCCATGTTTAATTTATCCGCCATTTCCGCCTGCTTGGACGGAAACAGGTGCGCATAATTGTAGGTGATGTCAATGCTCTCATGGCCCACCCGGTCCGCGATGGCCGTGGCAGAGAATCCCATGTCAATCAGAAGCGACACCGCGCTATGACGAATATCGTGGATTCTGATGCGCGGCACCCCGGCTTCTTTGGCTCCCCGGTCCATCTCCCGGTGAAGATAGCTCTTGGTGACGGTAAACATCCGGTCATCCAGCCCGATGCCGTAAAGCATCTTGATGTAATCCTGGATTTCCTCGGCCAGAAACTGCGGCATGGTAATGACCCGATTGCTCTTTTCCGTCTTGGGGGTGGTAATCAAGTCCTGGCCGTTCAGCCGCTGATAGGACTTGTTGATGGTAACGGTACACTTCTCGAAGTCAAAGTCCGCCGGGGTCAGGGCCAGCAGCTCCCCCTCCCGGATACCGCACCAATAGAGCATCTCGAAGGCGTAGAAAGACAGCGGTTTATCCATCATCACATCGGCAAATTTCAGGTACTGTTCCTTGGTCCAGAACATCATCTCCCGGTTTTTCTTCTTGCCCATGCTGCCTGCCTTCTTGCAGGGATTCTCTCGGAGGTTGTAGTACCGAACCGCGTGGTTGAAGATGGCGCTGAGCTGGTTATGAACCGTCTTGAGATACACAGGCGAGTAGGGCTTACCGTTCTCGTCTTTGCGGTTCAGCATCTCATTCTGCCAGGTGATGATCTGCTGGGCAGTGATGTTGCACATTTTCAGCCTGCCGAAGTAGGGCAGCAGCTTGGTACGGATAATGTGATCCTTGGTGGCCCAGGTGTTTTCCTTGAGCCGGGTTTTCATATCCGCTGTGTAGAGGTCCACAAAGCTCCTGAAGGTCATGTCCAGATCAGCGCTGGTCTTGTTGAGCTGTTCGCGCTCCCAGGCCTGTGCCTCCCGTTTGGTCTTGAAGCCCCGCTTCTGGGTCTGCTTGCGCTCGCCGTTCCAATCGGTGTAGCGGTAGACCGCCCGCCAGGTGTTGGTCTTTTCTTCCTTGTAGACTGCCATGATTAGCCCTCCTTTTCCGTTTTGCCGTAGCAAAACTTCTCCATGAAAAAGTTCCGATTGACCCGCCCGGAGACGGTCAGATAACCCTTGTCCCGGAGTTCGGCGTTGAGCTTGTGGATCACCTTGTAGGCGTGGGACTTGGAGGTGCCCAGCTCCTGGGCCACTTCCTCCACGCGCATAAAGTTTTGTGCCTGCATTGAAAATACCTTCCTTTCTTCGTTGATGACTGCTTCGGATGGATGTTGTGTTCCATAAATGCCTCCTCACTTTCGTCCGCCACTTTTTTCCCGGATGTATAACCGGGGGATTGCGGTAGTTCTTTTTTATTTATTGATTCTAAGCTATTATGCTTAGTCTATTGTCATTATACTAAGCATAATAGCTTATGTCAATCGGAGTACGCAAAATAAATTAAATAAAATTGTTTAGTATTCCCTTGACTTTACTAAGCATTTCTGCTACGCTTTTCTTAAAGACAACCAACGATTGGAGTGTATGATATGGCGATTGGCGAACGGATTCACTTTTTCCGTCTCCTGCGGGGGATGACACAAAAATATCTCGGTATGGCGCTGGGCTTCCCGGAGAAGTCTGCCGATGTGCGCCTCGCGCAGTACGAAACAGGGTCAAGAACCCCTAAAGCAGACCTGACTGCCGCCCTGGCCCAGGTACTGGATGTCTCACCCCATGCACTCTCTGTCCCGGACATAGACTCCTATGTAGGGCTCATGCACACCCTGTTTACCCTGGAGGACAACTACGGGCTCAAGATCAGCGAGATGGATGGAGAAGTCTGCTTGAAGGTTGATGTGCGGAAGAGCAAGGACGCCGCCCGGCTGCATGAGATGCTCTGTTCCTGGCAACAGGCCGCTGCCATGCTGGAGGCGGGCGAAATTTCCAAAGAAGATTACGACAAGTGGCGCTACCACTATCCGGAGTTTGATAGGACTCAAAAGAAGACAAAGACGCTATCGCAAGAACTCAGCAATATCATGGTGGAAGCTTTAAAAGATGAAAAATAACTATAAGGAGTGCTCTTAGATGGTAGAGGCTTTAACACTAACAAGGCTTCACGAAGAAGTCCGCGAACGCTATGCCCATGATGAACAATGTGTTGTTGGCATTATGATGGCACGATACGATTTAGGCGTGACAAAGGACATAGTTGAGCAAAACTATCAGTATTGGCACCGCAATACTAGAAAGTACTTTGATGTGTTTTGGGCTGGATATGGTGCATATTTACCCCCAAGTGATGAGTCTTTAACTAAAACGATACTTAAATTTCCCGGTAATACTCAAAGAGCATACTTTGACCTGGATGCATTCATTGAAATCAAAGACCAGTTTAATGAGTACTTTAGCTCTCCTTATGAAGACAAACTTCAACTAATTCTTGTAAACTATCGCAACGGCCAATTACATTTTAGTGAATCTCTAAAAATTGACTTAGAAGAAAACCTTGACCCAAACTACGCAAAAATACGAAAAATAATGGAATTTGTAACTAATGAATGCCGTTCAGAATATGAGGTAGCTCCAATTGCCAAAAAGTTAAAATTAGGAAAATTGAAGGATACTTTTAAAGGCATTACTTTAAGCGATGTAATCAATGCAGCCATAGGAATTGCAGGACTAACAGTTTAATATGATGCAAAAAAAGAGCTAACTGACTAATCAAAATCAGTTAGCTCTTTTTTTATGAATAATGAAAAAGTGTTGCCAAATCGTTGCCACGGATGGCCTTAACCTCTAAAAAAACCAGTTATATCAGGCTTTTCCGAGTCTCTGAAATCATTCCCATTCGATGGTGCCGGTGGGCTTGGGAGTCAGATCCCACAGAACACGGTTGACGCCGGAGACCTCGTGAGTGATGCGGTTCACGATGTGCTGCATCATGCCGAAGTCCAGCTGGGCCACCTCAGCGGTGACGGCGTCCACGGTGTTGACGGCCCGGATGATAACAGGCCAGTCGAAGGAACGCTTGCCGTCGATGATGCCGGTGGACTTGATGTCGGGCACTACGGTGAAGTACTGCCAGACCTTGCCCTCCAGACCGTTCTTGGCAAATTCCTCACGGAGGATGGCGTCAGACTCCCGAACAGCCTCCAGACGGTCACGGGTGATGGCACCGATGCAACGGACGCCCAGACCGGGGCCGGGGAAGGGCTGACGGTAGACCATGTTGTCGGGCAGCCCCAGCGCCTTGCCTACCACACGGACCTCGTCCTTGTAGAGCAGCTTCACCGGCTCCACCAGCTCAAACTGCAGATCCTCGGGCAGGCCGCCTACGTTGTGGTGGGACTTGATGCCGTCGGATTCCAGAATGTCGGGGTAAATGGTGCCCTGAGCCAGGAAGGAGATGCCCTCCAGCTTCTGAGCTTCCTCAGCGAAAACGTCGATGAACTCCTTGCCGATGATCTTGCGCTTCTGCTCCGGGTCGGAAATGCCGGCCAGCTTGTCCAGAAAGCGATCCACAGCGTCCACATAGATGAGGTTGGCGTCCATCTGGTTCTGGAACACCTCGATGACCTGCTCGGGCTCGCCCTTGCGGAGCAGACCATGGTTCACGTGAACGCAGATGAGCTGCTTGCCGATGGCTTTGATGAGCAGAGCGGCGACTACGGAGCTGTCCACACCGCCGGAGAGAGCCAGCAGAACTTTCTTGTCACCGATCTGCTGACGCAGTTCTGCGAGCTGCTGGTCGATAAAGCTCTCTGCCAGAGCGGGGGTGGTGATGCGCTCCATGGTTGCGGGACGAACGTTGCTTGACATGGTAGGTTCCTCCTTGTATTTTGAATTGAATAGATTCTGTTGAAAAAGGGGAGGCAGCGTCATGATGCGCCGCCTCCCGCGGAATGGTGAGGACGATCAGTCGTCGTCCCGGAACACAATGTTGCCGGGCTCGGCGGATTCAATAATGGCCAGAGACTTCAGGTTGACGCCGGCAGCGCGCAGACGGTCGCCGCCGCCCTGGAAGCCCTTTTCCACGGCGCAGCCGATGCCCATCAGGGTGGCGCCGGCGGCGGTCACGATGTCGCACAGACCACGCATGGCTTCACCGTTGGCCATGAAGTCATCAATGATGAGGACCTTATCGTCAGAGGAGAGCCACTCCTTGCTTACCAGCAGGGTGACCTTCTTCTTGTAGGTATAAGAGTAGATGTCGCTCTGATAGAGGCCGCCCTCGATGTTGTCGCTCTTGGCCTTCTTGGCAAAAATCATGGGCTTATGGAAATAGGTGGCCACAGCGGTGGCCAGAGCAATGCCGCTGGCTTCTGCCGTGAGGACCATGGTGACCTCGTCCATATTAAAATACTTGCCGAATTCCTCAGCGATCCGGGTCAGCAGTCCGGTGTCGATGCGGTGGTTCAGGAAACCGTCCACCTTGATGATATTGCCGGGCAGAACCTTGCCCTCTTTTACGATCCGCTCCTTCAGCTCCTGCATTTGGTGCTCCCCCTTTGTGCTTTCTATTTATATAATCGTTTTTTTAAGTAGAGACTGCCTTTATTATCCCGGATTTCTACTGCTTTTGCAACTGTTTTTCCCCACAAAAACTATTGCCGGGAAGTTGGTGACTTTGTGAAAATGCGTGCCGTAAACGGACAAAAAGCCGTGAAAAGCCGCACCGTGGAAAAACACGGCGCGGCTTCCCTTATTTTTCAGCCAGACGGTCAGCGACGGTCTTGAGCCAATCACCCTGGAAATCCTCGATACTGCCGGCGTCCGTCAGGGATGCCAGAGCGGGATCGATGGGCATTTCCGCCAGAAGAGGCAGGTTGTGCGCGGCAGCGGCTTGAGCCGTTTTGCCCTCGCCGAAGAGGTAGATCTTCTTGCCACAGTCCGGGCAGGCCACATAGCTCATGTTTTCCACCAGGCCCACGATGGGGACATTCATCATTTCTGCCATCTTGACGGCCTTTTCCACCACCATGCCAACCAGATCCTGGGGAGAGGCCACGATGATGATGCCGTCCAGCGGGATGGACTGGAACACGGACAGGGACACGTCGCCGGTTCCGGGAGGCATATCCACAAACAGATAGTCGCAGTTCCACAGAACATCCGTCCAGAACTGCTGGACCACACCGGAAATGACGGGACCGCGCCAGATCACGGGGTCAGTCTCATTCTCCAGCAGGAGGTTGATGGACATGACCTGGATGCCGGTCTTGGATTCCGAGGGGATTAGGGCGTTTTCCGTGCCCATGGCCCGGTCATGGATGCCGAAGGCCTTGGGGATGGAGGGGCCGGTGATATCAGCGTCCAGAATACCGACCTGATAGCCACGGCGGCGCATGGTAACAGCCAACTGGCTGGTGACCATGGACTTGCCTACACCGCCCTTACCGGATACGATACCATAGACCTTGCCCACATGGGCGTCGGCATGGTGGGCCTTCAGCAGGGACTGAGGCTCCCGGGAAGCACAGCTCTCCCCGCAGCTGGAGCAGTCGTGCGTACATTCACTCATAAGCTTGAATCTCCTTTTTCTATTTCAAATCTCACTATAAATAATAGTATGACCGAAATGATCAGAACTATCTTATACCCATTCCGGTCAGTTCGTCAACACCTTGATCATAAATGAGAGCGTCGATAAAGCGGTAAATTCACTGCAACGGTAAGGAAGGGTATGTGCGGGAAACCCAAGAAGGGTGTCCTGCGCCATTGAAATCCCAGGTTTTCAAAACTTTTATAAAGCTCTGAAAGCTTGTTCAGTGAGGCGAAAAGACTTTTTCGACACGCTGAATAAATAACCGGTCATCACAGACGCTGAACGGCCACTTCCAGGTCTCCGGCAAAGAAATCGGCCTCCCGGCTGTGGCAGGTGAACAGGAGGATCTGCCGATGGGCTGCTGCCTGCTTCAGCCACCGGAGGGCGGCGGCGCAGCGCTCGTCGTCGAAATTGGTGAGAGCGTCATCCAGAATGATGGGGATGGACTTTTCCGATGGCAGTACCAGCTCGCAGATAGCCAGCCGGGCGGAGAGGTAGAGCTGATCTGCGGCCCCGGCGGACAAAAGCTGGATGTCCCGGTCAATGGGGTCCCCGGCGGGGCGGGCAGTGAGGTGAAAGCTCCGGTCCAGAGCGGCGGCGGTGTAGCGTCCCTCTGTCAGCTCCTGGAAGATCTCCGCCGTCCGGCGGCTGAGCTGGGGGGAAAATCGGTTTTGCAGGACGGCGTTGGCACCGGTCAAAGTGTCCATGGCCAGACGCAGGGCGTCATATTCCTCCTGAAGCTGACCGGTCTGGCTTTGCAGAGATTCGACGGAAGCCCGCAGCCCGTCAGGATCCCCCATAGCGTGAAACTGACCGGTCAGGCGGTCGGCGGCGGAACGGGCGGCGGCCAACTGGACCTGCGCCTGTGCCAGCGCATCCGCGACGGTTTCCCGACTGCGAAGAGGAGGAGACAATTCCATATCACAGCTGTCCGGGATGCCTTGCTGAACCAAAAGATCCAGACGGACCTGAGCTTCTCTGGCGGCGGTCTGGGCCTCGGACAGTGCCTTGCGGCGCTGTGCGGCCTGCCGCAGGACCTGATCGGCGGTGGGGATGTCAAAGGCGGCGGGGGCGAAGCGCCGGACCTCTAACAAAATTGCCTGTTCGTTGGTGGTCAGGGTATTGTAGTAAGCGTCGGCAGTGGCGGATTTGGCGTTCAGGTCCGCCTGTGCGGCATCCCGGACCTCCACGGCGGCGGTATAGGCATCCGCAAAGGCAGTAATCTCGTTGGTATCCGTGGTGCCGAACCGCTTCATGAGGGCGACATTGCACAGCTTTTTTAAAGCGTGCTGTCGGTACTGGCGGGAAATATAGGTGCCGGCTGCTGCCACAACGGCTGCCGCCAGTGCGGGAAGGGCCCAGGGCACCAACTGAAAGAGGGGCAGTGAGAGGACGGACAACTGCGAGTACAGCAGGGCAAAGATGCCGCCTGCCGTCGCAAGAAACAAAAAGAAAATCGCCAGCTCGCGAAAAGCGATAGGGCCGGGGACCCGGTCGGATGAAGTGCCTTGGGCTTCCTTCCGGGCGCTCTCCGCCGTCTGACCGGCAAAGGGGCTGTCATTGACGTTCTTTTCCGCCCGGAGGAGGGCTTTCATGGCCTCGTCCCGATCAGTGCGGGCTTTCTCTACGTTCTTACGGACAGTTTCCAGATTGACGATGGCGCCCCGCAGCCGTCCGATGGTCTCCGTGTCCGGGACCCGGTCTTCCTCCAACTGCTGGGTCAAACTATGGACCCGCTGGGCGGCGGTGTCGGCATCGGTGGTCAAGGCGGCTAATTGGCGGCGCTTTTGAGCTGCTTCCCACCGGTCATACTGGGCCAATTCATCGGAGAGGGCCTGCACATCGGACTCCAACGCCTGAGAACGTTCCAGAGCGTCTGCGAGCTGCTGCTGAAGCTGAACGGAGGAGTCCAACTGCTGCTGGACCTCCGCGAGCTCCGCCTCCAAGGCCGGGAGCTGGCCGCTCTTATTGAAACGGCGACGGTTCAACTGCTTTTTCAAAGCGTCATAGGCCTCTGTATAAGAGGTATCCTCGTCGCCGGAGGAAATGAGGGACGCTACGCGGCGCTCCAGGCCGGCGTCCTGCGTGATGGCCAGTCCGCTTTGGCGGATGAAGGCGCTGCGCTCAAAGACCTCCCGACTGACGCCCAGCAGAGTCTCGCCGCAATTCGCCCCGGTCAATCCCTCTACCGGGGAGGCGGTGCCGGTGTAGACAGCCTGGAAGTCCGTCATAGGGGCGGTCTGCCGCCGGGTGGTCCGGGTGATGGTGAGGTCGGCGCCGTCAGCGTGACATTCCAGCCGTCCGGACATGGAGCCGCCGTCCCACGGGGCGTAGCGGTTTTTGTCGGCGATGAAACCGACCTTGTCCCGTTCGCGGCTGTTGATGCCGTAGAGCATGGCGGTCAGAAAGGCACACCAGGTGGATTTTCCGGTTTCGTTGGGGGCTTCTATGATATTAAGACCATCCTGGAGCTGCAAGGTCTCATTCCGCAGCCGTCCGAAGACGGCGGACATACGTTGAATCAGCACAGTGATACCTCCGCAGAGCATATATAATATGGTGTCAGTATAGCATATCGGGGCTGTTTTGCACAGATTATTTTCGGCACTGTTAAGGCGATAGTAAAGGATAAGAAATACTAATAATTAAAATCAAAAAAACTTGGAAAAAACCGTTGACAAACGGGGAAGTATCTGGTATTCTAACTAAGCTGTTTGACGGCGATGAAGTGAATGAGTC
>ERZ772870.2355-NODE-2355-length-10027-cov-2.724428_pt1 | contig 10027 bp, 9 predicted proteins | sample MGYA00511376_ERZ772870 | MGnify/ENA primary metagenome ERZ772870 (study PRJEB29015, sample SAMEA2737719) | human gut metagenome | biome: human gut; feature: human-associated habitat; material: faeces | place: China | collected 2012 ... | reverse complement strand
CTTGCCGGAGTGGAGAAAAAGAAAGCTGAGGTTGTTAAAGCTTATGAGAATTTAGGTGATGCTGCTGATAAGGCTTTTAAAAAGAAACTTGATATTCATTCACCTTCAAGAGTCTTTAAAAAGTCTGGTGAATATACAGTTGATGGTTTGATACAGGGTATTGAATCAAGTTCCAAAAATGTTGGAAAATCTGCTGAACAACTTGGAAATATTCTTGTAAAAGAATTGTCAGATAAAATAAAGAATAAAGACCTGAAAACAAATGGAAAAGGTTATAGTGATGTTACGATTGCAAAGTGGTGGAAAGCTGTAGTTAATGCTACATATGCCGGGACTACTGCGCATACAAGAGCATTGCAGAAATATTATGCTGCAAGAAATAAGGTGACTAACAATGGTGAAAAACAGAGGAAAAGTCTTGAAAAGCAGAGAGCAGCATATCAAAAAAAGCTGGAAAAAGAGCAGAAAGAGCGTCAGAAAAAGCTTGAGGCACAGAGAAAGGCTTTTGAGAAAAAACAGCAGGCTCTTGTTACAAATCTTCAAAATAAAATTGAAATGAGAGATTTGAAGACTAATGGCAATGGTTACAATGAAAAGACTATTAAAACGTATTGGGATAAGGTTGTTAAGGCAACGAAAAAAGGGACATCTGCACATACCGAGGCTTTGAAACAGTATTATGAAGCAAGAAATAATTTTGTTAATAGTAAAAAAGAGTATTTAAGTAATTATAAAAAAAGTTATAAAGAGTATATGTCAACTCTTAAATCAGAGTTGAAAGAACTTAAAAATACATATAACGAAGAGGTGAAGTCAACTAAGGAATCTATCACATCAAGTTTTAGTATTTTTAGTGATGTTAGTCTGTCAAAAACGGATGATGAAAACGGTCTTGTAGTGAATTTACAACGTCAGGTTGATGCACTTCAAAAATGGCGTACAAATTTGCAGATACTTCGCAATAGAGGAGCATCAGATGAGATGATGAAAGAAATAGAAGGTCTTGGTGTGACTTCTGCAGGTGATGTTGAAACTCTTACAAAGATGAATGACCAGCAATGGGCAGAGTATAAGCAGTTATATAGTCAAAAAAATGTTGTAGCACAAAAGGAAGCTGTAACGCAAAATCAAGATTTGAAAAAATCAACGGAAAAGCAGATGAAAGATCTTGAGAAAAAATATAAGACTAAGATTGCAAAACTTAAGAAAACTTACAATAAAGAGATGAAATCAATAGGTGCTTATGTTACAAAAGGATTTGCGAATGGTATAGAAAAAGGAAGTAATGATGTATATAAGGCTATAGCGAAGCTTACCGGACAGACGGTAAAGCAGGTTAAGAAAAACCTTGGAATACATTCACCGTCAAAAGTAATGGCTGAACTTGGAGCATATACAGGTCTTGGTTTTGCACAGGGATTGCAAAGGGAAACACAGGGACTTGCAGACATTATTACCGGAAACCTTCCAACAACGGTACAAGATGTAAGTTCAGGAGCATCAGGTTTACAAAAATCAAATCAGCAATTAAATCTTACGATTCAAATGGATGGAAATGTGGTTGGAAAAGCTGCATTAAACACTGTGGATATGTTACAGGGGGCAAAGGTTAATCTTACGAGAAGGGGGATAGCAAATGCGTGATTTTTCGTTTAATGACATAAGGGCATCTAACAAGGGAATGACAGTGGAGAGTATAGATATAGGATATCCTTCTTTTAGAAGCTCTGAGACTACGGTTCCGTTTCGTGACTCGACAATTGATGTATATGACCTAATTGGATTGAAAGTTTACGATGACAGAACTATCACAGTAAAGATGTGGAAAAAGTGTATAGATAGATTAGAGGTTGAGAAGTCTAAAAATGAGGTCGCAAATTGGCTGTATGCTCAGGCTGGTAAGGTGAGATTTGTTGACAGTGCATTGCCTGAGAAGTTTTTTAAAGCAAAAATCAGTTCCTTTGATGCGTCTGCATCAACGAGAAAAGCTTGTATTATTACTGCTACATTTAAGGCAGATCCGTATATGTACTCAGTAAAAGAGGGCGGTGAAAAGACTATATGAGGACTATTACAATTTTTAAAAAAACTGAAAACAGAACAGTTAAAAATGAAATTATTCATAATATGCAGCCGGATGATATGCAGAGAAAATTGTCGGGAAGTATATCAAGAGAATTAAACTGTATTGATTCATTGTCGTGTGATATTTATCCGGATAATCCCGGATATGAAATGTTGGTACCATGTCTTACTGAAATTCAGTGTATTGATGATAATGATGTAGAGTTTTTAGGTCGAGTTCTCAAAGCTGTTCCACTGATGGATAACAATGGAGTGATATACAAGCAGGTAACCTGTGAGGGATATCTTGCCTATCTTCAGGACAGTAGTACAGATATTGAGCCGTTTAATATGTCACCTGTTGATATGGCAAAGGAACTGATTAAAAGACATAACAGCAGTGTACCGCAGCATACATTTCAAATAGAGTTTGACCAGACTGTTACAGATACAGAAAAAGCAGAGTTATCAACAAGCGGAGGAACGACATTTGATGAATTTTCAGCATTGATTTCAAAATACAACTGGGAGATTTTACTTTCTTATAAGGTTGTTGATGGAAAAGCAGTACCGGACAAGCTGACAGTTTCAAAAAAGATTGGAAAGATATGCGGTGATAGTGTAATAGAAATTGGAAACAATCTTTTATCTTATTCATGTGAGCAGGACATGAGTAATCTTTGTACGAGAATAATTCCACTTGGTACAAAAGTTTATACTGATGAGGATAATCTTGAAAGGGTTAGCATAGCCTCTGTAAATAGTGGAAAGAAGTATCTTTCAAAGAATGAAAATTTGTATGGAGTAATTCAGCGTACAATATTGTATGAGGATATCAAAGAGCCAAAGGAACTCTTGAAAGAAGCGGAAAAATATATTGAAGCTTATTCTGAGCCATACAGTAGCTATACAATATCGGCAATAGACCCACATCTTCTTGATAGTACAAAAGAAAAAATCAAGGTTGGAAACTGGTACAAAGTTAATGCTAAGTTGCTTGGTATTGATGGTGTCATGTTAAGGGTAAATAAACAGACGATAAGTCTTGACAATCCTGCAAATGACAGCTTCAGTGTGGGAAATACGACGGCGGCTACAGCATCAGGTTCTATAGCTGGTGCAGTAACCGGTGAAAAATTAAGTCTTATTGTAGACCAAAGCAATACACAGAATGTTGTTGTAACTAAGCAGTTGGCTGCACAAGAGGCATGGATAAAAGACTTAAGGGCGTCAAGTATAACGACAGATAACCTGGTTGCTAAAGTGGCACAGATAGACAGTCTTACAGCTACAGACGCAATTATAAAAAATATTGTTGCTCAAACGATAACAACAGATAATATAACAGCTGCTGTGGGAAATATAAAGAATCTTACATCGGATTCGGCCATTATTGACACAATCAGGAATACAATAATTACATCGGACTTTTCAGATTCTGTTGTAGCGAGGATGAGCAACGGTGTTATTAAAAGTGCGCTTATTGAATCGTTGTCTGCTGATAAGATAGCTGCAGGCAAAATCTATACGGATGATGTACAGATACAGTCTAAAGATGGCTGTATGGTGTTGAAAGATTCAACGATGCAGATATCTGATGGAAATCAGGTAAGAGTTCAGATTGGCAAGGATGCAAACGACAACTATACAATCATAATATATGATGAAAATGGAAATGTTCTCTGGGGCGAAGGTGGAATTACTGAAAATGCAATAAGGGATGGTCTTATCAATGACAAGATGGTAGATGATAACGCAAATATAAATGCGAAAAAAATAAATCTTCCGTCTTTGATAAAGGAAATAAACGATGGAACAGAAACGATAAAGTCCAGCGCAATAAATTATGATCCTACGGGACAGACATTAGATGTTACTTTTAACCGGATTGAATCACAGCTTTTAGATGATCTTGGATATAACCTTTATTATGACAGTCAAACAATGAAGGATGGATGGTCATTTGTTGGAAATTATTTAGAAGCCGGTGAAAAACAATGGGACAGAGAATATAAACATTATGAATGTAAAATATTCAGACTATCTGACAGTTATTCATACATAGACAGTTCATTTATGCCGGAAGATGGGAAAGTATATACGTTATCAGCATATATAAAAGGCAGAGCAATGGTTTATTATCCTGTTGGCCTTGAAGTTGGGGATGTGTATGAGTTTTCAGAAGCAACGAGAGTGAAATATGATTTTACATATGACAGCAAAAAAGGAAAGCCTGTATTTACTCCGGCAGATGATTTGGGAAGTATTGAAATATATGCGATAAAGCTTGAATATGGTGGAGCAATGACGGCATATTGTCTAACAGCGGATGAAGAAGGAAGAGAAGAAAAGGTACAAATGTCGGCATTTCATGTAAGCAGCACTAATTTGAAATCAGAATTTTATGAAAAAGACAAAGAGAACAAAAAGAAATTTTCTTTGATTAGTCAGACGGTTGATGAAATAAAAACAAAAGTCGGAGTTATTGATGGCGATTATATAACAGGTTCAGAATTAAAACAGACAGCAAAAGAGATAAATGCTAAAGTGTCAGAAATATATCAAACCAAGGATGGAATGAACAATTATGCTAAATCTTCAGAACTTAGTTTGAAAGCCGATAAAGCTACACTAGGGAATTATCAAACGATTGCGGGTATGAGCAGTTATGCGACAACAACATGGGCAAAAAATCAGATAGACAGTAAAGTTTCTGTGGGTGGGGTATGTAGTGAGATAAACCAGTCATCAGAGCAGATTACACTTAATTCTAACAGGCTTGTTGTAAATAGTTCTAACTTTAGTTTAGATAGAAATGGTAATGTCAGAATGAAAGGAAAAGTCGAAGCTACTTCAGGTTCAGTGGGTCCGTTTAATATAACAAACAATGGACTTGAGTGGGCGAGTGGTGGAACAAAAGTCTGGTCAAATGTTATTTTTACAGATTTTATTGAAGCGCAAGGGGCAAGCAAGCGTCTGGTAATTGGTGCTGAATCAAGTACGAATCGAGGAAAAGTTGATATAAATAGTTCAGATGGCGGTGTTTGGATAAACAATGCTTATTTTAATCCAAGGGATGCAATTGACTTAAATTCATCAAAAATAAATGTATTATATTCTTCTGCGGGAAATGTTAAGATTGAAAACTGCAGAGGTTTTATATCTGAGGGTAGTTCAGGATATGGTAACTTGGCCACAGTAGGATATGTGAAGTCTAAAGTATCATCAGATGAACGTATCAAGAAAAATATTGTTGAGATTCCCGATATTCAGGATATTTATATGGATATACCAATTTACAGTTTTGAATATGACGGAATTGCTGAAAGAAATGGTATATGCTTTGGAACAACTGCGCAGGCGATAGAAAGAGCTTTTGCTAAACATGATTTAAACATAGATGATTACAACATAGTTGGTAAGCGTACACCAAGCGTTTTTAATGGAGAATACAAACATATTCCGACAGGTGATGATTTACATTACATTAACTGGGAAAATCTAAATGGAATGAGTGTTTGTATGATTCAGAAATTAGTAAAAGATTTTCAGAAATTAAAACAGGAAATTGCTAAATTAAAACAAATATAAGGAGGTAATTAGGATGGTTAAATTGAATAAACAGACGTCAGTGACAGGAGTGAGTGTATTAGAGGTTGATGGAAAAGAAGAACAGGTGGCTTATATGAGTGCAACTATTCCGGTCAATGATGCACCGAATACGAGTAAAGTTATTCAGAATGTAGAATTGTTCAATGCAAATAAAGATGAGATTTTAAAAGATTTTGCTGCATTTGATGAGTATATTTATTCTTTGTTTCCAATAGAGCAAAGTGGATCGGAAAATTAAAGATGGAGGTGAATTATGGAAATACCAGTTACATTAAATGTTAAATCTGCCAATGTAATACCGGTAATAAACTGTATGCAGGGAGATACTCCGACAATTATATGTACTATCATGAATGGGGATGATACTTTTATTGCAGACCCCGGAGAATTTGACCTGTGTGTATGTGAAGGCGAAACGGCCAAACATAAGGCAATATCAATTAAATGTGCCGTTAATAGCAATATTGTTACAGTACATTTAACTAAAAATGAAACAGATGAGGCGGGGGATTTGAAACTATGTATAAGTTTTTCAAATACGGCTCAGGAGTTAGTGGTGAGTACATTTCCATTTATTTTAAAGGCTACTGAAAATCCTGCTTATTCGGCTGTAGGACAGAAGGAAAATATAAAAGCTTTAACAGATTATATAGCGGAAGCAAAGAAATATGCAGAAACTGCAAAAGATTTAGAAACAAATGTAGCTGAATCTGTGGAAAATGTGAAAAAGTATGTAGAAAGTGCATCAGAAAGTGTTATAAATGCAGAAAAAGCCCAAAAGCTGTCAAAGTCATATGCGATAGGAGATAGTGGAGTAAGAGAAGGAGAGGAAAAAGATAATTCAAAGTATTATAGTGAAAAATCAGCGGAAAGTAAGCAAGCAGCAGATAAGGCGGCGGAGCTGGCAGGTCAGAAAGCAGAAGAGGCGAGACAGTTAGGGCTAGAGGCGTCTGAGAATGCAAAAAGTGCATCAGAGAGTGTTATAAATGCAGAAAAAGCCCAAAAGCTGTCAAAGTCATATGCGATAGGTAATAGTGGATTAAGAGAAAATGAAGATACTGATAACTCAAAATGGTATGCACAACAGGCAGAGAAATATGCAAAGCAAGCGGAGGAGATTGCAGGCGGTAACTTCATACCTGAGTCTGAAAAGGGAATTGCAGGCGGTGTAGCTGTATTGGATGCTAACTTAGCAGTAGCTAAAGCAGTAGCAGACGAAGATGGAAATAATATTAAAAAAAGTTTGAAAGGCAAATCTGATAGCAATCATACACATCTATATGCAGGTTCAAATACCGCTGGAGGAATTGCAAATTCTTCAAATTTAGTATATGCAACATCACATCAAGGAGAGTGGTATCAAAATTCTCAATGGGATGGAACTTATTTTCAAACAAACTATAAGCATGGGGATGATGTTTTACCTATGAGAGTAGGTTATTCAGGTTATAGTGACAATTCTGAAAAAGTAAATAATCATACAGTAAACAGTGATGTGCCGGCAAATGCCAAGTTTACTGATACTACATATCCAATATCATATAAAACAATAGATGCATCATTTTTAAATAGTTTTAGGACAGAAACAAAAGGTAATACTGCAACAGGTGATTACATTTCAACAATTAGAAGTGAAGCTAGTGTTGATGGTGCTGGAGCATATGGTTCAGGCTTAGCATTTGGACGTGGAGATACACATGGATATTTATATGTGGACTATAATACTGCAAATGCATATTTAGGAGGAGGAAACGCAAATTTACTTCAATGGCATAAAAAAATATCTTTTTCTGACCATGCACATACAACGGTAAATGGGCACACTGTAAACTCAGATGTTCCTGTTAATGCTGTATTTACGGATACTACATATTCAGATGCAACAACATCGGCTCATGGATTGATGAGTGCCGGTGATAAATCTAAATTAGATGGTATTGCAACAGGTGCAAACAAAACAACAATTTTAAATTCACTTGCTGCCACCACAACAGGGTCCGCTTTAGATGCTGTACAAGGAAAAGCATTGAACGATGCAATAGCATCATTAAAAAAATCTGTCAGTGATGGAAAAAGTGCTATTGCGTCTGCCATCACTGCAAAAGGGGTTAGCACAGCATCAGACGCCTCATTTGCTACAATGACTACCAATATAAAGAACATTAGTACCGGAGTAAATCCTTTTGAGTTACTTAAAGATGATAAATTAGAAGTGCGGAGAGGTTATACAAGTGATTATATCTCTCGATTGGTTTCGTCAAATGCATATCAAGGTGGAGGATATCCTTATAGCTATAGTGATGGAGCTATAAATGTATGGTACGTTTGCCCAACAAATGGTGGTGTAGGGTTACTTGATAATCGATATATATTATATGATTATATTCCTGGGGCAACGTATAGTGGTTATAGAGATTACTTTAGTATTAAAATATATGATAAAACAACAGGTGAAACAAAAACGTATAATAATGTCACATCGGTGTCGCTAGGCAGTTCGTTTAAATTAGACAACAATAGCGATCAAATGATAACGATATCAAAATGATTTTAAAATAAAGAAAGGAAGAAAAGCATTATGAAAATCAAATTAAAAGACAACACAGAATTAGAAGTTACAGACAACAGTATAGCAACAACAATTACTGCAGAATTTGATACAGTAGTAGAGATTGAAGACAACAGACAGAAATTAACGGACAAAAATTTGTCAGAATTTAAGTTTGTTAATGATGATGGAAATATCGTAGGTAATTATGAAAATTATACCTTTGATAATGTGACATACGCTGAAAAGGATAATAAATTTATTGCTACATATCATTTGCATCAGTATTCAGATATTGAGGTCAGATTGAATGCGATTGAAGAGGGACAGGCTACCCAGAATGATGCGATAGCTGAGATGTCAGAGGTTATTTATAGTGAATAACTATATTTAATATACAGTTGAAAGTGAGGTGAGATAGAATGGCGAAGTTTTGGGCTGAGAGAATTGAATACGAGTTAAATCGTATTGATGAAGTTCCGGTAAAATTAAGGGAAAAAGTAAAAAATTATATCGAACAGCATGTAGAAGCTTAGGCTTCTTTTTTAATGCCTAAAAAGGCAGGAAGGAGACACACATGTCAGAATACGCAATAGAAATAATTATAGCAGTAATTTCTATGCTGGGTACTGCGAGCGGAGCATATTTTGCAAATAAAAAGTCAACGGCACTTGTAGCGTACCGCTTAGAACAACTGGAGAAAAAACAGGATATACACAACGGTGTTATTGACCGGGTTTACAAGCTTGAGAAATCAGTGGCTTTGAACTCGGAGGATATAAAAGTAGCAAATCACAGAATAGAGGATTTAGAGAAGAAATAAGGAGGTTTTTATTTATGTTTAAGAATTGTGTGTTTAAGGTAAGTGTTGATACTCAGAAATGGGTGAAATCTGCTACGGTTAGAGCGATTAAAACAATGGCTCAGACGGCAGTTTCAGTGATAGCAGTTGGAAGTACCGTGTCAGGTGTTGACTGGAAACTTGCAGTATCTTCGGCGGTAGTAGCCGGAGTTGTAAGTATTCTGACATCAGTTGCAGGACTTCCAGAAGTAAAATGCGAAGAATAGCATAAATAAGAGTGTAAAGTACACGGAAAGCGAGGACAAAGACTATGAGTAAGATAAAAGCAGTAACAGTACATGGAGGACACAATCCTGCCGGTAAGATAGCTTGTGGAGCAAGTGATTATATTGACGAGAGCAAAGAGGATAGAATAATCACAAAGAAGGTCGTCAGTCTTTTAAAAAAGAACGACATTAAGGCATATAATTGTACCGTGAACAACGGAACAAGCCAGACGGATGTTCTCAGAAAGATTTGTGCAAAATGCAATTCCAAGGCAAGGGATATTGACATTTCAATTCATTTCAACTCAGCAGCTCATCAGAAAATTTCAGATGGTAAAACAACAGGAACAGAGGTCTGGGTGAGAGATACTTCCGGTGTTAAAGGAGATTTAGCAAAGAGAATATGCAACCAGCTTTCAAAGATTGGATTTAAGAACAGGGGCGTTAAGACTACATCAGGATTGTGGGTTTTAAATAAGACATCAAAGCCGGCACTTCTTATTGCGGTGTGTTTTGTATCTGACCTTGATGATGCAAAGCTTTATAAAGCCAACAGGGATAAAGTGGCAAAAGCTATCGCACAGGCAATTCTCAATTATAATAAGGTGCATTGAGAAAATTGTAGAATTGAGTTTGTTTATATGCTAAAATAAACTCGTTACCGCCTCTATACCGGTAAGGGAAGGAGGTGAATTGTATGGATATAATTGTATCTATTTTTATTGCCGTTGTGAG
>ERZ772870.2350-NODE-2350-length-10058-cov-2.468759_pt1 | contig 10058 bp, 7 predicted proteins | sample MGYA00511376_ERZ772870 | MGnify/ENA primary metagenome ERZ772870 (study PRJEB29015, sample SAMEA2737719) | human gut metagenome | biome: human gut; feature: human-associated habitat; material: faeces | place: China | collected 2012 ... | reverse complement strand
CCAGCTCATCAATACGCCCTGCGTCAGGAAGCCATTCCATATTGAAATCCTCCCAAAACGTCGTAGCACCTACATCCAGCATAGCTCCCCAATACGTACGGATCACATCTAACGCACCTTGGTAATTACCAGCCAACGCCATCGCCCGTAGCATATAATACCCGTAAAACGTAGAGAAGCCTTTCGCCCCGTCCACCGCCAAGCAACGCTCGTTCGCCTCCTTAGCATCCATAATACCCGCCAGAGCCATCAAGGCGGCGGCCTGTTTATCCCCGGGCGTAATCCGATCTTTCTCCGAAGGGAACCGGGATTTCTTCCAAAGGGAAAACTCAATAGCCTTGGAAGCTACCATACGGCACTCCGAGGCCAACGCATCCTCGCCTAAAACAGTACATAACTCCTCTCCCGCACGCATGGCTTGTATCATCAGCGATTGAAGGCCGGCATCGATAGCGGGTGTATTCTCACTGGAAGGCCAATCCAAGAAACGGTTCCCATCCAGTCTCTCTTGTCCGCTTGGGTCAACCTTCGAGATCAAGTGACGCAACAAAGCAGTCATATAAGAGCGTTGCTCTTGTAGATACGCAAGATTCCCTTGATAATAATACCAATCCCGCTGAATCAACAACCACCAGATCGAGTACGAACTGATACCGTTCATCCAACTAGGCAGCGGCGTAATATCCCGAATCAAATCCAAGCTCTTAGGAACCACCTCATTATAACCGAAGACAGTACTGACCGTCATTACCTCCGGATGTAAATCCCCCACCCAGACCAGACGATCCCGTTTTACGCCGTCCCATAGATATTCCTGCATATTCAAGTGGACCGTGTACGCACCTGTCTTCCAGATCCGGTTCAACCGCTCGTCATTACAACGGAAAGAGCCCAGATAAGGAATATCCCGGAACGTGGAGATCGCACGGACCTCTTTTAATTGCAACTCCGTAGAATCACCCAATACATCAATACGCACGAAACGGAAACCGGAATTACCGATCTCCTGCACGCCCAGCCAAGGGAGCGATACCACGAAATCCCGCATCGCATGATCGTTGCTCGCCCCGTTCGCGCCATCTATCTCGCACATAGCCTCACTAACGGACTCGCCGAAACGAACCCGCACGGAAACCGGATCGTGAGACGGCGGCATACCGGTCACCAGCTGAAGGCCGCCTTGCAACTCCTTCCCGAAATCAAGCAGCAAAGCGGGATGTTCGGTTGGCGTACTTTTCAACACACACAACCGATTATTCGCCAAATCCGACTGTCCGTTGCCCGGAACAAGCAAATGGTTCGCTCCCGTAATTTGCGAACTATCTTGCTGCCAGACAATACGGACCGGAGCGATATACTCCCGTGTCCGATGGTCTCGCTGCTGGGCGAACAACGTGAACGAACCGATCCCTATGAATAGAATGATTAATTTCTTTCGCATACGCTAGAGTCCAAAAGCCGGAACCAAGTCATCCAATTGCTGCTCCGTCATACCTTCCGGCTCGTAACCGGTCATGCGGGCACTGAAATAGATCTGGGCGGATTTACTCAACGTATCGATCGCATCGAAGCACTCGATCAGGTCCTCACCGACGGCAAGGATACCGTGCTTCTCCCAGAACACCACGTCGTGCTCCTCCAACTGACGGATCGTAGCGTGCGCCAACGCCAAAGTGCCCGGTATCTCGTAAGGAACGATACCGACCCCTTTCGGCACGATAATCCGACATTCCGGGATCATACGCCATAACGTGCGGGTAATCTTCTCCGAATCCAAGAACGGCTTACAATGCGTCATGCCGATAATATCCGTCGGATGCGTATGCAATACCACCCGGTTATCCCGTCCCTTCGCACGCAAGAAATTGTGCATCAACAAATGGGAAGGCAACTCGGAAGTCGGTTGGATCGGTTGCTCCGCTAGGATATCATACGATTTCCCATCGGCGGCGATACGGATCAAAGAGCCGTTGGCGAATGGATCTTTCGCCACGTAACGCATCCGTTTTCCGGTACCCGTCACATAAAAGACGTGCCCGCATAAGGCCGTCATCGCCTCTTGCAAGGGAATCGAGGAAACCAAAGCCGGCAACGCCTTCTCCTCCTCGCTCAATAAAGTAGTCAGGTTCACCGATATATTCCCGCCGTTTCGCTCAGCCCAACCCTTGGTCCACAAATAGCCGGCGACCTCGGCGATACGATCTATTTCCGCCATCAGGCGTTCATTGTTTCTTAGTGTTATCATGTCTATTTTAATTAAACTATATTTATCAGAAAAAACTTTTTCAGAGGTAAGCTTGCTATTTCTAGAAACAATTTGTCCGTCACTGTACCAATATAACAAATGTTCTAGATACTGTGGTTTAAATTCTGCCTTTTTTGATTGTGTCACACGTTTTCCATTCTCATATATAAACACATCATCTGTAGTAATGTCTCCATCAGTATCCATACAATATGCTATTTTCAAACCATTATTATAATCTGCCGTCAAGCTGCTTACTAAATTTAGATTTTGATAACAGATTTCCGGCTTTTCATAGGATACATTATTGCCATTAAATGATATTTTACTTGAATAAATAGTATTTTCATTATTGTTACAAATGTAATCATTTTTACCGTTATTATTCCACACTACGTATATATTGTCACCCTGTCCACATAGTTTAGGCATAATATCCAGATTGCCATTTTTAATAGTTGTGACAGAAAAACCTTTTTCATCATTACTGCTTAATTTTTTAAAAGCAGCAACACTTATGTCAAAATCGATATTAACTTTACCGAAACCATCTTCCAGAGTCGCGTCAGCATCATCGTTATTTGTGTTAATTATATCTGTAGCATTTTGCCATACCAGATAAGCTGTATTATCAATTACCTTTAACACAGGACAACTATCCATTGTGCCATCATTATATACTTGTCTTGGATTACTCCATGAAACGCCATCATAATAAGAGAAATATAATGTGATGGAATTTAAATCATTATTATCACCATCTGTCCATACTGAAAGTTTTGTACCGTCCTCAAATGAAACTAATTGCGGAGCCGATTGTTTATATACATTACTTTTAAATGTTTCAATATTGGTATTTTCATTTACATTATTTGCTTTTTTATTTGTTTTAAAATGTGATTTTTCTTTCTTTTGTGGAAAAAATTGCGGTTTACATTCTTTAATAATTTTTTTAAATTGTTTACCAAAGCCACCTACTTCAAAATAACCCGAAAAATCACCAACAGCATTTGCATAAATATTGTCTGATAGTTGTCCCATATTATTATCTGTATTTTGAAAATCCGCCATTTCATCAAGCGAGCAATATGCAATTTTAACAAGCGGGTTTTGGGGAATTTTATTTACCCTGCCACCCTTGCGAACTAAAACAAGTGTTTCAACATTTTCGCTTATAAGTTTATTTACAAGTGCTGTACCGACTGCACCGGTAGCACCTGTAACTATTGCTTTTTTCATAAATCAATTATCTTTCGTTATACATTTTTTCATAGTATTGCTGATAATCACCGGAAATAATATTTTCCCACCATTCTTTATTATTAAGATACCAGTCAATAGTTTTTTTAATTCCGTCATCAAACTTGGTGGCAGGAAGCCAACCGAGTTCATTGTGAATTTTGGTAGGATCAATGGCATATCTCATATCATGACCCGGTCTGTCTGTAACATAAGTAATTAAAGATTCCGGCTTGCCAAGCTGTTTTAAAATAGTTTTAACTACTTCAAGATTTGTTCTTTCGTTATGACCGCCTATATTATAAACTTCGCCCTCTCTGCCCTTGCGAATAACAAGGTCAATAGCAGCACAATGGTCCTCAACATAAAGCCAGTCACGCACATTCTCACCTGTGCCGTAAACAGGTAAACTCTCATCTGCAAGCGCACGGCTGATAATAAGCGGAATGAGCTTTTCAGGGAAGTGATACGGTCCATAGTTATTTGAACATCTGGTAATAGTTACCGGTAAACCGAATGTTCTGTGATATGCAAGAACAAGCAAATCTGCACCGGCTTTTGAAGAACTATAAGGTGAAGAAGTATGAATAGGTGTATCTTCAGTAAAGAATAAATCAGGCCTGTCAAGAGGCAAATCGCCATAAACTTCATCAGTTGAAACCTGATGATAGCGTTTAATTCCATACTTTCTGCAAGCATCCATAAGTACCTGTGTACCAAGAATATTAGTTTTAAGAAAGATACCCGGGTCTTCAATTGAACGGTCAACATGTGACTCCGCAGCAAAGTTAACCACAATGTCAGGGTGTTCCTCTTCAAAAAGCTTTTCTACATCTGCTCTGTCGGCAATATCACCCTTAACAAATCTAAAATTAGGGTTATCCATAACAGGTTCAAGTGTAGATAAGTTGCCGGCATAAGTAAGAGCGTCTAAGCAGATAATTCTGTAGTCTGGGTATTTATTGAGCATATGGAATACAAAATTGCTACCAATAAAACCAGCACCACCTGTAACAATAATATTCATAAAATTTCCTCCTAGTATAAGTACTTGCCATCAGCAACATTCTTTAAATGTTGACCGTAAGCAGACTTTCCATAAAGTTTGGCAGACTCTAAAAGTTTCTCCTTTGAAATCCAACCGTTCTTATAGGCAATTTCTTCAATAGCTGAAATCATAATGCCCTGTCTGTCTTCTACAACCTTTACAAATTCAGCTGCTTCATTAAGAGCAGGTACAGTACCAGTATCAAGCCAAGCATAACCTCTGCCTAATGTAACTACATCGAGAGTGCCTTCTTCAAGGTACATTTTATTGAGGTCTGTAATTTCAAGTTCGCCTCTAGCAGATGGCTTAACCTGTTTAGCTTTTCTAACAACATCTTTATCGTAAAAATAAAGACCAGTTACACAGTAATTAGATTTTGGATGTTCTGGCTTTTCTTCAATGGAGATTGCTTTACCGTTTTCGTCAAATTCAACAATACCAAAACGCTCAGGGTCTTCAACATAGTAACCAAAAACAGTAGCACCAGTTTCCTTTTTTGCGGCTCTTTTAAGGTGGTTGCTTAGGCCATTACCGTAAAAAATATTGTCCCCTAAAATCATAGCACAGCTATCATCGCCAATAAATTCTTCACCAATAAGGAAAGCTTGAGCAAGTCCGTCTGGACTAGGTTGTACCTTATAGCTTAAATTAATACCAAAACTAGAACCGTCACCTAAAAGTCTTTCAAAATTAGGCAAATCAGTAGGTGTAGAAATTATAAGAATATCCTTAATTCCAGCCAACATAAGAGTTGAAAGTGGATAATAAATCATAGGCTTATCATATACAGGCAAAAGCTGTTTACTTGTTACCATTGTAAGTGGGTAAAGGCGAGTGCCACTACCACCAGCTAAAACTATACCTTTCATACTAGAAAATCTCCTAAATATAATACAATCATAATAAATATTATTTTATCATAATGTAAAATTCAAGTCAAATTATATTGCCTGAAAGCTATATCTTTGACAAAATTAAATTACTTTGATATTTTTTATTAAATAATGAACCTTTTCTCTTTAACTATGCTCTTATATATAGACTGGTCAAAGGAGGCAAACTATGTATGAGGAAATAATAGAAAATATGAAAAATGGAGATGAAGATGCTCTATGTAAACTGTATTTGCTTTATGCTCAATCTGCATTAAGAAGTGCATATTTAATCACAAATAATCTTCATTCTGCTCAAGATGCTGTAGAGGATACATTTGTACAATGTTATAACAACATAAATAAACTAAAAAATAATGGAGCTTTTAAAGCTTGGTTTTACAAAATACTTACTAGAAATGCCTGCAAATACGCAAAAAAGGATAATAAAAACATTCCAGTTGAAGATGAAAATATAAATGCTGGAAGTGTAAATGATGAGTATTTTTCAAGTGAAAAATATATCCGGCTTTACAATGCCATAGATAGTTTAAATAAAAAAATGAAAACAACTGTAGTTTTATTCTATTTTAACGAAATGTCTATAAAGGAAATTGCAAAAATTACAGGAAGTTTTGAGGGTACTGTAAAAACAAGACTTTTTGCTGCAAGAAAAAGGTTGAAAAAGTATTTAGAAACAGATATGGAGGCTTAATATTATGAAATATGATGACGAATTAAAAAAAGCATTAAATTTAAGGGCTGAAAATTTTTCTGTAGATGAAAATATGCTTTATAGCATTAAGAGAAAAATAAAAAATCAAAGGAGAATAGGTATGAATAAATTTAAAAAGGCTGTTATTGTTTGCTGTACAGTTTTAGTAATAGGTGTAACTGGTGTTTATGGTGGTGGAAAGATTATATCCTATAGTTCTTCATCAAGGACTTTAAATGAAATGAAATATATTCCAGCAGAAAGTGAATTTACAAAAAAAGTTGGTTTTGTGCCTAAATGTCCTGAAAATCTGGGTCAGTATAAATATTTGTATTCTGTGCCAGTAGATAGTTCGGCAGATGATGAACAGGGGAATAGTGTAAAAAAATACAAAGAAATAAATATATCCTATGATGTTCCAAAGGGAAATCTTTTTATGAGCGTTTCTCCTTATATAACAAATGACCAAAGTCCAAATTCAGAAGAAATAGATTACAATAACAAAACTATTTACTATGGTAGCTATGAATATAAGGCTGTTCCACCTGATTACAAACCTACTGAAGAAGAAAATAAAAAGGTTGAGGAAGGCTCTTTGCAAATTGGCTATGGTTCAGATAAAGTAGAAGAAGAAAAGACACAATTTTTAATGTGGCAGGAGGGAGATTTACAGTATCTTATTATGGATATGGGTACAGAAATACCAAAAGACGAATTTGTAAATATGGCTAAACAGGTTATAGATATGCAATAAATAGTTGTGTTAAATAAAGGTGGTAGCTGACATTGGTTACTGCCTTTATTTTTTGTAAATTAATATGGTAAATTATATTTTTATATGTTAGAATGTGCCTATAAAATTTGTATATAGGTGGTGGTATTTATGGAAGATACCCCTATTTTAAAATTATTATTAAAACTCTCTCCGCCTGTTATGTTGGCACTTCTTATACAGTCTGTTTATAACATTGTAGATAGCTATTTTGTTGCCAAATTTTCAGGAGATGGATTAACAGCACTTTCTATTATTTATCCAATACAGCTTTTAATGTTGGCATTAGCAACAGGTACAGGAGCTGGTGTAAATATTCTCATATCCAGAATGGACGGTGTAGGAGATACTAAGTCACAAAATGATGTTGTAAAAAGTGGTATGTTTCTTGGTGTTGTAAATTTTGTTGTTTTTGCTTTATTTGGCTTAATGAGTATAAAAGGATATTACAACATCTCTTCTAATATAGAGGATGTTCGTAAAGAGGGTATAATGTATGGACAGATTATACTTTTGTTTTCTTTTGGTATGTTTTTAGAGGCTAACTGTACCAAAATGTTACAGGCAAAGGGAAATATGATTATACCTACTATAGCACAAATCGTGGGAGCAGTTATTAATGTAATTTTAGACCCTATACTTATATTTGGTAAGTTTGGATTTCCACAAATGGGTATTAAGGGAGCGGGTATTGCTACAGTAATAGGTCAATGGGTTACAATGATTATTGTATTAATAAATGTGCTTAAATATTATAAATTTAAAGGACACATTGACTTAAAAAGCTGTGTTAAAATTTATAAATTCGGTGTTCCGTCTATTATTTTGCAATCTCTCTATACTTTTTATATAGTAGGACTTAATCTTGTACTTAAATTATTTACAGAAGATGCAGTTGTTGTACTGGGAATATACTATAAATTGCAAACATTTTTCTTTATACCCCTTACAGGACTTCAACAGGTTATAGTACCAGTTGTAAGCTATAACTACGGTGCAGAAAAATACAAGAGAGTAAAGCAGACATTGTGGTATTCTTTTGGTATTGCTTGTTCAGTTATGTTTGTGGGTATAATAATGTTTATGGTATTCCCTAGAGAGCTTATATCTATATTTTCACAACAGGAAAATGTTTTAAATATAGGTAGTTCAGCATTGAGAATTATTTCCACAAGTTTTATTCCGGCTGGTTTTGTACTTATGTTTATAGTCTATTGTCAAGGTGTAAACAGGGGCGGCTACAGCATTTTGCTTACTGTACTTAGACAGGTAATATTGTTTGTGCCATTGGCTTGGCTTTTTCACTACAAGGGACTTTTTTATGTGTGGTTTACTTTTCCGGCAACTGAAATTATTACAGCATTAATGAGTTTTTATCTATATTTTGTAAGAGAAAAAAGAAGTAAAAAATCCTTGACTCTACAATAGTTATAGACTTTATTATATGTTATGATGATTTTTAGAAAGGAAATTTAATTATATGGAGAAAAAATTGACAGAGGGAAGAGTATTTAAGGCATTATTGTTCTTTTCGTTGCCTTATTTACTATCTTATTTTTTACAGACCCTTTATGGTATGGCAGATTTGTTTATTATAGGTCAGTACAACGGTGTTGATAGCACTACAGCTGTTTCTGTAGGTAGTCAGGTTATGAATATGTTTACAGTTATGATAGTTGGCTTGGCTATGGGTGCAACTGTAATGATAGGCAGATGTGTGGGCAGTAATGACTTTAGACAAATGTCAAAGGTAATAGGAAATACTGTTACATTTTTTATGGGCTTTTCCATTGTTTTAACAGTTGTGCTTTTGCTATTTGTAAAAAATATAGTAAACATAGTTTCTACACCGGAGGAGGCTGTTTCTGGTACAATAACATATTTGACAATTTGCTTTATAGGTATACCTTTTATAGTAGCCTACAATATTATCAGCTCAATTTTTAGAGGTATGGGGGATTCAAAAAGCCCTATGTACTTTATAGCTGTAGCCTGTGCAGTAAATATAATTGTTGACTATATTTTTATAGGTGTTTTAAAAATTGGACCAGCAGGTGCAGCTTTAGGTACAGTATTATCTCAGGCAATAAGTGTTGTAGTGTCATTGACAGTTATTCTTAAAAGAAAAAGTGGTGTAAAACTGACTAAAAGTGATTTTAAACCACAAAAGAATGTACTGAGAAATGTTCTTAAAATTGGAGTGCCTATTTCATTACAAGACGGTTTTATACAGATTTCATTTATAATAATAACTATAATTGCAAATAGGCGAGGACTTAATGATTCAGCAGCAGTAGGTATTGTGGAAAAGATAATAGGAATTTTGTTTTTAGTTCCATCATCTATGCTTTCGTCAGTTTCTGCACTTTCAGCTCAAAATATAGGTGCAGGCAAACATAACAGAGCTTCTTTAACTCTTAGATACGCTATTTTAATAACAGTATCTTTTGGAATAGTAATGGCTGTTTTGATACAGTTTACAGCTGGCTATGCAGTTGGACTTTTTACCAATAATAGTGATGTAATAGTTTTAGGCGATGAATACTTGAGAAGTTATGTGTGGGATTGTGCTATTGCCGGTATACATTTTAGCTTTAGTGGTTATTTCTATGCCTATGGAATGTCATTTATATCCTTTACCCATAACCTGTTGTCTATAGTTTGTGTCAGAATACCTCTTTCTTATCTGTTGTCTAAAATGTATACAGATACACTTTTCCCAATGGGTATAGCATCGCCGGCAGGTTCGGTGTTGTCTGTAATTATCTGCGTAATAGCCTTTATTTGGTTTAGAAAGAGTAATAAAATTAGGACAACTTAATTTTTGACAGGGGGATTTTTGTGGATAAAACGAACTTATTTAGTATAGGAAATATTGCAAAATTGTTTAGTTTAAGTGTAGGTTCATTGCGACATTATGAAAATTTGGGAATTTTAAAGCCGGAATATATTGACGAAAAAACAGGGTATCGCTATTATAGCACAAATCAGTTTGAGTGCTTAAACACAATTAGATACTTGCGTTTGTTGGATATGCCCCTTGAACAAATAGGAGATTTTCTCAACAATAGAGATATTTCTAAAATGCAAGAAATGTTGCATCAACAAAAAGAATATGTTGTTGAAAAACAGAAAGAACTTAGAAATATAGAAAAGAAAATCAACAA
>ERZ772870.2349-NODE-2349-length-10058-cov-8.730881_pt1 | contig 10058 bp, 8 predicted proteins | sample MGYA00511376_ERZ772870 | MGnify/ENA primary metagenome ERZ772870 (study PRJEB29015, sample SAMEA2737719) | human gut metagenome | biome: human gut; feature: human-associated habitat; material: faeces | place: China | collected 2012 ... | reverse complement strand
TGCAGATTGTACTTTCCTGCGTTTTAAGCAGTAATCTGAAAAAGGAAACGCTGGTTGAAAGAATAAGGTATCAGGGATAGTAGATTCTATAAAAAGCAAGCTGCCGCTCAAGATGGGCGGCAGCTTACCTTTATGCTCCTGACCGTCAGCGGGCTGCTCGTGGTGCTCATCGGGCTCAGGATGTGGGGCGTGCCGTTTCTGCGCCGGATCAGTCCCGAACTGACCAGGCCCTGCCGCTTCCGGGGCAAGGCGTTCGCCGCCGGGCTGCTGACCGGCCTGATGCCGTGCGGCGCGCTGTCGTCGATGTGGATCTTCGCCGCCTCGTCCGGGTCGTGGGCAAGCGGCGCGGTGAGCATGCTCGCCTTCGGCGCGGGCACGTACGTCTTCATGCTTCTGTTCGGCCTGCTCGGGACGTTTCTCCCGAAGCGGTACAACAAATATCTGCTCAAGGGCAGCACGATCCTCATCGTCGCCCTCGGGCTGATCCTGATGACCAAAAGCATCCGGCTGCTCGCCTGACGGCAAGCACAAGCGGCGCGTCCGGTTTCGGACGCGCCACTTGGTTTATCAGATTTTCCGGGGGATCACTTTCCCGCCTCGGTCTCGCAGTACAGGCAGCGGTAGACGCGCCGCTCCCGATCCGTGAGCACGAACTCCTGCGGCAGCTCGCGCTCGGTCGAGGTGATGCAGCGCGGATTCTTGCACCGCAGCACGCCGCGGATGCGCTCGGGCAGCTTGAGCGTGCGCTTTTCCTGCAGCTCGCCGCCGCGGATGATGTTGACCGTGATGCTCGGATCGACATAGCCGATCAGGTCCCAGTCGAGCTCCATCTCGCCGTCGATCTTGATGATGTCCTTGCGGCCGAGCTTGCCGCTGGTGACGTTTTTGAGGATGGCAACGGTGCAGGCAAGCTTGTCCAGGCCGAGGATCTGGTAGAGCTCCATGGCCTTGCCGGCCGTGATGTGGTCGATGACGATCCCGTTTTGAATCGAATCAATAAGCATAACGTTTCTCCTCCCGTCAGTCGATGCCCAGCAGCTTGAGCATGAGCGCCATGCGGATATAGCGGCCGTTTTTCACCTGCTTGAAATAGCAGGCGCGCGGATCGTTGTCCACGGCGGCGGCGATCTCGTTGACGCGCGGCAGCGGGTGCAGGATGCTCATGTCGGGCTTGGCGGTCTCGAGCTTATCCGGCGTGAGGATATAGCTGTCGCGCAGGCGCAGGTAGTCCTCCTCGTTGAAAAAGCGCTCGCGCTGCACGCGGGTCATATACAGCACGTCCAGCTCCGGCATCACGGCCTCGAGCGACGTGGACTGCGTGTAGGGGACGCCGGGCTTTTTGAGATACTCGTCCTTCACGTAGCGCGGGAGCTTGAGCTCCTCCGGGGAGATGAGCACGAAGCGGATGCCCGTGCAGCGGCTCATAGCGGCGACGAGCGAGTGCACCGTGCGGCCGAACTTCAGGTCGCCGCACAGGCCGATCGTCAGGTCGTCCAGCCGACCCTTTTCGCGGTAGATGGTCATGAGGTCGGTCAGCGTCTGCGTGGGGTGGTTGTGTCCGCCGTCGCCCGCGTTGATGACCGGGACCTGCGCGTGCATGGACGCGACCAGCGGCGCGCCCTCCTTGGGATGACGCATGGCGATGATGTCGCTGTAGCAGCTGACGACGCGCACGGTGTCCGCGACGGTCTCGCCCTTGGAGGCGGACGAGCTCTCTGCCGAGGCGACGCCGAGCACCTTGCCGCCGAGCGAGAGCATCGCGCTCTCGAAGCTCAGGCGCGTGCGCGTGGACGGCTCGAAAAACAGCGTGGCGAGGATCTTCCCGTCGCACTTGTGGGCATATTGCTCGGGGTGCTCCATGATCGCGCAGGCGGTGTCGATGAGCTCCATGATCTCCTGCGGGGTCAGCTGCATAATGTCGATCAGATGCTTCATATCACGCCTGACTTTCTGCCTGGATCCAGCTCTCGTCGGAGGGGTTTTCGCGGAAGGCCAGCAGCCGCGCGACGTCGGCCTCGGTGATGTAGCCCTCCTGTGCACCCGTGCTGGCGACGGTGTCCAGATCCGTGAGGCTCACGTTTTTGACCTGCGCTGCGGCGAGCCGCTCCACGCCCTTTTTCATGCCGTAGGTGAAGATGCTCACGACGCCGAGCACCTCCGCGCCGGCTTCACGCAGCGCGTCCACCGCGTCGAGCACGCTGCCGCCGGTGGAGATCAGATCCTCGACGACCACGACCTTCTGCCCCGGGACGAGCTTGCCCTCGATGCGGTTCTGGCGGCCGTGATCCTTGCTGCTCGAGCGGACATAGCCCATCGGCAGGCCGAGCAGATGCGCGGCGATGGCTGCGTGGGCGATGCCGGCCGTGGCCGTGCCCATGAGCACCTGCGCCTGCGGATACTCGCGCCTGACCGTCTCGGCGATGGCGCGCTCGACCAGATCACGCGCCTCGGGCGCGGTCAGGATGAGGCGGTTGTCGCAGTAGATGGGGCTCTTGATGCCGCTGGCCCACGTGAACGGCTCCTGCGGGCGCAGGAACACCGCCTCGATCGAGAGCAGGCTGCGCGCAACTTCGTGTTTGATATCCATAGCAGTTCCTCCTGTTGAAAAAGTCTCTGATCCGGCGCTCAGCCGACGAACGCGGCCACGCACCGGCGATAGGCGGCGACGGGATCGTCCGCCTGCGTGATCGGACGGCCGACGACGATGTAGTCCGAGCCGATCTCCCGGGCGCGCTCCGGCGTTGTGACGCGCTTCTGGTCGCCGCTCTCCCCGTCGGCAAAGCGCACGCCGGGCGTCACGGTCAGAAAGTCCGCGCCGCAGCGCGCATGGATGCTGCCCGCCTCCAGCGGGGAGCAGACCACGCCGTCAAGACCGGCATCGCGCGCATTGCGCGCATAGTGCAGCACGACCTCGTCGATCGGCGCGTGGATGAGCAGCTCCCGGTCCATGCGCTCCTGGTCCGTTGAGGTCAGCTGCGTCACGGCGATGAGCAGCGGGCGCGTGCCGTCCGGCCGGGTCAGTCCCTCGAGCGCGGCGCTCATCATGGCCTTCGTGCCGGCAGCGTGGAGGTTGATGATATCCACATCCAGCGCCGAGAGCGCGGCCATCGCCTTTTTCACCGTGTTCGGGATGTCGTGCAGTTTGAGGTCGAGAAAGATCCTGTGGCCGCGCGCGTGGATCTGGCGCACGATGTCCGGCCCTTCGGCATAAAACAGCTCCATGCCGATCTTCACAAACGGCTTCTCGTCCTGAAAGAGGTCGAGAAATGCGAGCGTCTTTTCCCGGCTGTCAAAATCCAGCGCAATGATAACGTCCTTACCCATGATGTGCTCCTCCTATGATGTCCCTGAGATCGTCGATGCCGAAGCGCGCCATCGCGTCCGGCAGAGTTTCAATGATGTGCTTGCAGGCATACGGCTCGACCAGGTTTGCCGCGCCCACACCGACCGCCGTCGCGCCCGCGAGCATCAGCTCCAGAACGTCCTGCGCGCTCGTCACGCCGCCCATGCCCACGATGGGGATGTGCACCGCCTCGTACACCTGATAGACCATGCGCACGGCCAGCGGGAACATACCGGGGCCGGACATGCCGCCGGTCCGGTTGGCCAGCAGCGGGCGGCGGCGCGCAAGGTCGATGCGCATACCCGGCAGGGTGTTGATGAGGCTCACGCCGTCCGCGCCCGCGTCCTCACAGGCCTTGGCAACGGCGGCAATGTCCGCCGCCGTCGGCGAGAGCTTGAGGATGATTGGCTTTTTCGTCACGGCGCGCACCGCGCGCGTCACCTCCGCCGCGGCCGACGGCTCCGCGCCGAAGGCAGCGCCGCCGCCGTGGACGTTCGGGCAGGAGATGTTGACCTCCAGCCAGCCGACCTGCGGCTGCGCGTCAAGCCTGGCGCAAACCTCGGCATATTCTTCCACGCTGAAGCCGCTCACATTCGCCATGACCGGCTTGTGAAACACCTTTTTCAGCTCCGGCAGCTCGTGCGCGATGACCGCGTCCACGCCGGGGTTCTGCAGCCCCACCGCGTTGAGCATTCCGCCGGCATACTCGGCGATGCGCGGCGTGGGGTTGCCGAAGCGCGGCGCGCGCGTCGTCCCCTTGAAGGAGAACGTGCCGAGCATATTGATGTCATACAGCTGCGCAAACTCCTGCCCGTAGCCAAACGTGCCGCTGGCCGGGATGATGGGGTTTTCCAGCTCGATCCCACAGAGCGTTACGGCTGTTGCGGCCATACGATCTCCTCCTTTGTGAACACGGGCCCGTCCTTGCAGACGCGCTTGCTGCCGTGCGTCGTTTTGCAGGTGCAGCCCATGCACGCGCCGAAGCCGCAGCCCATGCGCGCCTCAAGGCTCAGCTGACCGTCGAGCGGCGTCGCGCTGCACAGCGCCTGCAGCATGGGCATCGGCCCGCAGGCATACACATAGGTGCCGCCCTCGGGCAGCGCGTCGGTCACGAAGCCGCGCGCGCCCATGGTGCCGTCCTCGGTCACGACCGTGACGGGGATGCCGAGCGCTTCAAACGCATCGGCAAGCAGCACCTCTGCCGCCGTGCGAAAGCCGAGCACGGCCAGCGGGCTGCACCCCTCGGCCACGAGCTGCTGCGCCAGACCGTACAGTGGGGACGCGCCCACGCCGCCGCCGACCAGCAGCGGCCGCGCACCGGCGGGTGCGGTGTCAAAGCCGTTGCCGAGACCGACCAGCAGGTCCAGCTCCGTGCCCGGCACCAGCGTGCTCAGCTGCGCCGTGCCTGCGCCCGCCACTTTATAATACAGCGTCAGCGCGCCGTCACTCCAGCTGCACACCGACACGGGGCGGCGCAGAAAGCGTCCGGCAAGCCGGATGTCCACAAACTGCCCCGGCGCGGTGATCGCGGCGGTGTCCCCCGTGAGCTGCAAACGGTAGGTGTCACGGGCGACGGGCGCGTTTTCCGCAATGGTGAAAACTCTCTGCTGCACGGCTTACTCCGCGTGGATCGTGGACACGGCCAGCGTCGTCTCCTCGAGCACGTCGAGCAGTACGCGCACCGTATCGAGCGAGGTAAAGACGGTCACGCCGTTTTCCACCGCGCAGCGCCGGATCGCGGCGCCGTCCTGCGCGTGGACGCTCGAATGGATGGAGCGGGTGTTGATGATGTAGCTGACGTAGCCGCTGCGGATGGAATCGAGGATCTCGTGGCTGCCGTCGCTGATCTTGCCGCGCACGCGCGTGCGGATGCCAAAGGACTTGAGGTAGGCAGCCGTGCCTGCGGTCGCCTCGATGTTAAAGCCCATCTCATAGAACCGGCGCACGAGCGGCAGGCCCTCGGGCTTGTCCTCATCGGCCAGTGTCACGAACACGGTGCCGTAGTTCTGCACGTTCATGCCGGAGGCCTGCAGCGCCTTGTACATGGCGCGCGAGAGCTTCTTGTCGTAGCCGATGGCCTCACCCGTGGACTTCATCTCCGGGGAGAGGTAGGCGTCCAGCCCGTGGAGCTTGGCAAAGGAGAACACCGGCGCCTTGACATAGCAGCGCTCTTTTTCCGGCGGATACAGGTCGAAGATGCCCTGCTCCTTGAGGCTCGTGCCGAGGATGACGTTGGTGGCGATGTCCGCGAGCTGATAGCCCGTAGCCTTCGACAAAAACGGCACCGTGCGCGACGAGCGGGGGTTGACCTCGATGATGTAGACATGGTCGCTCTTATCGACGATGAACTGGATGTTATACAGGCCGACGATGCCGATGCCCAGACCGAGCTTCTTGGCATAGGTCAGGATCGTGCCCTTGACCTTGTCGGAGATGGAAAACGGCGGGTAGACGCTGATGGAGTCGCCGGAGTGGACACCGGTGCGCTCGACCAGCTCCATGATGCCGGGCACGAACACGTCTCTGCCGTCGCAGATGGCGTCGACCTCGACCTCGCGGCCGGAGATGTACTTATCGACCAGCACGGGCTTGCCCTCGCCGGTGCGCACGGCGTTCTGCAGATAGTGGCGCAGCATCTCGTCGTCGGCCACGATCTCCATGGCGCGGCCGCCCAGCACGAACGACGGGCGCACCAGCACCGGATAGCCCACCGTGTGCGCAGCCTTGAGACCGTCGTCCAGATTCGTCACCGCCGCGCCCATCGGCTGCGGAATGTTCAGCTCGAGCAGCAGCTTTTCAAAGCAGTCGCGGTTTTCCGCGCGCTCGATCGCAGTGCAGTCCGTGCCGATGATCTGCACGCCGCGCATCATGAGCGGCTGCGCCAGATTGATGGCCGTCTGGCCGCCGAGGCTGGCGATCACCTGATCGGCCTGCTCCTCGTGCAGGATGTTCATGACATCCTCGGGCGTGAGGGGCTCGAAATACAGCTTATCGGCGGTCGTGTAGTCGGTAGAGACCGTCTCGGGGTTGTTGTTGATGATGATGGCCTCATAGCCCGCGCGCCGGATGGTCTGCACCGCATGGACGGTGGAGTAGTCAAACTCCACGCCCTGACCGATGCGGATCGGGCCTGCGCCGAGCACGACGACCTTCTTCTTGTCCAAGCGGCGCGCCTCGCTCTTTGCGCCGGGGGCGTAGGTGGAGTAGAAATAGGGGATGTAAGCGCCGGTGTGGCTGGTGTCCACCATCTGGTAGGCGGGGTAGAGCCCCAGCTGCACGCGCTGGGCATACACATCCTCCTCGCGCACGCCCCAGAGCCGCGCGATGTAGGGGTCACAGAAGCCCATCTGCTTGGCCCGCTTGAGCGTCTCTCCGTCGCCCTTGTGCGCGCAGAGCGTCTGCTCCATGTCCACGATACCGCGGATGGTCTCGAGGAAGTAGGGCGTGATCATCGTCAGCGCAGCAACCTCGTCCACGCTCGCGCCCAGACGCAGCAGCTGCGCGACGGCAAAGAGCCCGTCATCGCGGAACTGGTGCAGGTACTCGGTCAGCTCCGCCTTGGTCATGTTCTGGAACTTCGGCAGCCAGAGGTGCTGCGCGCCGATCTCCAGCGAGCGGACGGACTTGAGCAGGCACTCCTCGAGCGTGCTGCCGATGCCCATGACCTCGCCCGTGGCCTTCATCTGCGTGCCGAGCGTGTTGGCGGCGGTCGAGAACTTATCGAACGGGAAGCGCGGCAGCTTTGCGACCACGTAGTCCAGCGACGGCTCGAACGCGGCCGTCGTGTTGGCGACGGCGATCTCGTCGAGGTTCATGCCGACGGCGACCTTGGCCGTGACGCGCGCGATGGGATAGCCGCTGGCCTTGCTCGCCAGCGCCGACGAGCGGGAGACGCGGGGGTTGATCTCAATGAGGAAGTACTCCGAGGTCTTGGGGTTGAGCGCAAACTGCACGTTGCAGCCGCCCTGGATCTTCAGCGCGCGGATGATCTTGATCGCACTGTCGTTGAGCATCTTCATGTCATGGTCGCTGAGCGTCATGATCGGCGCGACGACGGCGGAGTCGCCGGTGTGCACGCCCACGGGGTCGATGTTCTCCATGCCGCAGATGGTGATGGCGCGGTCGGACGCATCGCGCATGACCTCAAACTCGATCTCCTTATAGCCCTTGACGCTCTTTTCGATCAGCACCTGATGGATGGGCGAGAGTTTGAACGCCTGCATGCCCAGCTCGACGAGCTGCGCCTCGTCGTCGGCAAAGCCGCCGCCCGTGCCGCCGAGCGTGAACGCCGGGCGCAGCACGACCGGATAGCCGATGGCCGCGGCCGCGGCCTTGGCCTCCTCGAGGCCGTAGGTGATCTGCGACGGGATGACCGGCTCGCCGATGCTCTGGCAGAGCTCCTTGAACTGCTCGCGGTCCTCGGCGCGGCGGATGCTGTCGCTGTCCGTGCCGAGAAGCTCGACCTGGCACTCCTTGAGCACGCCCTTCTGCTCGAGCTGCATCGCCAGATTCAGGCCGGTCTGGCCGCCGATGCCCGGGACGATCGCGTCCGGGCGCTCCTTGCGCAGGATACGCGCCACATACTCCAGCGTCAGCGGCTCCATGTACACCTTGTCCGCGACGGAGGTATCCGTCATGATCGTGGCAGGGTTGGAGTTGACGAGAATGACCTCGTACCCCTCCTCCTTGAGCGACAGGCACGCCTGCGTGCCGGCATAGTCAAACTCAGCGGCCTGACCGATGACGATCGGGCCGGAGCCGATGATCATAATTTTCTTCAGATCCGTTCTCTTGGGCATGTGATTTCCTCCTCAGTACGTAAAAAGTCCTGTATGTCATATATTTAATATGTAAATGAAGGGCGCTCAGTCCTGCGCGTCCTGCCAGACGACGGCGCCGCCGCAGACGTTGCGCACGCACCGCCCGTAGACCGTCTGTCCGGCGAAGGGCGTGCTCTTTCCCATGGAGCAAAACTGCGCCGGGTCGATGCGGTACTCCGTGTTCAGGTCCCAGACGGCATAATCGTCCGCGCGCAGCGGGAAGCCGAAGCGCTTTCTGGGGTTGACCGCCATGAGCTCCACGAGCTTGTCGAGCGTCAGCACGCCGGTGCGCACAAGGTGGGTATAGAGCACGGGAAACGCCGTCTCAAGGCCGACGATACCCATGGCGCTCCCGGCGAGGCCCCTGGCCTTTTCCTGCGCGCTGTGCGGCGCGTGGTCGGTCGCGATCATGTCCACCGTGCCGTCGAGGATGCCCTCGATGAGCGCCTGCCGGTCGGCCTGCGTGCGCAGGGGCGGGTTCATCTTGAAGCTGCCGTCCTCGCGCAGGTCGTCCTCGGTCAGCACGAGGTAGTGCGGTGCGGTCTCGCAGGTGACGTCCAGCCCCTGCGCCTTCGCCCGGCGGATGAGCGCCACACTCTCCTTGGTGGACACGTGGCACATATGATAGGCGCAGCCTGTCTCGCGCACCAGCTCGAGATCGCGCTCCAGCTGCCGCCACTCACTCTCGCTGCTGATGCCCTTGTGCCCGTGGGCGCGGGCATACGCGCCGTCGTGGATATAGCCGCCGTGCAGGAGGGTGTTGTCCTCACAGTGCGCGGCGATGAGCTTGCCGAGGCTTGCCGCCTTGCACATCGCGGCGCGCATCACGTCCGCATCCTGCACGCCGCTGCCGTCGTCGGAAAAGCCGGCGACATAGGGCGCGAGCTGCTCCATGTCTGCAAGCTCCCTGCCGCCGCGGTGCGCGGTGATCGCGCCGTAGGGCGTCACATCGATGACCGCATCCGTGCGGATGCGCTCCAGCTGGGGGGCAAGCGTCTGCAAACTGTCCGGCGTCGGATCCAGATTGGGCATGGCGCACACGCGACTGTATCCGCCGTGCGCCGCAGCAAGCGTGCCGGACGAAATGGTCTCCTTATAAGAAAATCCCGGCTCACGCAGATGCACATGCACATCCACAAAGCCGGGAAAAAGGGCAAATCCACGGCAATCAAACACTTTCTCTGCCGGAAAGGAAAGTTGTTCCCCACGGGCGACAATGACGCCGTTTTCAATTGCCACATCGGTTTGCTTCCACTTGCCCTGTTCCAAGACAGAACCGTCCTTGAGCAGCACTCGCACGTTTAGCCCTCCTGTCGTTTCGGGTTATCCGTGCAATTATAGCAGATTTTCGCGCCGATTGCAAGGTGTATGCGGAAAGTTCCTGTCGAATTGTGAATTTGCAAAAGAGCCACCCGCATTGGATGGCTCTTTTGTATTTCGAGGGGAATTATTCAGCTTCGACACGCGCGAAGATGTAGCCAACGCCCATGTCGCCGTCCTTCTTGGCGAGGTTGTCGTCAGAGTAGCACAGCACCAGATAGCCAGACGTGGTCATGCCGATGTACTTCATCGTTTCCATGTCCTCGATTTCCACGCCAGTCATGTCCGCGAAACGAACGGTGTCGTCGTCGCCCTTGACGTGGGTCTTGGCGGGGCCGCGGTTGTAGGACGCTTCGGGGTCATAGTCCACCTTCGCGATGACGTTGTTCGCCCATTCGTCCCACGCGCTCTTGACCGTGTAGCTGTCCTCGTCGGAGAAAGTCAGTTCGCCGGACAGGTCGTAGGTGTGGTCGTGGATATAGGACGCCACGTCCACCATCGTGCCCAGTTCCTTGTCGTTCGCGGTCGCGTCCTTCAGCGCGGTGATGGTCAGCGTCGCCGCGTTTTCCGGCACA
>ERZ772870.2348-NODE-2348-length-10064-cov-2.135978_pt1 | contig 10064 bp, 8 predicted proteins | sample MGYA00511376_ERZ772870 | MGnify/ENA primary metagenome ERZ772870 (study PRJEB29015, sample SAMEA2737719) | human gut metagenome | biome: human gut; feature: human-associated habitat; material: faeces | place: China | collected 2012 ... | reverse complement strand
AGCTAGTCAGGGGCGAGCATCCACACCTTGGTCACCCGTCATGGCACGGCTAAGACAGGTCATATATGACGGCCGGACGTCGGCAGTATCGACAGGTACGTCAATGCCGCCGACGCCCGTCCGGTCAATGATTGCTCAGCGACCACGGCGGAACGGCGCCGCGTTGCGCTTGCCGTGCGACTTGCGGAATCCCGCGGCCTTGCGCGTGGCACGGTTCGGCCCGCTCTGACTCCTGCGGTTCCGCCCGTCACGACGGTTGTCACCGTCGTTGTTGTGCGAGCCGCCCTTGCGGTCCTCGAACGACGTGTCGTGGAAACGCCCGTTGCGACGGTTGCTGCGGCGATCGGCCTCGCGACCGTCAAACGGCGTGTTGAAATCGTCGCCGAAGTCGTTGCCGCGGCGCTTCTTGCCGCCCTTGCGACCCTCAGCGTCACGGCACTGACGCCGGTCGTCAAAACGGCCGTCATCGAAGCCGGAGCGCCCGTATCCGTCGAAACGGTCCCGCTTGGTGGTGTGCTTGCGCTTGCCGTGCGGCTTGCCCTCGCCGATGATCGACATCTGCGATTCGTCCCGATGGTCGAACCGGTATTGGGCGCTCTCGCGGCCCTCCATTTCGGCGCCGTCATGACGATGGCCGTCACGGCGTGCGGACGGACGGGAGAAATCATGCTCGCCGCCACGGGCGCGGGACTTGCGGCCGGAACGTCCCCGCCCGCCGCGCGCCTCACCACCGCGACCGCCCTTGCGATCGGAGCGGCCGGTGCGCTCGGAACGGCGCAAAGCCTCAAGCGCCTTGTCCAGCGACCAGCCCTCGACGACCGGCGCGTGCTCGCCGACCAACTCGGTCAGATCTTCGGACGCCGGCGTGATTGCCACCGACTTGACTCGGATGCCGGCGCGCTTCATCATCTGGCGAGTGCTGCGGGCCTGGTTCGGCAGGACGAGCGTCACCACGTCACCCTGTTCGCCGGCGCGCGCAGTGCGGCCGGAACGATGCAGGAACGATTTGGGGTCGGCCGGCGGATCGGTCTGCACGACCAGCGTCACATCATGGACGTCGATGCCGCGAGCGGCCACGTCGGTGGCAACCAATACGCGTACCAGGCCCTTCTCGAACGCCAACAGGTTGCGGTCACGCTGCTTCTGGCTGAGGTTGCCCTGCAGATCGACCGCGGGAATGCCCTCGTCGATCAGTTTCTTCGCCATCTTCTTGGCCTGGAACTTGGTGCGCGTGAACAGGATGCGCTTGCCGGTGCCGCTGGCCAGCAGACGAATCACCTCATGCTTGTTGCCCTGCGACACTTCGAACACGTGATGGGTCATCGTGTCGACCTGCGAGACGACGGAACTGACCGCATGCACTTTCGCATCCGGCAGGAACCGCTTGACCAGCGCGTCCACGCCGTGGTCGAGCGTCGCCGAGAACAGCATACGCTGACCGCGTGAATCGGTCTGCTCCAGCAGACGCGTGACGGGCGGCAGAAATCCCATGTCGGCCATCTCGTCGGCCTCGTCGAGAATCGTGATCTCCACGGCGTCCAGAGACAGCTTGCCCTGACGCAGCAGATCCTCAAGACGTCCCGGGCAAGCGACGACGATATCGGCGCCCGCGCGAAGCCCCGCGACCTGACGGGCGTAGCTCACGCCACCATACACGGTGACGGTGCTCATGCCGTACGCCTCGGCGAGCGGCTGAATCACCTCGTCGATCTGGTTGACGAGCTCACGGGTCGGCGCGAGCACCAGTCCGCGCGGACGCGGCAGGGACGCCTGCTCCCGCGCGGCCTTCTCGTCGGACGCCTTGCGAATCTGCTCGAATTCCTTCATGGCCACTTCGGTGACGCTGTGCTCGCTCAAGCGGGCGACCAGCGGAATGGCGAATGCGAGCGTCTTGCCGGAGCCGGTCTGCCCGCGACCGAGCAGATCGACGCCGTTCAGCGAATCGGCGAGCGTGTCCGCCTGAATCGGGAACGCGGTGACCTTGCCGTCCATGGCGAGCACGTGCACCAGCGGCTTGGGCACGCCGAGCTCGGCGAACGTCGGAGCGGCATCCTGCTCCTTGTCATCTGCGGAAGCATCAAGGGCGGCATCAATATCATCTATATCAACAGTGTCCGTATCGGTATGCATAACGGAACGCGCAGCGGAACCAGCCGCGAAATCATGGTGACGTTTCGGCACAATAGCCTTTCAACAACGAAGCCGATCACTTACGCGGCTTCTGACGGAGTGTCCACCATATCAGCACCCCCTCCCCAGGATGCCGGGCCGGACGCGGCGCGGCGCGGCGGTTTCGCTATTACCATGTTATCGGGCCGCCGATGACGTGCCAATGCGCGCCAATGCCATATCGACTCATTGAGAGAGGTTCAACGATGAAGAAAGGACTGTCCCCGACGACGGGGCGGGTCATGCTGCTGTGCTGCGCGATGCTGTGGGGAGGCAGCTATCCCATAGCCAAGGTCGCGATGGGTGTCGTCACGCCGCAATGGCTGATGGGATTGCGGCTGGTCGGCGCGTCGACGATCATGCTGATCCTGTTTCGCAAGCGAATCGTACCGTATCTGAACAAATCCATCATCATCCCGGGGCTGGTGACCGGGCTCACGTATTGGGGCACGATGATCAGCCAGACGGTCGGCCTGACGATGATCGAACCCGGCCGCAGCGCATTCCTGACCTCGGCGTATTGCGTGCTGGTGCCGTTCGTCTCATGGCTGCTGATGCGGCAGCGCCCTGCGGCGCGCAACATCGTCGCGGCCGCCCTGTGCCTGACCGGCGTCGGCTTCGTGTCGCTCGGGTCCGGGCTGGGCGGGCTCACGATTGGCACCGGCGACCTGTTGACGCTGCTGTGCGCGGTGATCTTTTCGTTCAATCTGGTGTGTCTGGGCAAGTGGAGCCGCGTCATCGACCCGGTGGCGCTGACGTTCGCGCAGTTCGTGACGGCCGGCGTGTGCTTCATAGTCGGCGCGTCGTTCAGCGAACCGGCGCCGAACGCCTCATGGCTTGCGCCGGGCGTCCTCGCATGCCTGGTCTACCTGTTTCTCGGCGCGACGATGCTGGCTCAGATCATGCAGAACGTCGGGCTCAAGGTGACCCCGCCTTCGCAGGCGTCGATCATCATGTGCCTGGAGACCGTGTTCAGCATGGTGTTTTCGGTGCTGTTCTATGGAGAGACTGTCAGTGGTGCTGCGGCGACCGGATTCGCGCTGATTTTCCTGGCGATACTGGTGTCGCAGATCCGGCTCAACGGGCGTCTGCTGGAGCGGGTCGGCCGCAAGGCGCGGTAGTGGTGCCACCACACGGCACCACGCCACCGTGCGACACCACGCCACCGTGCGACACGCCCGGAGTGCGTAGCACAATCATCGAATCGTCACTGGCCATGCATTGCCATTGCGCCGTTCTTCGATTCGCACCTTGCGATTGTGCTACGCATTCCGGGCGTGTCGCATGCAATCGTGCGGTCAGCGGCGACGCAGCTTGGCGAGCTGATAGACCTCGTCGGAGGCCGCGGCGACTTCTGGACTGGTCACGCACTTGCCCTCCTCATGGGCGAGCGCCATGATGTCGTCCTGCGTGGCCATGTCGAGATTGCCGGTCGGCTCGTCGGCGAAGACGACCGCCGGCTGTACGGCAAGTGCGCGGGCGATGGCGATGCGCTGCATCTGCCCGCCACTCATCTCGCCGGGCCGCTGCGAGGCCAGCTGCCGCAAACCCAGCCGTTCCAGCCACAGCATCGCCGCATCGGTGGCGGAACGGTAGTCGGCGCCGTCCAGCATCATCGGCAACGCGATGTTCTCCACCGCCGGCAACTCGGGCAACAGCTGTCCGGATTGGAACACGAAGCCGAACGCACCGCGGCGCAGTTTGGTCCGGTCCGCGTCGCTCATCGCGGTCAGATTCGCGCCTTGGAAGGTCACCGTGCCCGACGTCGGGCGGATGATGCCGGCGAGCGCGTGCAGCAGCGTCGACTTGCCGGAACCGGACGGTCCCATCACGGCGACCGTCTCGCCGGGAGCCAAGTCGAAGTTCACGTGATTGAGCGCTAGCGTATGCACGGCGGGCATGGCGTAGCCGGTTTCGCCGGCCGCATACGGATGGGGGCCGCCGGTTCCGGCGCCTCGCGGCATCACGCCGGTGACACTGTGGTCCGCCTGCACACGGGCCATGCCTGCGGTGTAGTCCATGACCAGGTCACGGGCCTCGATCACCGGTGTCCACGACTGAGACCGGGCGCGGGACTGAGATTGCGATGTTGCTGTGTTCATGCCTCCGAGATTACGCAGGCGGCACGCGACCGGCCATCGGGCGGCGGTATGAGCCTTGCGGCGAACCGGTTCTCCCCTCATCCGGAAGGATTAGGGGAAGAGAGTGGTGGCACTACCCTGAGCGCCCACAGGGCCGTGATTGCAGGGCCCGAAGGTCTGTCGCGAAGCGAGACTAAGGCCCCCAGTCGCTCGTCTGCGGTACGGCTCGGCAGCCGTGAATATATATTGCATTATATCATGTAGTACTATGCGTAATATAATGCATATTTTGTTGTGATTAAGGTGGTGACTTACATGGACATCAAGGAACGTGCGGAGGCGTTACGAGAGATCTCCACGCCGGGCTCTCGCATCGGGTTGACCGAGTTGTCCCGTTCGAACGCATGGCGAAAGGCGCTGGAGCAGCGGGGATTGCTGGAAATCGTCGACCGCGCCGACACAGCCGGCTATCTGGTGTCCGTGGACTCTCTCAACGAGATGCTGGATGTCATCAATGCGCTGGAATCCGAGGTCGAACACCTCACCATACAGCAGATGTTCACCGCCCGAGGCGATAAGGAACAATGGGAGACCGGCTCCGAACTGTCACAGTCGGCGCCGGAAAGCCTGAAGCGGCGCAAGGAGAAGATTCACGCGTTCCTTTATGGCGGTCGCTGATGGCCGCCGACTACGCATTATTGGAGCAAGCCATTGCCATCATCTCGTCCGTCCGCGGTCTGTATATGGATCCGGATGCACTTGCGGATGATGTGATTCTTCTGGCATATGTCTGGCCCGACGAAGGCGAATTCAAGATGGCGGTGGCCAGAGTTCACCGAACCCTGACACAGCTCGTGGAGGGCAACGTAGAAGGAAGCCCTCTCAAGTACGGTTTCAGCGGGTGGCGTTCCTTCCACTTCCAACATCGACGAGGCCAACAGTCGCGCGCCGACATGCGCATCGTGTATATGCCCCTCGACACGGGAATTCGCGTCAAAGGATTCGCAAACCGCCACCTTCCATCCGACATCTACCAGCGTTTGGCGCAACTGCAGTAACCGTCACGAACACCGTGCGGCAGCGGCCAGCGCGCGCAGGCGCTCGGCGAAGCGCGGCCAGTCTGTGCGCATCGCGGTCAAGAGCTTGCGGTCGGGCACTTCGTCGATCGGCACCCATTCGATTTCCATGCTCTCGTCATCGTTCGCCCGCGGCACGACCCGGTGACCGGGCTTCTCGAACGCGAAGACCGTGGTGTACGCCCATGGCCCGTGATCCTCACGGTAGGACCCGACCACCTCGATGTCTTCGGGCGTGATGTTCGCCTCCTCGTAGCTCTCGCGCAGCGCACCCTCGATCGGGCTTTCACCGTCGGCCGTCGCGCCGCCGGGAATGCCCCATGTGCCGCCTTCCGCGCTCCACGCGGCGCGATGCTGCATCACCACGCTGGTCACTTCGCCGCTCTTGGGGTCACGCCGCGCGAGCAGCACGCCGGAGGCACCGTTCAATCCCCAGTGCTTGCGCCCGCATGCGCAGTCGATCCAGCCGTCGCCAGGCTGATGCACGTTCTCCTTGGGCGGCACGACTCCGCTGCCTCCGGTCTTGTCTTCGGGCGCCGATTCCCCGCGGGCCACGTTCCACAGGTCGGTCCAGTCCACGCCGAGCTTGCCGACGAGTCGGCGAAGCAGCGGCAGACTGATGCCGATGATGCCGTGCGGGTCACCGTCGATGCCGTCGATGAACGCGCCGCCAAAACCTTCCAGCGTAAACGATCCCGCGACTTCCAGCGGCTCGCCGGTGGCGATGTATCGTTCGATGTCGCGGTCGCTGAACTCGCCGAACCGCACGACGGCATGACTCGCGCCGCGCTCGACGCGCCCGGACGCGAAGTCGATCACGCAGTGCCCGGTCCACAGCTCGCCGGTGGCGCCGCTCATGCGGTGCAGTCGCTCACGCGCCACCTCGACGCTGTGCGGTTTGCCGTAGCATTCGCCGTCAAGCAGGAACATCGAATCACAGCCGACGATCAGCGGGCCGCTGCTCGCCCGAGTGAGCCCCGGCTGCATGGCAATCACATTGGATATCGGTTCGGTGACGGTCGGCATGTCCACGCCGGAGAAGTCACGGGTCATCGCGATCGGCGCCTTCGAATAGTCAAGCGGAGCGCCACTCTGGCGAGGTATGTCCGCGACGTTCATCTCGCCGCGAAGCTCCGCGGCCTGCAACGGGTACGCGATCACGCGCTCGCCCGTCGCGCTCGCGGCCGCGTCGGCGACATCGCGGTACGCCTGATGCACGGCCTGCGCTTTGGCCTCGGCCAAAATCATCACGCGCTGTTCGACGTTCAGCTGGTCAACGGTGACGCCGCGCTCGGCGGCGGCCTTTTCCAGCGCAGCCGGCTCATCGACATGGGACACGCGGATGGTCGGGCAGATGCCGGCCGCATACAGCACATCCCGGCGCGGCTGGGACTTCGACGCCAGAATCATCGGAATGGACATGATCGTCACCTTTCTTTTGCCGCCGCACCAGCTGCCGCATCACCCAACCGGCAACTTCGCGCTCCCCTCATCTCCGGCCCGAAGAGCGGGCGAGGAGGCACGTGCGGTATTCATACTTACGCTCGACCTGCACGCCGACCGTGTCGATGGGCAGGTGCAGCACCTTCCAATGGCCGGAAGCCAGCTGTTCCGCCGCGACCTCATCGATGTCCGCCACGGCGTCGCCGTGATGCAGCACCAGCACGCACGGGCCGGCGCCGGACACCATGGCGGCGAAACCACGGGAACGGAACGCCTGAATCAGGTCCCATGACGGCTGCATGAGCCCCTTGCGATACGGCTGGGGCAGGCGATCCTGCGTGGCAGCGTACAGCAGCGCGTTCGGCTCTTCGCCGGACGCGAGCGCACGCGGGTTCATCGCCGCGGCCATCAGCGCCACGCGCGACACGTTAAACACCGCGTCGCGATAGGCTACCTCGCCGGGCAGCGCCTCGCGCGCCTTCTCGGTGGACAGTTCGTAGTCGGGCACGAACACGGCCGCCGTGACGCCCGGATCGACCGCGTACTTGACCGTGTGGAAACCGCCGTGCAGCGGGTCTCCACCGGGGATCGGCACCGAGCCGACACCTTCGGCCGTGTCGAAGTTCCATGAGACGGTCATGCCGCCGTACACCGCCGGCGCCACGTTGTCGGGATGGCCTTCGATGGCGGCCGCCAGCTCGAAGATGGAATCGCGGTTGAGCCGGTCCTCCTGCGCGAACGCGGCAGCGGCGGCGATGCCCGCCACGATGGCTTCGGCGGACGACCCCATGCCGCGCGCCTGCGGGATGTTGTTGTGTGCTTCGAGGATGAACCCGACCTTGCCCAGGCCGAAGGTCTGGCATGCCTTGCGGAACGTGGAGACGACCAAATGGGTCTCGTCGCGCGGCAGCGTGTCCTCGCCCTCGCCATAGATCAGCACTTGCGCGGCGCGATTGGACGGGTCACGGCTGAGCGTGAAGGTGAGTTCGTCATGATAATCGAGGGCGAGGCCGACCGTGTCGAAGCCGGAGCCCAGATTGGCGCTTGTAGCCGGCACGCGGACCTTGACCTGTGTACAGATTGGTTCCATGATTCCTTGATTCAGCGATTCCGCCCCCGCTGACGGGGAGGGGAGCAAACGATAGTGAGATCGGGGTGGTTTCGCGGAAACGCCGCGAAACCACCCCCAGTCGGCTTTGCCGACAGCCCCCCGCCAGCGGGGGGGGCAGGCAACCGTATGACTAGTCGAGCACGCGCAGGATGGACGGCTCTCCGGTGACGAAGTCCAGCGTGCGGACGGCTTCGACGGTCTCACGCAGCGTGACCTCGTCGGTCAGATGCGTGACGATGCGCAGCTGCTGGATCTCGCCGTCATAACCAGGATCGGTCATCGTCGGCTTGATATCCTGATTGACGCCGTTGATCGACACGCCGTGGTCGGCGAACTCCTTGGCGATGGCGGCGAGCACGCCCGGCTTGTCGTGGATGAGGAACCGCACGGCGAACGCGGCGCGGCTGACGCTGATCGGCGCCTTGGGCAGCTCGTGGTACATAGGGATGGATGGGCCGGTGCAGCCTTGAGCGATGTGGCGGGCTTCGGTGACCACGTCGCCGACGACGGCGGAAGCGGTCGGAGCGCCGCCCGCACCGCGGCCGTAGAACATGAGGTCGTCGGCCGCCTCGGCCTTGACGAACACGGCGTTGAATGAGCCGTGCACGGATGCCAGCGGGTGCGATTCGGGAATCAGCGCCGGGTAGACGCGCGCCGACACACCGGCCTCGCCGTTCTCCACGACGGCGAGCAGCTTGATGACCTTGTGCTCGGCGGCGGCCGCGGCGATGTCGTCGGCGGTGATCTTCGTGATGCCCTCGACGCTCACGTCATCGATCGTCACGTTGGTGTGGAAACCGAGCGTGGCCATAATCGCGGCCTTGTTGGCCGCATCGTAGCCTTCGATGTCGCCGGTCGGATCGGCTTCGGCGTATCCCTTGGCCTGGGCGTCCTTGAGCACGTCATCGAACTGCAGGCCCTTGGTGGTCATCTCGTCGAGAATGTAGTTGGTGGTGCCGTTGACGATGCCCAGCATGCTGGTCACCTTGTCGCCCGCCAGGGATTCGCGCAGCGGCAGCAGGAACGGGATGGCGCCACCAACGGCCGCTTCGAAGTAGATGTCGACGCCCTTGGCCTCGGCCGCGGTGTAGATTTCCGGGCCGTACTTGGCAAGCAGCGCCTTGTTGGCGGTGACCACGGAAGCACCGGATTCGATGGCGGCAAGCACGAACTTGCGGGCCACGCCGGTTCCACCGATCAGTTCGACCACAATGTCAGCATTGGTGGCCACGCTCATGGTGTCGGTGGTCACCACGGACTTGTCGATCCACGGGAACGGGTCGGTTTCCGACGGATCAAGGCAGGCGACGCCGGTCAGTTCGATCGGTCGTCCGATGCGTGCGGCGAGCTCATCCTTCTGCTCCACCAGCAGGCGTGCGGTCTGAGAGCCGACCGTGCCCGCGCCCAACAATCCAACGCGAATCGGCGCAACATCTTCCTGTACCAAGGCATCCTCCCTTGAATGTGAAGTATTGGTGTAACCCTGCCTATTGTACGGTCCCGATATGACGTAAGACCGCGAAATCATACGAAAATGGACGGTTTCCGAGCTTTGCCCCGAAAACCGTCCATACCGCATCCATGCTGCATCCGTAATTTGAGACGAATCGCCATGAACAATACGAAACACGAGCGAAACGCCACGAATCGCTATTCGCTCACATCCCAATCCAGCAGATCATCGACCGTCTGACGGCGAATCATCACATGCGCGTCTTGCTCGGATACGGCAACAACCGCAGGAATCAGCGCCTGATTGTAGTTGCTGGCCATCGTGCGACCGTATGCACCCGTAACAGGCACCGCAAGCACGTCACCACGCTGAATATCGGCAGGAAGACGCACCTCGTTGACGATGATATCGCCCGATTCGCAGTGCATGCCGACCACACGGCACAGCTTGGTTTCGCTGGAACCCTCACGATTGGCGATTCTCGCAGTGTAATCCGATCCATACAATGCCGGACGAATATTGTCGCTCATGCCGCCGTCGACAGACACGTACACGCGTTCCGTAACCGGATTGCCAGCCTTGTCTTTCGCGGTTCCGGCAAGCTGCACCGGCTTGACCGTGCCCACACGATACAGGGTGACGCCGGTCGGGGCGACCGTCCAACGGCCCGGCTCGAACGAGATGACCGGAGCGGGCATGCCGAGCGCACGGTTCACGGTGGTGACCGCATC
>ERZ772870.2345-NODE-2345-length-10079-cov-2.657622_pt1 | contig 10079 bp, 4 predicted proteins | sample MGYA00511376_ERZ772870 | MGnify/ENA primary metagenome ERZ772870 (study PRJEB29015, sample SAMEA2737719) | human gut metagenome | biome: human gut; feature: human-associated habitat; material: faeces | place: China | collected 2012 ... | reverse complement strand
GTAGAGGAGATGATTCATTTCTTGCAAGACGACCTATGTATCAAGAACCCGGATACGAAATTACTGGAAGACGCCGAGTTAATCCTGTATATCAAGAGCAAACTGCTTCGCCCGTTGCGTGTATGCGGTATGGTGAAGAATGTGGGCGAGCCGGGTGGCGGTCCGTTCCTTGCGGTGAATCCGGACGGTACGGTTTCCTTGCAGGTGCTTGAAAGCTCCCAGATCGATATGAGCGATCCGGCTAAGAAGGCGATGTTTGAGAAGGGTACTCACTTTAATCCCGTGGATTTGGTTTGCGCCGTTAAGAATTATAAGGGAGAGAAATACAACTTGCCGGATTACGTGGATAAGAATACGGGCTTCATCTCTTATAAGAGCAAGGATGGCCGCGAATTGAAAGCGCTGGAATTGCCGGGCTTGTGGAACGGTGCCATGAGCGACTGGAACACGGTATTCGTAGAAGTTCCTATCGAGACATTCAACCCCGTGAAGACGGTGAACGACCTGTTACGCCCCGAACATCAATAAATACCCAGTTGTAGAGACGAGGCACGCCCCGTCTCATCATAGACTGATAGTAATTTAGAATACCATTTTGCTGGATTGAGACGGGGCACGCCCCGTCTCTACAACTAGAGGTTTACCTTGGTAAGATATTGTCACGTCCTTGCCAGCGGGGTTCTCCGGCGTGATGAGACGTACCGTGATCTGACGCTCGCGGATCATGCCCGGATAGTCGCCCTCCCGTGCGCCGATCGTGAGCGTTCGCCTCGCATCATCATAAACAAACGGGATGGTAGCGTAATTTCCTTTCTCGTAATCGTAGGTCACGCCATTATCCTCATATAAGGTGAAGGAACCGTCGGCACCGGCGTAAACAGAGACGATTAAGTCTTTCTGTTCCTCTTTCGTAGACTGGATTACCTTTCCGGTCGGTACGATAGAGCCGGCTCTCACGAACAAAGGCATATGCTCGTAAGGAGCATCCACGTCCATTGTCGTTCCGCCTTGTATACGCTTGCCGTTGTAGAAATCGTACCAAATGCCGGCCGGGAAGTACACCTCACGGTCGCGAGCCTTATACTCATACACCGGGCATGCCATGAAGGCCGGGCCAAACATAAACTGGTCGTCTATATCGTAAGTCTTCTCATCGTCCGAATAATCCATCACCAAGGCACGCATGATCGTATAATCCTCAAAATGCGTCTTGGAGGCCAAGCTATAGATATACGGCATCAATTGATAGCGCAACTCGGTATAATACTTCATCGATTGGTACGTAGGCGATCCTTCCGGAGCGATATTATAGATCTCGCGGCAAGGATATTGCCCGTGGCTACGGAACAACGGACAGAAAGCTCCGAACTGATACCAACGGTTGTTCAACTCCCTCCATTCCCTCAAATCCTCGCTACCTTCCTTAGCGGCCATATAACGGTTCTCCACGCTGAAGCCACCTATATCCATCGTCCAGTAAGGGATACCGGACATGGCGAAGTTCAAGCCGGCGCTGATCTGCGCTTTCATATCCTCCCAGCGAGTACCGATATCGCCACTCCATGTAGCGGTAGAATAACGTTGCTGGCCGGCGAAACCGGAACGGGTCAACAAGAATACACGGTCATCCGGGTTTACGCTACGTTGTCCGTCGTAGATCGCCTCGGCGTTAGCCAAAGCGTAAGCGTTGAAGTATTTCGTGGACGGGCCCAGATAAGTCGGTCCGCAAAGCGCCTTGCGATACTCGATATCCGTATTATCCTGTACGTTCGGCTCGGAAGCGTCCATCCACCAAGCGTCGATGCCCAAGGAATACAGATGCTCGTTCATCTGTTCCCAGAAAAGCTTGCGGGCTTCCGGGTTGTACGCGTCATAGAAAGAACCGATATAACCCGGATAAATCCAGTCGCAGATACTATCCTTAATCGCCTGCTGATACATAGCACCCAGTGCGTCCAACTCTTTATAATGCTCTGTCGTATAATAGAACTTCGGCCATACGGAGATCATGATACGGGCATCCTTATCGTGGATTTCCTGAATCATGCCTTTCGGGTCCGGGAAGCGTTCCTTATCAAACTCGTGGCTACCCCATGCGTCTACCGGCCAATAGCTCCAATCCTGTACGATCACATCCAAGGGAACCTGCCGCCGGCGGTATTCGTTCAAGGCGGTCAATAGCTCCTCTTGCGTCTTATAACGCTCACGGCTCAACCAGAATCCCATCGCCCATTTCGGCATGATCTGGCTCTTGCCCGTAACCGTGCGGTAACCGCTGATCACCTTATCCATGGAAGACTCTCCGTTGATGAAGTAGTAATCGATATCATCCCCCATTTCCGACCAGAAAGCCAACCGCTCCCGCTCCTCCTCCGGTAGCGGAGATAATACCTTCAAGCCGATATAAGATACATCTCCATCCGGCAACCATTCGATACGGATCGGATAACGTTTGCCCTTTTCCAGATCGGCCGTAGCCTTGTAATCATTCGGGTTCCATGCCGCACGCCAACGTTCCGGGATGATCTCCTCGTTATTCACAAATACCTTGGTATAACCGGCGTAATGTAGTTTGAAATGATAAGTACCCGTCTCTTTCGCCTCGATCTCACCCTCCCAAGTAGCGGAAGCGCTCGGCTTCGGGAAGTCTGCCGGCAGGTTCTTGATGGTTTTCAGATTCTCATAATCTACCTTATCTTCATCCCGCTGGATTAAAACGGAATTCTTCGCCTTATCCGTATAGTAGGTAGCGGTCAACGCCCCTGCCCTCCCGTCTTTTCCGTATAGACCAAAGACATCGCCCAAATCGGCGTATGGACGCTTGTCGCCGAAACGGCTCAAGGAATAGTTATGCCAAAGTACACCATACCCTTTTGAGGAAACGATAAACGGCACGCTCACCTTCGTGTTATATTGGAAAAGCTCCTCGTTCTTGCCTTTATAGTTGAACTCATCGCTCTGATGCTGTCCTAGGCCGTAAAGCCCTTCCTCGTCCTCACTCTCAAATACCTGACGTAAGGTATAGCCTTTGGTTCCTTCCACCTCGATCGGCGTAAATTCCTTGCCTCCGTTTGTCTTCTCACGAAGGATCGTGTGTCCGTTGGCGTCGGTAAAGCGAACCTCTCCGGTCTCCCGTGAAAGACGGGCCTGTGTGGTTTGCGTACTTACGATGATCGTATCCCCCGAGGTCGTTATCTGAAACGATGGGGCGGGCAACGATTTCGTGTCCTTGATCAAGTTCACTTGGTTGGAAAACTTACCATCCGGAGAGGCGATTACCCGGATAATATCATCAGAGATTACTTCCAATTTAACAGCCTTCATCTAATGCCTGTCCGGAACGGATATCGGCGACCAAGCCATTCTCGACCTTCCGGTAAGCGGAATCAGTCATGCAGGAAGTCAGCAGGGAAAGCCCTAACGTGAATACCGCGATGTGTTGTTTCATATTCTATAGATTCTTTAATTATTTCCGATCAGCAATGAGTCCGAACAGGTTTTTCCATACAAGAAAAATGGTTCTTCATTCGTTGGCAAAATTAAAGGGTTTGCGGCGGACAGGAAGCCATAAATGTTTTGGGTTACGGGGAGAACCGTAAAAAGGTAGGGGAAGAATGTTTATTTTAAGGGGATATTTTGTTATATCCCCTAATTACGTGGCATTTATTTAGAAGAAGTTTATTTATGATAGTCAGAGGGAAGCCTTCCGAACTCATCCTTAAAATACTTCCGGAATAACTTCACATCATTGAAACCGCACTCCAGCGCGACCTCATTGACCCGCATCTGGCTCTTCTCCAATAACTGCGCCGCACGCTTCAAGCGCACCGTACGGATCAACTCCACCGGAGTCTTACCCGTGATGGAAAGGCATTTCTTGTAGAATTTCACACGACTCATGCCCATCTCCCGGCTCAACCGTTCTACAGACAACTCCGGATTGGCGATCTGCTCCTCGATATAGGCGATGGCCTTACGCATCAACTCCTCATCCATGGAGCTAGCTTGTACCTCCGTCAAGGCGATGCCCATGGTAGAGGACTGCATAAAGGCCTTTTGCATCTTCTTCTTCATCTCGATCAAATGCCGCACCTTCAAGAGAAGCATCTCCATATTGAATGGCTTACTGATATAATCATCCGCACCGGCTTCCAGACCGACCAGTTGGCTATCTTTAGCGGACTTTGCCGTCAGTAGGATCACCGGGATGTGGGAAGTCCGGATGTCTCCCTTGATCCGGCGGCATAAGGTGATACCGTCGGTGATAGGCATCATCACGTCGCTGATCACCATATCCGGCAGCTCCTCCGGAATGAGTTTCCACGCATCTTCTCCATCCGCCGCCGTGAGTACCGAATAAACGCCACTCAAGCTTAACTTCATAAATTCCCGGAAATCCGTGTTATCGTCTACGACCAGCAACGTAGGTCTTCCCGCCGGAGACGCATCCTTATCGGCGATCTCCGCATGCTCCTCAACCGGAGGCAAGATATCCCCTTCGGCAATTCCTTCCGGAGCCGAGATAATATCTTGGTTATCCAAGGGGATCACCGGCAGCGTAACCGTAAACGTACTACCCGCTCCCGGCTCGCTTTTCACGGTTATCGTCCCATGATGCATCCGCACGAATTCCCGGCATAGGTGCAGGCCGATACCCGTACCTACCACGGGATTTCCCTTATCCGGGGAAGACACCTGATAAAAGCGATCGAAGATAGCTCCTTGTTTATCCGCAGGAATACCGATACCGCTATCCGACACCTCGATAACCAGTTTGTTCTCTCCCTCCTTCTCCAACCGCAAGCTAAGCGTCACCGAGATAGTACCTCCCTCCGGCGTAAACTTAAAAGCGTTACTCAGTAGATTAGAGACGATCTTGAAGACCTTATCCGTGTCAAACTTCATCGGGAGAGACGTGAAGACCGAGGAGAAAGAGAAATGAATCCGCTTTTGCTCCGAAAGCTCCTTGAAGGAATAAGCCACGTCACGCACGAACGGGACAATATCGCCGGTAGACAAGACCAAGCTATCCCCTTGCATATCGATCTTGCGGAAATCCAATAACTGGTTCACCAATTTAAGCAACCGGTCGGCGTTCCGGTAGATCAACTTCAATATTTGCTGGGATTCCAAGTCTTTCTCCGTTTTCATCAACTTCTCCAAAGGAGTCATGATCAATGTTAGCGGCGTACGGAACTCATGGCTTACGTTCGTAAAGAAACGAAGCTTCATCTCGTCCACCTCATGCTGCTGACGCACAGTAGCCCGTTCTTGCTCCTCCTCCAACTTCTTTTGCTGGATACGGAAAATAAAACGTATCACGCCATACGCCAATAATATACCAGCTATGATATACAACGCTATTGCCCATCCGGTAGCCCAGAACGGAGGCAAGATCGTGATCTGCAAGCTCGTGATCTCCTTGCTCCAAATCCGGTCGTTATTCATCGCCTTTACCTTGAAAGTGTAAGTTCCCGGGTTCAAGTTCGTATAGGTAATACGACGTTCCAAGGCGCTTACGGTAGTCCATTCCGAGTCGAAGCCCTCCATCTTAAAAGCATATTTATTCTTCAAAGGAAGGAAATAGCAACAAGAAGAGATGGTAAAGGAGAAATTACGTTCCGTATAATTCAGTTTCAATTGCTTGGTACAGGTGATATCTTTATCCAAAATCACATGCCCGTCATACGCCTCTCTCGCCGTTATCGGGACATTATTCACCATAAGTCCGGTTATCACCGCCGGTGGAGCATAGCTATTATAACGTATCCGGGCAGGATCAACGAAGGTAAGACCGTTTGTCCCGCCAAACGCCAACTCACCCGTTTCCAGTCCGCAAGCGCTATTCACGTTAAACACACGTCCTTGAACGCCCTCATTCTCATCATAGCTATTCCAATCGAACGTATAATTATTATCCGTATCCCGATTCGGAACGATATTCAATAAGCCGTTCTTCGTTCCCACCCAAACCGTATGATATTTATCCTCCAGAATAGACATGATGCTGTTATCCGGTAATCCGGAAGAATGGTTCAACCGATACATCTTATCATTCAACCTATCATATATATGTAGCCCATGATTACTCCCGATCCATACCCATTGACGGCTATCACAAAATACGACATTGATGATTTGATCCTCAAACACGGAACGTCCATCCTTCGTGCCGTTAAAAGAAGTAACAGCCCCCGTCTCCGGGTTGATCCAGTTCACTCCTAAAGAAGTTCCAACGACAATATTCCCCTTCTCATCCCCGGAAAGGCTATATACGATATCCGAGTTAATCGCATTCTCCTTATCCCCCATGCGATAATACGTCCATTTCCCGGTAGATTGATCCAAGCAATCCAGGCCGCCTTCCAACGTACCGATCCACAAACGATTCTTGGCATCGACATACAAACTATACACGCTATTATTGGATAAGCCGTCCTTACTGCCCGGGATATCCCGATAATGCTTGAAACGTTTCCCGTCAAAACCGGTCAACCCCTCCATATAAGTACCCAGCCATAACTTGCCATCCAAATCTTTCGCCATACTAATCACGACATCGCCGGAGATAGCGTTCTCGCTTTCCCGCCCCGCCCGGTAGCGGACATACTCCCCGGTTTCCCGATCGTAACGTAATAGGCCGTTTCCGCTAGTACCGATCCACAGATCCCCTTCTTTATCTTCTACGATACAATTAAAGTCATTGTTAAAGATATCCCGCATCAACTCCAAAGGGTACCGGATAGTCTGGAATTTAAAAATGCTCTCATGATAATAGTTGATGCCGTTTTTATAAGTGCCGGCCCACATAATCCCCGTATCATCCCGATACAAGCAGATCACGCTATTCTGGCTCAAACTCGTTTGGTTAAACGGGTTATTTCGTATATAACGCATCCGGTCCAGACGTTTATCCAAGATATTGATACCGCCATGATCGGTAGCGATCCAGATATTACCGTTCATATCCTCCGCCACGTCACGCACCATTATAGAGGATAAAGCGACCGGGGTTTCGGTCGTATAATGTTTCCACTCCTTGCTTTTGGGATTTAGGCGAAAGAGACCTCTACTATATCCGGGATTTAAGAAAAACCACAGATCCCCGTCACTATCGGCGAACACATAGAATAACTGGGCATTCGCATATTGAGTCAGATACTCATCCCGATAGACAGGTTCTCCGGATGCCTTATCGATCCCCTCTACCACTCCCGAGGTATGGACTACATATAGACGATCGCCCACGTCACTCATATCACAAACCCGGCCATCCTCTTTATTTAGCGGATACGAATAAATCTTTCCCCTCGCTTGATCATAACGGCAAAATTCATTCGTATAGGTAGCGAAATAGAGTTGTTTATCATTGTCGACAAATATCTTAGCGGGAGGATTCTCTAGACGTAAGCTATCTAATATTTCCTTCTCCGGAATAAAACGGTCATTACCGGGCTCATATACGCAAAGTTGGTCCGTATTATAGGTAATCCAAATACGCCCATCGGCGGTTTCTTGAAGCTCGGAGACATGCTCCTCCCTAAAAGGCAACCCGCTTTCCTTGTATTTATAATGCTTAAACTCATACCCATCAAAACGGTTCACCCCAGAAGTGGTACCCAACCACATAAACCCCTTCCGGTCTTTCAGGATACAAGTGATCTCATTGGAAGACAGACCGTCCTGTACTCCCAGACGGTTGAAAAGAATATCTTCCGCCGCTAGTCCGGATCCCAACATTCCCCAAGACAGGATCATTATAATACAGAGTAGAGTTTTCGTTTTCATACTTAGCAAATATAGATATTTCCCGAGAACGAACCAAACCAACCTGTATCTAATTCTGCTGCAACGCGGGTTGCAGTAAACATACACGTAAAGTATCTATATATAAGAACATGATTATTAAAAATTATCCCGTACATTTGTCTTTCGATTGGAATAGAAATGAATAAGGCGCAATGATTGTTGTAAGAGATTTTGACAGACTGAAAGGAAAGGAACTGGTAGCTACGATCGGATTTTTCGATGGTGTGCATCTAGGACACCGTTTTTTAATCGACGAGATGAAAGAGATTGCCAAAGCACGTAACCTGCCATCGGCCGTAATCACCTTCCCGGAACATCCCCGGGCCGTATTGCATGCGGATTACCAACCGAAGCTATTAAATTCTTTCGAGGAAAAGTTACAGCAATTAGAGACTACCGGAGTAGATTATTGCATCGTATTGGATTTTACGATCGAGCTATCCCGGCTCTCGGCCAAGGAATTCATTACCTCTATTTTAGCGAAGAGCCTGCATGTAAAGACCTTATTGATCGGATATGACCATCGTTTCGGGCACGATCGGACGGATGGCTTCGAGCAATATGTCGTTTATGGCACCGAATGTGGTATCGAGGTGCTGAAGGCATCTCCCTATGACGAAGGGAATACGGCCGTCAGCTCTTCCGAGATCCGGAAATTACTTCAAGCCGGAAATGTAGCGGAAGCCGCTTATTTACTGACCTATCCCTATCAATTGCTGGGCCATATCGTCAGCGGCTATAAAGTAGGACGCACGCTAGGATTTCCCACGGCGAATATACGGGTAGATGAGCCTTTTAAAGTCATTCCGGGTATTGGCGTATATGCCGTATGGGTGGAGGTGGAAGGCGAACGATATAAGGGAATGCTTTATATCGGTGACCGTCCGACACTCAATAATGGGAAGGACATATCCATGGAGGTCAATATTCTGGATTTCTCCGGAGATATCTACAATGATAGCATTCGTGTCTCATTCGTTCAATACGTACGCAGAGACATCAAATTCGATTCCTTAGAAGAATTGAAAGCCCAACTGGAGAAAGACAGATGCACCGTAAATAATTTATTATAATATGGAAAGATATTACGAAGCGATTGATTTATTAAAAGGCATGATCTCCCGTCCGTCTTTCAGCCGGGACGAGACCGCCGTAGCGGATTTCCTGCAAGCAGAATGGCAAAAGGCCGGACAAAAGGTGTTCCGCAAAGGCAACAACCTGTGGATCATCGCCCCGGATTTCGATTTCGGTAAACCGACCCTTTTACTCAACTCCCATATAGACACCGTCAAGCCCGCTTCCGGTTGGACCAAAGACCCGTTCACTCCCGAAGAGACCGAGGATGATCAATTATATGGACTGGGCAGTAACGATGCCGGGGCGAGCGTAGTCTCCCTCTATGAAGCCTTCTGCATCTTAAGCGAGAAAGAGCAACCTTATAATCTAATCTTCCTCGCGTCTTGTGAGGAAGAGGTATCCGGGAAGAATGGCATTGAAAGCGCATTGGCCGAGCTTCCTCCTATCTCCTTCGCTGTCGTAGGTGAACCCACGGGTATGCAACCCGCCGTAGCCGAGAAAGGGTTAATGGTACTGGATTGCACCGCTATCGGAAAGGCCGGACATGCCGCACGTAATGAGGGCATCAATGCCATCACTTTAGCGATGAAGGATATAGAATGGTTCAGCACCTATCAATTCCCGGAGAAAAGCGACTTCCTCGGACCGGTGAAAATGACTGTCACCATCATCCATGCCGGTACGCAACACAATGTCGTTCCCGATAAATGCGAATTCACAGTAGATATTCGCACCAACGAATTTTATACGAACGAACAGTTATTCGAGCTAATCAAGGAAAAGGTTCATTGTGAGATCAAGGCCCGCAGCTTCCGCCTTAGCTCCACCCGCACGGATCTGGATCATCCTTTTGTGCGACGGGCGATCTTGATGGGAAAAGAGCCTTTCGGCTCTCCTACGCTTAGCGACCAAGCCTTGATGCGTTTCCCCTCCGTAAAGATAGGGCCGGGAAACTCGGCACGTTCCCATTCCGCGGACGAATACATCAAGGGACCGGAGATCCGGGAAGCGATCGATACCTATGTAAGGTTACTGAATGGATTACAACTATAGCTTATGTTAAAAAAGATACTGGGGACAATAGGCTCGCGTTATCTGATAGCCTTCCTTAACCTAGCGCTGATCTTCATCAACGCAAAGGTACTGGGAATCGAGGGCGTGGGGATGATCGGGTTGATCGTGGCCTCGGTAAA
>ERZ772870.2331-NODE-2331-length-10144-cov-2.857568_pt1 | contig 10144 bp, 11 predicted proteins | sample MGYA00511376_ERZ772870 | MGnify/ENA primary metagenome ERZ772870 (study PRJEB29015, sample SAMEA2737719) | human gut metagenome | biome: human gut; feature: human-associated habitat; material: faeces | place: China | collected 2012 ... | reverse complement strand
GCATACCTGCTGAAACAGTGGGATGCACTGAACGTGTACTGCAGTAATGGCTGGGTGGAAATCGACAACAACATCGCAGAGAACGCCTTACGGGGAGTGGCCGTAGGCCGGAAAAACTGGATGTTCGCGGGTTCCGACAGTGGTAGCGCACAAGCGGCGGTGCTGTACCCGCTGATCGGCACATGCCGTCTTAACAATACGGAGCTGAAAAAATGGCTGCGTTACGTCATTGAGCATATCCAGGACTGGCCGGCAAACCGGGTACGCGATCTGTTGCCCTGGAAAGTTGATCTGAGCTCTCAGTAAATATCAATACGGTTCTGACGAGTCGCTTACGGATTTGGTACAGGCATAGCGTCCTCACATTTCATAGGTAATGACATACGTCAGATCGGCTGAACTCCACAGGCCCGCATCATCGTCGCGCCGGTAGTCATAGCCACTGGCCACCATACTGGTGATCAAATCTGACAGCGCCGGGATATCGCTCATCACCGGATAAATCCGGGACTCCATCCACGAATCCAGCTCTGAATCCGGCACCTGAGCAGGCAGGAAAACTTCGATATGCAGCTCCGCCTGCCAGGTATCGCTGTCCAGCTCTTCGCCCGTGTATTCAGCGCCGGTGAGATAAACGGCAATTGCCGGAAAATCTTCCTCATCAAAAACAGCGGGGCGACCATCAAAAAGCGTCGCCCCGGTGTCATGCTTCTCCAGTGCATCCAGTACGGCTGCACGGAGTTCAGTATGTTTCATCGCTTTATTACCATCCTCAGTTGATGCTGCAGCGCATAGCCCAGCTCTTTCGGAAGACGTTCACGCCGTATCCGCTCAATATTCTGTTTAAACGCCGTGGTCAGCGGCACCGCCATCGGGATTTTCACCACATCAATGGGGTAACGGTTTTTCCCGGCCACACGCTGCATGACATGCCAGCGGCCATTTTTCAGTTGCTGAATAAACGCGCCGGGAATACGACGGTTTCCCACCACAAGCACGCTGCCGCCACCTTTCAGGGATGAACGCTGCCCCTTTTTACGACGCCTGCGGCGGGAAAGGACAACCCGCGCATTACCCAGCTTGATTACGGGCAAATCCCCCCGGTTAACTTTGATTCTGGCCTGCGGATTTTTGACCGTGGCCCTTTTCAGCCTGGCCCTTTCCTTTACCAGTTTCCGGCGTACCTTTGTCTCACGGGCAACCTGTGACGCCGACTGCGATATCGCGGATGACGCAACGCGGTTAATGGCCATTGCGGCGGCACCGGGCACCGCCGTTCTGCTGATACGGCTGAGGTTTTCAACGGCCTGCTCAAGACCTTTTATGGCCATTCATCCCCCTTTCAGCGGCGACGGTTAACGGCAGGCGGTACGCCCCGCCCAAGCCAGAGATGACAGCTTCCGCCATCATCCGGCGAAATCCGGTCTATCCAGAAGTTTTCCTCACCGATGGTCAGCGTGTCGCCGCGCCGCAGCTGCCGCACATCATCAGTCCGGACAAACAGGGACGGGCTGGAGCCTTCAACGCGCACGCCCTGTCCGGCATAGCTGATATTTTCAGGGTCATCAAAAACACCACGTATCACAGCACCGGACTGCTCACCGGATGTCATGGTGGCTGACGTTCCCATGTACCCGCGTATCGTTTCATCGGCGCGGGCAATGGCAGCATCGAACAGGTTATCGAAATCAGCCACAGCGCCTCCCGTTATTGCATTCTGGCCAGGCCATGTTCTGTCATTTCGGCTGCCACACCGGCAGAGACACGAAACGCCGTTCCCGGCAGCACAAATGCCACAGCCTCATCCCGCGTGGCGTGAAGTGCATCAGTATGCAGCGTCACCAGTGCCACAACCGTGACCAGATCAGCCGTATCAGTCACGGTATCCGGCTGCGCTGATACCACCTCATTTTCATGTCCGGTCAGCGCATTTTCCGGGCTGACAGATGTGTCCTGACCGGCAGCGTCATCCGTGTCATCAAGCTCCTCTTCCAGCTCTGCCACACGGAGCGCCAGTTCTTCTTTCGTCCCCGTCAGGCTGACATCACGGTTCAGTTGCTCACCCAGCGAACGGAGACGGGCAATCAGTTCATCTTTCGTCATGGACTCCTCCACAGAGAGAAAATGGCCCCGAAGGGCCATGATTACGCCAGTTGTACGGACACGAACGCATCAGGGTCAGCCAGCAGCATCAGCGGTGCTGACTGAATCATGGTGAACTCACGCGCCGGATCGCCGGTGGTCACCCAGTTTTTCGGGTAGCGGGCAGAGGCGTTAATACCTTCGCGCTGTGCGTCCGCATCCTGAATGCAGCCATAGGTGCGCAGACCGCGTGCCTGAGTGTTCCCCAGCACCATCGTGTTGTCCGGCAGGAAGTTCTTTTTGACGTCGTTTTCCACGTACTGTCCGGAATACACGACGATGGCCACATCGCCATACATTCCCTTATAAGACACCGCTTTGCCCAGGTCTTTTACCGCTGTCTCCAGCTCGGAATGAGAGCCGCGACGGGTATCCAGCTTCTCCCTGACGGCTTTGAAGGAACGGAACAGCGCCCAGCCTTTCGGGTCAAACACGATGATATTCACCACACCGCTGGCGTTCAGCGCGTAGGCTTCGATATCGTCGGTCGGGTCATACGTGGACTTGTCGCGCTTGCTCCACCCCGTGCTGCCGGACTGCGTGATGTTATTCGCTTCACTGCGACCCATATCCACCTCAACCGGATCGAAGGCTTCACCGGTCATGGTGTATTTGCCCTTAAGCACGGCAGAAACTGCCTGCATCTCTTCGACCTGAGCAATGGCCAGCTCTTCGTCACGCATGTTCTGCATGATGATGCGACGGCGGCGGTAAGCCGGGTCCGCCAGATTCTGCGGATCTTCATCCGGCAGGCGACGCAGGGTCATCTGCGGATTCACTTCATGCTTCGGCTTGACATATCCCGGCGTAAATTCAGAGGTGGAGCCGCCACGGGAACGGATAACCTCACCGGAAACAATCGGCGAAACGTACAGCGCCATGTTTACCAGTCCCGGAATTTGTGAGAGATAGACTTTCTCCGTGGTGAAGGGATAGCTCTCACGGAAAAAGAGACGCAGAAACAGCGGATCAAACTTAAATTTCTGCTCATTTGCCGCCAGCAGCTGGGCGGTTGTGTACATCGACATAAAAAAATCCCGTAAAAAAAGCCGCACAGGCGGCCTTTAGTGATGAAGGGTCAGGTTAAACGATGCTGATTGCCGTTCCGGCAAACGCGGTCCGTTTTTTCGTCTCGTCGCTGGCAGCCTCCGGCCAGAGCACATCCTCATAACGGAACGTGCCGGACTTGTAGAACGTCAGCGTGGTGCTGGTCTGGTCAGCAGCAACAGCAAGAATGCCAACGGCAGCACCGTCGGTGGTGCCATCCCACGCAACCAGCTTACGGGTGGAGGTGTCCAGCATCAGCGGGGTCATTGCAGGCGCTTTCGCACTCAATCCGCCGGGCGCGGTTGCGGTATGAGCCGGGTCACTGTTGCCCAGCGGCTGGTAATGGGTAAAGGTTTCTTTGCTCGTCATAAACATCCCTTACACTGGTGTGTTCAGCAAATCGTTAACGGCATCAGATGCCGGGTTACCTGCAGCCAGCGGTGCCGGTGCCCCCTGCATCAGACGATCCAGCGCAGTGTCACTGCGCGCCTGTGCACTCTGTGGTGCTGCGGCCAGAATGCGGCGGGCCGTTTCCACGGTCATACCGGGGGTTTCGGCCAGCACGCGTGCCTGTTCTTCGCGTCCGTGAGCCTCCTCACAGTTGAGGATCCCCATAATGCGGCTGTTTTCTGCCGCAACCGCTGCGGTGATCTGCGCGTTCACGTCCGGCTGCGCCGCGCTGGCGTTCTCGCCCTCCGTCGCTTGCACCACGCCAGTAACGTCAGCCTGCGAAGCAGTGGCTGAAACAGTTGTTGATTGAGTCTCTTTGGTCATTCGCCCTCCTGAGAGACGGGATTTACGTGCATCCAGTGCATCACGCATGACGGTGATCGCATCGGTACTGTTAACAAGTTCATCAGCCAGTCCGGCATCAATGGCCTCCTGACCGCTATACACTGCAGCCTCGGTATCCAGCACAGCCTGCACGGACAGGCCGGTATATGCCGACACCTTCTGCGCAAACATCCGGCGGGTTGCATCCATCCGGGACTGCAGTGTCTCCCGGACGTCATCCGGAAGATGGCTGTAGGGGTTGCCATCCACCTTATGGCTGCCGCTGTAAATCAGCGTGATTTCCACGCCCTGTTTCTCCAGCGCAGCGCCGTAATTACTGTGAGCCATCATGACGCCGATGGAGCCTGTCCGGGCGGTCTGCGTGACCAGACGCCGGGAGGCGGCACTGGCAAGCAGCTGACCTGCACTGCAGTTCATGTCGTTGGCCAGCGCCCATACCGGCTTTATGTCACGCACACGGGCGATGATGTCAGCACAGTCAAATGCTCCCGCCACCATCCCGCCCGGTGTGTCCATATCGAGCAGAATGCCGTCCACCATCGGATCGCTGGCAGCCTGTTGCAGACGGGCGATAATGCCGTTGTAACCGGTCATCCCCGAGTACGGCTGCAGCGCCCGCGTCCGGCTGACCAGCGTGCCGGACACCGGCAGCACGGCGATGCCGTTCATGACCTGATAACTGCGGGCCTGTCGTGGTCCGTCATCATCACCGGATAATGCCAGCGTCGCGAGTGCCTCCTGGGCAGTCAGGCTGTCGCCGGACACCGCATCCGTCAGGCGGCTGATCCCAAGCTGGCCTGCAAGCGCACAAAAGAAAACCCGCGCATAGGCGGGTTCAAGCATCAGCGGCTCATTAAAGGCCATGCTGGCAATATGCGGGAGATTACGCAGCTCTGCTGTCACTCTTCTCCTCCTCTGTTGATTGTCGCAGCCCGGATTCAAATGCCGCAGCCGCCCAGGCGGGCGGTTTAAGACCGGCTGCACGACGCTCCATCGTTTCACGGACCTGCTGGGCAAAAATTTCCTGATAGTCGTCACCGCGTTTCGCGCACTCTTTCTCGTAGGTGCTCAGCCCGGCTTCTATCAGCATCACCGCTTCCTGAACTTCTTTCAGACCATCGATGGCCATACGACCGGAGCCTATCCAGTCGCAGTTCCCCCAGGCACTGCGGGCTTCCTGAAAACTGAAACGCGCTTTTGAAGGTAACGTCACCACGCGGCGAACGATGGCCTCTTCCAGCCAGCACAGAAACATCTGGCTCGCCTGACGGGATGCGACGAATTTTCGCCGCCCCATAAAGTACGTCCACGACTCGTTCGCACTGGCCCGGGCCGTGGAGTAGCTCATCTGGGCGTAATTCCGGGAAAGCTGCTCATACGAGACACCCAGCCCGGCAGCGATATACCGCAGCAGTGACTGCTCAAACACGGAGTAGCCGTTATCCGTGTCCTGAGCCGTCTGCAGGTTCAGTGAGTCACCCGGCATCAGGTGCGGTACTTTTGCGCCTCCCAGCCGGACCGGCGCTGCGGCGTAATACGCGGCAATTTCACCAATCCAGCCGGTCAGCCTTTCCCGCTGCTCCTGACTGTTCGCGCCCAGAATAAAATCCATCGCTGACTGCGTATCCAGCTCACTTTCAATGGTGGCGGCATACATCGCCTTCACAATGGCGCTCTGCAGCTGCGTGTTCTGCAGCGTGTCGAGCATCTTCATCTGCTCCATCACGCTGTAAAACACATTTGCACCGCGGGTCTGCCCGTCCTCCACGGGTTCAAAAACGTGAATGAACGAGGCGCGCCCGCCGGGTAACTCACGGGGTATCCATGTCCATTTCTGCGGCATCCAGCCAGGATACCCGTCCTCGCTGACGTAATATCCCAGCGCCGCACCGCTGTCATTAATCTGCACACCGGCACGGCAGTTCCGGCTGTCGCCGGTATTGTTCGGGTTGCTGATGCGCTTCGGGCTGACCATCCGGAACTGTGTCCGGAAAAGCCGCGACGGACTGGTATCCCAGGTGGCCTGAACGAACAGTTCACCGTTAAAGGCGTGCATGGCCACACCTTCCCGAATCATCATGGTAAACGTGCGTTTTCGCTCAACGTCAATGCAGCAACAGTCATCTTCGGCAAACTCTTTCCATGCCGCTTCAACCTCGCGGGAAAAGGCACGGGCGTCTTCCTCCCCGATGCCCAGATAGCGCCCGCTTGGGCGATGACTGAGCCGGAAAAAAGACCCGACGATATGATCCTGATGCAGCTGGATGGCGTTGGCGGCATAGCCGTTATTGCGTACCAGATCGTCTGCACGGGCATTGCCACGGGTAAAATTGGGCAGCAGGGCTGCATCCACACTTTCACCCGGTGGGTTCCACGCCCGCAACTGCCCACCAAATCCGCTGCCACCGCCGTGATAACCGGCATATTCACGCAGCGATGTCATGCCGTCCGGCCCCAGAAGGGTGGGAATGGTGGACGTTTTCATACATAAAATCCTGCAGGTCCCCTGCGTCGCTGTGTCATGCCGGTCTGCACTTCCAGCTCCGCAATGTATTTTTTCAGGTCAGACACGGAAGTGGCCGTAAACTCCACTCGCCGTCCGTCTTTCTGTACCGTTGCCACCCGTTTACCTGTCATCAGGTCATGCAGTGCCGCACGGGCAGCGGCAAGTTCTTCCTGTCGCGTCATTCATCCTCTCCGGATAAGGCACGGGCGTAATCTGCCAGTGTTTTCTTGTTGGTTGCTGCACCATCCTCTTCCTGCAGGCTCGCCAGCAGTGCACTGAGATCCAGCTGCCAGCGGGAAATACTGATGCGCAGCGCCGCCAGCGCATAAACGAAGCAGTCGAGCGCCTCATTGCGTCGCTTTTTGCTGTCCCACAGTATTTTTTTTCTGCCATCCACCCATTTTTCGACCTGCTCTTCAGCAGTCAGCTGCTGCGCTTCGGTCAGATCAAAAATATCCGGGTTATTCGGGAAGTGAACGGCACCGGGAAGCGGTTCATCCCCTTCCGGCGTCAGTGTGAAGCGGTTATAAATCTGCTCTTTCGCGGTATCCGTACCGATTTCGGTAAGGTAAACCCCGTTTTTGTTTCGCTTACGAGGCATGCTGGCCACCGGCTTACCGTAGACGGATGCCCCTTTAATGGGGATCACCCGGAACAGCCCATGCTTTTTCGAGCGTTCATACACAATGGTCGGGTCAATCCCACCAGTATCCCAGCAGATACGGGATACCGACATTTCTGCACCATTCCGGCGGGTATAGGTTTTATTGATGGCCTCATCCACACGCAGCAGCGTCTGTTCATCGTCGTGGCGGCCCATAATAATCTGCCGGTCAATCAGCCAGCTTTCCTCACCCGGCCCCCATCCCCATACGCGCATTTCGTAGCGGTCCAGCTGGGAGTCGATACCGGCAGTCAGGTAAGCCACACGGTCAGGAACGGGCGCTGAATAATGCTCTTTCCGCTCTGCCATCACTTCAGCATCCGGACGTTCGCCGATTTTCGCTTCCCACGTCTCACCGAGCGTGGTGTTCACGAAGGTTTTACGTTTTCCCGTATCCCCTTTCGTCTTCATCCAGTCTTTGACAATCTGCACCCAGGTGGTGAACGGGCTGTACGCCGTCCAGATGTGAAAGGTCACGCTGTCAGGCGGTTCAATCTCTTCACCGGATGACGAAAACCAGAGAATGCCATCACGGGTCCAGATCCCGGTCTTTTCGCAGATATAACGGGCATCAGTGAAGTCCAGCTCCTGCTGGCGGATGACGCAGGCATTATGTTCGCAGAGATAAAACACGCTGGAGGGATCATCCGGCGTCCATTTGAGGCCAAACGGCGTCTCTTTATCGCCAAATTTAAGGTACTGCTCCTCCCCGCAGTGCGGGCAGGCAACATGAAAACGCATAAAATGCGGGGATTCACTGGCTGCACGCTCAATCTGACAGGTGCCTCTCACTTTGGGCGTGGAGCCACGGATGGACTTTGGCCAGACCGAGCCTTCAATACGCTTGTCACCCAGGAACGTCGGAGAGCCTTCCTGTTCAATATCATCATCAAAGGCAGCAAGTTCATCATAACCCGCCACATCCACCGACTTTTCACGGTAGTTTTTTGCCGCTTTACCGCCCAGGCACCAGAAGCCACGCCCATTAGTGAAACGCTTCATGGTGAGCGTGTTATCCCGGTGCTTTTTGCCATACCACGGGGCCAGCGCCAGCAGCGACGGAATATCGCGGATGGTCGGCTCAACGTGGGTTTTCATAAAGTTCTCGGCATCACCATCCGTCGGCAACCAGATAAGGGTGTTGCGCTGCTTATGCTCTATGAAGTAGGCATAAACACCCAGCAGCATTTTGGAATAACCGACACGGGCAGACTTCACCACATTCACCTCACGGATGTAGTCGCTGCCCATCGCATTCATGATGGCCCGCTGAAAGGGCAGTGTTTCCCAGCGCCCTTCCTGGTATGCGGATTCTTTCGGGAGATAGTAATTAGCATCCGCCCATTCAACGGCGGTCTGTGGCTCCGGCCTGAACAGTGAGCGAAGCCCGGCGCGGACAAAATGCCGCAGCCTGTTAACCTGACTGTTCGATATATTCACTCAGCAACCCCGGTATCAGTTCATCCAGCGCGGCTGCTTTGTTCATGGCTTTGATGATATCCCGTTTCAGGAAATCAACATGTCGGTTTTCCAGTTCCGGAAAACGCCGCTGCACCGACAGGGGGATCCCGTCGAGAATACTGGCAATTTCACCTGCGATCCGCGACAGCACGAAAGTACAGAATGCGGTTTCCACCACTTCAGCGGAGTCTCTGGCATTTTTCAGCTCCTGTGCGTCGGCCTGCGCACGCGTAAGTCGATGGCGTTCGTACTCAATAGTCCCTGGCTGGAGATCTGCCTCGCTGGCCTGCCGCAGTTCTTCAACCTCCCGGCGCAGCTTTTCGTTCTCAATTTCAGCATCCCTTTCGGCATACCATTTTATAACGGCGGCAGAGTCATAAAGCACCTCATTACCCTTGCCACCGCCTCGCAGAACGGGCATTCCCTGTTCCTGCCAGTTCTGAATGGTACGGATACTCGCACCGAAAATGTCAGCCAGCTGCTTTTTGTTGACTTCCATTGTTCATTCCACGGACAAAAACAGAGAAAGGAAACGACAGAGGCCAAAAAGCTCGCTTTCAGCACCTGTCGTTTCCTTTCTTTTCAGGGGGTATTTTAAATAAAAACATTAAGTTACAACGAAGAAGAACGGAAATGCCTTAAACCGGAAAATTTTCATAAATAGCGAAAACCCGCGAGGTCGCCGCCCCGTAACCTGTCGGATCGCCGGAAAGGACCCGCAAAATGATAATAATTATCATCTACATGTCACAACGTGCATCTACGCCATCAAACCACGTCAAATAATCAATTATGACGCAGGTATCGTATTAATTGATCTGCATCAACTTAACGTACAAACAACTTCAGACAATACAAATCAGCGACACTGAATACGGGGCAACCTCATGTCAACGAAGAACAGAACCCGCAGAACAACAACCCGCAACATCCGCTTTCCTAACCAAATGATTGAACAAATTAACATCGCTCTTGAGCAAAAAGGGTCCGGGAATTTCTCAGCCTGGGTCATTGAAGCCTGCCGTCGGAGACTAACGTCAGAAAAGAGAGCATATACATCAATCCAAAGTGATGATGGATGAACATCCCGGTTTCTTCCACCATCGCACCGGAAAAGCGACTATGAGGGTAACCCTGCGTCTGTCAGCACAGTAAAACCCGGTGTGCATCGTTTTTGATTATTCCCGCACACTCACGCAGAAGGAATTCCCCGTCGGGCTACGGTCATGGTTAATGCGGGAATACGGCGACGATACAGCGCAGCTAAAAGGGTAATAGACGGATAGACCGGTTTATTTCATTCCACAGGATTCTGAGTGTCCCCAACTTCCTCCAATAGTCTGAGCGTACACCTATATAGTTTTAATTTTCATCAATCCATTTAACTATCGTTTAATTGTTGTCACATAGGATTCTGCCGTTTTTAACAATGCAGGATAATAAGATGAAAAAAATGTTGTTTTCTGCCGCTCTGGCAATGCTTATTACAGGATGTGCTCAACAGACGTTTACTGTTGGAAACAAACCGA
>ERZ772870.2324-NODE-2324-length-10174-cov-11.263761_pt1 | contig 10174 bp, 9 predicted proteins | sample MGYA00511376_ERZ772870 | MGnify/ENA primary metagenome ERZ772870 (study PRJEB29015, sample SAMEA2737719) | human gut metagenome | biome: human gut; feature: human-associated habitat; material: faeces | place: China | collected 2012 ... | reverse complement strand
AGGAACGGCAAAATTTTTTACACTTCTATTGCTTCTTTATCACACATCAATAAAATCGCAGGGCATGAAGCAGCTTATGGCTGGTCTTGGACTGATTCTCCTTGCAATCGTCCTCGTTCCGGTTCTTCAGAGCATGATGACCGGTGCCGTTTAATCTGACCGAATTTTTTAACGGCTGCGTGGCGGGTGGTGTGTGGGCAGCCGGCATAAGGAAAGGACGGTGAGAGAATGGGCGTCATAAGTGATGCGATCGACAGCTTACAGGAATGGTGTGAGAATCTGTTCAAGGACGGTATCAAATCGCAGTTTGACAGCATATCCGACCTGATGACAGAAACCTTTCACAAAACCACGGAAGACGGCGGTCTGATTTCCACATTTCTGACAGGACATCCTGCAAGTTTTTCCGGTTCTGCAAGCGGCGGAACAACCATATGGTCAACGATTGAAACACTTTGCAATAACGTGGTAGTTCCCATCGGCGGTTTCATTCTTGTCATCATATTGCTCAATGATCTGATACAAACCGTAATTCGTGGAAATAACTTCAAGGATTTTGATGATTCCATCTTTATCAAATGGATTATCAAAGCCTTATGCGGTGTCATTTTGGTATCAAACGTATTTTACATCGCATCTGCCCTGTTTTCGTTCGGAACAGACGCTTGTGCCAACGGTATTACAACGCTGTTCGGTACAGGAGATTTCCTGTCAACTGACTTGGCACTCAAAAAATCGGCTCTGAACAGTCTGGGACTTGGTGAACTGATAACCGTCTGGTTTATCTCGCTGATTGTTCACTTGGGTGTAATGATTATGATGGTTGCCATTGTAATTGTGCTTGCTTCCCGTATCATTGAGGTCTTTATGTACTTAGGCGTTGCACCGATTCCCATGGCAGCTATGCTGGATAGCGGTGAATGGTCGGGAATCGGAAAGAACTGGATCAAACAGCTTCTGGCATTATCGTTTCAGGGATTCTTTATCATCATTGCACTTGGTATCTTCAAGACGCTGTTCTCCAATGCCATTGCATCGCTGAACAGCAGTACTGACGGCATTATTCTGCAAATGGCAATGCTTCTGGGATACACGGTTGCACTGATCTTTACGGTACTCCGTACAGGTGCTGTTTCAAAATCTATTTTCAATGCACATTGATTTTCAGGAGGTTGTGAATGGCACATTATGTACAAATACCAAAAGACTTGAATGACATCAAACAGAAGTTCATGTTCGGACTGACCAAAAGACAGGTGGTTTCGTTTGGAATCGGTGGTGTGCTGGGAATTCCGCTTTTCTTTCTGACACGCAGTACTCTTGGCGTTTCAGGAGCAATCTTTGTCATGGGTGCAGTGGCAGCACCTGCTCTCATCTGCGGATTGTATAAGAAAAACGGGATCTTTTTCGAGCAGACCATCAAGAATATGTTCCGCTATTTCAAAAGACCGAGAAAGCGAACTTACAGAACGGTCAATCTATACGAATGTATCGAAAGACAGATAGAATATACCAAGCTGAAAAAGCTTTTGGACAAGATAGAAAGGAGCAAGTAGGCTTGAAAAACAAGAAGAAAACAGATCTCAGGTCGGGAGCAAAAGCTGCCGCTGAAAAGCCAATTTCTAACATTGACAAAAATGATAAGGCAGTCATTCTGGCACGAATGCACGAGATCAAGAAATATAAGGACGATATTTCGTCCACACAGAATACGATCGGCTATACGCAGATGTTCAGGGACGGCGTATGCCAGATCGATGACCATAGATTTTCAAAGACCATTCAGTTCTTTGATACCAATTATCAGCTTGCTGAATTTGAGGAACAAAACGGCATTTTCTCAAAGTACTGCGATCTGATCAATTACTTTGACAATACCGTCACATTTCAGCTCACCTTTGAAAATCAGAACAGAAGTCAGGACGGACTGGTCAAGCAAATTCAGATTCCTGCACAGGAGGACGATTTCAATGAGATTCGTGCAGAATACTCCGAAATGCTGACATCAAAGCTGTTGTCGGGCAAAAACGGACAGTCATGCAGAAAATTCCTGACTTTCACCATTGAAGCAAGTACCTACAAACAGGCAAAGCCAAAACTCCTGAATATCCAGACAGAAATTATCAAGATGTTCAAGGGCTTCAATGTGGAAGCAAAGGCACTCAGCGGAAAAGAAAGACTGGAAACACTCTATTACAGCCTAAACCCATTTCAGAGTGCCCCTTTTGTCTTTGACTGGAATGAAATGCTGAAAGCAGGCTGGAATACGAAAGACTTCATTGCTCCGTCCAGCATGAAATTCAATAAGGCAAACTTTGAGATTGGTGCTTCTTTCGGTGCGATCAATGGAATGAACATTCTTGCAGGAGAACTGCCGGACACGATTCTTTCCGATTTTCTCGAATTACAGCACCTTTTCTGTGTCAATCTGCACGTTACACCGCTGGATCAGATCACGGCACTCAAATTTGTCAAGACAAAGCTGACTGCTGTGGAGTCTATGAAAATTGACGAACAGAAAAAAGCTTCCAAAGCAGGCTACGATCCGGATATTCTTCCTCCGGCAATCAAAATGTACATTACGGATCTGGAAAAGCTGCTGGATGACCTCAACAGCAAGAATGAACGCTTGTTTCATATTTCCATTACGATACGAAACTATGCAAAAAATAAGAAAGACTTAGGCTTGCAGCTGGAATTGTTAAAGCGTATCTGTCAGAAGAACAACTGTACCCTGATGCCCTGTGACTACTTGCAGGAGGATTATCTTTCCTCATCACTGCCGCTGGGTATCAATAAGATACAGGTTTCCCGTGAGATGCACACATCGGGAATTGCGATTTTTGTTCCGTTTACCACACAGGAACTCTTTCAGATTGGCGGTACATACTACGGTTTGAACACCGTTTCCGGCAACATGATCATGGCAAACAGAAGCAGACTGAAAAATCCAAATGGTCTAATCTTAGGCACACCAGGTTCCGGTAAATCATTCAGCGTAAAAAGAGAAATCTTAGACAGCTTTCTGAAAACAACCGATGACATTATCATCTGCGACCCTGAAGGCGAATACTTTCCGTTGGTGCAGCATTTACACGGACAGCTGATCCGAATAGCAAGCAGCTCAGAACAGTATATCAATCCCATGGACATTAACTTTGAAAACAACATGGATGAGAATCCGATCTCCACAAAGTCGGATTTTATCATTTCTCTTTGTGAGATCATTGTGGGCGGCAAGTATGGACTGACTGCGGAGGAACGTTCTGTCATTGACCGATGCGTTCGTGCCATCTACATGGATTTTTTCAGGAATCAACCGTCCAGAGAAAAAATGCCGATTCTGTCCGATCTGCACAATGCTCTTGTCAAGGAGGGAGAAATCGCACTTCGTGTAGCAAACTCTCTTGAAATGTATGTCAACGGCTCGCAGAATTTGTTCAATCACAGAACGAATATTGACTTGAAGAATCGTATCATCTGCTTTGACATTAAGGAACTGGGCAATCAGCTGAAAAAGGTCGGTATGCTGATTGTTCAGGATAACGTCTGGAACAGAGTGACACTGAACCGTGCGGAACGAAAAGTCACCCGCTACTATATCGATGAATTTCATCTTCTCTTAAAGGAAGAACAGACGGCGAAATATTCCGCTGAAATCTGGAAGCGATTTCGTAAATGGGGCGGTGTTCCGACCGGCATTACGCAAAATGTCAAGGACTTGCTGTCCAGTGCCGAAGTGGAAAACATCTTCGACAACTCGGACTTTGTATATATGCTGAATCAGGCTGCCGGCGACCGTGATATTCTTGCCGAAAAGCTGCACATCAGTCCACAGCAAATGGAGTTTGTCACCAACAGCGGACCCGGTGAAGGTCTGATCCGCTACGATAAGATCATTCTGCCGTTTACGGATAATTTCCCGACCGATACCGTGATGTACAGTCTGCTTACCACAAAACCGTTGGAACAGCAGCTGAAATAGTCAGGAGCGAAACGCTATGGCGAATCTAAAAAGGACACATCATCAGCTTGCAAAAGCGGAAAAGAAACTCAGAAAGTACAGCAGATCACAAAAACAGTTTCAGATTCAGTTTGTTCGCAAGCAGCGTAAAAACGGCAAATTCAAAACAACTGCCCGTATCCGACGTGGAGAAAAAAGCAGCCGATATACCGGACATGGTCTGATTCACAGGACAGTGAATCTCAAAACGAGGTTTACAGGCGATAAACCGTCCATCACAAAATCTCTTGATAGTTTAAAGCCAAAAACATTCCGTGGAAAAGTCCTGAAACGCTCGGCACAGTTGGTCAATCGAACTGCTCATACGGCATGGCATACCTCAGAAAGTACGGCTCTTGGGGCAGAAACCGTTACGCTCAAGACCACCAAAGCAGCAGAACGAAATGTACGATACAAACTAAAGCAAAAGTACCGTCAGGAAGCGGTAGATGACTACCACCGTGGCACGATTGCAACCCTTGTCATCGCAAAAGATGCGGTTCATGGAGCACGCAGTCATTTCAAGCAGAAAAAGCAGTTCAGACTGGAAAAGACACGTTACCGCCTGCAAAAGGCAGAGTACAAGCTTTTCAAGGGCGAACAGTATCGTCCAAAGCTTGCGAAAAACCGTAAGGAACTGAAAGCGGAAAAACGGAAATTCAGGGAACGCAAAAAGTCATTCAAGCATTTCAAGAAGATACAAGTATCGGATTCGTTTACTGTAGCTGTTGCCGCACATCGATTTCAAAGGCAAAAAAAACAATACAAAACCGATGCTAAAAGAATCAAAACGGTATCCCGGAAGCTGAAAAGAGAAAAGAAGTTTCAGAAAAAGACACTCCGAAAGCAATGGCGGATCGCTGATCTGTCCAGACCTGCACCGCTGGTCTTAAAGCCGGCTAATTACACAGGCAAACGACTTGCGGCAAGCGGCTGGCAGAAAGCAGTTCATGCCGATGAAAACAATGATTTTCTCTCTGCGGTGGAATCTGTGAAACGCCACGGTGTAGATCAAGCGATAGAAAAAATGAAGCCGTATCACCGGAAAGAACAAAATCAGAAAAAGAAAGCGAAACTGGAACAGAAGAAATCAGATCAGCATCGGAGACTGCAAAAGCGTGAGGACAAGCTGAAAAGCAAGGGCGAACAGGTGAAACGCAGAAAAAAGCCGAAAAAGCAACCCAAGAATTCCTTTGGGGACAGGCTTAAAAATGCACTCAGACAGGCTTTTCAATTTCTTAAGAACATCTACAACAAGGAAGCAAGAGCCGTTCTGCTTGCCTGCCTTGTCCCGATTCTCATTATCGCTCTGGTGCTGGCATTCATTCTCATGATCTTTTCCGGCATTTTAAGCGGTTCGGGTTTTGTCCTTGGCACATATGCGGCTCAGGACTACGACTTGTCGGAAGCGGAAAAGTATTATACAAAACTTGCCTATGACATGAATGAGAAGATTCTGAAAGTCAGCAGTGATACAGACTGGAAAAACGGTCTTGCCGCTTTCGGAGCAAACAAGCGTAACCTCAAAGACGATCCCGACAATTGGTATTGGGGACGTTCTTCCGTTTATAACTGGGATCCGGTCTATGATTTTGATGTGTACAAGCTGTGGTCTTTCCTTTGTGCCTACTACTATGATTTCGATGCGGATGACAATGGCGACATCAAGTACTGGAGTTATGGAAGTGATACAGAGAACTTGCTGACAGAAATATTCAATGCAGAATATGCGTTTGTCTATTGGTATGACAATAAATCCCGCTGGGAGGAACTTTTCAACTACAACTACTGGGGTGGCGGAAACGCAGAAACTGGCACATATTACAGAGCAGAAGAAAACGCCTTTATCTACAGCGGCAGACCATACAAATATCGTTTCAAACCTATTGCCTATACGTCTGAACTCAGTCAGTATTTTGACAGCGAGGGTTACGTCTGCATCAATGCGGACTACAGAGTGCTGAATCCACACGATGACTATGCTTTGACAGGATTCATGATCATGGATCACCGCTATTATTCCGGCACAAAAGAACCGTTTTACTTCATCGACAACGATGCACAGAAATTTTTCTTCATGAAGGGCGACACCCGATACGATCGCTCTTTCTGGGGCTGGAATGGAAATGATGCCTGGTTTTTGGTTTCACCGACCGATACGCATATCTGGAATGATACCATAAATGATGCCTGTATGTACGGCTATTATGAAAAGTACTACTGGAAAACGGAATGTAACCTCTACTACAACGTCAAACAAAAGAAAACCTTTGATCAGGTGATCGAAGATAAGCTGAAAAGTCAATCCCATAAGGAAGAACGGCTGGAATACTACAAGCTTCTTGCAGGTCAGGAAAGCGGTTCGGAAACGCTCTATGGAAATCATCAGACACTTCGCAATGTGCTGCCCGGCGATACCATTCGGAATTATTCGGTCAAACAGGCGTTTGGCTACGATATGTGGGAATGGAACCGGACAAATAATGGTCTGTATCAGGGAATCAAATATTACTGCAATACCGGTGCAAAGCTTTACGCTCCGTTTGACTGCAAAATCAAGGAGGTTGATACTGCCAATCAGAAGATCACCCTGCGAAAAGATGATGTGCAGTATTGGTATGACGGTTCCGGCGGGACAAAGCGAGATACAGAAGTAACGATCGCCAATGCAGTTCTTCTGAATGGCTATGCAGAGAGTGACACGATCCGGGAGGGCGAAATGTTTGCACAAACAACCAATACGAATGTCAATTTTCATATTGAGATTGACACGGACGGTTACGGCTGGGACTACATTGACCCAAGACTGGTACTCTACTAAGGAGCATGAAAATGACAAGAAAAGAAACCGCTTTGGATGCTCTCAACAAGAAAATTCCGAAGCTTGAAGAAAAAATCAATCAGGACAAGCAGCTTCTTGAGGAACTGAAAGCCAAGCGAGAAACGCTTGAAGTGGAAGCACTCAAAAAGTTTTTACATGACAACGGCATGACCACGGAGGAGATTATTGCGAAGCTGACTGCTGCTTCTTCCGTGGTGCATGAACAAAAGATCGTGATGGAGGATAGAAAAAATGTGGAACACTAAAAAATCGGTTGCAGCAGTATTTTCTGCAATGGCTTTGACTTTGGCAAGTGTGGGAAATGCCATTCCTGTATTTGCAGAAGAAACAGCGGCAATTACAGAAATGGCAGACGATTCTTCTGCTGCAAACATGGAACTCGATGAAGAAGATATGCAGAAGTTGGTTGATGAGATTCAGCACAACAAGGCAGCAATGGAAAACAGCGATGATGAAACTGATAATGCAGGACATGACTATTATGCAGATGAGAATTATGACACAGACGGCAACGCTACGCTCATTAAGCACGAGAAGATCATCTATGACAGCGAAGAAATGCAGTTTATTGCCGTCACCACCAAAGACGGCAATGTGTTCTATATCCTGATCAACTATTCTGCGGAGGGTGATGAGGACAATGTATTCTTTCTGAACAAGGTAGACGATTTTGATCTGTATTCTCTGCTCTACGCTGGCAACGAGGGAGAAGAAGAAAAAGACCCTGCGGAACAGGCAAAGAAATATGCCGATGCAGCCACCGGCAGCGGTGTGACGGCTGATGTTTCTGACCGTGCGGAAGAAGCCACTGGTGAAACAGAAAGTGCAGAAGAAAAATCTACCACCAAACAGCCTCCGTCTATGAACAGCAATGCACTCATTCTTGTTGGAGTCGGTGTACTGGCTGTGATCGGCGGTGTCGTCCTTGTGCTGAAAAAGGGCAAATTCGGCAAGAAGAAAAATACCGGTGCTGAGGATTTCGAGGAAGATTATGACGATGACTATGGCAGTGTGACAGATGAGGACGATGAAGCATGAAGGTACTGAGCCTTTTTGACGGCATCTCCTGCGGAATGGTGGCACTCAAACGCATAGGGATTTCTGTAGAAGCCTATGATGCTTTTGAAATTGACAAGTATGCCATAACGGTTTCAAGCAGAAATCACCCTGAAATCGTTCATCATGGAAATGTGTTTGACGGCGATTTCAAAAAATTCAAGGGATATGACTTGCTGCTTGGCGGTTCTCCTTGTACATACTGGTCTATCGCAAAACAAGGCAGAGAAACTTCCTGCAACGGCGAAGGGTTCAAACTTTTCAACGAATATGTCCGAGCGTTGCAGGAATCAGAGTGCCGGTATTTTCTCTATGAGAATAACCACTCCATTCACCGGAATATCAAAGATGAGATTTCCAAAACACTTGGTGTTGAGCCAATCGTCATCAATTCTTCTTTGGTGTCAGGACAGCACCGAAAGCGTTGTTACTGGACGAATATTCCCCATGTTACACAACCTGCGGACAAAGGCATTCTGTTGCAGGATGTACTGGAAAACGGCGTTTCTTGGCAGAATAAAAGCTACTGTGTCACAGCCAGCTATCAGGGTGCCGCTTTTCATAACACTTTGGAACGAAAGCGGCGTACTATGGTGGCTGTTCCTGTGGAAACGGTAAACGGCAAATCTCATACCATTCCTGCCACCTACTACAAGGCTGGGACAAACCTTTTTCCGATTTACAAAGCAGAGAAAAGCCGTCAGAAGATCGCCGTTCCCATTCGCATTGGTCAGATTGGCAACGGTGGACAAGGACAGCGGATTTATTCTGTCTGCGGGAAATCGGTCACAATGACGGCAAACGGCGGCGGAATGGGTGCGAAAACCGGACTTTACAAGATAGACTTGCCGGACGGTGATTATGTGATCCGTAAATTGACACCTGTGGAAGCAGAACGTTTACAGACGTTGCCCGACAACTACACCGCAGGAATCAGCAATACACAGCGGTACAAATGTATCGGCAATGGCTGGACAGTAGACGTGATTGCACATATCTTGGGAGGATTGAAAAATGTCTAAGGCGTTTGAAGCTTCTCTGGATACCCAAAATTTTGCCATTATTGACGGTTATGCAAAGGCGGTCAGCGTTCTCTCCCGTTCCCATACGCCGCTTTGTAGTATCAGCGGAGGCAGTGACAGTGATATTGTCCTTGATGTGATACAGAATGTCGATGAAAAAAAGAAAGTCCGCTACTTCTGGATTGATACCGGACTGGAATACCGTGCCACCAAGGAACACCTGGACGATCTGGAAAAGAAGTATGGTATCGAAATCGAACGTATCAAGGCTTGCAAGCCGATTCCAGTCTGCTGTAAGGAATACGGTCAGCCGTTTCTATCCAAGTATGTCAGCGAACAGATCATGCGGTTACAGCAGCATGGATTCCAATGGGAAGACAAGCCGTTACCGGAATTGTTGGAGAAATACCCGAACTGCAAGATCGCCCTGCAATGGTGGTGCAATGCCTATTACTCCCCGGAAAACGGTGTTGTAAAAATGAGCCGCTTCTCTATCGGCAGAAACAGTTGGCTGAAAGAGTTCATGATTGCAAATCCGCCGAGTTTCAGGATCTCCAACAAATGCTGCGAGTACGCAAAGAAAAAGCCTGCAAAGCTTCTGATTCAAAAATACGATGCAGACCTTGAAATTATCGGTGTGCGAAAGGCAGAGGGCGGAATTCGTTCTGCCAGCTACAAAACGTGTTTTTCCGAAAGCAAATCCAAAGGCTGCAACTCTTATCGTCCGATATTCTGGTACACGGACAGTGACAAGAAAGCATATGCGGAGTTCTATGGGATACGTCACTCCCGATGTTATACCGAATATGGACTGAAACGCACGGGCTGTGTCGGCTGTCCATACAATTCCAGAGTGACAGAAGAACTGGAGATCATCCGAAAACATGAACCAAAGCTGTACACCGCAGCACAGAATATTTTCGGTGATTCCTATGAATATACCCGTAAATATCGGAAGTTTCAGAAGATGATGAAAAAGAAAGCAAAGGAGAATACGAATGCTTAAATTCCTATTAGGTCTTATTATCGGTGGAGGCATCGGCGTTTTCACAATGGCAGTAATTCAGATCAACAGAGGTGAACGAAATGCCGATTAGTACGATGTTAACCGGCAAACTGATCTCTATCGGCACAAGCTTCTTTGTGGTTCTGGGAAGTGGTCACTACGATCTGGATCAGAATGTGCAGGGACAGGACATTGGACCATAGTCAATAAAGTAGACAGAAGAAGAGAAAAGAATCAAAAAAGTT
>ERZ772870.2309-NODE-2309-length-10244-cov-14.466778_pt1 | contig 10244 bp, 8 predicted proteins | sample MGYA00511376_ERZ772870 | MGnify/ENA primary metagenome ERZ772870 (study PRJEB29015, sample SAMEA2737719) | human gut metagenome | biome: human gut; feature: human-associated habitat; material: faeces | place: China | collected 2012 ... | reverse complement strand
GAACACATAATTCATAACAAAACCATCCTTTATCCGTATATTTCCACTCCTTTATCCTTGCATAAGAAATATAGGGCAATCCATATGTATCATTGGTGTTCCATGTAGCACACGCACCTATTAAATACATGTCCTTTCCATCAAAAATAAATTTATCTCTGCTTATGCCACCATCTGAATGCAACTCATAAAGCACAACCGAACCAACTTTCTCTTCCTGACAATTTTTAAGAAAATCTTCGACTTTTTTATAATTTTCCATTGCTGCATATACTTTCATCGTTGTAACCGGATACCCTTTTTCTTTTATCCGATCCTGCATTTTATAAATTGTCTTATCATCCAGAACCGTATTAGCTGCCTCTCCTTTATCTGCCTGAGCATAAATATCTGAAATAAGTTCCAGAATCATTTTACACTCATCCTCTGCTTCTTTTCTTTCCGGCTCATCTATTGGAAGGTCATAACCTTTTTCCCACTGTTCTGCAACATCTTCTTTTACATTCTCATTTTCTTCCGTAGAATCAACATCTCTACTATCCATCAACTGACTGTCTGATGTCCTATCTTTCCTTATGCATCCACATAGCAGGCAACTGATCAGCACAATGAACCAAATACGCTTTTTCATAAATATTGTCCTTTCCTTTCAGTCACATCATGGATTCATCACTGTCCTCCGTATATATCATTCCATTCATCTTCAGTTAAACGCGGCGTATGCCATGTAATGTTGTTATTTTCTTCCTCTGAAACAATATAATTTGATACATACTGGAATCCACGGTCAGATAATGGTCTGACCGTAACATCATGCATATATACATTTGAATCGCCTGCATACGGATATACCACATGAACGTTGAGCGTTATCGTCCCATCCGAATGTTCTTTATACCCAACCACCTCGGAATACGGATATTCTGGATACTCTATCTCATAAAATCCTCTTGGCTTATATTCGTATGTTTGTGCCTGCGCATCATAAATGGTTTTTTGCTGCAATTTATTACTGTCAATATGAAAGTATTCCATAATCACATTTTCAAACTCTGTTTTGGGAATATGATAAACTGCACCTATTCCTAAATTATCATCTGCTACATATGGAAATTTTTCATTATGCAACTTTGGATACAACAAATCAAACATGTCATAGAAATTCAGTTCTCCAAAATCATCCTCATTCCAATCCACTAAAAACATATTATTTAACTCATATCCTATTGGTAAAAGATATTTCTCATTTAATTCCCTGCACTTTGCATCCAATGGCAGTACACGAAATGCTACATGTTCTTCTGCCGAACTCAATGTTAATACATACAATTCTTCTGAAAAATATGTTCCGGAGAACATCATATATCCATCATCGGTATATCTCCAATAATCGGTTTGATATTCACCTTCATCCTCACTTTTCATAATCCCATCTTTGTATCCGTAATAGCATCTTTTCACATGAACCACTCCTTTTTCTGTCTGTAAATGGTAGACCGAAAATCCTCCCAGACTGCTCACTTGGAGTATTGTCACTTCTGCTTTTTCTTGTTTTTCCACCGAATCACAAAAATCTATCACATTTTGTATTTGTGTCATATCAACTCGATTTTCACAATCAACTGCCGCATATCCACATTCCCCAAATCTTTCTACAACTTTACGTACTGTTTCCATATCATTCAGCTTATTTTTTGTTGTGGCTTCCGCATAAATATCTATCGGAATATTTATAAAATTGTCATCCATTCCTTTCTCACTGACAATTTCAATAGGTTCAGAAGATACTGGTTCTTCTGTATTCCCTTTACATCCCGAAATCCCCATCGAAAAACCTATACTAATTACCAGAAAACCACTTTTCAAGAATCTGACTATCTTTTTTGACAACATAACCGCTTCCACCTCTTCCTTTTACGTCTTCTACCATGCTGACGATCATAATGGGACGCTCCATATTCTTGTCCGTTGTAAAAACAGAAAACCATCCCAATTCAGTCCCCGTTGTATCATCTTTTGATGCTTTGATTTCTGCAGTTCCCGTTTTTCCGGCTAATATAATATCCGTTCTATGTGCTGCATAGCCAGTTCCATGAGAATTGTTTATGACTTCTTTCATATCCTCCAAAACAGTTTGCGCCACATCCTTTGTAAATGCTTCTTTAATCCAGACATCCGGCATTGCATCTTCCTTATATGTAAGATATGGTTCTATCATATTTCCTTCATTGCAAAATGCAGAATACATACAAGCCATATGCAAAGGATTCACAAGAATCTGACCTTGTCCATAGCCACTATCAGCCAACTGTACCTCTTTTTCAATTTTTTCTGTATTGGAAAACTGCGATTTTGCCATCTTAATATCAAATGGAAGTACATCATTGAATCCCAGTTTTGTTAATGAACTTTCCATATCGTTTTCCCCAATTTTTAATGCCGCCTTTGCAAAATAAATATTATCTGAATAAATTAAAGCATTTTTTAGAATAACCGGCTCATAAGCATGAAGCGTCGTTACATAATAAGATCCCCATGAGGAATCTTTCTGCCAGCTCAATCCTTCATTCCCATAATCCTCATCTGGATCAATCGCCCCTGTTGTTAATCCAATAGCAGCTATGATAGGCTTAAACGTAGAGCCCGGACACCAGACCTGTCGAAAACGGTTATACATAGGTTTGTTCTCATCTTCATTCAGCGCATTCCACTTTTCACTTGACATGCCCCTAATAAAATCGTTGTTATCATATGAAGGTGTACTGACTAAAGCCAATACTTCTCCCGTATACTGATTGATAGCAACTGAACAGCTCTTATCATCTTTTAATTGTTCATATAATTCTTTTTGCAAATTCGAATCTATCGTTAGTTTTATATCTTTTCCATTTTCTACAATCGTGCTTACTATGATTTTTTTCTTATTGCCATTTGAATCAACAATAGTAATAGAACACCCATTCTGTCCCTTTAATTCTTTTTCAAATAATCCTTCCATTCCACTTTTTCCAATAACACTGTTCGATGTATATCCCTCCCCTGCGTGTTCTTCTAAATCTTCTGCTGTAACGTTTTGAACATATCCCACTAAATGTGCAGCAGCCTCCCCCAGTGGGTATTCCCTTACAGTGATATCTAAAATTTTCACACCTGGAATCTCTAATAATTTCTCCTGTCTGTCTTTCTCTGCCAATGTTTCCTGATCTGGCTCAATCGACATCAGTTTTAATTCATTCACCTTTGGAACTGTTTTTAATGGTACAAATGAATCATCTTTTACCCATTTTGCTGCTAATTTTTTTCTATATCCTCTGTTTTCATTTCCAATAATTCTGCCAACTGGCTGATAGCATCATTCTTATTCTCTAAATTTCCGGGAACTACGCCTATAGAAGAAGCCACTCCCTCGCCTGCAAGCAAGTGACCATTTCGGTCTATAATCTGCCCTCTCTTAGCACTTGTTGTAGACACTTTTACTTTATCTGTGGAATCCAGTTCTGGAAATATCAAAGAATCATTCCATATCAGCTTATATTTGCCTTTTTCCAGTATAAATGATGCCTTATTTTCAAAAGTAACGTTTCCCGCAACAGTATCCATAGATGTTTCATAACAGATCTCTTTTTGTTCTTTATCATAAGATGTGATATGAACTTTCATATTATCTACATCAATTCCCTCATAAATAGCAGAATTACGTTTTACAAAATCTTCCTGACTGATATTCCCAGATATTCCTGCATCAATCATTTCATACATTTGTTCATATTCTCGATTTGAAATATGAGCCATATATGTTTTAAGAACCTTCTCCGGTGATACATCAGGTACACTTTCATACCATACAAAAAAGGCAACCACAGCTGTAATCAAACATAAATTCACGAGCCATATAATGTATATCCTGCTTTTTTTCTTTTTTTTCGTCATAGCATCTCCTTTTCTTACATTTGTAAGATTTCATTTTAAAAAAAATTGTTCTTTCCATTGCAAAAGTTATGTCAAAGCAATCATGATTTCTTTTTTCTGTATATAATATTTCCTTATATCTTACACCTGTAAGATATGAACGTCAAGTATTTATTTTACTTTTATTCTAAAGTAATCTTTTCTTTTTATCATATCGACAATATACATCTAATGTGATAAAATTTTAGTACAAATTAACAAGGAGAGTTGTTTTATGGCTGAATATTATATGACATATAGCGAAATTTCCAACGAATTAGACAAGTATCTCTCTGAATCAAAAGAGAATTCCAACATAGAAAAATATAAAGCTGAAGTGCTTGCTGCAATAACAGGTAATTATTCACAGAATGATCTTGATTCAGTTCATCAAATGGTTGAACTCTGGCAGAATCAAATTGCTCAACCAAGCAAATTACTTTTTGGTCATAGATATATCTGTGTTCAAAGTATGATGTTATCTTTTCTTGCATCTGCCTGTACTTCTGGATTATTGGATGCAATCATTAATTCAATAGCCACTGGTAATTTGTCTGGCTTTAATATATCTGTTGGCTCTAGTATATCCATTGCTATTTGGGAACTATTGAATAGCGTTAAAAAACTTGACAATTGGGATTTCTGTATTTATATGCAGGCCGTTACTCACTTTCATCAATATAAAAAATTTTCTGAAAGCGACTTAATTTCGTGGTTTCCAGACAATTCGTCTGCTTGTAATATGCATAATGATAAATGGGATTGTGACTATCTGAACGATAATGATACCTGCAATATGCTTTCAGAGCAACATATTAAAGAATCTTTGGATTCTTTATGTTCAAAAAATTTACTAAAAAAAGAAAAAGAAAATGGTATCTATGTATATCAATTTAAACGTTAATATATTTTAAAGGACTGAAAGGTAATGAAAAAAACAGAAGATTCATCTGCAAATAAAAAAATTGAATCTATTTCAAAAGATACTCCCGATAAACTTCAAAAATACAATGAAGAATTATTTATTGTTGTTACTTCACATAACAAAAAAACTATCATAGAACAATTTTGCAAGGCTCTTTTCGAATGCAATCTTTCTGAATTTGGAACCGAGCTACAAAATGATTTATATGAATATGAAGCAGAATTGGAACTATTACTAAATAGATTTCCAACTCCATTTACTATTGTCCAAGAATTTTATCACATTGATAAGAGTTTTCGTGATTCCTATTATATGTATTTTTCAAATCAACATTTCCAGGTAAAGCGTTATTCCCGTCGATTATCTTTTTTTCAATCCGAACTTGGTTGGAATGATTTTTTTGGTGAAACCGCAAAAAAACTTGAATCTCTATTTATGGGTTCATGCGTAATTAATCCTCTTACCACTGGTGCTATAGGAAGGACATTAATTTATCCAAAATATATTCTTAAAACTACGCCTGTCTATATGCGATTATCAGAATTCGTATTACATATTTATGGGAAAAAATTAACGGTACGTGCCTTTCCATACCGTATGCAAGATGAAGAAACTATGCGTTGCGGAGAAGTTACTCTGCTTAATTTATTAGAGTATTATTCTAATAGCTATAATGATTATCGTGCAGTTGCCCCCAGTGATATTTTAAATACTGAACAAAAACATAATCATGAAAGAGTATTACCTGCCAGAGGAATTACATATCCTATTCTTACAAAAGTTTTATCTGAATTTGGTTTTTCGCCCAGATTATATAATTTAACCTCCATTGATTCTTTCAGCCTTTCACAAGTAACACAAACTGATGAATTGAAAAGATGGTTACACTATTATATTGAATCTGGTATTCCAGTTGCTTTAAATCTAATGCCTGTAGGTACCAGTGGCCCTGGGCACTCCATTGTATGCATCGGACATGGACAGGCCAAGAGAACATTATTTAGAAGTGCCATGAAAAAGCGATGGATTTCATGGGAAAATCGTGATACCTGTCACCCCATTATTAATTCTGCCGATTTTTATGAAGATTATACCATTGTTGATGATAATCAACCAGTATATCAGATTAAAAATTTCGCTCAGCTATCATCATTTCCAGATATGAGAGTTGAAAATATAGCTGTTCCTTTATATAAGCGAATGTTTATGGATGCACCTGATGCAGCAGCTATTATTAGATCCATTCTACATCATCCCCAATATGGTATTGATGTATGGGCCGAAAATTTTCTAAAACCAAAGGAAGATGTAATAATTCGTCTCTTTATGGCATCTTCTCACGGTTTAAAAAAATATCGAATAGACACCCTTTCTCATCCATATGCAAAAGAAGCCTATGCTATTGTTCCAATGCCTCGTTTTGTATGGGTATGTGAATTATATCGTGTTAACGATTATTGTGAGGGATTGGAAAATGATAATCTTAATGCTTTTGGAGAAATCGTTATTGATGCTACTTCATCCCCAAGTCGGGGGCATAATTATCGAAGCTTAATACTGATGCACTATCCTCACGTAATAGGAGTACGTTTTCCAGATCAACCGGAATCTATTTTTGATGATATGGTTAATTTAGATAATGATGCCCTTTTCCCTGGATATAAAAAAAATTTAGAAAAAATCACCTAAATTCCTTAAAGATTGGAATTTTCTTTGACATCTTGGACATGTTATGATAGTATAATGAAATTATACACATTATTTAAATTTCAATTATCAGTCGGAGATTTTTAATCGTTTGTACGACCAAGAGGTGATTATTATGAGTTTAAGAGACATTTTAGCAAAAGAAATGGCAAAAAGTGGCGGAAGTGCTGAATTGGTAAAAGTACCAGCCAATAGACGTCCCACGGTTGCATCTCTTCGAAAACTTGACCGGGAGATTTCTTCTCAAATTAGTGCGAATGATGCAATGCGGAGTAGAAGTATGCAAAGAGCTTCTAGAATGTCTAGCAGATAATTTTCTATACAAATACAGTATTTTAACTAGATAGAGAACAATTTCTCTATCTAGTTTTTTTATTAGTCTCTTTTAATTTTAAAAATTTTTTTATCACTTCTTCCTTTCCATTTCTTTTTCCAACTCATTTTGTTGCTGTCCTTTTCCCTGGCTGGCTATCTTCTTCTGATGATTACGGAGTCGTTTCAGTACCGATCTCCGTGGAGCGTTCTTACCATTAAAAGAAATAGAGGATATGAACGCTCTCTTCCAGCTGACATCGGTATTCTATTCAGAGGCAGACACGTACCGGGCAACAGTTGAAAAGATCATCGAAACTGTTCACTCTCATACTTTTGCCGTGGAACTGGCAGCAAAACTTCTGGAAAATGGAATCTCAACTCCAGACCAGTTATTAACAAGACTTCAGGTGGAAAAAGCATCTTTCCATAACGAAGATAAAATTAAAATAATCAAAGATGGACAAAGCAGCAAAGCCACCTATTACAGTCATATCCATACGCTGTTTTCTTTATACACTTTATCTCTTGAACAGCAGGATATCATGTGTAATATGTGCTTTCTTCCTTCCACCGGTATTTCTGCCCGTATGTTTGCCAAATGGCTGGAACTGCCCACACTAAATGAGATCAACGATTTAATTGAGACTGGTTTCGTTCAGACAACAACACGTCGCACTATCTCTCTGCATCCGATGATTCAGGAAATCACCCTTTCAGAGACAAAACCATCTGTAACTCGCTGCCACATATTACTGGATTCTTTACAGAAAATATGTTTAATGCATGGAATGGAAGTAGATTATTACAAAAAGCTATTTCAAACAATCGGAAATATTATAGAATTGATTGAAAAGGATGATATACCAAAGTATCTGCTTTTTCTGGAAAATCGAAGTTAGATAAATCATCATAAGAATGTAAAAAACAATATCCAACGTCCATTCTATTTAGATCGCCTTTATTCTCCATAGATTTAAAAATACTGCAACCATCATAATTCCAAGTATTATCTGAAGATAAAGTATATGTTCTTAATTTGTCACATTCTAAAGAACAAAATTTATATGTTTCATCTTTTCTTCCATAATAAATATACACATTACCATCATCATAAAAATATGGTATTTTATCATCATCTACTATAGACATTATTTCATCATATGTTATGTCATACTTGTGTTCAATAAAATACATTTTATTTGCATCTTGTATTTGTGTTGAAACTTTTGTTTCAACGTCTTTTATCTTTTCTGGAAGAACTTCTTCTTTGACTTTTCTAACTTCCTCATCAGTATAACTTTTGGATTTCTCAAGATTCTTTTCTGATGTTCCTGCCTTTTCAGCACCGACTTCTTCATAAGTGTATGTTGGTTTCTCAGGCTGTCTAGCCCATTCAGCAATTTCATCAATTTTCTTATTAATTTTTATAAGCTCGCTCTCTAATGAAACAAACCAATTTGTTGCGTGTTCTGTGTCTGTGACATCAAAAGACGGGTTGAAAGAAATTGTAAAATTCTTTGTCTTCCAAAGATAATCGTCTGAGATAAAACAAACATAAGCAATTATCTTAATTGTTTTCGTTGCATCATTCGGAACGATCCATGAAAATTTAAGACAGTCTGTTGAATATTGAATATTTACAGCCTTGTCTTTATAAACTCCGTTAGTGTTTTTATACATGATGAGTATATCTTTTTGTGACAAATCAACTCCATCATAATATCTATTCATCTTGAAAGTTATAACAGAAGAGTTCATTTCTCCTATAACAAATTCACCAATATCAGAAACATCTACTGTCTTTTCTACAATAGTGGCAGTAGAATGTTCGTCTAACATTGGTGAAGTGATACATCCTTCTTTTAAAATATAATTTTCGTCCATATTATTTTTCTCCAAATAAAAAAGACAGCAGTAAAAAATACCGCCATCTTTTACAAATCTTTTGTTTTAATTCTAATATAGTTCTTAAGAACTTCTGATTGATGTTCTTCTGGAATTTCCATTCCATAATACATTTCGCTAATTGTCTGTGCATTCGTTTCTTTGCTAATCCATACATTTAAGCTATTGCAGTATGTAGTATTATATTTTACGAATCCCATTGCAGCAGCAATTAGTTTCTGAATATCTTCAACACTATAGTATATACAAGGATTACCATCACTGTGATATTCAATTCGTGTTTCACCGGATTCAATAGTTGCTTGTAATCCGAATATATTAATTTGATCCTTTTCAGTGAGAGAGAAGTGTTGTGTTCCTGTAGACATTTCAACATCAATTCCATTATAAATTGTCTGTTTACAAGTTTGAGACAGTTCTTCAAGTTTCACTGCCTCACTTTCGATAATCCTGGCAGAACGTAATCACTATGTCCTGCGATTATGAGCGTTTTTGCCCCGGCTGGTACTTTTACTCTTTCTTCTACTACAGAGTTCCCGCCTTCAGATGCAGTTTTTGTCGCCCATTTTCCAGATGCGCATTCTCCACTCTCATCCAAAAATGAATAAATTCCGTACCCACTATAGCTCCAGCCGGTAATCAGCACTTCCGAACAATCTGTAACATCTACAGGTTCACACACTTTAAACTTCGTATTCGTGCTAGTCAATGCCAGTAATTTCCCTTTATAGGTACTTGATGTTTCTTTTCCGATCGAATAGCTTGTTTTTATAGTAAGCTCTACTGTTTCTATTTTCTCTCCTGTATCAGGGGGAAACTGATCAGTCCAGATTTTTCCGGTAGAATCAACGATAAAATAGTGCTTTCCTGCGTTCAAATCATCCTTTTTGTAATACCCAATATCAACGACATTTCCTGTCTTTTCTATCATTTCGTTCACATCAATAATCTGAACACTTTTCCCTTTAATGTAACTTACAAGGTCTTTAAGTTCTGTGCCATCAAAAGTACTTGTCCAACAATGTGTCATGAAAATTAACCATCCTCCAGATGTTAACAATTTATCCACGTAAGCTTTAGCGTCTGAAAGAGAAAAGCTGTTATCTGTCGGAAACAATCCAACACGGCGCATATAGTATGACTCATAAGGAGCGGTATTGATACCTTTATCGACTAAAAATCCCATATCAAAATGCTTTTTTACCACCGACATGTTATCCACTGAATATTTTCCTTGAGTATAAGCATAGGAATTAACATCTGTTATTCCCCATTCTCTGTATTTTTCTACACACTTTTTTAAATTTTCTTCTAATTGGTCTTTCGATAAAGTGTCCATATTAGTTTCTGCCCATGTGTGACATGATATGGTTACGCCGTAATTATACATTTCTAATAATTGTTCCTGTGTCATGTACAAATCCGCACCTATTTTCCCGGGAGG
>ERZ772870.2300-NODE-2300-length-10293-cov-2.965618_pt1 | contig 10293 bp, 9 predicted proteins | sample MGYA00511376_ERZ772870 | MGnify/ENA primary metagenome ERZ772870 (study PRJEB29015, sample SAMEA2737719) | human gut metagenome | biome: human gut; feature: human-associated habitat; material: faeces | place: China | collected 2012 ... | reverse complement strand
TATCATGGTCATCGAGAAATACCAGCCGAGCAAGATATGGACTGCCGTATTATACGACGCGGATCAGAAATATTATTATATCAAACGATTCCTGCTGGAGGTAAACACCCGGAAGCAGAATTTCCTAGGAGAGAATCCGAAGAACCGCTTGATGTTGCTTACGGATGAGGTCTATCCTCGTATCGAGGTGATCTTCGGAGGCCACGACGCCTTCCGGGAGGCTCTCGTCCTCGATGCCGACGAATTTATCGCGGTGAAAGGCTTCAAAGCCAAAGGTAAACGAATCTCTACATTTGAGGTCGAGACAATCAATGAGCTGGAACCGAATCGTTTCGTCCCTTCCGAAAACGCATCGGAATCAGACGATACCGAAGGCAATGAGGAGGGAAACGACACTGACGACGGGCAGAGTACCACGGATATTATCGATGAAATCACGGGACAGATGAAATTGTTTGACGAATAACCTATGAAAGCTATCACCTGTTTGATTGGTTTGTTCCTGCTGTTTCTCGCGTCATCGGCCAAGGCCCAGTCCGATGGAGACGAGATCCCTTGGTCTATCAACAGCGGGACCATGGTCGGTATAGGCAGCTACAACCTAATGGACACCTATTTATCTCCCAGCATGGAAGATAAGAAATATACAGGCCCCGGATTACGGGTAATGAATGAACGGATGAAGAGGGTCCGGCTGGCAAACTATCGGGTATCCAGACAGCAAACCATAAGCGTCGATCTGGCTAGCACGGATAATGCTGCCTCTACCGCTACGGATTTCGCGGGCTTTATCGATTATACGTTGGGTTACCATTATCATTTGCCCACGGTATTGCCGGATTTAAAGCTTCTGGCGGGTGGTGCCGTGCATGGCATGGGTGGTTTTATATACAATACCCGCAACGGAAATAACCCGGCCTCGGCGAAAGCGGATATCGATTTGAACATCTCCGCCATGGCGATCTATAAGTTACGCGTCAAGGAATATCCTATGACGCTGCGCTACCAGTTCACGATCCCCTTCGCCGGTGTTTTATTCTCCCCCCATTACGGGCAATCGTATTACGAGATCTTCAACCTAGGGAATGCTTCGGGAGTGGTGCAATTCAATTCCTTCCATAATAAATTCGCCATGAAGAACTTTTTCACGGTCGATTTCCCGGTTTGTAATTTTACGATACGGGCAGGTTACCTAAACAGCTCTTACCGTACGGATATCAATGGGATACAGTCTCATATAATCTCTCACTCTTTTATGATCGGCCTCGTGAAAGAATTCATCTCTTTCGGAGGAAAACGCCTAAAGAATACCCAGCGGTTCAGAAGCGCTTATTATTAAAAGGAAATCAAATGAAACGATACCTTATATATATATGTATATCTCTCGGATTCCTGTTTACCGGATGTGAGAAATCGGACGAATACGTGGCCTCCCCACAGGAGAACTTTGAGGCGCTTTGGAAAATATTGGATGAGAATTACTGCTTCTTCGAATACAAGGACATTGATTGGAACGAGATTCACGACCGTTATAAGACGCAGATAAGCGATACGATGAACCAATACGTCCTATTTGACGTATTAGGCGATATGCTAAACGAGCTGAAAGACGGGCATACCAATTTGATATCCACCTTCAATATGTCCCGCTATTGGGATTGGTATCTCGATTATCCGGATAATTTCGACTCGGACATACAAGAGAATTATCTCGGAAGGAACTACTCGATCGCCGGAGGACTTAAATACACGACATTGAGTGACGGGCAGATCGGGTATATTTACTACGGTAGCTTTTCCAGTTCGGCCGGCGAAAGCGGTTTGGATCACATATTCTATCAATTCAAGGATTGCAAAGGTTTGATCTTCGATATCCGGGATAATGGCGGTGGCATGTTATCAAACGCCGATCGCATCGCTTCCCGTTTCTTGGAGGAAAAGATACTGACCGGCTATATCCAACATAAGACGGGTAAAGGGCACGATGACTTTTCCGAACCTTATCCCCTTTATCTCTCACCTTCCGAGCGTATCCGCTGGTTACGCCCTGTTGTGGTCTTAACGAATCGTCATTGCTACAGCGCCGCCAACGATTTTGTGCAGAAAGTACGCATGATGCCTTATGTAACGACGATGGGAGATCGCACCGGAGGCGGTAGTGGCTTCCCCTTTAACTCCGAGTTGCCCAACGGCTGGGGTGTCCGTTTCTCCGCGTCTCCCATGCTAGATGTAAACAAACAGCATACGGAATTCGGTATCGATCCTACATATAAGGTTTCTATGACCCAAGAAGATATCGAGAAAGGTAAAGATACGATTATCGAGGCGGCGATCACCCACCTCTTGTCCGAGACCGAGAAGAAATAAGGTTTCGCTAAAAAAACAACGCAAATATTTGCAAGTTTATAAAAAAGCATTACCTTTGCACACGATTCCAATGCGGCTGTGGTGTAATTGGTAGCCACGTCAGACTTAGGATCTGATGCCTTACGGCGTGGGGGTTCGAGTCCCTTTATCCGCACAAAGGAGCCTTTTTCCGAGGCTCCTTTTTTGTTGCCCGTCCGGCGTAGGGGGGGGCTGGTTATCACCATCTTGCAAAGGTCTCGACCGATTCCCCGAACCGGAAGCGGAAAGCAAGCCGGAGAAAACTGTTGGGTGGCAAAAAAGTGGGCAGAGACGATTTGGGCTTCCGAAAACAGGATTGCCACCTTTTTAGCCCGCAATACATTGTTTTGCTGCGTTTTACACCGCAATAAAGTTTCCTTGCAGACGTTTTGTCAATCCTTAAAATGTCACGAGTTATGAGACAGGAAACTTTTACCATCCTTTTCCTAATGCGAAAAGAACGACCGAAGTGGGCGTGCGCATCACGCAGCGCACGGCAGACAAGTACGAGCGGCTGCTGCGCTACCTCAAACAGTATCTCGCCCAACGCGGCAAAGCCGAGGATATTCCCGTTGAACGGATGAACTACGAGTTTCTGGACGGCTTCAACCTCTTCCTGCAAACCGCCCACCGCTGCCGCCACAACGGAGCGGTCGCCGTGATGAACTGTCTGCGCAACTTTGTCCTCTACTGCCTGCGCAACGAGTGGATCACGAAAAATCCGTTCCGCTACTATAAACTCAAAGAAGACGAGGTGCAGGCCAAGGAGCACCTCACGGCGCATGAACTGGAACTACTGAGCCGCAAGGCGCTCGACCACCGGCTGGCCCGCATCCGCGACGTCTTCGTCTTCTGCTGCCTGACGGGGCTTGCCTTCGCCGACGCCGACCACCTGCGGCGCGAGCACCTCTCGCAGGACGACGAAGGCCGCTGGTGGATTCACAAGCCCCGCGAGAAGACCTCCGTGATGAGCCGTATCCCGCTACTCCCGGCCACACTCGAAATCCTGCGCCGCTACGAGCACGACGAAGTATGCGTCGCACGCTCACGGGTGCTCCCTACGCCGAGTAACCAAAAGATGAACGCGTACCTGAAAGAGATAGCAGCCGTGTGCGGCATCAACAAAGTGCTGACCACCCACGTTGCCCGCCACACCTTCGCCTGCATGGCCGTCGAATACGGCATGCCGATTGACGTTCTAGCCAAGATTCTCGGCCACTCGAACACCAACATGACGCGCCACTACGCCAAGTTCTCCGAGACAGTCATCGGCCGCGAAATGGAGATGTTCGGACAAAAACTGACATCGGCCGCCGCGGAGTAACATTCCGGGTTTTAAGAGAGCAAGTTTATGTTTCGGGTGCCCCGAAACCCTTGCAGATTCATCCCGCTGGTCTCAAATGGATATAATGAAAAAGAATCCCAAAGGCGGACGTCCGCCCAAATCCGCAAGCGAAAAGCTCAAGGAGCGGCTGACCGTGAAGATGGCCGCAGCAGACTACTACGCCCTGCGCGGCAAGGCGCGGGCGGCAGGTCTCACCTGGGCCGAATACGCCCGGACGGCGCTCTCAAGGAGCGTCGTCCGCCAGCGCCTCACGGCAGAACAGATGACCCTGCTGCGGCAGCTCGCCGGTATGGCCAACAACCTCAATCAGCTCGCCCGAAAAGCCAACTCCGCCGGATATGTTCAGGCAGCGGCGGAGTGCACAGCTCTGATCGAAAAGATAGATACGCTAATAGATCAAATTAACGAATAACCATGATTGCCAAAATATCGAAAGGCGGTTCGTTCGGCGGAGCCGTCGATTACGTCCTTGACAAAGGAAAAGACGCCGAATTGCTCGCCGGACTGGGCGTCCGGATGAAAGACCGGGATTCCATCGTCCGCAGCTTCCGAATGCAGGCGGCACTGAATCCGCATCTTTCGAAGCCCGTCGGCCACATCGTCCTCGCCTTTTCGGCACAGGACGCCGCACGGCTCGACAACAGGCGGATGGTCGGAATCGCCGCGGAGTATCTCTCCGGCATGGGCATCCGAAACACGCAGTTCATCATCGCCCGCCACCGCGACCGGGAACATCCCCATCTGCATATCCTTTTCAACCGGGTGGACAACGACGGCCGTACCGTCTCCGACCGCAACGACCGCTACCGTTCGGAGCGACTCTGCAAGGAGCTGACCGTCCGGCATGGGCTCTACTTCGCATCGGGCAAAGAGAATGTCAAGGAGCACCGCCTGCGCGAACCGGACAAAACGAAATATGAAATTTTCCACGCGCTGCGCGACGCCGTACCCCGCTGCCGCGACTGGCCGGAGTTGACGGCAGCGCTGCGGCACGAAGGGATCGCTACCGAATTCCGGATGCGCGGCGGCACATCCGACGTACAAGGCGTCGTCTTCGCCAGGAACGGCTACCCGTTCAACGGTTCGAAAATCGACCGGCAGTTCAGTTTCTCCAAAATCGACCATGCGCTGAGCCTGAACCGCCGACAAGCACTCTCCGCAAACGAACGCGGTTCTGTAAGCAATCCGGTCGCATCGTTCAGTCACCTGCTCGAAGATCTTCTGCAACCGGTCTACGATGCGGACGAAGAACGGCGCCTTCAGGAACGACTGCGCAAAAAGAGAAAACAACACCGACTTTAATCGACAATATCTATTATTTATGGACACGAACACGATTATCGAACTTTTCGAAGAACTGAGAAAACAACTCACCTCCCTCAGCCGCAGAATAGACGACCGCAACATATCCGCCCCAGCTCCAGTAACAACGGATGATAAAATCGCCCGACTGCTCGAAACGGCCCAATTCACCCGCACGAATGTCGAACGGGTACGCATGGAACTTGCAGACCGCATTACAACTATCGGAAAAGAGACTGAAAACCATACCGAGAAAATTATTGCGGCCGTCGCTCATCCTGCGCAACCCGCAGCCCAACGGCATATCCACGTCATCGACTTCAACACCTCGTGGGCACTACTCTATATGGCGATCTCTTTCATCGTGATTCTCTGCGGCGGCATCCATATTACTAAATTATACGACCGTATTGCCAACCTGCGTGATACGGAATTGAAATACCGTTACGTTCAAATGATGGGCGACATCGACGAGCAAAAATTGCGCAACCTGAACGCCCTCTTCTACGATTCCGAACGCCGCGCAGACCGTCGCTCGCTCCGGCAACAAGTTGAGCGTTACGAAACAGCCGTCCGGGAAGCAATCGAGAATCAACAACGTAGCGTTATCCGAAAGCAGGAAGCAGAAGATATCCGACAAAAAGCAAAGCAGTTCCAAAAGGAATTAGACATTACAAAATAATCATACGCGCCTGTTATCTAATCAGAGTTAACAGGCGCGTATTACTTATCTTGCAAAATCATTATGCAACTCTTCTATACGACTCTTCCAACTTACCCATAGCTATCCCATTCAATTATTTTCGTTCCACTTCTTACACTGCTCCATAATCGTATTCAAAGCATCTTCCTGCCCTGCAGGCGGATAATCATACTTTTTCAACAACCGTTTGACAATACGCCGCATTCCGGCACGAGCACTCTCCTTCATATTCCAGTCGATCGTTTTGTTACGCCGGAGTGCATCCGTCAGCTCACGTGTAATAGCGATCAACTGATCGTTGGAATAGAAATCTTTTACAGCCTCAGGCTTGGTCAACGCATCATAAAAGGCAAGTTCTTCGCTGTTCAGATTAAGCGACTCGCCGGCCTTTTCGCCGAAAACGATCTCACGGGCTATTTTCAGTAATTCTTCGATAACCTCTTCGTTCGTCAGCATCCCTTTCAAATAGCGACTCATGGCATCGGACAGAATTTCCGAAAACTTCTCGGCTCGTACCGTATTCGTTCGCTGATATAGTTGTACCTGTTCTGCAATCAACCTACGCAATAATTCTACGGCGAAGTTCCGTTCCTTCATCCGGGCAACCTCTTCCAGGAATTTCGAATCGAACAAAGAGAACTCCTCCTTAATATCGGAGAAAAGATTAATTACCCCTTCGCTCTTGATACTCTGCTTGAGCAATTCATTAATACGCCCGTTGATCTCACGGAACGAAATCTTACCCTTGCCCTCCACGCGCGTCAGTAATGTGCGCACCGCCTCAAAATAGGCAGCTTCGATACGCTGCTCGTAATTCAGCAAACTCTGACAAAGCGACAATGCCTGCCGCAGCAGCAGCGCCTCTTTGATATAGAGTTTTTTCGTTTCCATCCGCTCGGGGGACTGCATGAAATCGACACCTCCGCTGATGGCTTTCGCCCGCTCCAAATCAGACTTACCGAAGAAAGCGCCATAATTGAATCCATACATCAGATCACGGCAAACGTCCAGTTTCTTTTGAAACTCCGGATAGGCGGTTTTAGCCACATCCGTATCACCATAATTTTTGCGGTCACGGTATGTATAATCGTTCATCGCCGTCTTCAACGCCGAAGCGATACCCACATAATCCACAACCAAACCGCCTTGTTTATCCCCGAACACACGATTCACACGAGCAATAGCCTGCATTAGATTGTGTCCGGACATCGGTTTATAAACATACATCGTCGAAAGCGAAGGTACGTCGAAACCCGTAAGCCACATATCAACTACGATGACGATTTTCAACGAGCTGTCGTTGTCTTTGAACCTCTTCTCCAACTCTTTCTTGTGGGAATCATTTCCGATAATCGCCCGCCAGTCTTCCGGATCTTTATTACCGGAAGTCATCACAACAGCCAGCTTGTCACCCCATACCGGGCGCATTTCGAGAATCCGACGGTAAATCTTGATCGCTATCGGCCGCGAATAGGCTACTATCATCGCCTTACCCGTCTGCTCGTATTGCCGGAATTCCTCATAGTGTTTTACGATGTCCTCGCACAATGATGCCACCGTCGCGTCAGCTCCAAAGATCGAATCGAGCCGCCCCAATTCACGCTTGCTTTTCTCAATGACATACTCTTCCGCTTCCTCGGCCATCGCATCATACTCCGCATCAATACGTCGCAAGGTCTGCTCGTCGAGTTTCAGATTGATTACACGGCTCTCGTAAAATACCGGCCGTGTCGCACCGTCATCCACCGACTGCGTCATATCGTACACGTCGATGTAATCGCCGAATACTTCGCGTGTCGACCGATCTTTTTGCGCAATAGGCGTTCCGGTAAACCCGATATAGGTAGCATTCGGCAACGCATTACGCACCAGACGCGCCGCGCCGATTACAACTTTGGCCTGCATCACCCCGTCAGCATCCGTAACCATTCGGACCCTCTCCTCCAATCCATATTGACTGCGATGCGCCTCGTCGGCCATAACGACTATGTTTCGTCGTATCGAAAGCGGTTCTTCGCTCTCCTCGAATTTCTGCATCGTCGAGAAAAAGATACCGTTCGCTTCGCGTCCCGCCAATAATTCCCGAAGATGAGCCCGACTTTCGGCTTGCACGGGTGTCTGACGCAAAAAATCCCTGCAACAAGCGAACTGCCGGTACAACTGGCCGTCCAAATCGTTACGGTCTGTCAGCACGACAATCGTCGGCGACGACATCGCCTGCTGCAACTGCTTGGCGAAAAAGACCATCGACAATGACTTTCCGCTGCCCTGCGTATGCCAAAACACGCCACCCCGACCATCCGTCTCAGCTGCTTTGACCGTCGAAAGCACAGCCTTGTGTACGGCATAAAACTGATGATAAGCACTTAATATCTTAACGCGCTGTTTACCGTCTTTCGAGTAACAAATAAAATTCCGCAACAATTCAACAAACCGCGTTTTTTCGAACATTCCCGCGAAAAGCACATCGAAATTCGCGCTATGGGTATCCTCATAACTCCCATCTACCGTCTTCCACTGCATAAAACGGTCTTCACCCGCCGTGATCGTCCCCGCCTTAGTCATCGCCTGATCGCTCATCACACAAAAAGCGTTATAAATAAAGAGAGACGGAATCTCCTGCATATAGTTACGCAATTGTGCATAAGCTTCCGACACGTCCGTATTCTCACGCGAGGGCGATTTGAGCTCGACCACCACCAGCGGCAATCCATTGACAAATACGATCATATCCGCACGCCTTACCGAGTGCCCATCGACCGTCCATTGATTAGCGATCGTAAACCGATTATGTAACGGTGAATCGTAATCGACAAGCCGGACATTTGCAGAGCATTGCTCGCGGCCATCGAAATAATTGACAGCTACGCCATTTTGCAAGTAATCCGTGAACAATTCATTCTTCTGTACCAACGTTCCACCCTCATAAGTTCGAATCTTCACCATGGCTTCGTCAATAGCGGCCTGTGGCAGACCACGATTGATCTGCGGCAACACAGCCTCCAGCGCCTCCACGTAAAGCGGTTCTGCATAGTCGCGTATCACATTGGGGCCGTACACATAATCGTAACCTAATTGCTCTCGAAACAACTCGAGAATGGCGTTTTCAAAATCATCTTCGGTGAAGTGCATATAATTGTTATTTTTTCACATACAAGTTAACAAGCTGTGATACCATATTACGCGCAGATTGCGTTGCGACATCAGAACTAATAGATTGTAAAGACAGGCTTCGTTTGATTTTACGTCTCAAATCACTAATGGTCGCTTCCTTATTGGCCCAATCTATATATTCGGTTTGCCGTGTAATAATTCGAAGAACATTCTGTTTTATAGCATCATCTGAAATATATTGTGATACGATATCATAAATAGCCTTATCAACTAACTCTTCTTTCACTACGGATTCAGCTATCTCAACACCTTCCTTCGATTCTTCAGCTTTTATTGCATCAAAATCTATCTTTTCAAAAGATGAAGCGCTTCTGACATTAGATTTACACATACTATATTTGATATATGCCATCTGATGCTCCAACTCCGGAAATAAAGCCCCTTGGTTTATATTGTAGAAATTCAATTCTTCTAAAAGGCTTTCCTTACTTCCGGCCGGTATGATTATCCTTTCGCTCGCAAACTGGCTATTTAAAGAACAACTGCTCTTCTCGATCCGACTGGCGCCGTAATCAGATTTATTGAGTTGAATATTAATGCTACCCGAAAGCAAAAAGGCTCCGCTCTGCCGAATCAAACGTTCATTGTTGAATGTCGATATAACAAAGTAGGCATTTTGCATCACCTTTGCCAGTTCCTCAAAATCCTCGGCTTGTTTTATTTGACTGCGTAATCCTAATTTAGAGGAGCAGGCCAAAGCGCTGTTTAAGTCGTGGTTTGTGGATTTTGAACCATTCAAAGGCGGAAAATTCGTTGATTCAGAGTTAGGACTAATTCCGAAGGGATGGAGTACAGGAACAATATACTCCTATATTGATGTAATCTATGGAGCCCCATATAAATCTGCGTTGTTTAACGATAAAAAACAAGGATTACCATTAATTCGGATTCGAGATTTGAAAACATACACTCCTCAATATTATACAAAAGAAGTGTTACCTAATACAGAATATGTAGAGTGTGGGGACATTATCGCAGGAATGGATGCTGAATTTATTCCGCATATCTGGCGAGGCGAAAAAGGTGTATTAAATCAACGATTATGTAAGTTTGTCCCCAAATATGACTATGTGAGTAAATATTATATTTATTCTCTTGTTTATCCTAAATTAGCATTTGTACAGAGTTATAAAGTTGGGACAACAGTTAGTCATTTAGGCAAAGCAGATATTGATAGATTTAAGGTTATTGTTCCTCCTGAAGATATCATTATGCAATATTCAAAAATTGTTAATTCCTATTTTGCTGAAATTGTCAAGGTTTCTAATGAAAATCAGATATTATCATCTCTTCGTGACACCCTTTTACCCAAACTCATGTCCGGCGAGCTCTCCGTTGAGGAGGTTTCCCTCGATTAGCTTGCTAAATTATCATTTATCCGTCG
>ERZ772870.2293-NODE-2293-length-10315-cov-3.492300_pt1 | contig 10315 bp, 9 predicted proteins | sample MGYA00511376_ERZ772870 | MGnify/ENA primary metagenome ERZ772870 (study PRJEB29015, sample SAMEA2737719) | human gut metagenome | biome: human gut; feature: human-associated habitat; material: faeces | place: China | collected 2012 ... | reverse complement strand
GGGCGGTACGCCTACCCGGTAGTTTTCATAATCGTTGGGGGAGAAGTTCACCGCGCACAGCAGCTCGTTCCCTGCCTGATCCCGCCGGAGGAACACCACCACGTTGTTGTGATTGTCATCCGGTACCAGCCACTCAAAGCCCTGCCAGTCAAAATCAATGTCCCACAGGGCGCTCTCCGCCTTGTAGAAGGCGTTGGCGGCCTTGAAGAACGCATGGAGCTGCTGATTTTCCGCATGCTCCAATAAGTACCAGTCCAACTGACCGTTGGAGTCCCATTCGTGCCACTGGCCGATCTCCGGTCCCATGAACAGCAGCTTCTTGCCGGGATGGGCCAGCAGGTACGCATAAAAGCCCCGGGTGCAGCGGAGCTGGTTTTCGTAGTCTCCGGGCATTTTCCCCACCACACTGCCCTTCATGTGGACCACCTCGTCATGGGAGATGGGAAGGACATAGTTCTCGGAAAACGCGTACATCATGGAGAAGGTCAGATCCCGGTGGTGGTCCTGCCGGAACCAGGGGTCCAGCTTCAGATAGTGGCACATGTCATTCATCCAGCCCATGTTCCACTTCAGATTGAATCCAAGTCCGCCGACGTCGGCGGGCTTGGTCACCAGAGGCCAGGCGGTAGATTCCTCAGCGATCATCAGCACGTTGGGATCCACCTCAAAGGCCATGGTGTTCAGCTTCCGGAGAAATTCCACCGCTTCCAGGTTTTCCCGTCCGCCGTGGATATTGGGAGTCCACTGGCCGTCCTGCCGCCCGTAATCCAGATACAGCATGGAGGCCACAGCGTCCACCCGGATGCCGTCGATGTGGTACATTTCCAGCCAGAACCGGGCAGAGGAGAGGAGGAAGCTCATCACCTCCGGCCGCCCGTAGTCAAAGACCCGGGTACCCCAGCCGGCGTGTTCCCGTTTCCGGGGATCGGCATATTCATAACAGCAGGTACCGTCAAACTCGTAAAGGCCCTGCTCATCCTTGCAGAAGTGCGCGGGGACCCAGTCCAAAATCACCGGAATGTTGTTTTCGTGAAGGTGGTTTACAAACCACATGAAATCCTCCGGCGTACCGAACCGGGAGGTAGGCGCAAAGTATCCGGTGCACTGGTAACCCCAGGAATCATCCAGAGGATGCTCCGTCACCGGCAGCAGCTCCACGGCGGTGTAGCCCATCTCCTTCACATAAGCCGCCAACTGCCGGGCCATATCCCGGTAATCCAGGAACTCGCCGTTTTCATGCTTCCGCCACGAGCCGAGATGGACCTCGTAAATATTCAGCGGCTGATGGTACACCGGCTGCTTATTGCGGCGGAAGTCCTCATCCGTCCAGGAAAAATGCTCAATGTCATAGAGCTTGCTGGCGGTGCCGGGGCGGGTCTCCGTATGGAACCCGTAGGGGTCCGCCTTGTAGTGAACTCTGCCATCCTCGCCGGTAATGGCATACTTATAGCTGGTATAGACGGGCAGGTCCGGAAGAAATCCCTGCCAGAATTCGCCCTTTTGGGTAAGTGGATCAACGGTCAGGTCCCAGCCGTTAAAATCTCCGACCACGGAAACAGCCTTTGCATGAGGCGCCCAAACGTTGAACCACCAGCCGTGGACGTCTCCCTCTGTGGCAGGGTGTGCGCCGAAGAGCCGCCAGCCGTCCGTCAAGCTGCCGCTGTGATACAGTTGAGTCTGATCTGCCATGGGTCTCCCCTTTCTGCTGCCATATTATTTTTTCTCATATTGAGGGTAGCATTTTAAAACGATTACGTCAAGGCAGCCGCAATTCATTTTACAGATGATACACTTTGATTTTATATTATACCGCCGGATAGCCGAAAGCGTCAAGGTAAGAGGGTGTCGAAAAGGAAAGACACTCTTTGTCCGATTTGTCTTACTTTTCCAGTTTTTGTTCCCGCTTCTTGTAGAATATGCCGGTGCACAAGGCGTTTAAGGTCTGTTAAGATGAGTACATTCCATCTGTCGGACCCACTGGCCTGACAGCAAAATTCAGGCCCCGCGGGCCGTAAACAAGGAGTTTTCATGATTTCCTTCCTGACTGACATCACGGTGGACGGCGTAGCCCTCTGGGTGGTACTGCTGATCTGCGTCGGCGTTTTCTTAGGCGCGTTTATGGACGCCATCGCCGGAGGCGGCGGGATCATCACCGTCCCTACCTACCTCATGGGCCTCTCAAACCTTCCCATTTATAACGCTTTGGGGACGAATAAACTCTCCTCCGGCATCGGCACGATTTTTTCCACAGCCCGGTTCATCCATCAGGGACTGGTGGACTGGAGGCTCTTTGCCCCGGCGGTAATCTTATCCCTGACCGGCTCCGTCTGCGGCACCTGGCTCCAGCACCACACCCCTGCGGTAGTGCTGAAATACCTGCTGCTGGTGGTGCTGCCGGTGGTGGCGTTCATCACCCTGCGGACCCGGAAGTGGCCGGATGAAACAGCGCCGCTGGACCCTTGGCTGCGGCGGCTCATCATCTGGGGCTCGGCCTTTGTCATCGGCGGATATGACGGGTATTACGGCCCCGGCACCGGCACCTTCATGATGATCGCGCTGGTGCGTTTCGCCAAGCTGGATACCCGTCACGCGGCCGGCGGCGTAAAGGTGGTCAATCTGGCCTCCAATCTGGGCAGCCTGTTCACCGCTCTGCGGGCTGGGTATGTGCTGGTGGGCATTGGCCTGATCTCCTCCGTGGCGTCCATTCTGGGACACTATATCGGTGCGGGTCTGGCTATCAAAAACGGCAGCAAGATCGTCCGGCCCACGGTGATCGCAGTCCTGCTCCTGCTGACCGTAAAGGTAGGCAGCGAGCTTTTATTTCCGGAATTCTGGAGTTGAGGTGCGTAATATGTGTGAGAAAAAGACCATCGGTATTTTAGGCGGCATGGGCCCTCTGGCCACTGCGGACCTGTTTCAGAAGATCACCCTGCTGACAGAGGCGGAAACGGACCGGGATCATATCCGGGTGTACATCGACAGCAATGCCAACATTCCCGACCGCACCGCCGCCATCCTCAGCAACGGCCCGGACCCGGTACCGGAAATGGCAAGTGCCCTCCGGAATCTGGAAGCCTGCGGTGCAGACTGTGTCATCATGCCCTGCAACACCGCCCATTATTTCCTGCCCCGGCTCCAGGCTATGACAGAGATCCCCTTCCTCAGCATCCTCACTGCCGCGGCAGAGGCCTGCAAGGCCCAGTTCCCCGGAATGACCGTGGGAATTCTGGCCACAAAGGGGACGCTTTCCGCTCAACTGTATCAAAACGCCCTTGGGGAAGCCGGTGTGCCGTACCTGATCCCGGAGGCAGCAGAGCAGGACGCCCTCATGCGGGTCATCTATGACGGCGTCAAAGCCGGAAAAGGTCCGGACGCTTACCGGGCGGATCTTTTGACCGTGGTGGAGCATATGATGACCCGTGGGGCCGGTGTGTTCCTGCTGGGCTGCACGGAACTCCCCTTGGCTGCGGAGGCCGTGGGCCTGACGGTCCCCGTGGTGGATCCCACGGCGGAGCTTGCAAAAGCCGCCATCCGTTTCTGCGGCTTCCGTGTACGGGCAAAATAAGCAAAAAACGCCCATAGAATCTCTGTTTTGACGAATGATCCAGTGAAACAGATGGGATTTTGCACAAAATAAACAACTTTATTAGTGCGGACTTTACAAGTTCCCGGCATACCGCTATAATATCTCCAATCATATTTGCGTAAATTTCTGCGAATTTTACGCACAGCGTATTAAAAAGTGTGAAAGAGGGAGCGTATTCTATGGAAAAAAAGAAAAAACTGTCCCTGCCGGTACAGATCTTTATTGCTCTGGTACTGGGTATCGTTGTCGGTCTGGTGTTCTACTTCACCGGTGCGGCTGGCTTCACCACCAGCTACATCAAGCCCTTCGGTGATATTTTCGTCAACCTGCTGAAGTTCATCGTAGTGCCTGTGGTGCTGCTGTCTATGATCGACGGCATCATCTCCATGGGCGACATGAAAAAGGTGGGCGCCGTGGGCTGGAAGACCATTCTCTACTTCATGGTCACCACTGCCGTGGCCTGCGTCATCGGTCTGGTTCTGGCAACGGTGTTCAACAACGCGGGCCTGTTCCCCAACCTCAGCGAGGCTGCCCAGGCCGCCGAGTACGAGGCCAAGGAATACGCCGGCTTCATGGCAACTCTGGTTGCCATTTTCCCCACCAACATGTGGAAGGCGTTTACCGAAGCCAACATGCTTCAGGTCATCGTCATCGCCCTGCTGTTCGGCGGCTCCATTCTGGCTGCCGGTGAGAAGTCCAAGCTGGTCCGGGACATGGTGACCTCCGCTTATGCCGTGGTTGAGCGGCTGATGGAATTCATCATCTCCCTGAGTCCCATCGGTGTGTTTACCTACATGACCTGGGTGGTTGCCACCCAGGGCGCTGAGATCCTCGGCTCTCTGGCGCTGGTCATTCTGTGCGCCTACATCGGCTACATTCTCCACGCCGTGCTGGTCTATTCTGTTTCCGCCAAGGCGTTTGCCGGCATCAGCCCCGTCAAGTTCTTCAAGAATGCTTCCGCGGCTATGATCTTCGCCTTTACCTCCACCTCCTCCGCCGCGACCCTGCCGGTCTCCAAGGAGTGCGCCGATGCTCTGGGCGCTGAGGACGATATTTCCTCCTTCGTGCTGCCTCTGGGCGCCACCATCAACATGGACGGCACCGCCATCTATCAGTGCGTTGCCACTGTGTTCCTGGCCACCTGTGCCGGTATGCAGCTGACCCTGAGCCAGATGATCCTCATTGTGGTCACCGCTACGCTGGCCTCCATCGGCACCGCCGGTACTCCCGGCGCCGGTATGATCATGCTGGCCATGGTGCTGGAAGCCATCGGCATCCCTGTGGCTTACATCGGCCTGATCGTGGCTGTGGACCGTCTGTTCGACATGGGCCGTACCTGCCTGAACGTCACCGGCGACATTGCCTGCTCCCTGTGCGTCACCAAGTGGGAGAGCAAGAAGAAGTAAATCAAAGTACACGATCCACAAAAGGAAAGGCCGCATAAGCGGCCTTTCCTTTTTGTCCTCTTATTCCGTTTTCTGGCCCCGGCGGCCCAGGCGGATGGCCTCCCGGGTATAGCTCACCGACAGCACCGCCCAGATCACCAGCACCACGGCACTGGGCAGAATGCCGTAGTGAAAGACCATGTTCCCCAGAAGCAGCACGCCCCAGCAGTAGGGGCAGAACTTGTTCATGGTGGTATAGGCCTTGTAGCTGGCCTGGCCGATCTGGCGGCGCTCCGCCTCGTCACAGCTTTCCCACCAGCGTTCCTGGAACTTCATATCGTAGACACTGCCCCGCTTTTCCGGGTTCATCTCCTTGGTGAGATCCACGGTTTTCTGCTGGAGCAGCACCGCCAGGGCAATGACCGCCAAAAATACCACCAGCAGCGGAATGATGGAGCCGCTGACCTCCTGGGGCAGCTTTGCGGTGCCGGCGCTGAAAAAGAAGAAGCTGACAATTACCGTCAGGCTGTCCAGCAGCAGCGTCCGGCTCAGATCCTCCTCCGCCTGCTGCATCACGTCCTCGTCCTCTCCGTCCCAGCCGCGGAACGCGGTTCTGGCCCTGCGGTAGAAGCCATAGCCGATTCCCAGCAGTACGGCGGCGCAGACCGCCATGGCCCAGGGGGATGCGGCGCCCAGCAGGTGGGCAAACGCCGCACCGAAAGCAGTATGGTCCTCCCAGAAATACCCGGCCACACCGGACAGACCACCCAGCACACCGCCGATAAGGCTAGCCACCACTAAGATCCCCAAAAATCTGGGAAATGCCTTTTGATTCTCACTTTTCTGCTTCATTGCGCACATCCTCCTCATAGCTGAAAATATCCTCCACAGAGACCCGGCACAGCTTTGCCAGCTTCAGCGCCAGGGTCACAGAGGGGGAGTAGTCCCCCCGCTCGATCTGGCTGATGGTCTGGCGGGAGACCCCCGCCAGACGGCCCATTTCCTGCTGGTTGACTCCCAGCCGGGCCCGGTATTCCTTCAATCGGTTATACAGGGGCATAGGCCCCTCCTTTCTGTTAGGTTCGCTTGTCAATTTGACAACTATCTTTGTCATTTATGGATGATACCATTGACAAGGAAAGTTGTCAATATGGAATTGAAAATTTTTTCGCACTCCATTGATAGGAAAAACGGTTCTTCCCTTTTTGCGTGAAATATGCTATACTTATTCCGCATTTTTGCGGGAAACGGGAAAGAAGGGAGGCGGTCCAATGGAATTTGCCAATGACCCCATTGCCCGGCGGATCCGGGAAGCCGCCGGACGGGGAACACTTTCCCACGCGCTGCTGTTTTCCGGCAGCGGGGACCGGATCGCCGCCGCGCAGTACGCTGCTGCGGCCATGGAGTGTCAGGGCGGCGGACAAAAGCCCTGCGGGACATGTCCCGCCTGCCGCAAGGTGTTCTCCGGCATTCACCCGGACGTTATCACCGTCCGGGACGAGGCCCATAAGAACCTCTCCGTGGACACCGTCCGCCAGATCCGCGCCGATGCCTATATCCGGCCCAACGAGGGTGCCCGGAAGGTTTATATCTTTCCGGACTGCACCATTCTGACAGAGCAGGACCAGAACGTACTGCTGAAGATCGTAGAGGAAGGCCCGCCCTACGCGGCATTCCTCTTCTGTGCGGAAAATTCTTCCGTGGTCTTGCAGACGCTCCGTTCCCGGTGCGTGGAGCTGAAGCTCCATCCCGCCGTCACCGTGGAAAAGGAAAGCTCGGAGGCGGGCGTGGAGCTGTGCCGTCTGCTGGCGGCAGGGAAGAGGGGGACTGTCACAGAGCTGATGGTCCGTCTTGAGAAAAAACGGCTGGACCGGGACGGCCTTGCGGCCATGCTGGATCAGGCCCGGACCCTTCTGGCGGCAGCCCTGCTGGCCCAGTACGGTCAATCCCCGGAGGGACCGGACGCGGCCCTCATTGTCCAACTTGGGAAACGCTTGACAAAACAGCGGATCATGGGCACAATAGAATTGTTACAAACGTACCGCGGAGCCTGCTCCTACAATGTGGGCGCCAGCCATGTGCTGGGGGCTTTGGCGGTGGAATTGGAGGAAATCCTTTGACTGAAGTGATCAGTGTCCGCTTTCGTGGCGGATGCAAGAATTATTATTTTGACCCCAAGGGACATGCGGTGAAAATGGGCGATCAGGTCATCGTGGAGACCGCCCAGGGCCCGGAATTCGGCACCTGCACCCAGGGGAACCACGAGGTGGCGGACGAAGCCGTTGTCCAGCCCCTGTGCGCCATGCTGCGGCTGGCCACTGACGCCGACCGCCGCACCGTGGATTACAACCGGAAAAAAGAGAGCGAGGCCTTCGACATCTGCGAGAAGAAGATCGCGGATCACGGTCTGGAAATGAAGTTGGTGAACGTATCTGCCAGCTTTGACGGCAGTAAGATCATTTTCTTCTTTACCGCCGACGGCCGGGTGGACTTCCGGGAGCTGGTGCGGGATCTGGCCGGCGTGTTCCGGGCCCGCATTGAGCTGCGCCAGATCGGCGTCCGGGACGAGGCCAAAATGGTGGGCGGTCTCGGCATCTGCGGGCGACCCTTCTGCTGCTCCCAGTTTTTGGACGGGTTCCTGCCCGTCTCCATCAAGATGGCCAAGACCCAGAATCTCAGCTTGAATCCCACCAAGATCTCCGGCACCTGCGGACGGCTGATGTGCTGCCTGAAATATGAGCAGAACGCCTATGAGGATGCTCAGAAGCGGATGCCCAAGCAGGAATCCTTCGTTCAGACCCCCGACGGCCCCGGCAATGTAAAAGCCGTGGACCTGCTGCGGGAAACCGTAAAGGTCAGCCTGGACAGTGCTCCGGAGACCCAGAAGTGCTACCACAACTGCGAGATCTGTGTCCTGCGCAATGGCAAGGGCAGCCGTGAGGGCATTGAGATCCCCACGGAGCGGCCCGCGCGGTATGTGGAGGAAAAGGAAGAGGAGTTCATCGCGCCGGTGATCTCCCGGCACTTTGAAGCGGAGGAACCGACGGAGACGCCGGCCCCCGTCCGGGAACGTCCCCGCGAGGAGGGCGGCGAGAGCAAGAGCCGCCGCCGTCACCGGGGCGGACGCCGCAGAAGCGGCGGCAGCGGCGAGGGAGCGCCCAACATTTCCGCACCGGCGAAGAAGGAAGCTCCCAAGGCCCCCGAAGGCCAGAGCCGTCAGGGCGGCAAGCCCGCAAACCGGTCTCAGCGGCCCAAGCAGGACCGCCCCCGGACCGAGCGGCCCAAGCAGGACCAACGTCCCAAACAGGATGCGGCTCCCGCCCGGGAAAAGGTCATCAATCCGGAAAACGGTGAAGCTGTTAAGCGCCGCCGTCACCGGGGCGGACGCCGCCATCGCGGCGGTGGCGGCGGAAACGCCGGCGGAACACCCTCCGCAGAATAAGCGACTATCTCAGGCGGAGCGGGAATCTTTCCGCTCCGCCGTTTTTTAGGAGAATAACTATGGGAAAATTTGACGGCGTCCTGCTGGCCAGCGACTTTGACAATACCATCCTGAATACAGAGCGGCCCCGCCGCACCGGCTGCCCCATTCCGCCCATTTCACAGCGGAATGTGGAAGCCCTCCGCTATTTCATGGACAACGGCGGCCGCTTTGCCGTAGCCACAGGCCGGGCGCTGCCCGCTTTCCGGATGTTCGCGGAGCAGGTGCCCATGAACGCACCGGTCGTTGTGTGCAACGGCGGCGCGCTGTACGATTTCAAAACGGAGCGCTATCTGGAAACCATGGAGCTGCCGGAGACCATCCGTCCGCAGGGTCAGGATGTGCTGGACCGGTTTCCCACAGCAGCAGTGGAGGCCTATCACATGGACAATGTGATCCATGCCGTGCGGCCCAACGAGTACACCCGGCAGCATGAGCACGTGACCCATGCCGGGGTGCAGCTTGTCCCAACCCTGCTGGTGGTGCCGATGCCCCTCATCAAGATCATGTTTGAGGATGACCACGAGCACCTGCTGGCTCTGCGGGACTATGTGAGCAGGCAGCCTTGGTCAGCGGACTACGAGGTGTTTTTCTCTGACAGGACTCTGCTGGAGGTCACCCGGAAGGGCGCCAGCAAGGGAGCTATGGTAGCTCGTCTGGCAAAGCGCCTGGGGATCTCCATAGACCATGTCTACTGCGCTGGAGACGAAAACAATGATCTCTCCATGCTGACGATGGCGGCAGAGGGGTTTGCCCCGGCTAACTGCGTAGAAACCGTGCGAAGCTGCGGCGCTACCATTGTGGCGGACTGCGACCACGATACCCTTGCGGAGATCGTCTCCATTCTGGACAAACGGTACTGAGATTCGGCAATTGTATTGACAAAACCGCCGTTTTTCTCTATAATTTTAACTGGCCGTAGAAAACTGAACACAGGGGTGCTGGAGAGAACTCCGGCTGAGATGCGGGGCTGTGACTGCCCTCTTTCCCTTAAACCTGATCCGGGTAATGCCGGCGTAGGAAGTGAACGATCTGTCTTTCCGTACCGCAAGCCCGTTCATGTGGCCTGCGGTACTTTTTTTCAGGAGGGACGTTTATGTCCGCAAAGAATACCAACTCCCATCTCCGAGTCCGGATGCTGTGCGAGGGTGCCATGATGGTGGCCCTGGCCCAGGTACTCAGCTACATCAAGCTGATGGAACTGCCCAACGGCGGCTCCCTGACCCCCGCCATGTTCCCCATCATCCTGTTTGCCGTCCGCTGGGGACTGACTCCGGGCCTCATGGCCGGCTTCACCTTCGGCCTCTTGCAGCTCATTTTTGACGGTGCTTACGCCTGGGGCTGGCAGTCCATGCTGCTGGACTATCTGGTGGCCTTTACTCCCTTGGGTCTGGCTGGCCTGTTCAAGGGCAAGAAGTGGGGCATCTTTGTCGGTACCGTGGTAGGCTGCCTCGGCCGCTTTGTCGTTCACTACATCAGCGGCGTGACCATCTACAAAATTCTGGCTCCCACGGAGTTCATGAAGTGGACCTTCACCAGTCCTTCCGCCTATTCTCTGGTCTATAACGGCTCCTATATGCTGCCCAATACCATCATTGCGCTGGTCATCGCGGCGGTGTTGTATAAGCCCCTGAAAAAGTACATTCTGGGGCAGGATCTCGAAGCGGCCGAGAGGGTCGCCGCCGAAAACCGCCCGGGTGTCCATGTCCACCTTTACGGCAAGACCGAGAGCCGTCCGAAGCGCAAGATGGGGCATATCACCGTGCTGACCGACGACACCAGGCAAACTGTGGCGGATCTTGAACGGACCGGCTGCTGGGATGATTTGAAATAAAACCGATGACGGCATGTTTCGCGCGTCAG
>ERZ772870.2282-NODE-2282-length-10400-cov-3.295988_pt1 | contig 10400 bp, 7 predicted proteins | sample MGYA00511376_ERZ772870 | MGnify/ENA primary metagenome ERZ772870 (study PRJEB29015, sample SAMEA2737719) | human gut metagenome | biome: human gut; feature: human-associated habitat; material: faeces | place: China | collected 2012 ... | reverse complement strand
TTTTCCATAGGGCCTCCCGCTTTTGTGATTTGATTGCAGAATACCATAAACATCCGAAAAATGGAAGTGGAAAATAGGCCGTCTCTTGCCACGTCTTTTCCCATGTGCTACAATATTGATCAGTTATTTTCGGGGAGGTGACGCGGATGGCAAAACCAGACAGTCAGTGGTACCGGCTGGACAATGCTGGTATTCTCTATTCCGCCCTGCAAAGGGAGGAATATTCCGCCATCTACCGCTTCTCCGCCCTGATGACAGAGCCGGTGCGGCCCGCCGCCCTGCAAAACGCCATTGACCGGGTGCTGCCCCGGTTCCCCAGCTTTGCCGTCCGCATCCGCCGGGGTTTATTCTGGTACTATCTGGAGCCAAACACCGCCCCGGGTCCTTTTTTGAAGGCCGACGTGGCCAATCCCTGCCAGCCTGTGCGCTTCCGGGAGGACAACGGCTGGCTGGTGCGGTTTTACTACTACCGGAACCGCATCTCCCTGGAGGTGTTCCACGCCCTGTCCGACGGGGCCGGGGCCCTGATTTTTTTCCGGACGCTGCTGGCGGAGTATCTGCGGCAGACGGGATTGGACATCCCCGCCGGAAACGGCGTACTTGATCTGGCGGAGCCGCCCCGGAAGGAGGAGCTGGAGGACGCTTACGCCCGCTATGCCGGGCGGCACGCCCTGGGTCTGCGGCGGATGCCTAAGGCCTATGCCAACACCGGCACCCCGGAGCCTTTTTACACCTTCCATGTCACCATGGGCTTCGTGCCCCTGGGGAAGCTCCGGGAGGCCGCACGGAGTTATGACGCCTCCATCACAGAGTACCTTTCCGCCGCGCTGATCCACGTGCTGCTGGAAAAGCAGCGCCGGGAGCATCCCCACAAGGAACGCCCGGTGGCCCTGGCGGTGCCCATCAATCTGCGGAGCTGGTTCCCCTCGGAAACGGTGCGGAACTTCATTACCACCGTCCGCCCCAGCATCGACCCTGCCTTGGGGGATTACACTTTTCCGGAAATCGTCTCCCAGGTGCGGCACTATATGAAGCTCCACGTCCACCGCCAGGAGCTGCAGGCCTCCTTTACCGGCAACGTCCGCTTCACGAAGAATTTCTTTCTCCGGGCGGTGCCGGTGTTTCTGAAAAACCCGGTGATGGCCCTGAACTACTATCTCCTGGGGGTGCGGCCCTACTCCTGCACCTATACCAATCCCGGCGTCTTCACCGTGCCGCCGGAGATGGCTCCCCATATTCAGGGCATGGAGGTGGTGCTGGGCCAGGCCACCGTGCCCCGGTGCCACTGTGCCTCCATCAGCTATGGAGACATCATGGAGATCACCTTTGCCGGCACTCAGACCGAAACGGACACAGAGCGGGACTTTTTCCGCTTTCTGGTCCGGGAGGGCATTCCGGTGCGGATCGAGAGCAACCGATAAGAGGAGCATTTTATGTCTTACTGTGTCAACTGCGGCGTGGAGCTGGCCCCCAGCGCCAAGACCTGTCCCCTGTGCGGGACGCCTGCCTGGCATCCGGAACTGGATGCGCCGCCCTATTTTCCCGCCAACTCCGCCGCCGTACAGCCCGCCTCCAGGCGAGAGGCCGCCATTCTGCTGACGGCTATGCTGGTGTCCGTGTCCCTGTGCTGCGGGCTTTTGAACCTGTTCCTGCCCACGGACCGTCCCTGGTCCCTGTACGTCATCGGGGCGGCGGTGATGCTGTGGGTCTGGTTCACCCTGCCTATGGTGCTGCGGCGGCTGCCGGTCTTTTTCCGGCTCACCGCCGATGTGGCGGCCATTGGCATCTATGTCTGGCTCATCTCCATCGACCTGGGCGGCAGCCGCTGGTTCCGGGGGCTGGCTCTGCCCATGATCGGCTGGGCTGGGGTGCTGGTCTTTCTTTTGAGCTTTCTGCTCCGGGGCGGGCGGCGCTCTACCCTCTCCGCCATTGCCCTGGTCATCGGGGCGGCTGGGCTTCTGGCGATGGGCATTGAATTCTGCATCGACCGGTATTTCCATGGTGTGTGGCAGCCAGGGTGGTCCCTGATCGTGCTGGCGGTCTGCGTGGGACTCATCATCCCCCTGCGGATCGTCCGGCGGGTGCCCTCTCTCCGGGAGGAGGCCCGCCGCCGCTTCAACCTGTAATTTTAAGGAGGCTTTCTTTATGAACATCTCTCAGATCGTCAATAACCCCCACCAAATCTAACGATTTGGAGGGGGCTTGCGAGAAATCGTAAGCCCTGATTGACTACCCTAAGTGTTTCGAGCACTACGTTACTCAAGAATGTAAGAATAGGCACCGGCGGGCGTGAATCCGAACCTGCCGCACTGCGGTGTGTGATTAAAAGCTCTGAGGGTAAGGAGCGGTGTTGCACACGAAAACCTTGAGATAACATTGGGTACGGATACCTGACGGCCGAAAGGCCGCGTGGCTTTTTCGTTAGCCACAATCAAAGAAGAAGGAGGAAGGCATCATGCCAAACAAAGTGTATGTCATCAACAAGCACGGGCGTCCGCTGATGCCCTGCTCCCCGGCAAAAGCCCGTCATCTGCTGGATGAAGGGAAAGCCAAAGTGAAGAAGAGGACGCCCTTTACCATCCAGCTGGTCTACGGAAGCAGCGGCTACACCCAAGAAGTCATTCTGGGCGTAGACGCTGGAAGTAAGACCATCGGGATGTCAGCATCCACTACAAAAGAGGAGCTGCTCTCCGCAGAAGTAAAACCTCGAAATGACGTGGTGGATTTACTATCCACCCGTCGAGAGTTCCGCAGAGCCCGGAGAAACCGCAAGACCCGGTATCGCAAGCCGCGCTTCGATAACCGAGTCCGCAGCAAGCACAAGGGATGGTTGGCGCCTTCTGTGGAGGTCAAAATCCAAGAGCACATCACCTCAATCAAGAGGGTTTGCCGCATCCTGCCCGTCAGCAAGGTGGTCGTAGAAACCGCCGAGTTCGACTTGCAGCTGCTGAAAGCCATTGCGGATGGAAAGCCCGTTCCGCAAGGTGAGGATTACCAGAAGGGCGAGATGTATGGTCACTACAATGTACGGCAATACGTGCTTTGGAGAGACAACTACACTTGCCAGTGTTGTGGAGCACACGCAACCAAGAAAAAAGAGGTCCGGCTTCACGTCCACCATCTGGAGAGCAGGAAGGTAGGCGGCGACGCCCCGGACAACCAAGTTACCCTTTGCGAGAGCTGTCACGAGAAACTCCACAAGGGGTTGATTACGGAGAAGGACTTCAAAAAGCGCAAGCGTCGTTCCACACGGGATGCCACATTCATGGGCATCATGCGGAAGACTTTAATGCAGAGGCTCTGCTCTGAGTTGCCTATCCCCGTTGTCGAAACGAGAGGCTATATCACAAAGGCGACCCGAGAGAAGCTGCGGGTGCTTCCCAAGAGCCACATCAACGATGCTCTGGCAATCGCACAGGGGAAGCAGGGCTTCAATGTGGGCTACCTTCCGGGAATCTTACAAATCGATAAGATTTACACGATTCGTCCGGTGAGACATCACAACCGCCAGCTGCACAAGGCGGCCATTCTCAAGGGAGGCATCCGTAAGTCCAATCAAGCAGGAAAGTACGTTTTTGGATATCGTCTTTTTGACAAAGTCCAATTTAACGGACAGGACTGCTTCATTTGGGGAAGAAGAACTACCGGAATCTTTACCATTAAAACGATAAACGGGAAAATGATAAAGGACGGTATTTCTTTCAAGAAATTAAAACTCGTAGAAAAATCCACGAGTTATTTAATTGCTTGATTTTAATACACGAAAGGAGGGAACGGCAATTCCTCACCGCCCAATGCTTCACATTGGACGGTGTACCCTTGCCGCAACAATGGATCTCACAGAGCGCAAGATCACGAAAATTGCACGGGAGGCCAGCAAGCTGGCCGTCCGGACGCTGAAGGAGGACGGTATCGGCACAGCGGAATACGATTTCATCCATCTGGTGCGCCACCATCCCGGCATCACGCAGGCGGAGGTCCGGGAGCAGCTCCGGGTAGACAAGGGAGCCGCCGCCCGCCGTGCGGCCAGTCTGGAGGCCAAGGGCTACCTGATCCGGCAGGCCAACCCCAAGGACGGCCGTAGCCAGCTGCTTTTCGCCACGGAAAAGGCGGAGGGCCTGCGGAACTCCAAGGCGCAGGTGGAGACCACCTTTTATGAATGGCTGTTGGCGGAGCTGCCGGAGGCGGAGAAGGCCGCTTTCTGCAAAACGCTGGACACTATCTATCGCCGTTCCAAGCAGGAGAGCCGGGCGGGGTTCTCCCACATCACGGCCCTGACGGAGCAGGGAGAGGGGGAGCGCCATGAGTAGGCGGCAGCTTCCGCCGGACCGGGTCAGCTTCTATTTCCGGGCGGAATCCGGGGTGCTGGCGGTCATCACCGTGACGGGTCTCCTCTATAATATCGGTCTGGTGGCAGGTCCGTGGTTCGAGGGACAGATGACGGAAGCGCTGGCCCGAATCCTCTTGGGAGAGGGCAGCTTTTCCGTCATGGTCTCTCTGGCGGCGGGGTACATCGCCGTCATCGCCGCGGTGCAGGGACTTCGGTTTTTGAAGCGGTTCTATGTCCGGCGCTTTGCCAACAAGGTGAACCGCCGCATGAAGCGGGTCCTGTACGGCGCGCTGGTCCGGTCGGATCGGGAGGACTTGGAGCGTGAGGGCGCGGGAACGGTGCTGACCAAGGCCATTTCCGACGTGGACGACTGCGCCGAGGGGATGCGGAAATTTACCACGGAGGTATTCGACACCGGCGTGGCCCTGGTGGCCTATGCCGGGATGCTGCTGTGGTATGACTGGCGGCTGGCGCTGCTGTCCATGGCCTTTTTGCCGGGGAGCTACGCGTTGGCGGAACGGATGAAGCGGCCCGTCCAGCGCACCGGCGCGGCCTTCAAGGAGCAGGCCGGGGCCTTGAACGCCGCCACCATGGATCGGGCGGTCAACGCCCTGACCTACCGGGTCTTTGGTCGGGAGGAGGAGCGCCGGGCAGCCTATGAGGAGCACCTCACCGCTTACGAACACGCCGCTGTAAAGGCAAACCTGTGGACAGCGTCCCTGCCGCCGCTGTACCGAGTGCTCTCCATGATCGGCGCGGCGCTGATCCTGTATTTCGGCGGGAAAAACGTGCTGGGCACCGGCTGGACGGTCTGGTCCATCGCGAAATTCACCACGTTTCTGGCCTGCTTTACCAAGCTGGCCACCAAATCCTCCAAGGCGGCGAAGCTGTTCAACGCAGTCCACAAGGCGCAGGTGTCCTGGAAGCGCATCCAGCCCCTGATGCGGGAGATCCCCGCCGTGCCCGCCGTTTCCGCCGGCAGGGTGGAGCGTCTGGAGATCCGGGACCTCACCTGCGGCTATCCCGGTGACGCGCCGCTGTTCTCCGGGCTGGATCTGACCGCCTGCCGGGGGCAGATCATCGGCGTCACCGGGCCGGTGGCCTGCGGCAAATCCACGCTGGGCAAGGCGTTCCTCTGCGAGCAGCCCTATGGCGGCAGTATCCGGTTGGACGGCCGGAAACTGGCGGAGCTGCCCCCCTGGGAGCGGACGGGCCTCGTGGGGTATCTGGGCCATGACCCGGAGCTGTTCAGCGGCACGATCCGGGAAAATGTGCTGCTGGGAGACACGGGCGATCCCATGGATTACCTCCGGGCTGTGTGTCTGGACGGCGAAGTGGCGGCCATGACGGAGGGGCTGGAGACCCGGGTGGGCACCGGCGGCGTCCGGCTTTCCGGCGGTCAGGCCCAGCGGCTGGCGCTGGCCCGGACGCTGGCCCATCAAAGACCTCTGCTGATTCTGGACGATCCCTTTTCGGCGCTGGACCGGGCCACGGAGACGGAGATCTTCGCCCATCTGCGGCGTCTGGCATCGGACAGCGTGGTGATTCTGATTTCCCACCGGCTGTACCTGTTCCCGGAGCTGGATCGGGTGATCTGGCTGGAAAACGGGGAGGCCAAGGTGGGGACCCACGAGGAATTGGTGGGGAATACCCCGGATTACGCGGCGCAGTTTGACGCGCAGAGAGGAGAACAGCCATGAATGACTGCAAAAAAGCAGTCCATGTGGGGACTGTGGTACTGGAAACGGTGAAAGACCACCTCTGGCTGTCCTTTACCATTCTGGCGGTGGTGGCAGGGGCCGTAGGCGCGGCGCTGGTGCCGCCGCTGGTGCTGGGCCGCATTGTGGACGGCCTCACCGCCGGGGAGGGGCTGACCCTCCGCCTGCCCCTGTGGTATCTGGCCTTCACCGCATTGGCGGGAGGGCTGGAATCCGCCCGGGAGAGCGCGTTGACGGTATTCGGCCAGAAAACCACCCACGCCCTGCGGAGCCGCCTGATGGAAAAGGAGGGCCGCCTGCCTGCCGACGAACTGAACCGTCAGGAGCCGGGGGCGCTGGTGTCCCGCTTCGTGGGGGACGTGGACACGGTGGAGACCCTGTTCACCGCCGGGATCATCAGTATGGCGGCGGACGTCTGCCGGATCCTCAGTATTCTGATCGTGGTGTGGCAGTGCAGCCGGGGGCTTGCTTATCTGCTGCTGGCGCTGCTGCCGGTGCTGTTCCTCTTTACCCGATTCGTCCAGAAGCGGATGCTGAGCAACCAGCTGAAAAACCGGAAGGCGGTGAGCCGGGCCTCCGGGTATGTGCCGGAGACGGTGCGGAATCTCCGCACCATCCGCACGCTGGGCAAGGAGACCTACATGGAGACCCGGTACGACGGCGCGCTGGGGGAGAGCTACCGGGCCATTGAGGGCACCAACTTCTATGACGCCCTGTATTCCCCAGTGATCCTCACGGTGAACGCCATTGTGGTGGGCGCGGTCATGCTGCTGTCCGCCTCCGGAGACCCGGCGGTGCTGACGCTGTTCGGCATGACCGCCGGTACCGCCGTGACGGTGATGAACTACATCAGCCAGATCTTCTCCCCGTTGGAAAGTCTGGGCATGGAGATCCAGACCATCCAGTCCGCCGTGGCGGGCGTTCGCCGGATCAATGACTTTCTGGCCCAGCCGGAGCAGGAGCCGGTGGCCCCGGAAACGGAAAATCCCGCCGCTCCCATGGTGGAGCTGCGGGATGTGGACTTCGGCTATGAGGCAGGGCAGAACGTTCTGCACCACTTAAATATGGAGATCCGGGAGGGAGAGCTGGCTACCCTGTCCGGCCGGACCGGCGCGGGAAAGAGCACCGTGTTCAAGCTGGTGCTGGGGCTGTATGCCCCCCGGCGGGGCACCGTCCGGATCCAGGGCGTGGATCCCCGGTCCCTCACCGGCCCGCAGCGGCGGGCACTGTACGGCTATGTGGAGCAGCGGTTCCATCCGGTCTCCGGCACCGTCCGGGACCAGATCACCCTGTATGATGACACCATCACGGAGGGGCAGGTCCGCCGGGCCGCGGAGCTGGCGGGACTGGCGGAGGCCATCGGTAGCCTGCCGCAGGGCTATGACACCCCCTGCACCCCGGACATTTTCTCTCAGGGACAGTGGCAGCTGTTGTCCATCGCCCGGGCGGTGGCGGCGGACCCCAAGCTGCTTCTGCTGGACGAGATCACAGCCAATCTGGACGCGGAGACGGAGCGGGCGGTGCTGCGGGCCTTGAAGCGGGCTACGGCGGACCGGACGGTGCTCTCCATTTCCCACCGGGTCGGGGCGGACACAGGACGGCTCATTCCCATTGGGGAGGAGTCATAGCCAGAAACCGGGCCAGCGCGGGGTTGGGGTTGGTGGTCTGCCACGCGGCGATGATCTCCTCCACCTCTCCCTCGCCGATGAGGGGGACAAACACCAGATTGTCGGCGTTGTAGAGCTTTTCCACGCAGTAGGCGGGGAGGATGGAAATGCCTTCCTCGGCGGAGACCATCATGAGGATGCTCTCCGTGTCGGCGGAGCGGAAGAGAATGTTGGGCTTGTAGCCCGCCTCGTTGTAAAGCTGCATGAAAAAGGCGTCGCCGTAGGAATCGTCGGCGGCGTCAGGGGACATGTAGAGGATGGTCTCTCCCCGCAGCTCCTGCCGCCGGAGCTGCTGCCGCTGGGCCAGCGGGTGTCCGGCGTACAGTGCCACTACCAGCCGGGCCTTTTCCACGGTGCGGCAGGACACGCCCTCCTGGGTTTTCAGGTTGGTACTGTCCCAGGTGAAAATGATGTCGTATTCATGGTGCAGCAGCCCCGCCGCCAGCGCATCGGTGGAGCAGCGGTAAAAGGTGATGAGCACGTTGCCGTTCTGCTGGTGAAATTGGCGGATATGGGCGGACAGGTCGCTGCGCTCGTACCCCCGGACGTAGCCCACCCGCAGTGTGCCGGAGAGGCCGGTGGAGGCGTCATGGACCCGCTCCTGCGCCCGGCTCATCCGCTCCAGGATCCCCTTGGCCTCCCGGAGGAAGATGGTCCCCGCGGAGGTCAGGCTCACGGGCCGGGTGCTCCGGTCAAAGAGGGGACAGCCCAGCATCTCCTCCAGCAGACGGATCTGCTGGGTGATGGCGGTCTGGGAAATGTAGAACTGCTCGGCGGCTTTCGTGAAGCTGCGGCTCTCCGCCGCGGCCACGAAATACTTCAGCTGATTTCGATTCATAACGCCCTCCCACGACATAAAATAAGTTTTTCTTATTTTATCATGAAAAAATCCCCCTTGTAAAGGGGGATTTTTTTCGCTAAGATAAGTGCATATTTGTTGTGTGTAAGCGAGGTACTTAGAAATGCAAAGAGAATCCTTCGGCTCCCGGCTGGGCTTCCTGCTGGTGAGCGCGGGCTGCGCCATCGGCATCGGCAACGTGTGGCGCTTCCCCTATATTACCGGTAAGAACGGCGGCGGCTACTTCGTCCTGTTCTATCTGGTGTGCCTGCTGCTGTTGGGCGTCCCCGTGATGACCATGGAGCTGGCGGTGGGCCGCGGCGGCCGCAAGAGCGCCGTGCTGGCCTACAAGAATCTGGAAAAGCCCGGCTCCAAGTGGCACATCCACGGCTGGTTCTGTCTGGCGGGCTGCTATCTGCTGATGATGTATTACACCACCGTCACCGGCTGGATGGTGAACTACTTCGGCAAATTCCTCACCGGCGGCTTCCACGCCGGTATGACCGGCGACGAGATCTCCGGGATGTTCGGCACCATGCTGGGCAGCCCCGGCTCCATGGCCATCTTCACGGAGCTGGTGGTGGTCACCGGCCTGATCGTGTGCAGCTTCGGCCTTCAGAAGGGTCTGGAGCGGGTGACCAAGGTCATGATGATCTGCCTGCTGGCACTGATCGTGGTGCTGGCGGTCCACAGCCTGACCCTCTCCGGCGCGGCGGAGGGCATGAAGTTCTACCTACTGCCCTCCGTGGACACCATCCGGGAGCACGGTCTCGGCAGCCTCATCACCGACGCGATGAATCAGGCGTTCTTCACCCTGTCTCTGGGCATCGGCGCCATGGAGATCTTCGGCAGTTACATGAGCGACGAGCAGACCCTCCCCGGCGAGGCTGTCCGCATCTGCATTCTGGATACCTTCGTGGCCCTCATGGCGGGCGCCATCATTTTCCCTGCCTGCTTCACCTTCGGCGTTGCGCCCGGTGAAGGCCCCGCGCTGATCTTTCAGACCCTGCCGCCTCTGTTCGTGAACATGTCCGGCGGCCGCTTCTGGGGCACGCTGTTCTTCCTGTTCATGGTGTTCGCCAGCTTCTCCACGGTGCTGGCGGTGTTTGAGAACATTCTGGCCGTCTGCATGGACACCTTCGGCATCAGCCGCAAGAAGGCCGTGTTCATCAACGGCGTGCTGCTGGCTCTCCTGAGCCTGCCCTGCGTGTTCGGCTACAACATCTGGAGCGATTTCCATCCCCTGCTGGGCAAGGACGTGCTGGCGGTGTGCGCCATGGCAGACCTGGTGTTCCTGGCTCTCCACGGCTCCTGCGGCGAGGACGGACGGATCCAGGCCACCCTGGACCTGCTGGGCGTGCCCTATACCGGCAGCGGCTATCTGGGCAGCGGCATGGCCATGGACAAATCCGTCACCAAGCGCATCATGGACGCCGCCGGTGTACCCACCGCCCCCTGGCACGACGTGCGCTATACCCGGGAGGACATTCCCCGTCTGGCCCGGGAGCTGCCGGTGCCCTGCGCCGTGAAGATCATCAACGGCGGCAGCTCCATCGGCGTGGAGCTGCCGGACACCCGGGAGGAGCTGGCCCAGACCCTGGAGCGGATGCTGGCCTACGGAAACCACGTCATCGTGGAGAAGAAGATCAAGGGTCGGGAGATCCAGGTGGCCGTTCTGGGCGACACCTACCTCCCCGCCGTGGAGATCATCCCCCGGGGGGCCTATTTCGACTATTTCTGCAAGTATCAGAAGGACGGCGCCCAGGAGATCTGCCCCGCCCCCATCACCCAGGAGCAGTGGCGCACCGTGGGCGAGCTGGCCCTGCGCCTGCACCGGGCCCTGGACC
>ERZ772870.2279-NODE-2279-length-10417-cov-4.252461_pt1 | contig 10417 bp, 8 predicted proteins | sample MGYA00511376_ERZ772870 | MGnify/ENA primary metagenome ERZ772870 (study PRJEB29015, sample SAMEA2737719) | human gut metagenome | biome: human gut; feature: human-associated habitat; material: faeces | place: China | collected 2012 ... | reverse complement strand
AAGGCCGCAGGTGGAAAGGCTGATGTTGCGCATCCCGATATTGACGCCTTCCGGACAGGAGATAATGTCCAGAAAGTCCATCACGTTATCAAAATTGTGCAGCGGCTCACCAATGCCCATCAGGACGATATGGGAAACGCGCTCCCCGGTATCCTTTTGCGCGGTATAAATTTCCGCAGCAATCTCGCCGGAGGTCAAGTCCCGCACGCGGCCCGCCTGGGTGGAGGCGCAAAAGCGGCACCCCATAGCGCAGCCCACCTGTGTGGATACACATACAGTGTTGCCGTAATGGTAGCGCATCAAAACCGTTTCAATGCAGTTGCCGTCCGCAAGCTGAAGCAGATATTTGACCGTACCGTCTTTGGACTGCTGGCGGCGGCGGATGGTGGGCACAGCCAGGGTGCAGTTTTGTGCAAATTGGGCAAGCAGGGCTTTGGGTTGATCTGTCATGGCAGAAAAATCCGTAGCCTGCTTTTGGTGGATCCACTTAAAAATCTGCTTGGCGCGGAAAGCTGGCTGGCCGATGGATTTAATGTAATCCGTCAGCTCGGGCAGCGTCAGGTCCGTCAGACATTTTTTTTTGGTTTCTGCCTGGGGTTCGTTCTGTGGCTGCATATGTGCTTGCTGCATGCGGTGCTTTCCCTCCAATTATTATATACCTTTTCTCTAATTTTTGAATAGACGATTTGTGTATTTTGCGTCAGCAGTTCTTTTGGCGCTCCAAAATAGCGGCAAAAAAACCGTCTGTGGATGTTTCGTGCGGCAGAAACAGTGTGCCGTACTCCCCCACCCGCATACCGGACAGTGTGATTTGTGGCGCTATAACGGAAAAATCTTGATTGTCTTGCAGGAACTGGCGTACTTGGGCTTCATTTTCGTGATGATTCACCGTACAGGTAGAATACACCAAACGGCCGTTCGGGGCAAGATATTTTGCGCCGTTTTGCAGGATTTTTTGCTGTGTTAATAGTAAATTTTCAATCCCATCCAGCGTTTTTTCCCGGATGTCCGGCTTTTTGCCGATGACACCAAGGCCGGAACAGGGCACATCGCATAACACGCGGTCAAAGCTGCCAAGGCCAAAGGCGGGGTTCAGGATCGTGGCATCCCCATGGTAAGGCTTGGCGCGCTCAATGCCGCAGCGGTCAAAGGCCTGCTTCAGCAGTTTGACGCGGCCTGTCATGGCTTCACCGCTGAACAGCTCACCGCGGTCCTGCATCTGCTCGGCAATCGTCAGGCTTTTGCCCCCAGGGGCGGCACACAGGTCCAGCACCCGCATACCGGGGCGGGCATCACAGCACAAGGCAGCAAACTGGCTGGCTAACCCCTGCACATGGAATTGCCCGGCGTGGAATGCTTTGGATGCAGCGGGATTACCGTTGAACATAACCAGCAGACAGTGCGGCCATGGGCCAGCCGTTACGGTGTGACCTTCCTGTTGCAATGTCTGCGTCAGGGCTTCATCGGTCGTGCGCAGCGGGTTGACCCGGATGGCGGTGGGGCGGCGCTGATAAAACGCAGCAGCCATTGCCTCGGCATCCTGCGGATACTGTGCTGCAAACAACGCGGCAATCGGCTGAGAGAGACAGTAATAGGTGCGCAGCCGTTCTTCCAGATCCGGCCAATGTTCCGGCTTGGGGTCCAATGCGGCCGTGCGGCGCAGCATGGCGTTGACCATACCCGCAGCACTGGTTTTGCCAAATGCTTTGGCTAGCTTGACCGATTCATTGACAGCCGCAGGCAGCGGAACATCCATAAACTTGGCCTGTGCCAGCCCGGCGCGCAGAATGGCCCGCACAGGGGCATCCAGCTTTTCCAGCGGGCGCTTGGAAAACTGTGCCAGCATCCAGTCCAGCAGGCTGCGGCGCTCCAACACGGTATAAAAAATACCGGAAGCAAAAGCTGCATCCCGCGGGGAAAGCGGCGGCTTGCAGGCTTTCAGCTCAGAATCCAGCACAAGGTTTGCATAGCCGTTTTGCTCCTGCCGCATAAGGGCCTTGACGGCCAGGTAACGCGCGGTCACAGGCGGTCCCCCGCTTTCAGGCGGCGGCCGGCAGCCCATGCGGTACCCGCCATCGACTTGCCGCCTTCCGGCGTGACGGAATCCAACACGATTGCGCCATCCTGGCAGGCAATGGTCAACGGCTTAACCGCCAATACAGAACCCGGCGCAGCGTTGGCGGGATTTTCAGAAAGCTTGCTGGCGGTGACTTTGATTTTTTTGCCATTGTGCATAAAGAACGCCATTGGCCATGGGTTCATACCGCGCACCCAGTTGTGGATGTGGGCAGCAGGCTGGGTAAAATCGAACTGTGCCATCTCTTTGGTCAGGGACGGCGCCTTGGTGGCGAGAGATTCTTCTTGCTTTTTTGGGGTCAGCTTCCCTGCTTCGATTTTGGGCAGGACCTCAACCAGCGTTTTGGCACCAATCGCGCTTACGCGGTCAAACAGCTCGCCGCTGGTCATGTCCGGGTCAATCGTAACCGGCTGCACATACAAAATATCGCCGGTATCCAACCCTTCGTCCAACTGCATAATAGTCACGCCGGTTTCGGCATCGCCGTTCAGCACGGCCCACTGGATGGGGGCGGAACCACGGTACTTGGGTAACAGCGAAACATGCAGGTTGATGCAGCCATATTTGGCCACATGCAAAAGCTGCGGCGGAATAATGCAGCCGTAAGCTACCACGACAATAATATCGGGTGCCAGGCTTTTGATCAGCTCATCCGAGCTGCCATCGCGCAGGGTGCGCGGCTGATAAACAGGGATGCCGTTGGCCTCAGCCGTCTGCTTGACCGGTGGGGCGGTTAAAATCTGTTTGCGGCCAACTGGCTTATCTGCGCGGGTAAACACAGCGCAGATATCGTGCCCGGCGGCAATCAGAGCGTTCAGACTTTCGGCAGCAATATCAGGGGTGCCCATAAAGAGGATACGCATAGAAGTTATTCCTTTTCTTATCGTAAGCGTATGGGAAAATTGATGTACAAAGAGGGATCAATCCTCGGTATCTTCCGGGTAGTCATCCTCATAAAAATGGGTGGCACGGTCCATGATGGTAACGCCGTTTAGGTGGTCGTTCTCGTGCTGGATGCAGCGGGCCAGCATGTTTTCGGCTTCCAGTTCAAACCAGTTGCCGTTGCGGTCCTGTGCCTTGACCTTGACCTTTTTGGAGCGGGTAATGGCGCCGTTGTGGCCGGGGAAAGACAGGCAGCCTTCATACAGTTCATCGGTTTCGTCGCTCAGGTATTCGATTTCGGGGTTGATGAACTCAATAAAAGTATCTTTGTAATCGGCGGGGGCATCTTCCGGGCGGTTGCGGTCATCCAGGCAGATGAAAATGCGGCGCATCATGCCAACCTGGGGGCCGGCAAGGCCAAGACCGTCAGCATCCACCAGGGTATCCTGCATATCATCCAGCAGGGTGGCAAGGCGGTCATCAAATTTGGTAATGGGGCGGCAGACCTTTTTCAGGATGGGGTCACCATCTTTTACGATTGTACGAAGAGCCATAATAAAAATCCTCCTTAAAATTCAATCGCCGTCGGAATTAAAGTCCAAAGCGATCCCGGCTTTTGCGGGCAGCTTTTCGGCGGCGTAAGCATCCAATGCGGCGTGCATCAGGGTACGGAACCCCGCATCGTTGCGGCATTTCAATGTTAGTTTATAGCGGTATTTCCCGCTGATCATGGCAATGTTCATGGGGGTGGGGCCAAGCACACGCAGCGGCTGGCCGGGGTGTGCAGCGAACTGCTGCCCCAAAATGGCGGCAAAACGCCGCGCAGCCTGAAATACTTCCATCTCCTGCGCACCGGAAAAACTGACCACGCAGAATGAGCAAAACGGCGGATAGAGCGAGAACTTGCGGAACATGATCTCCTGCTGGTAAAACGCGGGGTAATCCTGCGCTGCGGCCAACTGGAGCACAGGGTGATCCGGCACGGCGGTTTGAATCAACGCCCGACCCGGCAGTTCCGCCCGGCCGCCGCGGCCAACGACCTGAGTGATCAGGCTGAACACATTCTCATAGGAGCGGAACCCCTGCCCAAAAAGCAGGGAGTCGATGCCCAGCACACCAACCAGGGTGACATTGCCGAAATCCAAGCCCTTGGCAACCATCTGGGTGCCAAGCAGAATATCATACTCCTGCTTGGCAAAACGGGCCAACATTTTTTCGTGGGCGTTTTTTTGCATGGTCGAATCCTGATCCATGCGCAGGATCCGCGCACCGGGCAAAAGTTCGGCCAGTTCCTCCTCCACTTTCTGGGTACCAAAACCGCTGTACACGATTTTGCCGCCGCATTCCGGGCAAAGCCCTGGTACAGGGCTGACCCGGTGCCCACAGTAATGGCAAAGCAGCGCGTGCTGCGCTTTATGATAAACCAGCGGCACGGAACAGTTGGGGCACTTCAGCACATGGCCGCAGGTGCCGCACATGCCAACGGTCTGGTAGCCGCGGCGGTTCAGCAGCAAAATGCTCTGTTCCCCGCGCTGCAGATTAGCAGCGAGTTCCTGTACCATCCGCTGGCTGACTTCCCGCGGGTTCCCAGCGGCAAGTTCGGCGCGCATATCAATAAAATCAACCGTTGGCAGCGGGCGACCGCCATAACGGTGGGTCAGCGTAACAAGCCGCATCCGGCTGCTTATGGCGGCGTGATAGGTTTCGGTGCGCGGCGTGGCGGAGGAAAACAGCAGCAGCGAATGCTCCATCATGGCGCGCTTTTTGGCAACGTCATGGGCGGAATAGCGTGGGGCGGATTCGCTTTGGTAGGTGTGCTCCTGTTCCTCATCTAAAATGATCAGCCCAATGTTTTGCAGCGGTGAAAAGATAGCGCTGCGGGTGCCGATCACGATATCAGCATCGCCATTTTGGATCATCCGCCATTGCAGCAGGCGCTCGGTGTTATTCAACGCGGAGTGCTGCACCGCAAGGCGGCTGCCGAACATGGATTTCAGGCGGCGTGTCATCTGCGGGGTCAGGCTGATTTCCGGTACAAGTACCAGAGCCCGCCTGCCTTGCGCCAGTGTTTTTTCAATCAGCTTTAAGAATACGGCGGTTTTGCCACTGCCGGTAACGCCGTGCAGCAATGCCGCACGGGTCTGTCCGCTTAGCAAATCCTGTTCCAGCTGGTCGTAAGCGGTTTGCTGCTCCGGCGATAGTTCCAGCGGCTGTGGGTCAAAGGGGATATCAGCAAATAAATCCAGCGATTTATCCCGTTGTTCGGCTTTCAGAATGCCTTTCTGGCATAACCCGTTCAAAGTGGAGGAAGATATCCCCTGCGCTTCCAAAGCGGATTTGGTGCAAGGCCCTGCGCGCAGCGCTTCCACGGCCTGAATCTGGCGTGCGCCGGGTTTTGGTTTCTCCGGCAGTTCGCCAACCAGGGCATAAACGGTTTCCAGCGTGCGGGTTAGGCGGCTTTTTAATACGGGCTTTCCGTTTTCCATACCGGGCTGGTACTGCGCGCCATACGGAATGACCGCCTTGACTGCCTCGTACCAGGTGCAGAAATAACGATCTTTCAAAAAATGCACGAGCTCCAACAGGTCCGGGGTCAAGCGGGCTTTTTCCGGCGCGGCGGCCAGCAGGCTTTTTAAACGTGGATCGGGGGCTTCTTCCGTTCCTACTTCCAGAACAACAGCCATCCGTGGGTGATTGCCACGCCCAAACGGCACCAACACAATGCTGCCGGGCCAGAGGGATTCCGAAAAATCTGGCGGAACCAGATAGGAATACAGCTTGTCAAAATGGATGGTGGCGTCGTTTACCGCCACTTTTGCAATGCAGGGCAAACACGCACCTCCTGTTTTGGCGTTTGGGGCAGCGGATTATTCGGCATCGGGCTCGGCAATGCGCTTTTGGATGATGGAATAAATCTCTTCGGCGCAGGTGTCGACAACATCGTTGACCACATGCTCGTCATAATCAGCCGAACGGGCAATCTCAGTTTCGGCACGGCGCAGGCGCTTCTGAATGACTTCCTCCGCTTCGGTCCCACGGTAACGCAGGCGGCGTTCCAGCTCTTTCATATCCGGCGGCATGACAAAAATGGTGGTGGAACCGGGGTACATCCGCTTGATGTTGCCGGCACCCTCCACTTCGATCACCAGAATAACCGGGATCTGCTGCTCCATATGGCGCTCAACTTCGGAACGCAGGGTGCCGTAATAGTTTTCGCAATAGCAGGTGTGCTCAACAATATTGCCTTCTGCCAGAGCGGTTTCAAACTGCTCTTTGGTCAAAAAATGGTAGTTTTTACCGTTCACTTCCCCTTCGCGCATGGTGCGGGTGGTGGCGGAAACGGTCTTTTCGATTTCTGGGTGGCTGCCCAGCAGCTTTGCCACAACGGTATCCTTGCCGGTGCCGGAAGGCCCGGAAACAACAAACAAATATTTTTCGCCTTTCATGCAAAATCCCCCTAACACATATTATACAGGCGGTTACACGGTTGGTTTATCCTGTTCTTTTTCAAAACGTCCTAAAACTTCCTCCGGCTCAAAAGCCGAAAGCACCACATGGTCAGAATCCGTAATGATCACCGCGCGGGTGCGGCGGCCATAGGTTGCATCAATGGCCGCGCCTTTGTCGCGCGCATCCTGCACAATACGCTTGATGGGTGCAGAATCCGGGCTGACAACGGCGATCACACGGTCCGCGTTGACCATGTTGCCAAAGCCGATGTTGATAAGCTTCATGGCCGGGCCTCACTCAATGTTTTGAATCTGCTCGCGAATTTTTTCAATCTCAGATTTCAGCTCAACCACAAGGCGGGTGATGTTGATATCCTGGCACTTGGAACCGATGGTGTTGGATTCGCGGTTCAGTTCCTGCGTCAAAAAGTCCAGCTTGCGGCCAACCGGCTCGTCCAGCTCCAGAATAGAGCGGTACTGGGCCACATGGCTATGCAGACGGACAGTCTCTTCGTCGATGGCAGTTTTATCGGCAAAGATAGCAGCTTCTGTCACGATGCGGGCATCATCAATGTTGCGGTCTTCCAGCAGCTCTTTCAGGCGGGTGTACAGCCGTTCGGTATATGCCTGCACACGCCCGGCGCTGTTCTGCTCGATTTGGGCAACCAGCGTTTCAACCGCTGCCAAGCGGTTCAGCACATCGGTGCGCAGCTTTTCGCCTTCCACCGCACGCATGGAAACAAACGCGGCAACCGCCTGCTGGGCAACCTGCTCCACATCAGCCCATAGGGTATCCGGGTCTGCGGGCGCAGCGGTCTGGGTCAACACATCTGGGAAACGGCAGATGGTGCTGACGGTAACATCGTTTTTCAGGTCCAGCTTTTCCGACATTGCCTGCATGGCGGTCTGGTAGCTTTTGGCTAACTGCCAGTTGACCTGAACAACGGTATCTGCCGCTGCAACATTCTGAATGCTCAGGTTCAGCTCAACCTTGCCGCGGCTAACCTTGGCAGCCACCAGCTTTTTGAGCTTATCTTCCAAAAATGAGCAGGTTCGGGGCACACGGGACGAATATTCAAAAAAGCGGGAGTTGACGCTGCGCAGTTCCACAACGATATCGCGCCCGTTCAAAACCTGCTCCGCGCGGCCATAACCGGTCATACTAAGTACCATATTCCTACACCTCGTTATCAAAGCATTACAAGGCAGCGCTTGCCGTAACCTGCAATCAGGAGCGCCCCCAAAGGCAGCAAACGCCAATACATATTTACTATTTATTTTACTATTGTTGGCCGCTGTTTGCAAGGCAATGCGCAGGAAAAGCGGCAGTTTTTTCATTTTTGTAACCCCTTTGATAGAATCAATCAAGGTAAAATAAAAAGGCCTGTACAGCTTTGATGGCAGTACAGGCTTGAATGAATCTGAAAAAATCAGGATAAATACGATTTACAGCTCAGCAACAGCGGCTTTCAGTGCTTCCACGCGGTCGGTGTTCTCCCACTTCACGCCCAGCTCCTCACGGCCCATGTGGCCGTAAGCAGCCAGCTGGCGGTAGATGGGCCGGCGCAGATCCAAGTCACGGATGATGGCTGCCGGGGTCAGATCAAATACTTTGCGCACAGCGGCTTCCAGTTTGTCGTGCTCGATGGTGCTGGTACCAAAGGTATCAACCATGATGGAAACGGGCTCGGCAACGCCGATAGCGTAAGCCAGCTCAACTTCGCACTTATCGGCCAGGCCGGCAGCGACAACGTTCTTGGCAACCCAGCGGGCAGCATATGCGGCCGAGCGGTCAACCTTGCTGGGGTCCTTGCCAGAGAAAACGCCGCCGCCGTGGCGAGCATAACCGCCGTAAGTATCAACGATGATCTTGCGGCCGGTCAGGCCGGTATCACCCTGCGGGCCGCCGACAACAAAACGACCGGTGGGGTTGATGTAATACTTGGTGTTCTCATCCAGCAGTTTGGCGGGGATGATGGCTTTGATGACATGCTCCATCACATCGGCATGCAGCTGTTCCTGACTGACGGAAGGGCTGTGCTGGCTGGAAATAACAACAGCATCCACGCGCACGGGTTTACCGTTATCGTATTCTACGGTAACCTGGCTCTTGCCATCAGGGCGCAGATAATCCATCATGCCATTCTTACGCACTTCGGTCAGGCGCTTGGCCAGCTTGTGGGCCAGGCTGATGGGCAGAGGCATCAGCTCGGGGGTTTCGTTGCAGGCATAACCGAACATCATACCCTGGTCGCCAGCACCGGCAACATCATCGTTGGTGCCAAGGGCAATGTCGGGGCTCTGGCCGTCAATGTTGGTGATCACGCCGCAGGTATCGCAGTCAAAACCGTACTTGGCGCGGTTATAACCAATCTCGCGGATGACCTGGCGTGCAACACCGGGAATATCAACATAGCAGTCGGTCGTGATTTCGCCCATGATGTGGACAAGACCGGTGGAGCAGGTGGTCTCGCAGGCAACGCGGGCACCAGGGTCCTTTTCCAGGATGGCATCCAGAATGGCATCAGAAATCTGGTCGCAGATTTTGTCGGGATGGCCTTCGGTAACGGATTCGGATGTGAACAGAACTTTGGACATAAAAAGCTGCCTCCTTAAAAAATATAGGGTCAGAAAGGCAACTTGCCGAGAACAAAAAACGTGCGCCGGGTGTGGACCCAAAGCGCACGTGAACGCTTATCTTTCGGTTCCCCGCAGGAATTGGCACCTTACGCTTGCGCGCAGGTTGCCGGGCTTCATAGGGCCTGTTCCCTCTGCCACTCTTGATAAGTTGCTATTCTGATGTAACGTGCTTATGTTACCATAGGCAACCGGCAAAGTCAACGATGTGGCGTTGGGCAAATTGTCAGCTTTGCACAAAATGGATTGAACTTTTGTCAAAACGGGTAAAAATGACCAATGATGGCTGCCCAATCAGCAGCAATTAAGCGGTTACGCTTTTGCCACCGCTGTTGCGGCCATGCAGAATGGGCGAAAGCGGCTTGTAAATTGCAAAGCAGATTACGGCGTCCAGCATCCCTTTGAAGAAAGTGAACGGCAGGTTGAACACCAGCAGGCAGTTCAAAAGGCCATTGACATTCGGGTTAATGGCCTGGTACATGCCGATGATGGCATCCAGCGGCAGATGATACATGACCACATAGGCCGGATAGACGATGAAGTAGTTGTACGGAACGCTGACGATTGCCATAACCAAAGCGCCGAGCACTGCGCCCAGGATAGCGCCGCTGCGGGTTTTCTTAAAACGGTATACCATACCGGCCACGCCGACAAACAGAGCGCCCATCACAAAATTAAACAGCTCCCCCACCGCAGCGGTGCTGGTGCTGGGCAGTTTGATCAGGTTTTTGATCAGGCACACCACAATACCGGCAACCGGGCCGTAAGCAAAGCTGGCAATCAGGGCTGGCAGTTCCGAAACATCCAGCTTGATAAAGGCGGGCATGATGGGAATGGGAAACTCCATATACATCAATACTGTGGCAACGGCAGCAAGCATGGCGGTTCCGGTTAATACGCGGGTGTTGAATTTGGTTTTCATAAAAAATACCTCCCTGGGGGCGCGGCCCCAAATAAAATGATTTGGAAAGCCAGTAACAGCTTCGGGAGGCTGATAATTGCAAATAAAAACGCCCTGTTGCAAGCTATACTTACAACAGGGCGCAGAAAAGCAAATAGAACAGCTTTCCGTTTCTTTCATCCGGACTATACCGTCGGCCCCGGAATCACACCGGATCAGCGGCTGCATCAACAGCCGGTCGCGGGCTTGTGGCAATGCCATTTACCGCCGGTGGGGAATTGCACCCCGCCCTGAAACAGACTTTCTAGCTTTGAGTATAGCACAGGTTTTACAAATTGCAAGAGGGTGTGCTATAATTGACAAAAATAAATTTGGAGACTGGGTGGTGTTTCCCTGCTGCTTGGTACACTCAGGAGGTTTAGGGCAATACCGCATAATTCTAAGTGCCGATACGGCGAGCGAGGTGCGGCA
>ERZ772870.2275-NODE-2275-length-10429-cov-3.124639_pt1 | contig 10429 bp, 9 predicted proteins | sample MGYA00511376_ERZ772870 | MGnify/ENA primary metagenome ERZ772870 (study PRJEB29015, sample SAMEA2737719) | human gut metagenome | biome: human gut; feature: human-associated habitat; material: faeces | place: China | collected 2012 ... | reverse complement strand
TACTTGTTAGTTACCTCTGTAACTGCACTTGCACCGCCACTCTGATATGCCTGCTGGATGGAAGAGATAATATTCTTTTTTGAATATGTATCAGTGTCATCCAAAGAATCCTCAGCACTCTCATATACATTAACCTTCTCAATATTAGAGGCCAATTCGGAAACAACGTCATCGGTAAGTGTATCCTTATGATCCTCCCTGAACCTGCTCAGTAGATCTGCTGCACGGGTTGTATCAGACAATGCTGTATTTCCATGACTGTAAGTTGTCTTAACTTCTTTTTTCTGATCTTCTGTAACTGTCGCAGTTCTTCCATTGCTAACCGCATTGCCATCGCTGTCGATTTCTGTAAACGTATTGTTTTCCAGCTTATAAGTTTTTCCATCGGATCCGGTATAGCTTCCTTTTTCATTTGACCTATAAACAATGCCATCATTATCTGTGTATTCCGTGTATCCTTTTTGTGCTACATCAGCCTGATAATAATTCGTTGTCTCATTTTTCATGGCAATTTTGGCTTCCTGACCATCCGGAGCAGTGTAAACATAATATTCATTGCCGTCACTGTCCTTCTCACCGGTTGCCTTATAAACCAGACCCGCACCTGAATCTACATAGTTGCCATCTGCATTTTTAGTATAAATGTTGTTATGATCATCTTTTGCTGTCGTGATCGCCTGAATGTATTTTTTATCATTTCCACTTCCGTACTCATAAATAGTACTTCCATCATCCAAAGTCGTTGATTTGGTGTATACATTTCCAGACGCATCCATCACAGAATTCACTCTCTGTGTTGCGCTCATTCCAAGTAATGTGGTAAGTTTCTTCTGCTCATCTGTAGTTAAGCCACTATTTTTTAATGCATCCTGCATTTCAGAATATGCCGTCGCATATCCATATGCAGATGTAAGATTTGTATTCTGTCCAGATGCTGTCTTATAAGATTTCTGCGCGTCCTGATATTTTTGAATAGCATCCACTACATTCTGCTGTAATTTATTGCCATCTGCATCATAGTACTGCGTATAAGACTTATATGTTGCATTTGTTGCATCAGAACCAACACTGAGTCCTAACTGATACAGCGCTCTTGCACCTTCTGTATTTCCACCGGTCAGGGTAAAATCATTATCTTTTCCGGTATCTTTAGAACTGATAAAAATACGATGATTTGTTTCATCAAAGTTTGCACTGACACCGGCATCTTTTAATGAAGCGATCACATCACCAACGGTTGATCCCTGTGTCAATGTAATCTCTTTTGTTGTACCATCACCCTTTGTCAGATTGATCTTTGCATCTCCACCTGTATAACCTAGTTCAGCAAGTGTTGTGGATGTCGTCGTCTTGCTTGAAAGCTGTGCTCCGGTCAGATAACCCGCCTGCGCAACTTTAAGAATATTTAGCTGTTGTGTTCCGGTCGGTGCATTATTTCCTGCCTTTACCGTTGCTTTGGTAGAATCGGAAACAGTTGTTGATTTTAAATTATATGCGGTAGATAATTTCATGCTGCCGACGCTGCTGTAAAGACTGTAAATCTTCGTATTCAGTGTTTTCCACGCATCCTGCTTCCAGGATAATTTTGTCTGTGCCTTTTTGTATTTATTCGTCTTATAGTTGTATGAAGATACCAGAGCTGAAATGATAGCTTCTGTATCAAGACCTGATGTCAAACCGGTAATTCTGATTGGCATATTATCACTCCTATCTGATGAAACTTTTCATCTGTTATTATATACTCTGCAGACAGACTGTACTGTCTTTGTTTACATTTTCTCGTCCACCAAAAGTCCTGCGACTTCCCAGACCTTTGCGATCATGTCAAGCGTTTTCTCCGGCGGATATTCCTTCAAGACTTCTTTTGTGTCCTTGTCCACAATCTTGATCATAACGCGGTTCGTGGCATCGTGGATGCCAAAGACTGCTTCCGAATTGTGTGCTCTCTTATTGATCTCTTCTACAGCTTTCCGGATCTGGGTGTTATTTCCTGCTCCTACGAGTGTTTCCTGCTCCTCATCCTTGTCGTTTCTGGCACTCAGACTGTTTTTGGTATCCGTACTGTTTTTGTTTTCTGCCTTCCATGGAGTCGTGATGTTCTCCACTGTTTGCGTTGTGCCGCCTGTAGCACTTCCGCTGCCTGCAGCACTGCTATTTCCTGCTGCAGCTGCCTCTACGGATTTGCCGTAAGATGCTGTCGATGTTTCCTGTATCCGTTGAACTCCCATGATCCTGACCTCCGTTTCCATGGTATCCACAACTTCTTTCTGCTGTGTTTCACACTTCCCTGTGTCCATCTGTGCATGCAGGCTATATTACAACCCGTATGCTAACTTACTTAATCTGTGTTTTATATCGGTTTCTTTGCGCATAAAATTAATACCGGAGCCGCATTTTTCTGCCTGTATAATAGAATGCACGCTCCGAGGTCATTCTATTATTGTGAATTATGAGCTCCGGTATTTTTCAAAGCAGATCCTTTAAGGATGCGATCGCATCGATATTAAGAGCTGCCTTATTTTCATTCTGAATCTGAAGATATACTTCCTTGCGGTATATCGGCACTTCTTTCGGTGCAGATATACCGATTTTCACCTGATCTCCGCGGATTTCAAGCACTGTGATCTCAATGTTATTGTTTACCACCAGAGATTCACCCTTTTTTCGTGTCAATGCCAGCATTTTTATTCCTCTGCTTTCTTTCTGCCTTTTACAGCTTCATATACATTAAACTTGATCGGATAATCATCCTCGACGATCACCTGGCAGCCTTTTCTGGTGTCTGTATTAATCACCAGCGGTGCCTTTAGATTAACAGTCGTATCTTTTTTATCCGCCGCTGCTGTGAGCGTTACAAGTATGTAGGTATTATCCTCTGTAAGATCTCCAAGTGGCGTCAGCATCTCATCGCTGACCGATGGTGCATAATCAGGTTTGATCTCATTCGGATGCATGACCGGAAATGCAATTTCCGGTTCGTCCATGGACTGAAACCACATGATCGAGGACGGTGTTCTCTCTTTTTCCTTATCAAAAATCAGGGTAAACTTTCTTAAATCCGGGAATCCGATCATTCCATTCTCTAAAGTAATGATCTTCTCCTCGTCAATATCTATCTCCCCAAAAAGCCTTGTATTTGCTTTCATTCCCTTTTCCTCCTGATGCAATCTGTATGGTCACGACATGTATTCTAAGAATATTGCCGTTATTTCTGCTGTTAATATAATTTACAGATAGCTGAGCAGTGTCACCTGATTTACCTTGGAAGCTGCCTGCAGTGATGACTGATAAGCAGTGTATGCCGCTGTATACTCCAGAATGATATCTGAAAGTTCTCGGTCTTCATTCTTGGACTTTAACTCTTCCATCGTTTCCTGCTCATTTGACATACGGTTTTTCGTCAACGCAAGGCTCTGTCCTTTACTTCCGACATCTGTTAATGCAAGATTGACCTTCTGCAGATAGGTATCGCAGTTTCCAATGTAGCTGTTATAGAGCTTTTGCATATTATCATTGGCATAATCGCGCTCTTTTTTCGCTGCTGCGATCCACTCTTCTAATTTTGCCTGACAGTCATCCGAAGAATATTCCTGCATTTTCTTCATGGCATTTAAATCTGTCACTTTCTGTTCTGCGTCAAGCGAACGCTGTACAGCATCGATCAGCTCATCCACATCCCTGCTGAGTCCGTGATCAAATACATTTGATGCCTCTGTATTGACAGTAAGTGTCTGGTTTGCAGCCACTACATAATCGATATCCTGATAGATCTGATTGCCATCTTTATCATATTTCTCATACTTTAACTTATTGTTCGTATCTGTAATATTCGTGCAGTTGTAATAATATTCCGGACGAAGTTCACCATTTGTAAATCCGGTCTTTGTATAGGAAATATCCAAAGATGCTTTATTAGTGGAAAGTGTATCTGCTGCTGTTTTGCTGAATACCATTTCTCCGGTATTACGGATCAGCACTGCCTCTCCATCTGCAATGTCATATGATTTTGGTGTTTTCGTGGATGCTTCTAACCATTTATCATAAGAATCATATACGGTAACATTCATATTTCCCGTCTTATTGACAGGCGTTGTCCCTGTTGTATCTGTATAATTGTAACTGATCGTTACCGTACTGCCATTTGCAGAGGTTTTTGTGGTAGTTCCTGCTGCATCTGTCACATCCAGGCTGTCAATGCTGTCATAGCCAAGACGGATTCTATTATAAGCAGCCTGGGTTGGAGAAGCGATCTTTGTGCCATCTAACACATCTGCCTGATTTCCTGGAACTGTAACATCATTTCCATAATACCGGTGTTCCTGCAGATCAGCATACGACATCTTCTGGTCGATCTCGTATGAAGTCTTTTGTTCGTCTTCCGTAAATGTCAGCTTTTTATTTGTGCGGTATCCGGTAAATACCGTTCTGCCGGCATAATCCGCATTTCCTTCTGAATATAATTTATCACGCAGTTTTTCCAGCTGTGTCAGGATCGTTTTTCTGTTGTCTGTTGTAAGTGAATCCTGTGCGCCGTATTCACACTGGGTACGGATCGTCTTGATAACGTCCTGCATACTGGAGATTGCAGTCTCCGTTACATCCAGCCATGATTCTGCATCTGGAATGTTCTTCTCGTAGTACTGGTCGATCTCGCTTAAGGTACTGCGCAGACGGAGTGCACGGATCGCCGTTACCGGGTCATCGGAAGGACGCTGTATTTTTTTCTGGCTGGTCATCTGATTGTTCAGTGTGTCCACATTTCCTTTATTTCCATTGATATTAATGGATGTATTATGCAATATGATATTATTTGTAATACGCATTGCCATTTCCTCCTGTTATAAATCCGTTTATACTCCGGTTTCCTCGATCAGTTTGTCATATACTTCTGCCATAACTGAGATCATTTTAGATGATAAATTGTAGGCATTCTGGAACTTGATCAGATCAAGTGCTTCCTCATCCTCATCCACACCGGAAACAGACATTCTCTGTGTCTCAAGCGCTGCCTGTATATTTGTATAATTGTTGCTGAAGATCGTAGACTGCTGTGTATCAATGGAGATATCAGAAATCATACATTTCAGGAATCCTGATGCATTTCCTGCACGGAATAAAACCGTATCACTCTTTAATTTTGCCAGATCTTCCACCAGTTTATACTTATCTACACCTTCCTCTGTATCTGCCTTATACTGTGCAGCCAGCTTGGAAGAATCTTTTACACAAATGGAAGATACACAGATATTGGATGCTGTCAGTTTGTAATAGGAGCTTGCGCCGCAGTCTGTCGTGTTTCCATGATTCTTATCGCTCTTTCCTAATACATATTCCTCACCGGTCACCTGATCTGCACCGGTAAAGAAAGAATAATAGTCTGTTGCATTTCCGTCTAAATCCTGTCCTTTTAACATGATATCATTAAATAAAGAACAGAAAGAACGTAAAAACTGATTCATCTGTGACATGTAATACGGAACACCCATGGTATCAACAGAGCTTCCGATGGATGCCTGCATACCGTCTACCTTATTGGACTGCTGCTGGCTTAATGCGTCCTCAAGTTCGAAAGTATAGGATGTGATCTTGCCATTGGCATCCGTCTCAAATGTAAAATTCGTATAATTGTAATCTTTTCCGTAAATGGTAAGTGTACCGCTCTCAGGCACCGTCATTGCCTCAATGTCTGTGATGGAAGGACTGACAACTTTCACATGTTTGCTGTCGATCACTCTTGCCTCACCGGTAAAGTTCTCTCCGTTGTTGCCATCACGGATATCAAACAATGCCTTTAAGGTACCTGACATGGAACTTGCGCCAGCTTTGAAGCTGTTGCCGGTTTTCTCCCATTTAACATCATATAAACCGTCCATATCGGACTGGTTTACTTTATTTTCCCTTGCAACACATTTTAATGTTTCATAATCGTAGGTATCTACCAGTACCTGACCACCGATCTTAACTGTAAAGTAATTAGCTCCTGTCGGCAGTTCCGGATCGTTTGAGTTCTGTACCGGAAGTTCCTCTGCCTCTGTCGGAACAATCTTGGATAGCTCATCGATCAGTAAGGCTCTCTGGTCACGCAGTTCGTTCGCATAACCACCCTGAATTTCAATGACGTTGATCTGATGATTTAAACTTGCAATCTTTTCTGCGATGGAATTGATATTCTGAACCGTGGATTTGATCTCCTCGTTGGCATTATTCTGAATATCTCCCAGACCGGATGCAACGCTGTTAAAGAATGTTGCAAAGTTCTGGGCACTTCCGATAAACTGCTGACGTGTATTCACATCTCCGGCATTGTTCTTTAAGGTATCTAAGTCATTAAACATCGTGTTTAAGATTGTTGAAAAACCTTTGGAAGAATCATCATCAATAAAATAATTTTCAATCTGCTTCAGGTAATTGAGCTTCGTCTCATATAAACCGACAGATGACTGGTTGTACCAGTATTTATTGTCATAATACTGGTTACGGAGCTGTTTGACAGACTCGGTCGTAACACCGGTTCCCATACTGCCGTATTTTGCATAGGCACGGATGGATTCGGAAGCAACACGGTTTGCCTGCTGTTTGCTGTATCCTTTTGTCTGTACATTCGATATATTATTTGCACTCGTATTTAAGGCAACCTGATATGCACTTAATCCTGAAGATGCAATCGTTAATCCAAAAAATGTTGATGGCATGTTAACCTCCTATGCTGCTATCCAAGCTGTGTGATCAGATGCTCGATCATCTCATTAATAACATTAATAAAACGGCTGGATGCATTGTATGCGTTCTGGTATTTGATCATATAAGTCAATTCTTCATCCGAAGAAACTCCGATTACCTGCTGTCTCTGGTTATCAACTGACTGTACCGTCTGGGACAGGTTTGTTGCAGTAGAATTGTATACATTTCCGTAGGTAGCAACCTCTCCGATCATAGCTGCATAATAGTCCTTAAAGCTGTATGCCTTTGTGTCATTCGGATTGACTGTAAGGCTTTCTTTATCCCACACTGCTGCAAGTGTCGCCATCAGTGACTGGTCTACATCTCCATTCTGCCGTAAATGTGGAAGTAGTGTTTCATCTGTGATCAATGCGCTGTTCACACTTGTACTTCCCATCGTGTACTGCTTTGTTGTATCAGCCGGATCTTCTTCATTGTATAAATAATAGGTCTTTGTCTCACCAGAAGCCGGATCTGTATAGGAAACCTCCGTATAACGTTCTGTTCCAAGTCTTGTAAATAACTCCTGTGGCGGAAGTTTGCCATCTGATCCAACTGCACACTTATCTGCATCTAAGATCTTCGTATTTGCTGTCACGGTATAGGTATTGCCGTCTGCATCGGTCATGGTAACGGAATTATTTCCTGTCAGGCCTGTAATATAATTTGATGCTTCTGTATTCGGGCATAAAATATCGTTGATCGCTGTTGCAATTCCATGGAACAGCTGATCCATCTGTGCTTCTGCACGGAGCATAACCGACATGCCTGTCGTATCATCATAAGTCTTGCCGTCCACTCCAAGAATATCCTTGTAATTGGCAACTTTATCTCCTCTCGCAAGCACAAGAGCTTTGATCTCTCCCATATCGTTTTTATTTTCCGTGGAAATATCACGGTTAAAATTAAACAGATAGGTATACTCACCCTTGTCCGGATCTGACAGATGGGACCAGTATGGTGTCACAAATCCTGTCGCTTTGTCCGTCTGTTTTTCTACTTTATAGTAGCCGTTCTCATTGACAAACTCGTTGCCCTCCACGCTGACGCGCACAACACCGTTTACTTCTTCTTTATAGGAGATATCAACGAGACTTGCTAACTCATCCAGTGCTAAATCTCTTGCATCACGCAGTGTCATTGCAGTTTCAATATTTCCTGCCTCGATCTTCTGGATCTGCAGATTTAGTTCACTGATCGTCTTTCCAAGTTCATTGACCTGATCAATGTCATCGGAAATCTGTGAATTGATATTATACTGATAACTCTTCAGTCCAGAATAAACAGCACTTGATCTGCTGGTAAAAAGCTGTGCCTTCTGAATAACAAGATTCTGATATACGCTATCCTCCGGGTATTTATATAGCTCCTGAAATGAGCCCCAGAAATCGGTTAATGCATCCTGAAAAGCCTGTCCCTCTAATTCCTGATAATAGTTCTGCACCTCTGTCAGTGCCTCACTGGTCGATGCATAAAAAGACTGACGGCTTGATTCCGTACGATATAACCGATCTAAGAATACATCTCTTGAATGGACAACATCTCCGATCGTTACACCAAGACCGGATTGCTGATTGCTGATTGCTGCTGTTGTATTAAATGTGACATAGTCACGGTCTGCAAACAAAACGCTCTGACGCACATATCCTGTTGTGTCTAAGTTCGCCAGGTTGTTTGATGTTACGTTAAGTGCATTCTGACTGCTCTGTAAACCGGCTACGCCGATAAACATACTTCCAAAACCATTTGCCATGGTAGTTCCTCCCTGCTTTTACTATTGCTTCGCGTCGAATCCACTGCTGCCTAAGATATCGCCTGTATTATAGGCATTCTTATCATAGTTGGCAGTCTCAGGTGCCTGTCGCGTACTTCTCAGCAAGGTAAGGTCAAATTCCACCATCTCCAATGCCTGTTTTAAAAGTGCTTCATTCTGTCTGTTTAGCTGCTGCATCTTAGCACCGGCCTCAAGCAGCCTGTCACGCTGTCTGGTAAGTGCTTCCTGTTCTTTTGGCTGCTTGTTAAGATATCCGATCATCTTTGTGATCGTCATCTCTTCCGGGCTCTGACCTAAGACAGTCGCCATATCCGTCAGGACACGGTTTCTTTTATTGGAAAGATTAAGAAGCACGCTCGCAGCATCCTGCTCTCTCGTCGTAACATCCGTAAGATGTTCGATATTGCCCTGCACCACTGCGTCTGTTTTTTCAGTCGCAAGTGTGATCAGTTCCTGATACTGCTTCTCCTCTTTACCCAGCACATCCAAAAGCTCTTCCATTAAACTAGCCACAGATTCATCCTCACTTTTACTTTACTAAAGCATTGTACTTTTCTAATAACTTATTCGCGAAATCATTCATATCCACGTTATAATTACCAGAGTCCAACCTTTCCTTAAGCTGTGCGACTCTATCTTCCCTGATATCCGAAGCATCTGCCACTGCCTGCTTTGCGATCTGGTAATCACGTCCCATAGAAGAGATCTGCACTTCATCGCGTCCGGTGCTCATCTGCTTTGTGTTCTGCACTTTCTGCGTTTTCTCTCTATTGTAAAGTTGTGCCACCTGATTATAAGCTTCTACTCGCATAATGGCATCTCCTTTCTTCCTTGAAATTCGCTTTCTAGTTTTTATATCGGACGAATCATTTTTTTCATTAGCGCAAATATGAAAAAAGAAAATGACAGGTCACCACTTTTCGCAGTATCCTGTCATTTTTCTACTGGTATTCACGGATCAGGCAGTATTGTTTCAGTGGGAAGTTCTTCTCCACAATTCCATACACCTGAAATCCAAAGTTTTTATAAAAATCTACATTTTTTTCATTGTGTGTTTCCAACGATATCATCATGTGGTGTTCCTGCGCATATGCGATCGTTTCGTCTAACAGTTTCGCAGCGATCCCATGGTGCTGCATTTCCGGATCGACTGCAAGATAAATAATATGAAGTCTCTGTGTCTGGTGCAGCTGATCGGTCCAGCTTGAGTTCAGGTAATCCTTGCCCTGAATGAAATTCCAGAAGGTTTTCAAGCTCGGATCTTCTTTGATCAGCCATCCGTCAGTGGTAAGTGCAGCTCTGGCCTCTGTGAGACAGTAGTGCAGAAAATTGTAAGGTTCGCTTTCGTCAGAAACAACCAGGATACTGTTCAGTTCGCTGCTGTCAGAATAAATCTCGCATGTCTGAAAGAATTCCGTCAGATCGCAGGAAAAAAGCTCCGGCAGAAGTCTTTCTCTGGTGTCATCATCAGGAATCAGGGTATGATACAGCGGATCCTGTGCGAAACAGACGGTTAACAGTTTCTGTAATCGTGGTAAATCTTCTTCCTGTACTCTGTACAAATTATCACTTTCCATGGTATGTAGTAATCTCCTTATTTATTGCCGGGAACATTGCTGTTCCCGGGAGTGGTAATGTTTCTTAAAAAGACAGTAGATTATTATAGATGTTATCCAACATCGCAGACAGCTTATTAACGGAGGTGTTTAAGTAGCGGATATCGTCCTTATAATAAGCCTTCTGTCTGCGCAGGGCAGCTTCCAGACGACGGATCTCACTGTCGAGTTCCGGTGTTTTTTCTTCCATGCGCTGCTTCAGTTTCTGCACGATCCCGTAGAGATTTTCGTGATGCATGATACGTCCGGCACCCCACATCAGGCGGTCTTTTGGCTGGTGAAGAATGTATTCGGTGAAGTGATAGTAAACTTCTTCATC
>ERZ772870.2271-NODE-2271-length-10433-cov-3.446618_pt1 | contig 10433 bp, 9 predicted proteins | sample MGYA00511376_ERZ772870 | MGnify/ENA primary metagenome ERZ772870 (study PRJEB29015, sample SAMEA2737719) | human gut metagenome | biome: human gut; feature: human-associated habitat; material: faeces | place: China | collected 2012 ... | reverse complement strand
TTGCTCCATCTGCTAAGAACAGACAGCCATGGAAATTTATCGTATATCAGGGAGAAGCGAAAGATAAACTGGTTGAGGTTATGCGCCATGGTATAAATTCAGAAAAAATCACACATGAACTTATGCCGGAATGGGCATTTGCAATCCCCGATGCTGAAAATACAGTCAGAATCATGCAGGAGGCGCCGTGCCTTATAGCAGTGCTTAATACAAATCAATATACACCATTTGCAAGCATCGAGAGAGAAAAACGGATCGTAGAAATTTGCGATTCGCTGTCGATCGGTGCGGCTGTTGAGAATATGATATTGACAGCGACCGGATATGGATTAGGTACATTATGGATTGCCAATACCTGCTTTGCCTATAATGAGCTGATAGAATTTATCGGAACAGACAACCAGCTGACAGGAATTGTTGCTGTTGGAGCTGCAAATGAAGCTCCGCCGAAAAGGCCACGAAAAGCATTAAGAGATGTTGTCGAGTATAGATAAAGAAATCTTAGAGAGATTTTAAACTGCCAAACAACGAAGAGATAAAATTCATATTGGAGATGATCAGCTTTGAAGAAAGCATATGAGCAGGAAATAGAAATGTGAACCCGGGTTTTTGAGGAATGTATACCGGTGGATCTGAGAAATCTGGATTTAAAGGTGGAACCCATGTCGTTTGATGGAGTGATCCTGTCCAATGTTCTGGATGTAATGCCGAAGGACATATCAACAACCGTGATCGATGATCTGGAACGGGTGCTGAAGCCCGGCGGATATTGGTTTATTAAGATGAATCCGTACTATTCAAAAGAAGAGCTTGAAAGCTTTGAATATAAAAATGCGGGTAATAATATTTATGAAAAAGATCATATTATGAGATTAAGACAGGCAACTACAAACTATTGGAAAGAAAAATTTGCACGTTTTGGGAAAGAGATCATATATTTGGAATTCGAATACCCGTGGCAGGAGGGAATGAACCGTCTGTTTGTTTACCAGAGCTAAAGGTGCCAGAAGATTCGCAGCAAGAAGCCGGATACTGAAAGAGATTGTCCGGCTTCTTTTACGAGGTGCGCCAGACGGCGCACTTTGCAGATGGATATAAATTTCTGGGAGAACGTTTTATTTCTCACGGCAATATTCCCGGATCATTTCCAGAAAATCCCTCGCATGCTGCGGCAGATACCGGTTTTTCCGATAGGCGGCGATGGTAGTTGTGAGGGCCGGTTTATGGCCGACGGAAAAGCAGAGGGCGCGGTTTCCGGTGTACTGGTTTTCATGGTGGAAATAGCTCTCCGGGGCGAAGGCAGCGCCGACGCCGTCCATGGCCAGATGGATCGACATGGAGGAGTTTCTCGTGTGGAGAGAGACCGGTGGATTGATGTTGTACTCTTGAAAGAGATCCAGAGCGATGCCGCCGGTGTTCTGGTCCGGGTAGAGGAGAATGAAGTTTTCCTCTTTTAATAGGGAAAGATCTAACCACGGGTAGCGGAAGCCGGGGCGTGTGATGGCTTTTGCGGCGAGAGGATGGTTTTCATGCAGGACCAGAACGATCTCCTCAGAGCGCAGGATCTGGTAGTCCATGGTCTCGGGAAATTCATGGATATTGTAAAGAGTCAGGTCGATGGATGAGGTCTCCAGACTGTTCTCCGCAATGAAATTTACAGCTTCCATGATATTTAAGGTCACATAGGGGTATCGTTTATGAAACGGCGCTAACATCGGTTCGATCAGCGTGCTGCCCATCATGATCGGCACGGCGATGTTTAAACGGCCGCGCTGGCGGTGAGCGATATCGTCGTATTCCTGCATCCACTCATCGCCGCAGGCAACGATCTGTTCGGCGTAGTGGAGGTAGCGTTCACCCATGTAGGTTGGGTAGTAGCGGTTTTCGTGGCGGCTGAACAGCGGAGCGCCGAGACGTTCTTCCAGGTTCTTTAAGTACTTGCTCAGGGACGGCTGGGAGATATAAAGGGATTCGGCGGCTTTGCCGATGCTCTGGTGGCGGGCGATCGCCAGGATATAGCGGGCTTCTTTTAATTCCATACAGGGCCTCCTCATAGCTTTACTGCATAAAAATTATAGATAATATGTATTTGACGTATAGTATATCACTTTTTATAATGAATGTAAAATATAAGTGCAATTGATGAAAAAACAAATATTTATAAGAAACACTAATTAAAACTCATCACGCACAGTTAAGAAAGGGGCAAACCAATGAAAAAGAGCAGTGCATGGTGCATGCTGGTTCCGGGACTGGTGATCTTATTTCTCTTCCTGATGATCCCGCTGCTTCGCGTTCTGATTCCAAGCGTGTTTACGGGAGATTACCCGTTCAGCGCATACGTGGACTTTTTTAAGGACGAGTATTACAGAAAGATCTTTTTGAGAACCGTGAAGATCGCGGTCATCACCACCTTTGTCTGTATGGTGGGCGGTATCCCGACGGCGTATTTCATCAGCCGCTGTGATAAGAAATGGAGAGGACTTCTCCTCTCTGCATCGATCTTCCCGATGATGACGAACTCCGTTATCCGAAGCTTTGCATGGATCAATATTCTCGGCAGCAACGGGATCATCAACAAGGCCATGATCGCTATGGGACTGATCGAGAAGCCGATGAAGCTTTTATACACTGACTTTTCTATCATCATTGGTTCTGTCTACCTGTTCCTTCCGTTAATGATCGTGACAGTTGCCGGTGTTATGGAAAATATTGACGATGACATGATGGAGGCGGCACAGAGCCTCGGAGCTTCAAGGACGGAAGCGTTCATGAAAGTCATTTTCCCGATGAGTCTTCCTGGAATCATCGTCGGCGGTATTCTGGTATTTACCGGAACCCTGACCGCGTACACGACGCCGCAGTTATTAGGAGGCAACAGCAACATGGTTATGGCGACATTGATCTACCAGAGAGCGATGTCCGTCAGTGACTGGACCGGCGCGTCCGTGATCGCCCTCATCATGATCGTTGTAACCCTGGTTGTGATCAAAGGATTTAACGCTCTGGCCGCACGGCTGGACCGCAGAGGTGAAGATTATGCGTAAAAATAAACTGCTGACCATCTGGGCAGCGATCGTATTTGCATTTTTAATGATCCCGTTACTGATCATCACCGTAACGGCATTCGGCGGCGGAAGCGCCATCACATTCCCAATCGAGTCCTTCTCGACGAAATGGTTCGCGAACGTGTTCGCGTTAAAGTCTTTCCGCAAATCATTCCTGACCAGCCTTGAGGTCGCGCTCCTCGCGACATGCATCTCTCTTCTGGTCGGAATCCCGGCAGCTTACGCACTTGCGAGAGCCGGATTAAAGGGAAAACAGCTGTTAAAGTCCATTTTCCTTTCCCCGACGATCGTTCCGGGAATCGTAATCGGCTTTATCATGTACCAGTGCCTGATCCTGACACTCCGGATCCCGGTATTTGCAGGACTTTTAGCAGGACATTTCATGGTCACACTGCCGTATGTGATCCGCGTAGTCGGTTCTTCGATGGAGCAGTTCGACTTTTCCATCGAGGAGGCGGCGTGGAGTCTTGGATGTCCGAAGGGAGCGGCATTCTTCAAGGTCGTTCTTCCGAACGTGACCTCCGGAATTTCCTCCGCATTCATGCTGGCGTTCATCAATTCCTTTAACAACATTCCGGTTTCCATGTTCTTATCCGGACCGGGCGTATCGACATTCCCGTCGACACTGATGAACTATATTGAATACAATTATGATCCGACCGTATCGGCGGTTTCCGTACTTTTAATGGCAGCGACCGTGGTCATCATGGTGATCGTAGACCGCACACTGGGTATCGCAGCCCTGGCAAAATAAGGAGAATATGACCATGGCTTTTATGAGTTTAAATGGAATCGATGTTAGTTACGATAAAAAGAAACAGATCTTAAAGGGATTAAATCTTGAGGTCGAGGAAGGTGAGCTCGTTTCCCTTCTCGGACCGAGCGGATGCGGTAAATCCACAACGCTGCGCGTGGTTGCCGGATTTATCGACCCGCAGGGCGGCACCTTCACACTGGACGGTGAGGACATGACGAAGGTTCCGGTCCACAAGCGCCAGTTCGGTCTGGTATTCCAGAGCTACGCTCTGTTCCCGCATCTGAGTGTTTACGACAACGTGGCATTCGGACTCAGAACGAGAAAGATGGACAAGGACGTGATCGATAAGAAGGTCAAAGAGATCCTTGAGGTCTGCGGTCTGACCGAGCTTGCAGACCGTTTCCCGAAGCAGATGTCCGGCGGACAGCGCCAGAGAGTTGCCCTCGCGAGAGCACTTGTCATCGAGCCGAAGTTACTGCTCTTAGATGAGCCGTTATCCAACCTTGACGCGAAATTACGACTTTCCATGCGTGTTGAGATCAAACGTCTTCAGAAGCGCCTTGGAATCACGACATTATTTGTCACCCATGACCAGGAGGAATGTTTCTCCATCTCCGATAAAGTTGCCGTTATGAACGGCGGCGTGATCGAGCAGTTCGACACACCGGAGAACATCTACAAGAGACCGGCGACTGAGTTCGTCGCAAGATTCATCGGTTTCGAGAACTTCCTGGAGCTTGCGAAAAAGCAGGACGGCGTCTACACAGCGCCGGACGGAAGTGAGTTCTTAACTTCCATGGATCTTGACTGTGAAAACTTTGCAGGAACGATCCGGCCGGATGATATCTGCCTGGCGGATGAGATCCAGACAGAGAATGTTTTAAGCGGAACGATCGGCGTCCGCACCTTCCTCGGAAAGAGCTACCAGTACGAGGTCGAGACTTCAGCCGGAGTCTTAAAGGTCAATATGGGTACCGACCATGTTTACAAAGAGGGCGAAAAGATCCGCCTGTATCTCCCGAAGGACAAGCTGATCCTGGTGAGAAAATAAAAATTTAACTTAGTGAACCATCGCGCGGGCAGAGATCCTGTCAACGCGAAGAAATATTATCTCAAAAAGAGAGAAAGAGGAGAAAAAATCATGAAGAAAACAGCAGCAGTTGTACTTTGCGCAGCAATGATGCTTACCGCTTGCGGCGGCGCATCCACAACAGAGACCACAGCAGCAGGAAGCCAGGCAGCAGGATCTGAGGCAGCTACTTCCGCAGAGGAGACAAAGGCAGCTTCCGGAGACGCACAGAAGCTCGTATTATCCACATATGGCCTCAGCGAGGACATTTCCGAGGAAGAGGTTTACACACCGTTTGAGAACGAATTCAACTGTGAGATCGTTACTGAGACAGGCGGTACAAACGACCGTTATACAAAATTAGCGGCAGACCAGAACTCCACCATCGATGTGATCGAGCTCTCCCAGGCTATGACAGCAAAGGGCGCTGACGAGGGACTTTTCGATACGATCGATTTAAGCAAGATCCCGAACGCTGAGAAGTTAATTCCGGCTGCAAAGGAGATTGCAGAGGCTGGTCAGGGTGTTCCGTACACCATCAACAGCATCGGTATCATCTACAACCCGGAGCTTACAGGATTTGAGCTCACAAGCTTTGACGACCTTTGGGACGAGCGCCTTGCAGGCATGGTTTCCATTCCGGAGATCACAACAACATTCGGACCGGCTATGGTTTATGTTGCAAGTGACCATGCAGGCGTTGATGTGACAACTGATAACGGCGAGGCAGCTTTCAAGGCACTTGCTGACTTAAAGCCGAACCTTGTTAAGACATACACAAAGTCTTCCGACCTGATCAACATGTTCACTTCCGGTGAGGTTGCAGCAGCTGTTGTCGGCGACTTCGGTGTTCCGACAATCGTAGCAGCAAATCCGACACTTGTTTATGTAACACCGGACGGAGCTTATGCAAACTTCAACACCATCAATGTTACAAAGAACTGCGCAAACAAAGAGCTCGCTTATGAGTACATCAACTACCGCATCAGCGAAGAGCTCCAGACAAAGACAGGTAAGGCATTAAACGAAGCTCCGACCAACATGGATGTTACATTCACTGAGGAAGAGTCCCAGAACATGACTTACGGCGATGCAGCTGAGAAGGTTAAAGTTGTTGACTACGCTTTCGTAAACCCGATCTTAAATAACTGGATCGACCAGTGGAACAGAACGATCAACAACTAATAATGAGGAAATTTATATGAGACCCGATTTTATTCTGAAAAATGTCATGGTCTATCAGACCTTCAGACAGTGCTTTGAAAAACGGGATGTGGCAGTTGCAGGGGAAAAGTTTTATTGCATTTCCCCTGCAATTTCATATCCGGGAGTTGAGGAGCGGGACGGCAAAGGCAGATACATGCTGCCAGGTCTGGTGGATATCCATATGCACATCGAGAGCTCGATGACGTATCCGGGCGAATTTTCCAGGATCACGCTTCCATATGGAGTAACAACGGTGGTTGCCGATGCCCACGAGATGGCGAATGTGTTCGGCATGGACGGCATCCGTGCTTTTATGGCGCAGAAGACGAAGCAGGACATTTTCTGGGCGATCCCGTCCAGTGTACCAGCGACAAATGAGAAGTTAGAGACAGCCGGGGCGGCCCTTGGTGTAAAGGAAATTTCTGAGATGGCATCCTTAGATGGAGTTCTCTGCCTTGGAGAGATCATGAACTATAAGGATCTCTCAGCGGAAGGCGAGAGCCGGACGAGGGACCTCATCGATGTGTGCCGGAACGCAGGAAAGAATCTAAGGATCGAGGGACACTGCCCGGGACTTACGGGGGCAGATCTTAACCGCTTTATCTATGAAGGTGTTGATGCGGACCACACCCAGCAGACACCGCAATCGGTGATGGAGAAGACGGAGCTTGGGATGTTTCTGGAGCTGCAGTTCAAATCCCTGACACCGGAGGTCGTGAAGACCGTCTGCGATCATGAACTCTATGAGAATGTGGCGCTGGTGACGGATGACACGATGGCAGATAAGCTTCTGACCGGACATCTCAATAAGATCATCGAGACGGCTGTGAAGGCGGGGATGCCGATGGAGAAGGCGATCTACTGCGCGACCTGGACACCGTCGCGGCGGATGCATCTGGATGACAGAGGGATGATCGCGCCGGGAAAGATCGCAGACTTTATGCTGCTTGACAGTCTGGACGGGATCGAGCCGGTGGTGGTTTATAAGAAGGGCGAGTGTGTGTACTGCAGGGCTGATGAGGCGTGCGGCGCGGCGAAAGGCCGGAAAGCGCAGGAAGCGTGCGCTGTGGCGGCTGGCTGCGGTGCAGAGGCTGCAAAGATGCAGGCAGCGGGTATAAGCGAAGTGCGGGCGGATAAATCTGGTCAGGCGGCTGCACCGGTGGCCGCAGCCTGCAGTTTTCCGGATTCCTTCTACCGCACGATCAACTGCCGTCCGGCGGAGATCTCCGACTTTGTCCTGAAGGCGGAAGAACCGGACGCGAAATGGGCGGAAGTCAATGTGATGAAGATCGGCGCCTTCGGAACGGCAACCACGCCGGTGAAGCGCAGAGTCGAGGTGAAGGACGGTGTGCTTGACTGGAAGTCGGCGGGACTTTCCCTCGCAGTCGTTTTCGAGCGATACGGCAAGAATGGAAATATCGGGTATGGATTTGTGGAAGGAGCGCTGACGAAACCGGGCGCTGTGGCCACCACGTGGTCCCACGACAGCCACAACCTGTTTGTCCTGGGAACAGATGAGAACGATATGAAACTGGCCCAGAGACGCGTTCTGAAGCTTCAGGGGGCATATGTGGTGTTCTCTGAAGGAAGATCCCTGGCAGAGGCGAGACTTACAATCGGCGGCATCGTTTCGGATCAGCCGATCGAGGTCCTCGGACAGGAACTGAAAGAAGTCCGGGCGGCGATGGAAGGTCTCGGATATGTGAACAACAACGTGATCATGTCCATGTCCACGCTTTGTCTGCCGGTTTCACCGAAGTTAAAGCTCACGGATCACGGGCTTTTGACGGTGCCGGGGCAGGAACATGTGCCGTTGGTTGAGAAGTACGGGAAGTAGTTTTACGGCCCGCCGCCGGTTTTCTCCCCGGATAGTGGAAGAGCCGGATCAGATCGAAATTATGAAGGATGAAATTAGAACGATGAAGAAGATTATCAAAAACGGCATTGTTGTGACGATGAACGCGGCAGGTGATGTCTGGGATCATGGTTATGTAATGTTTGAGGATACGAAGATCCTGGCAGCAGGTCCGGAAGATGAGCTTGAGAAAACGCTTCAGGAGCTTACTGCGCAGGGGATCTTAAAAGCTGGCGAGACCTTCGAGGAGATCGACGCGAAGCGCGCTATCGTGATCCCAGGCCTCGTAAACACCCATTGCCACCTCGGCATGATCCCGTTCCGCGGTCTCGGGGACGACTGCAAGGACCGCCTGCGGGTGTTCCTGCTTCCGATGGAGAATCAGGCCATGGACGCGGAGATGGTCAGGCTTTCCACGAGATATGCCATCGGCGAGCTGCTGCTCTCCGGTGTGACGACGGTGCTTGACATGTACTATTTCGAGGAAGTTGTGGCGAAGGTCATGGACGAGATGGGGATCCGCGGAATCGCCGGTGAGACGGTGATGGAAAAGGATTCCTGCGACAGTAAGAACGCGGATGAGGCCATCGAGCGGGGAATCGCCCTGATCGAGGCGTACAAAGATCACCCGCGCGTTTCCGGAGCGATCACGCCCCACGGAACAACGACCTGCAGCCCGGAGACCTTAAAGAGGGCCTATGAGGAGGATGTAAAGGCGGGAACCGTATTTACGCTCCATGTGGCGGAGATGGACTACGAGATGACCCAGTTAAGGGAACAGTATAACATGACGCCCATCGAGTTTATGGAGCATATCGGAGTCCTCGGACCGAATACGCTGGCGGCCCACAGCATCCGCACGACGGAACATGATGTGGAGATCCTCGCGAAGCATGGCGCGTCCGTGGCCCACTGCATCGCCTCCAACACGAAGGCCGCAAAGGGCGTAGCCCCGGTGTCACTGATGCATAAGCACGGCATGTCCGTCGGCTTCGGCACCGACGGTCCGGCGAGCGGAAATACGCTGGATCTGTTTATCCAGATGCGGATGTGTGAGAACTTCCACAAAAATGAGCTCCACGACCGCAGCGCGTTCCCGGCAAAAGAGGTCGTCTCCATGGCGACCATCGAGGGAGCAAGAGCGTTAGGACTCGGTGACATCACCGGTTCCATCGAGCCCGGAAAACAGGCGGATCTCGTCCTCGTAGAGACCGACTCCCCGAATATGTTTCCGGTATACGACCCGTATTCGGCACTTGTGTACAGCGCGATTGCATCGAATGTGAGAGATGTTTATGTTGCGGGTGAGTGCCTCGTAAAAGAAAAGAAGCTTGTCCGTGAGGACTTCGCGAAGATCAGGAATGACCTTCGGGAGAAGATGGAGCGGACGGCGTTTAAGGATATGAAGAATCTGGTGTAGAAGACAAATATCTTGACGGAAACTGTAAAAGTACATATAATTCTGAATATAGGACAAGGAGATAGCTTGAGGAAGAGTTATCTCCTTTTTTTAAAATTTAGAGAGAAAAATACACAGACAGAGGTGCCTGTCAGGCAGCTGGGAGAAAAATAATGAGGATGTTCAGGATAAAAATGACGGCGGCGAGGACAAACCCACAGCAGATCCGTGAGGTGCGGATCGATTCGGAAAAAACGGTGGGAGAACTTCTGGAACTTGTCCGTATTGTATATGAATATGGGGATGTAAGAGGAAGTCTGTTAAATGAGGCGGGGGCCAGCCAGTCCCCGGAGACAAAGCTTAAGGACCGGATCCACGTCAGAGATCTCCTGACCGTAAATTATGCGAACAAATCGATCACACCGATTTATCTGGAAGTCCTTGAGGAGTTTGATGGATCCGGGGAGACAGCCCCGAACTGATCCGGGGTGGCAGGTCCTTGTACATTGACTTGCCGTCACCCATGCGGATGATGCCCGTATCCGATTCCCAGCAAAGCACTTTTGCCGGTACCGGTTTTGTTTCCGCCAGCCATTCGGCCAGCGTCTTTTCCATCTGTTGGTAGACGTAAACGCCTCCCTTGTTTCTTGCCATCGTTATTCCTCCTTGCCTTTTAAATATCCATCCTGTAAATAAATGTAACTTTCTGATTCATCCGAAGAAAGTTCGGACGGTCCCGTAAGGATCACGTCTGTCGGGAGTGATCCCGCTCCGCTTCCCATTTCTTCCCATACGGCCCCGGTTTCTGTCATCGCGTAGAGTTTGAACAAGACAAACGCTTCCGAATCGGTATCGTACCACCGGACTTCGTCTCCGACGCTGAAAGCATATTGCACGCCGTTATAAGTATAATGTGTGTCGGACTCGACCGGATCATGGTCGAGGTCAATCACTGCTGACCCGCTGCGTCCTTTCAGGTTTGGGGTTTTTATGGTCCCTTTCACTGTCGTAATTTCCAGCCGGTAATCATCCGGTGTATTGGTTTCTACTTCCCGGACCTTTACATCGAAACCTCTGAG
>ERZ772870.2258-NODE-2258-length-10500-cov-7.201628_pt1 | contig 10500 bp, 7 predicted proteins | sample MGYA00511376_ERZ772870 | MGnify/ENA primary metagenome ERZ772870 (study PRJEB29015, sample SAMEA2737719) | human gut metagenome | biome: human gut; feature: human-associated habitat; material: faeces | place: China | collected 2012 ... | reverse complement strand
TTAAATACGGCAAATTCCTGCTGCCACCACGTTTTCTTACGGCACTTTCGGTTCCCAAAGTGCCTACCCGTGAACGGTAACCATGATACCTTGTTGGGGAAATGGAAACCCCTGTGGATGATTGCAACCACAGGGGTTCTGTGCTATACTGGACATACGATTGCAGTAAAAATGTTGTTGTTTACATAATGTTCAGATGGCAGCAAATATACGGACGAGGAGAGGGAAGATGAAAAAAACAGCACTTGTCATTATGGCAGCCGGAATCGGAAGCCGTTTTGGCGGAGGGATCAAACAGCTGGAGCCGGTGGGTCCGAATGGGGAGATCATTATGGATTACTCTATCCATGACGCGCTGGAAGCTGGATTTGACCGGATTATCTTTGTGATCCGTCATGATTTGGAGGAGGACTTCAAAGAAGTGATCGGGAACCGGATTGAGAAGATTGCGCCGGTGACATACGCATTCCAGGAGCTTTCGGATGTACCGGAGGGATTCAGTGTCCCGGCAGACCGGAAAAAACCGTGGGGAACTGGACAGGCGATTTTGAGCATTCGCGGACTGGTCGAAGAGCCATTTCTGGTGATCAATGCGGATGATTATTATGGAAAAGAAGTGTTCCGAAAGATTCATACATACATGGTGGAACAGATGGACGTGAACGCACCGGTGTATGATATCTGCATGGGCGGCTTTATTCTGGCAAATACGCTCAGCGAGAACGGCGGCGTGACACGCGGCGTCTGTGAGGTGGGCGAGGGAGAGATTTTAAAACGCGTAACCGAAACCTACAATATCCAGAAGACAGCGGACGGCATGACGGCGACGGACAAAGAGGGGAATCCGGTTTCGGTTCAGGAGAACCAGCATGTATCGATGAATATGTGGGGACTCACACCGGGCTTTGTGGAGGAGCTGGAAAAAGGATTTCCAGAGTTTCTTGCGGGGCTGAAAGAGGGCGACGTGAAGTCGGAGTACCTGCTTCCGACGATTATCGATCAGATGATCCACGACGGGCGCGCAAGGGTGAAACTTCTGGAGACGCACGACTGCTGGTTTGGTGTGACCTACCGTGAGGATAAGGAGAGCGTGACGGAGTCGATCCGGGCGCTGATCCGTGAGGGCGTGTACCCGGAAAAACTGTTTTGATAATTTGAGGAACAGTTGATTCGGCTGTGCAGAGGATAACGTGAAAAACGGTACGTGAGAATAACATGATACGCATAAATCCTGCATAGGATACCATGTAAGCCTTGAATTAAGGGGGAATGGCAGTCCGATGCAGGATTTTGCATATTTTAAGAGTCTTTATCCGGCTGCATGTAAGCAGATGCAGCTTTGCGTGGAAGCGGTCTGTGATGAGCTGGAGTATGAGGGGAGTCCCATCTATGATGAATATCCGGATCGGATCTTTCTGGAAAAACTGACAAAACGGGCACTGGAAAAATGGCAGAAGGTTTATCCGGCTGGAACGGAAAGGACGGATACACTGACGACCTATATAAAGGCGGCGGACGTGGGCACCGTATCCACAGAAGAAGGAACGGCGATGGTGGAAAATTCCCTGAAAATAGATTCTCCTGGTGGAGAAAGAGAAGAGAATCTGGCGGGAACCAGCATACAGCCGCATCTTCCTGGAAATGATGTATGGTATGGACCACTTCGGGGCGAACAGAAGGGCGGAAACGCTGGATATATGGTGTGGGAGGCGGATGAGCCGAATCTGACCGCGCAGGAGCGCCGTCCATGGAGTCCGCCGCCGGGACCGCGCCCGGGAGGACCGGGAAATCCGTGGGGACCGCCGCCTCCGCCGCCGGGACCGCGTCCGGGGAGACCGGGGAATCCGTGGGGAGCGCCGCTTCAGGATTTTCTTCAGGTTTTATTAATGAATGAGCTGCAGGAGCGAAGACGGTGTCGGAAGTGCTGAAATGGCAATTTTCAGGTGTGAATTTTCTGAATTAAAATGCGGTAACATCCAGGTGTGACAACGAATTTTACCGATTTGGAAAAAGAACAATCGGGTTACTGGGCACGTATGCGTGAACAGTAACACAATTGGAGTTCTTACAAATCATAGAAATTCTGGAATTTGGAGCCTGCTTGTGTTATACTGAAACAAAGGCTGCCGCCGGGACAGATGGGTGCCTGCGGCAGTTTTTGGCGTGCATGACAAAACGGAAACAGTTCGGCGGGTAGATTTTCCTGTACCTGTGAAGATACGGAACTGGTATGGTGGAGCGATAAAAGGAATTGATTTGATATATGAAGAAAAACTTGAAAAAGATACTGATTTTACTGATCTTATTTGTGCTGGCAGCAGCCGGTTATTTTACCTGGTCCTGGATGCAGCTGCGGGAGGATGGGGCAGTCTATACCTCGATTGAGGACGCGAACCTTCCAGTCGCTTATGTGAATATTCTGGGACGGCGGATGAACGAGCTGGACGGTTTCGTGGAGGACAGCCAGAAAGCGGCTGGACGCGGGGATCTGACGCTGCTTCCGGCAGACCGGAAACTGTCGGTGACGATCGACAAGCTGGACTCCCAGATTACGGGGATGCAGTATGAGATCCGCAGTCTGGACGGCGAACGTCTGGTAGAACGGACAACGCTTGACCACTGGGAACAGTCAGGGGAAGAGGTTTCTGCGGAGCTTCCGATCCAGAACCTTCTGACGGAGGAAAGCGAATACCGCTTAACGATTGCGATCGCGACGGAAAAGCACCCGGCGATCTATTTTTACACGCGCGTGATGTGGCAGCAGGAGAGCCGTGTGCAGGAGATGGTCGATCTGGCGGTGTCCTTTTCTGAAAAGACGTTTGATTATGATTCAGCGAGGGAGCTGACGACCTATCTGGAGACGGATCCGAATGCGGATAACAGTTCGTTGGGACATGTGACGTTAAAAAGCGATTTCAGCCAGCTGACCTGGAAAGGGCTTTCGATGGAGCGGGTCAGCGAACCGGAAATTCATCTGCGGGAGCTGCAGGGCATCATTGGGACGATCGATTTAAAGTATGTTGTAAGTGAGATGAAGGATGGCAAGGCGGCTGCTTATTACGATGTGATCGAGAGCTTCACGATGAAGCTGGGCGCACAGCGCATCTACATGATGAATTATGACCGCCGCGCGGACCAGATTTTTACGGGGGAGAGCAGCGCCTATTCTGGCGACCGGATTCAGCTGGGGGTTTCGGATGCGGAGGATCTGCAGTCGATGCAGGATGAAGCGGGGAAATACCGTGCCTTTGTGGCAAACCGGGCGCTCTGGATTTATGATACAGGAAAAAAAGAGAGCACAAAGGTATTTGCGTTCCGCAAGAGCGAGAATGATACGAGGGTCAATTATGATACCTACGGAATCAAGATTCTGGATGTGAGCGAGGCAGGCCAGATTGATTTTGCCGTGTACGGCTATATGAGCCGCGGTAACCACGAGGGAACGACGGGAATCGCGCTATACCGCTATGAGACTGCGGGAAATGCCCTGACAGAGCGGCTGTATCTGCCGGCATCGACCGATTACGGCAACCTGCGCCAGGATATCAACCAGCTGTGCTACTTAAGCGGCGGGCAGACGCTGTATGTGCTGATGAACCATGCGGTTTACAGTGTCGATCTGACGGGAAAAGAGTACATGGTGGTGGCAGATGGCCTGACGGAGGAAAATTTTGCAGTCAGCACGGATGCCTCTCGGATTGCGTGGCAGGATGGGGCGGATATTTACCGTTCGACCAAGCTGCATGTCATGAATCTGGAGACAGGCAAGAAGGATGAGATTTCCTTCCCGGATCAGACCGTGATCCGGCTGATCGGATTTGTCGGAACCGACTTAGTCTACGGGCTTGCCCATCCGAACGAGCAGCTTACGATGGATGGACGCGTGACGGGGCTTCCGCTGTATGCGGTCGAGATCGTCGGCAGCAATATGGAGATGGAGACCCGCTATGAGAAGCCGGGTGTCAGCCTGGTGGATGTGCGGATTCAGGACAGCCGGGTTCATCTGTCACGGATGCGCCAGATAGGAAGCGGCTATCAGCCGATGGACGAGGACACGCTGGTCTGTAATGAGGAAGTGTCGAAAGATCCACTGGATGGAATCGCTACGTTAAATGACAGTGCAAAGGGGCGTCTCTACTGCGTCAAGCTGGATGCAGGCAAGACGGCACGGAGCACGAAGGTGCATGTTCCGAAGCAGGTGGCAGCAGAAGAAAATGATGTGATTGTGCTTCAGAACAATGGCGCGGCTGCACAGCGGATTTACAGTGCCTACAGCGAGGGACGCTTGAAAGGCTCATATGCGGAATTTTCCAGCGCGGTGCAGGCAGCTTACGATGGCATGGGACTCGTAACGGATGAAAATGACCGGGTTGTCTGGGTGAGAGCAAACCGGAGCGACGCGAAGACGATCCGCGACGTTCAGAATATGGCGGGAACCGTCAGCCGCTATCTGTCGGATATGGCGGACGGAAAGACGACCTCTTCGGATGGCACAGAGTTAATCGACGCACGCGGGCTGACGCTGAACCAGATTCTCTACTTTGTCTACGCGGGCATGCCGGTGGTGGCATATCTGGGAGACGGAAGCTATGGTCTGATCTGTGGATACGACGCGTACAACATCTCCTGTCTCTGGTATCCGGGCACGGAATTTGCCTACACGGATAAGATGGGACTCAACGATGCAGCGGCATTTTTCGAGGGAAACGGAGGCAATGATTTCATTTGTTTCCTTTCCAATTAAGGGAAAAACGGAAATTACTGTTCACGGGTAGGCACTTTTGGAACCGAAAGTGCCGTAAGAAAACGTGGTGGCAGCAGGAATTTACCGTATTAAAATACGAAGCCACGGCAAATTCCATTACTGGGCACATATGCGTGAACAGTAATAAACGGAAAGCCAGTGCTTTACAAATTGAGATGTTATGATATAATCATGTAGATAACGTGATATAAATTTAAGAAAATATTAAAGATTTGAGGCGCCGTCTGGCGCGTGTAAGTATCGTAAGATAATAGATTTTGAGGTGCAGAATGGAACAATTTATTATGAAGGGCGGAAATCCGCTGGTAGGCGAAGTGACTATCAGCGGAGCGAAGAATGCGGCGCTGGGAATCTTGGCGGCATCGATTCTGACTGACGAGGATGTTTTAATAGAAAATCTGCCGGACGTGCGTGATATCAACGTGTTTCTGGAGGCTGTTTCGGAGATTGGCGCGATGGTAGACCGGATTGACCGGCACACTGTCCGCATCAATGCGAAGGGGATTCATGCGATCCATGTGGATGACGAGTACATCCGCCGGATCCGAGCTTCCTACTATTTTATTGGCGCCCTGCTTGGCAAGTACAAAAGCGCACAGGTTCCGCTTCCGGGCGGATGCAACATCGGCAGCCGTCCGATCGACCAGCATTTAAAGGGCTTCCGTGCCCTCGGTGCGAAGGTGCAGGTGGAAAATGGCGCGGTGCTCGCACATGCGATTGATTTAGTTGGTACCCATATTTATCTGGATATGGTGTCGGTCGGCGCGACGATCAATATCATGATGGCAGCGACGCTGGCAGAGGGCGAGACGATCATCGAGAATCCGGCGAAAGAACCGCATGTCGTCGATGTGGCGAACTTCTTAAACAGCATGGGAGCCAATGTCAAGGGTGCCGGAACCGACGTGATCCGCATCCGCGGCGTCCACAAGCTGCATGGAACCGAATATTCGATCATCCCGGACCAGATCGAGGCAGGTACATTTATGTGTGCGGCAGCGATCACCCGCGGCGACGTGATGGTACAGAATGTCATTCCGAAGCATCTGGAAGCAATTTCTGCGAAGCTTATCGAGATGGGCTGTGAGGTGACGGAGTTTGATGAGGCGGTTCGTGTTGTGGGACGCCCGAGTCATGTGCATACCGATATCAAGACACTTCCGTATCCGGGATTTCCGACTGATATGCAGCCGCAGATCACTGTGACACTGGCACTGGCAGAGGGAACCAGTGTAGTGACTGAGAGTATTTTTGAAAACCGTTTTAAATATGTGGACGAACTTGCCCGCATGGGTGGACGCATCAAGGTAGAGGGCAATACCGCGATCATTACCGGCGTGAAGAAGCTGACCGGAGCACAGGTGGAGGCACCAGATCTGCGCGCAGGCGCTGCCCTGGTCATTGCGGGGCTGGCAGCGGAAGGATATACGACTGTCGATGAGATCGGTTATATCCAGAGAGGCTATGAGCATTTTGAGAAGAAGCTGCAGGGACTTGGCGCGGTGATCGAGAAAGTCGATTCTGAGAAAGAGGCGCAGAAGTTCAGACTCAAAGTGGGCTGATAAAAAAGAATGCGGTGTCACATATTGCTTGACAGACACCGCGGAGTATGTTATCGTACTGTTGAAACTTTTAACAATTAAAAAGTTCGTATATATCCCTTATTCAGAGTGATGGAGATACAAAGGATCTATGAAGTCACGGCAACCCCGTTACATGGGACTGAAAATTGGTCTCAGCAGGGAACGGAAGGTGCCAGCCTGAGCGAGGAACCGGGAGATCGGTTTATCGAGCAATAAGAGGATTTGATCGAGATAATCAAGTCCGTGTTGCTGCGGACTTTTTTTATGTCTTACGACAAACTTATCAAAGGAGGAAATATGGAGAGATTACTTTTTACATCTGAATCAGTAACCGAAGGACATCCGGATAAAATGTGTGATCAGATTTCCGATGCGATTCTGGACGCGCTCTTAGAGCAGGATCCGATGAGCCGTGTGGCTTGTGAGACGGCGACGACAACCGGTCTGGTTATGGTTATGGGCGAGATCACAACGAAAGGCTATGTGGATATCCAGAAGGTAGTCCGCAATACCGTCCGTGAGATCGGTTATGACCGTGCGAAATACGGTTTTGACTGTGATACCTGCGGCGTGATCGTGGCACTGGACGAGCAGTCCCCGGATATCGCGATGGGAGTTGATAAAGCGCTGGAAGCAAAAGAGAACAAGATGACCGACGAGGAGCTGGAGGCAATCGGTGCCGGCGATCAGGGTATGATGTTTGGTTATGCGACCAACGAAACGGATGAATATATGCCATATCCGATTTATCTGGCACACAAACTGGCACGCCAGCTGACCAAGGTCCGCAAAGACGGAACCCTGCGCTACCTGCGCCCGGACGGCAAGACACAGGTAACCGTAGAGTACGATGAGAACGGCAAACCATCCCGTCTGGATGCAGTGGTTCTTTCCACCCAGCATGACGAGGAAGTAACCCAGGAGCAGATCCATAAGGATATTAAAAAATATGTATTTGACGAGATTCTGCCGGCAGAGATGGTTGATGAGAATACAAAATTCTTTATCAATCCGACCGGACGTTTCGTTATCGGCGGTCCGCATGGAGACAGCGGTCTGACCGGACGTAAGATCATTGTGGACACCTACGGCGGCATGGCGCGTCACGGCGGCGGCGCATTCTCCGGAAAAGACTGCACAAAAGTGGATCGTTCTGCTGCATACGCAGCCCGCTATGTTGCGAAAAACATCGTAGCAGCTGGACTGGCAGACAGATGTGAGATTCAGCTTTCCTATGCGATCGGTGTTGCACAGCCGACCTCCATCATGGTAGATACATTCGGAACCAGCAAGTTGCGTGAGGATCAGCTGGTTGAGATGATCCGCAAGCACTTTGACCTGCGTCCGGCTGGCATCATCAAGATGCTTGACCTGCGCCGCCCGATCTACAAACAGACGGCTGCATACGGACATTTCGGCCGCGACGATCTGGATCTTCCGTGGGAGAAGCTGGATAAGGTGGATGAATTAAAGGCGTATCTGTAAGAGTAGGAAACGCTGCTGGGATATCTGCCCGTAAAAAATCATAAGATCAGAACGAGGGGGCTGCCGCTTTTGCGGCAGTCTCTTTTATTATACAAAAAGGCACATGCTTTTTTATTTATAATACTTTTAGAGACGTAATCTGCAAAATATGATACACTATTTGTGGAAGATATCAGGAGCAAAAGCGCAGAAGTCCGACGCAGTTTTGCGGGAGGATTTTTGTAGGGGCAATCTGGTATCAGACCGGGCAATGACTGGAGGAAATAGGATGAAGATACGCACACGTCTGGCGATTGCTTTTGTGACGATTACGGTCGTTCCGATTGTGCTCATATTTGTGGCGGCGTTCGGACTCGTAAACTATCAGGAGCATCTGTTTCAGAAAACATACGGGCTGTCGGAGCAGATCGATCTGCTCTCCGGCAATCAGACACAGGTGTTTAACCGGCTGACGCAGGGAATCCAGGAGGAGATCCGCGAGGCAGTCGGGGAAAATACAGATTTATTTGAAGAACCGGCTTATTTGAACAAGGTCAATGAAGAACTGCGCGATAAATATTCGTATCTGGTCATCCGCAAGGGCAAGAACATCACATTCTGCGGAAGCGAGGATGGACGCGAGCTCTGCGAACGGCTGGCGCCGTACGGTGATCAGGGAAGTATGGCAGGCAGTATTTACATGGATGGCGAGGAACAGCATCTGGTCAAACAGATCGATTTCCGGTTTTCAGATGATTCACAGGGCAGTGTGTTCATCGTGACGAACGTCGGGGATTATGTGCCGGAGATCAAGGCGCTGCTCGGAGAGATGCTGCTTCTCGGCGTGCTGATCATCAGTTTTATGGGCGGTCTGCTGATCATGTGGATCTACCGTTCTCTGCTGCGTCCGCTGCACAAGCTGCAGGAGGCGACCAAGCAGATCCGGGATGGAAATCTGGACTTTACGCTCGATGTGGATGATGAAGATGAGATCGGAATGCTCTGCCAGGATTTTGAGGAGATGCGTCTGCGTCTCAAGGAATCGCAGGAAGAAAAACTCCAGTACGACAAGGAGAGCAAAGAGCTGATCAGCAATATTTCCCATGATCTGAAGACTCCGATCACGGCGATCAAGGGGTATGTGGAAGGCATTCAGGATGGCGTGGCTTCTTCACCTGAGAAATTGAATAAATATATTCGGACGATTTATAATAAAGCAAACGATATGGATCGACTGATTGACGAGCTGACGTTCTATTCGAAGATTGATACGAACAAGATTCCGTACAACTTTTCAAAGATCAATGTGGCGGAATATTTTGGTGATTGTGTTGAGGAAGTTGGTCTGGATATGGAGACGCGCGGCATCGAGCTGGGATATTTCAACTATGTGGACGAGGATGTGGTCGTGATCGCGGACGCGGAGCAGATGAAGCGAGTGATCAACAACATTATCGGAAATTCGCTCAAATATCTGGACAAGAAAAAGGGTATTTTAAATATCCGCATCAAGGATGACGGCGATTTTATCCAGGTCATCATCGAGGACAACGGAAAGGGAATCGCGGCGAAAGATCTGCCGTATATTTTCGACCGTTTCTACCGGACGGACTCGTCGAGAAATTCGTCCAAGGGTGGCAGCGGCATCGGGCTTTCGATCGTAAAGAAGATTATCGAAGATCACGGCGGACGCATCTGGGCGACCAGCAAGGAAGGCATCGGAACGGAGATCCATTTCGTTTTGCGCAAGTATGTCGGGGCATAGTGGCAAGTATGTCGGGGCATAGTGATTTGAAGTTTGGTCGTTTAAATAAAAACAGCAGGAGGAATTCACAGATGAGCAGAATATTAATCGTAGAAGACGAGGAGAGTATTGCAGAGCTGGAAAAAGACTATCTGGAGCTTTCTGGTTTTGAGGTTGAGATAGAAAATAATGGAGAAACGGGACTGAAACGCGGCATGGAGGAAGATTTTGACCTTCTGATTCTTGATCTGATGCTGCCAGGGGTCGATGGCTTCGAGATCTGCAAGAAGATCCGGGAAGTAAAAAACACACCGATCATCATGGTATCTGCGAAAAAGGACGATATTGACAAGATCCGCGGTCTGGGACTGGGCGCGGACGATTATATCACGAAACCATTCAGTCCGAGCGAGATGGTGGCGCGTGTCAAGGCGCATCTGGCGCGTTATGAGCGCCTGATCGGCAGCGGTATGCCGGAAAACGAGATCATCGAGATCCGGGGACTCAAGATTGATAAGACTGCCCGCCGCGTTTACATCAACGGCGAGGAGAAGAACTTCACGACGAAGGAATTTGACCTGCTGACCTTTTTAGCACAGAACCCGAACCATGTATTTACCAAGGAAGAACTCTTCCGCGAGATCTGGGATATGGAGTCGTTGGGAGATATCGCGACGGTTACCGTGCATATTAAGAAGATCCGTGAGAAGATCGAGTTCAACACGGCGAAACCGCAGTATATTGAGACGATATGGGGCGTTGGATACCGGTTTAAAGTCTGATGACTGGATAAGCCACATAAAAACGACCCTTGGGAAACGCAAACAGGAGCGCTTTCCAAGGGCCGTTTTATATTTCATAGGAAATTGCGTCCTATGAAATATAAAATGCTCCGCGAGGATGCGCACTCGCGCGAAGCAGAAACATGTCGCAAGCGACCGCGC
>ERZ772870.2248-NODE-2248-length-10545-cov-2.334509_pt1 | contig 10545 bp, 4 predicted proteins | sample MGYA00511376_ERZ772870 | MGnify/ENA primary metagenome ERZ772870 (study PRJEB29015, sample SAMEA2737719) | human gut metagenome | biome: human gut; feature: human-associated habitat; material: faeces | place: China | collected 2012 ... | reverse complement strand
CACCGCAAACGTCTCCCACGAGCTGAAAACGCCCTTGACGGTGACGTAGCCCCGTTTGGAGGAGGTGTAGTCGTCGATCTTTGCGCTGATGTCCTCCGGTTCGGGGTAGTTCACCGCTCCGCCGGACAGAACCGTCACCTCGTCGCAGTCGATTACCGTAGCGAGTTTCTGCGAGTCGGACGACTTGGTGCCCAAGAGCGAAATCTTGTCGCCGACGGCAACCGTCGTGGCGTCCGAGACGAAGATATTGTCCGTGTTTTTGTCGTCGCTGATGACGAAGCCTTTGGTCGTCACGGCCACGACGATCGCCGACGGTACGGAAATGACCGTTTCGTCCGCCAGGGCGGCGAGTTCACCTGCCGTGTACTCCTTCACATCGCGGTATTTGTCTCCGTTCTGCGTGATGAGCACCTGTGCGCGGCTTGCAAGAGTCCGTCCCTTGAAGACGAGGGTGGCCTTGCGGGGATTGTCCTCCGCGCCGTCGCGCATGTTGTCGGTCACCGAAACCGTCACGTCCATGACGCCGGTTCCCGAGTTGGGCGTGACCGTCACCCAGTCGGGGACTTCCGTCACCCAGTCGGCGTCGGCATAGATGGTGATGATCTTTTCCGCCGCTCTTTCCGCTTCGAAATTCAAGGTGTTGGCGCTCGCCAGAACAGCTTCGGAAAGGTGGTCCTCATCCTTGTCGCAGCCCCAGAAGGAACACAGGGCCGCCATGAGGATCGGGGCTGTCATATATTTTACAAATCTCATAATCTTGTTTTTTAGGTTATTTCCGACTTAAAAATCGAGTCCGTCGCTCCATCCCGGATTCTGCGTGAGGTTCGGGTTGAGCGAACGCTCGCCGCTGGGAATCGGGTAGAGGTAATCGCGTTCCTCGTTGAACGAAGTGCGCAGATTCTCTACGGTTTTGTGATAGTAGACATAGCCTTTGTCCCCCTCGGAGAGAATGATGTCCGAACCGAGTTCGTATACCGAAACTCCTTCGCCGGCTTGGGGTTTGGTCTCTCCTGCCTTATAGAGAATCAGATCGGCCGTTTCTTTGCCCGCAAGCTTGTATTCGCCGGGGCCCGGGAAATACATGCCGGAAATGGCCTGGTCGATGCAATAGCCGGCTTTCCAGCGATACAGATCCTGAAGGCGGAAACCCTCCTGGATCAGCTCGACGGTTCGTTCGCGGCGGATTTCCAGAATGGCGTTTACGATTTCGTTGGAGCCGGTCACATTGGGATAGCCGTACTCCTCGGACGAAAGATACCAGTCGGGTTGTTTGTCGAGATCCCTCATGGTGAGGGCCGGCATCCCCACCCGGCTTCGGATTTCGTTGACGGTGATATTCAGATCATCAGGCGAGAGCGATCCCAGTTCGGCCTTGGCTTCGGCATAGTTGAGCAGCACTTCGGCATAGCGGAAAACCGGCATGTCGCAGGTCGAACGGTCGTTGCGGTCGATCTGTCCTCCCGAGGCCGTCGTGTCCTGAACGAATTTGATGGGTTGGTAGCCGGTGATCGTGACGCCGAGATCGGGTCCCTGTACCCGCTTGGCGCCGATGCGCTTGTAACCCGGGGTGCGGATCGACTGCGCCAGGCGCGGGTCGCGGTCCTTCACCTCCTCGGTGAAAGGCATTGTTTGCCACTCTGTCTTAAATTTGTCGGTGAATGCCGTGCCGTCCTTCATCAGGTACATGTTGATGAATTTGCGGGTGTAGCCCGGGCGGCCCTGTGTCGGCAGCAGCGTGTAGGCCGTCGCATTGTGGTAGACCTGGGCCTCGTAGCTGTTCCGGATGGCGAGGATATACTCTTCGGTGCTGGCATTCTCCTGTGCGAAGAGCATCATGTAGTCCTTGTCCGGAGTTTTGGTGGAGTAGAGCTTGTAGGGACCTTCGTCGATGATCGTTTTGGCGGCCTTGGCGGCTTCCTCCAGATAATAGGTGTAGTCATGTCCTTCGAGGTTGATGCCGTGGTATTTGCGGTAGGTTCCCTCGAAGAGGCAGAACCGCGCTTTCAGCGCCAGCGCCGCCCATTTGTTGACGCGGTAGGTCGATATATCCTCCGTAAGACCGCCGCTGTTGATGGCTTCGTCGATATCCTTGATCATATTGGTCATGATCAGTTCGCGTGAATCGCGCGGTTTGTAGAGCGCTTCGTCGGCCGAGCCGAGCTGCACCTCGTACCAGGGCACGTCGCCGAAGCGTTTCACCTTGTCGAAATAGAAGGCGGCGCGGAAGAATTTGGCCAGGGCCGTATATTCGGTCACGGCCTTCTTGTCCTCGCATTGATCGACATATTCCAGCAGGGTGTTTATGCGGCGCAGGTTGCCCCACGACCAGCCGCCGCCGGTGTTCGGAACGGTGCGCTTGTCGCCTCCGTAGAGAACATCGGAGAGGGTCATCTGAACGAGCAGGTCGTTCTGCTCATCGTAGGGCGTCTTGTCCAGCAGGTTGTCGTAAAAGGGGTTGGAGAAGAGTTCCAGATCGCTTCTCGTCTTGAAATAGTCGAACTGCGTCACCCGATCCAACGGTTCTTTGTCCAGCAGGGAGTCGCAGGCCGATAATCCTGCAATCAGCGTTGCTGCCAGTATGATTAATCGCTTCATGGTATTCGGATTTTGAAATTATTAGAAGGTGATGTCGATGCCGAACATGAACGTCTTGGCCCACGGATAGTAGGCGTTGTTGTTCACGCCGGAACGGTTGATAGCCGCTTCGGGATCGACGTACTTGGAGTTCTTTTTGAGCGGCGACCAGTAGCAGAGGTTCTCGCCCGAGAAATAGATGCGGATCTGGTCGATGCCGGCCTTCTTGGTGAGGGTCGCGGGGATCGTGTAGCCGACGGTCAGGTTTTTCAGGCGCAGGTAGCGGATATTTTGCAGGTAACGGTCGTTGACCTTGCTCAGATAACCTCCCGATGAAGAATAGGCTCTTGCGCGCGGGAAATAGGAGTTGGGATTGTCCTCCGCCCATACCTTGCCGAGGAAATCCGTCGGGAGGTAGGAGAGGTAGGGATAGGAATAGCAGCCCCAGAAAGGCATCATTTCTCCGTGGGGATACCAGTAGTGGTTGCCGGTTCCCTGGAAGAAGACCGAAGCGTCGAAGCCCATCCAGCGGATCGAGGCGTTGATGCCGTAGGAGAGCGTCGGGAGCGAGTTGCCCAGGATCGTCCGGTCGCCCGGCTTGTCGACGGTGTCGTTGCCGACTCCCCAGACGCCGTTGCCGTCTAGGTCGACGAACTTCAGGTCGCCGGCCTGCCAGCCGCCGGTCAGACGGCCCGTGCTGTAACTCAGGTCGACCTCTTTGGCATAGGCCTGCGCCTCTTCGGTGGTCTTGAAGAACCCGTCGGTCTTGAAGCCCCAGATTTCGCCGATCTCCATGCCGACGTAATAATCTCCCTTTGTCAGGTTGGTCAATGACTTGTTCGGGTTGTTGTCGTATTTGGTGATGACGCTCTTGTAGTCGCTGAGGTTGAAACCGACGCTGTATTCGAACGGTTTGCCGGCGAGTTTGAACTGGTCGCGCCAGCTGACGGAGAGTTCATAACCCTTCGTGCGCAGTTCGGCGGAGTTCATGCTGGGCGAATCGGCCCCGTATACGCCGGGCAGCGCCATTCCGTCGGTCAGCATGTCCTTCGTGTCGCGGATGTAGACGTCGCCGGTGAAGTTGAGCCGGTTGTTCAGCATGGTGAGATCCAGACCCAGGTCCCACTGCTGGGCGGTTTCCCAGGTCAGGTCGGAGGCTACGGGGGCGCCCAGCGAGGAGTATTTGCCCTTTATGCTGCCGTCGAAGGTGTAGTTGCTGAAATCCTTGTTCGTGATCAGGCGCATGTAGGTGTAGTAGGACGACACGTTCTGGTTGCCCAGGCTGCCGAACGAAGCGCGCAGCTTGAGGTTGTCCACCAGGTCTTTGGCGTTGCCGAAGAACGGCTCCTCGGAGATGCGCCATCCGGCCGATGCCGAGGGGAACAGGCCCCAGCGGTTGCCCGGTGCGAAACGCGACGATCCGTCGTAGCGTCCGCTCACCTCGAAGAGGTAGCGCCCTTTGTAGTCGTAGTTGATACGGGCGAAGAAGCCTGCCAGGGCGTATTCGTTCTGGCCGCCGCCGTAAGCGCCCTCCGTGGGAGATCCCGTTGCCAGATTCAGGTCGTCGAGGTTTATGGAGGAGAGGTTGATGCCTGCCACCGAGACGTTCTTGCTGGACCACGTTTCGTAGTTGAATCCGGCGGTTGCCGACACGTGGTGCGCCTCGCCGAACGTTTCGTCGTAGTTGGCGTAGACATTGGCCGAATAGTAGTTGCGCGTCTGAACCACTTCGTCGAGCTGGTTCATGCCGGCGCCCGTGTCGTAGGCGAGCAGCGGCCCGTCGGGGTATTCGCGGTAGTTCATTGCGGAACTGCGGCTCGTATTGCGGTTCTGGTAGAGGCGGTAGGTGAAGTCACCCGTGATGCTCAACGTCTTGAACGGCGTGATGACCAGGCGTGTCGTGTTCGAGAAGTCGTTCGAGCGGTCGACGTTGCGGTGCGTGCCCTCGTTGAGCAGGATGTGGCGTCCGTTGGCGATCTTGTAATCGAGATACGGCGTGCTGTAAAGCCACGATCCGTCGGGGTTCTTCATGGGGAAGTTGGCCAGTGCGTGGCGGGCGCTGTAAGCGATGGTGTTGTCTACGCTGCCGTCTCCCAGAGACTTGTAATTCGACGAGAAGAACGACGTGTTGTTCGAGAGCGTTGCCCACCGGTTGATCCGAAAATCGAGTTTCGCACGCAGGTTGTACTTGTTATACACGTCGGGATGTGCGCGCTGAATACCTTCCTGGCGGTCATAGGCGCCCGAGACGAGGTATTTGATGTCCTTCGTGCCGCCGCTGAGCGAGATGTTGTGCTGCTGCACGGGCCGACGCTGCTGGAAGAGCATGTCCCACCAGTCGTAGTTGCCGTAGTAGACCCACTGTTTGCGGCCGTTGCGGATCTCTTCGACGACCCACGGACGGTCGGGATGCTCGGTCCTGTCGTTCACGCGCGCCAGCAGCTGCTGCATGTCGTGATCGTTGTATTTGACATAGTTCGTTCCGGAGTCGGCCTGCCAGAACTTGTTGACCGTATAGACCGACCAGTAACCGCGGTTCTCGTAGTCGGTCGAGGTCGTGGCCTCCTCCCAGCCGAAACGGCCGCTGTAACGCACCGTCGCCTTGCCGTCCTGGGCCGAGCCGTTCTTGGTGGTGACCAGGATGACGCCGAAGGCTGCGCGGGCGCCGTAGACGGCTGCCGCCGAAGCGTCCTTGATGACCGAGATCGACTCCACGTCGTTGGGGTTGACGCGGTTCAGGTCGCCCACCACGCCGTCGATCAGCACGAGCGGGTCGGCCGAGTTGATCGAGTTGACGCCGCGGATGTTGATCGCCGGCGTGCTGCCGGGTTTACCCGAGGAGGTGGTGATGTTGAGACCCGCTACGGAACCCTGCAACATGCTGCCCAGCGAATGGGTGACGCGGTTTTCGAGCTCCTTGCTCCCTACGGTCGCAACGGCGCCGGTCAGGTTGACTTTTTTCTGCGTACCGTAGCCGATTACGACGGTTGCATCGAGCATGATGGCGTCCTCTTGCAGGTAGATCGTGATGCTGTTCCGGCTTGAGGGAACCGTCACTTTCTGGGGCAGGTAACCCAGGCAGGCGACCTGGAGAACGGCTTCTCCCGACGGAACCTGGATTTTGAAGGTGCCGTTTTCGGAGGTTGTGACGCCTTTGGTCGTACCATCGACCAGAACGGCTACACCCACGAGCGGCTGTTGATTGGCGTCGAGGACTTTTCCCGACACCTCCCTGTTCTGGGCCGAAAGGGCTGTTATTCCCCCTCCCAATACCAGAAGAAGAGATAGAACCAGTGGTCTTAATACTCTCATAAGATCTGTGTTTGTTGGTTAGTAAATGATGATTGTGGTTGGGTATGTAGCGAAAATCACTTGCGTCGGTAGGCATCCGTGGAGAATGCTTTCGGCCGCTGCATGTTTTCGGTCCACTCGTTTCCGAATTCGTCCTTGACGGTGATCACAAGGTCGGTGTCCGCATCGTCCGCCTTCACCTTGAAGAAGTGCGTGAACTTGTCGGTGATGAACGACGGGGTCGACTTGAGTCCCGCGTTGTTGAACCGCTTGACCGAGAGCGCCGCGATATGGAGCGGGTCGTAGGCCCAGACTTCGGTGTAGGGCAGCGTCTTGCGGTTTTCGTCGACGACGCTCAACGTCCAGTCCGAATTCCAGTTCCAGATGTTGATCAGCACCTCGTTGTCGTTGTTCTGCGGATAGGCGTTGACATATTGCATATAGGCGTTCTTGACCGAAGCGGAGATGTCGGAAGGCATCAGCGGAACGTCGGCCATCGAAAAATGCACGTTGTTCAGGTCGTAGCTGCGGAACTGGTACTCTTCGGGCCATCCGGTCGATTTGTAGAGACATTGGAAATCGGTTCCCGTGACATCCCAGATGCCGTAGCCGCCCGGAGTTCCGTCGGTTCCGATGTGGATTCCGGGTGTGAGGTTGCCGGACCACCACCACGAAGCGCATACCGAGCCGGAGTTATACTCCCGGAAGTTATGCCCGTCCACGATCGGAGCGTCGGGCGTCACGTTGAAAAGTTTGTGGGTATGCCCCGTCACGAAGCGGACGGTATATCCGTCGAGGATGTCGAAAAGCCGCAGGGTGTTGACCTGATCGTGGTCGATCTTGAATCCCGATGTGGTCGGATAGAACACCTGCGCATGCATGGCAACGACGACGGGGGTCGTCTTGGCCACGTGCGACAGGTCTTTCGCCAGCCAGTCCAGCTGCTCGGCGGAGAGGCTCTTGACATAGTTGCGGGAAGTGCTCCCGTCGTAGCTGCTGCAATCGATGTCGTCCATGACGACGTAATGGACCTTGCCGATGTTGAACGAATAGTAGGTCGGGCAGATCTGATCCACATATTTGACCGCCGCATCGTAGTCCGACCTGGTCTGGAAGTCGTTGTCATGGTTGCCCATGGTGTGGAAGATCTGCAGATTCTTGATCTGGCTGTTGACGGTGTTCAGGTACTGGGGGAAATAGTAGCTGTTCGAATACCAGTAGAGGTCCCAGGTCATGTCCCCGAGGGTGAGCGCATACATCTTCTCGCCCTTGTGGCGGGTCATGTAGTCCGTAAGGTCGGAGGTGAACTGGGCGAACTGTCCCAGGTCGCCCGTTCGGTTGGCGAGGTGCATGTCGCCCAGCATGAAGATCTTGTAGGAGTCCTGTCCGTCGACCTTTTCGAGCTTGAAGTCGGCCCGTTCGACGACGTCGGCGCTGTTTTTGAGCGCGCGGTGGAACTGCGGGAGCACCCCGACGGACGGAACTTCGTAGCCGCTCGGGACGGAGATGAAGACATATCCCCACTTTTTGGCCGATTTGAGCTGGTAGATGCCCTTCTCGTTCGTGACGGTCACCTCCGCGCCGTCGGAGACCACGACGTTCTCCACGCCGACGCCGGCCGACGACACGATCCCGTAGACCGTGGTGCCTGCATCCGGTTTGAAATCTATGTCTTCGACGATGTTGATGTAGATTCTTCCGAACGATTTTTTGCGCGCGTCTCTTTTGACGAAGACTTTGTAGTAACCCGTTTCACACCCGTCGGCCAGGCGTACGGTGAAACTGTCGGAAGAGGTGTTGACGATGGGGCAGACGTAGGAGATGCCTGCGTCCGACTCAAGAATGAATGTGTCTGTGGTCAGGGGCGATTTCCCCCCCCCACTTACGGCGAAAGTGCACTCGCCGCCTTCGGTGACGTCTACCGACCCCGGAACCGTGAATTGCACGTCGAAATTATCCGCGGGGGCCTTTTCGTCATCGCTGCCGCCGCAGGCGAAGAGTTGCGAGACGGCGATGAGTGCCAGTAACAGATACTTTAATACGTTTTTCATTTTAAGTTCTTCGATTATAATTTTTTTATTTGTCCGCGTTTTGTAAATCCGGTTGTTTGGACACCTCGAAGGCCCGGAAAGACCCGGTCGGGGACTCCGTCCCGAAGTCTCCGTTTGCGGCCCTGCCGGCCTTCGCATCTTCCGTTATATATATGGTAACCATCTGTTTACCGTGTCGCTCCTGTCTGAAAAACTTTTCAAATATAACTTGTTTGTGTTTCGATTGTGTTTCGAATACATTTCAAAATTAAACTTATTTTATTAAAAAACAAAATCGGATGATTTTTTTTGCAAATAAAAAATTTTAATTTTTAGTCGTGTTTCGTTTGGTAGATTTGCCATTTCCCTTTCATCTCTTTTTCGTTGCCCTTGATTTGTGGAATGGTTGTGAAGCGAAACTGTCGGGCGTCTGTTTTTCGGCGACGGCAGTTCGGAAAACGGCGTGGCGGAGAAGAGTGGCGGGCGGAACCGGAGGTGTTGTCGGAACCGGTCCCGGCCGCTCGGGGCGGGCTGTCGCCTGCGCTGGGAGCGGCAGTGTGGCGGGCGGATTTCGGCGCAGGCCGAAAAGACGCTCGCGGAGGTGAGTTCCGGAGGCTATGAATGCCAGGAGGCGGTGAGCTGTTCGGGGAGCGGAACCGAGGAGTCGCGCCGCCAGACCATCGCCCGGTCGGCGGCCGCGTCGCCCGTGCCGAAGTCGAAGCGGTCTGCGGAAACGAACCTCGCCGGAACGTCGCCAGCGAACCCGAAGCGTCCGTAAAATTCCCGGAGCCACTCCTTGCCGGGCGTCGGGATGAGGAGCGCCGCATCGTCGCCGCGCTCCGCGATGAGCCGCATCGCTTTGCGCATCAACTGCGAAGCCAGTCCGCGTCCCCGGAACGCCGGGTCCGTCGCTACGCCATAAATATAGGTCGTGCGGCCCAGCTCCGTCCGGAACGGCAGGAGGTGGAGCATCGCCGCCATGCGGCCTTCGGCCTCGGCCGTCAGCATCCGGCGGCGGGAGTAATAGCGCATGATGAACGAGTCGGCGAACTGCTCGTCGTCGCCGAAGGCCTTCATCCAAAGCTCTTTGCAGGCCACTTCGTCGGGGTGCATGCAGATCGCCGCGAATTTGTGCTGGAGGAACGCCGGGTGGTAGGAGAGTTTGGCCTGCCGCAGTCCGTCCAGCCCGAGGTCCTCCTCACGGTTGATCAGCGTGAAACGTTCGGGGAGGTGCTGTGCGAAGAGTTTGTTGATGATCGTGAAGGCGCCGTCGTAGTCGGTGTCCGCCTTCTCGACATGCGTGTCGAACGTATGGTCGTTGACCGCCGAACCGTATGTGAACGCGATCAGTTTGTCGCCTACGTAGATACAGCCGCCGATCATTTCCAGTTCTTCGAAATGTTCGAAGGCCCGCTGCATGGCCCGCTGCTCGGCGCACAGCTCCGAGGTGTGACCTTCGTGGGCCTTGCGCCATTCACGCTCGAGGGCCATGCACTCCCCGAAGCGGTCGGGCGTCAGCTCTTCGTAGCGGTAGTCGGGATATTCGGCCGTGAAGCGGTTGATGTGGTTGCGCTTGGGCTGATAGCGGCGTCCGGCAAGGTTGCGAAGATCGTCGGCGTTGTAGACGTAATCCTCCAGCGCGCGGTCCGACTCGAACGCGAAATGGCAGGGAACGATCCGGCGGATCGTGTCGCGGCCTTCGTCCGTCAGGCCGATGATCCGCAGCCGCTGTCCGTGGGCGTGGGCGTCTTCGCGCAGGAGGGGGAGGATCGGGCCGAAGTCGCCCTCGCCGACGGGCTGCATGTAACCGATGCGCTCGCCGCCGTCGATCTGGAAGCGGATCACCAGGAATCCGCCGATCTCGGCCCACGCGCTGTGGAACACCGCCTGCCAGCAGTACATGTTGGCGAAGGCGAGGTCGCAGTTGCAGATGCCCGAGGGCACCCCAAGGGTATATTGACTGTAAATGCTCATTTTACAGATGCTGGTATAACGCTCGATGACCGCCCGGTCTTCGAGGCGCACGGGTTTGAATTCAATCATTTGCCGTATAGCTCTTTTTCTCGATATGGGTGTAATACTGCTGGACCAGCGCCCGGAAATTCTGTGCCAGACTGTCGGCGGCCGGGGTGGCCGGGCATTCCTGCACATTCATGTCCGAATCGTCGAGCACGATTGCGCCTTCGCCGGTCAGCGCGCGGAACCGTCCGTCGTAGCTGACCGACCAGCGGGGCCGCTGCGGTTCGTTCAGCACGTCGCGCCCGAATGCGAAATAAGGCTCCCGGTTGCCAGTGAGTCCCAGCAGGGTGGGCATGATGTCCAGTTGCTGCGTGATCTCGCCGACCTCGCCCCGCAGGGCGCCGTCGGGGGTGTAGATGAAGCCGATGATGTGCATGTTGCCCGGGTAGGAGCGCGTCTCCTCCGCGAATTTCTCCGACGACACGTGGTCGGCCACGAAGACGAAGATCGTGCGGCGGAACCACTCCTCGCCGCCGAAACGCTGGAAGAAGAGGCGGAACGCCCGGTCGTCGTAGGCGACGCCCTTGTGAATCCGGGTGTAGCCCTCGGGCAGCGTCGCGGCGTACTTTTCGGGTACGACGAACGGGTGGTGCGACGAGAGGGTGAACAGCGCGGCGAAGAAAGGTTCGGG
>ERZ772870.2247-NODE-2247-length-10554-cov-3.427946_pt1 | contig 10554 bp, 6 predicted proteins | sample MGYA00511376_ERZ772870 | MGnify/ENA primary metagenome ERZ772870 (study PRJEB29015, sample SAMEA2737719) | human gut metagenome | biome: human gut; feature: human-associated habitat; material: faeces | place: China | collected 2012 ... | reverse complement strand
GGCAAGCTCTCCGTCACCGCCCATATTCTGCGCCATCGGGTAGGATGCGGCTGCAACCGGTGTCGCGTAGACAGCGATCAGAAGGAACAGCTCAAGTCCACGAAGTCCAAAGGCGTAAGCGATCGCGATAATGATCGCCGGAAGGATAAACAGCTTGCAGGTAAGCGTTGGAACCAGATATTTGAGGTTTTTCCGGATTGCCTTAAACTGTAAGGTTCCACCGAGCACATAGATCGCTAGCGGAGAAGTCATATTGGAGAACGCTGCGATCGGGGTCACAAGACTTCCCGGAAGCTTGATCCCGAGGAAGAAGAAGATCAGACCCACGATGGCACCCTGCAGGAGCGGATTCGTTGCCACCGCCTTCAGTGTCTTCTTAATATCTGATTTTCCCTCTCCGTTGAACATTTCAAGAATAAATACCGATGTGGTATTGTAGATCGACACAACGACCGTAACCATCATAGCCGCGATCGATGCCGCTGAATCTCCGAATACCGCGATCGTGAGCGGCAGTCCGAACAGAACAAAGTTGCTTCGGAAAATCGCCTGGATGATAACGCCTCTTCTGGGGTTTTCCTTTACGATCTTCGGAATGATCACGATCAGGAGAGCTTCCACGATCAGGATACTTGCACCCGTGAAAATCAAAAGCAATGGTCTCGGAAGCGACTCGGCATCGGCTTTATAAATATTGTAGAAGGTCATAAACGGATAAAATACCCGGAAGACCATCTGGTTCAGCTTCTGTAAAAATTCCTCTTTCACAACTCCTCTGATCTTCATCGTATATCCGAGCGCCAGATAACAGAAGAACGGGATGACCGCATTAACCGCGACTAAAAAACTCTCCATACATCGTTTGTCCTCTCACAGCTGTTCTTTCGACCGCTATTTCTCCGAATACGATCTACAGGCCAGCTGCGTCCTTTCTTTTTTGTCATCTCCCTGAGCTGTCAGGAAATGCGTATTTGTGTAACCCTTTCAACATCCCCATATCAAGTCTTTTCTCTATATTGAAATTCCCAGCACTTCATCCTTTTTCGATGATGCCAGAATTTCTGTACTGCAGTCGAATGCATACTCCCCGTTCATCTCCATGGAATATTTGATTCTTAGAAGAATGGACTCTTCGTCCTCCTCAACTTCAAGCAGGGAAGTCGTGATCCCCATCAGGAACAGTCCCATCGGCGTCCGGTAGTTTGCTGTCGTCCGTCTTCCGGGTTCAAAGATCATGTGGCTCTCCACAAGTCCGCGTTTCATGACCTCGATCCGGTTCTCCATCACTTTCACCGTATTGTGGGTCGGTGTGCCCGTCTCGTCAAGCGACTCATCATAGATCAGATACTGCTTGCCGTTTTTCACATAATACGTCCCCGGGGTGATCATCTCGACCGTGTCCTCTTCCTCACCGATCGTCTGTACCCCCCGGACACGGACTAAAATATCCTTTGTCATGTAAATCTCCCCTGATATATCATTTTGAACGGTCCGCACGGCTTCAGGCACGGACCGCTGTGAACATTTTTATCTCTCATATCTCCGAAACGCGTGATCGATCAGATCGTCGATCAGCTGTCTCTTGTCTACACCTCTTGCCTCCCACAACATCGGATACATGCTGATGGCGGTGAAGCCCGGAAGTGTGTTGATCTCATTGAATACGACCGTTCCGTCGGCCTTTACAAAGAAATCCACGCGGGATAAGCCGTAGCCGTCCACCGCGTTGAAGATCTTAACGGCAGCCTCACGGACACGCTCTGTGGCTCCGTCAGGAAGCTCCGGGTCAACGACGGTCTTGGACTCCGCATTGTAGTATTTCGCGTCGAAATCATAGAACTCAGCCGCAGCAAGGATCTCACCCACGCCGGAGGCTTTCGTGGAATCACCGTCACCGAATACGCCGCACTCAATCTCACGGCCCACGATCATCTCCTCTACGAGGATACGGCGGTCATTGTCAGCTGCTTCCCTTAAACCGGTAATCAGCTCTTCTCGGTTGTCTGCTCTTGTAACACCTCTGGAGGAACCGGCGTTAGACGGCTTTACAAATACCGGATATGGGATCTCTTTTTCGATTTTCGCGATAACCGCATCCATATCCTTTAATTCCGCTTTCATAACGGAAACGTAAGCTGCCTGACAGATGCCGAGTCCGCTTACCATGCGCTTTGTGGAAAGCTTATCCATCGATACCGCGGAAGCGAGAACGCCGCAGCCGACGTACGGGATCTTCGCAAGCTCAATGATTCCCTGTACGGTTCCGTCCTCACCGTAGAGACCGTGAAGGACCGGGAATACCACATCCACCGGAATCTTCTCAAAAGATCCGTTCTCTGTGACGATCAGGCATTTCTCCTTTGCGTCCGGAGACAGCACCGCCCCAGTTTTTGACTCTCTCCAGGTATCATCTTTGACCTGGCTTAAGGAGTCCACCTTTACCCAGTGTCCGTCCTCCGTGATCCCGACGAGGATCACATTATATTTCTCCTCATTGATATTTGCTGCCACATTCTGTACAGACATACAGGATACTACATGCTCAGATGACTGTCCGCCAAACAGGACAACGATATTTTTCTTTTCCATGATGTTTTTTTTGATTCCTCTCTGATTTTCTATTCAAGTCGAACGTCCGTGAGATTTGGCGCGTGATCCCGGTCAGCAAAGCCGGCAGATTCCTTACAGGACCACTGTGCACCCGAATCATTTCCCCCGATGCACTGGCACTGGACGGGCTGTTTTGACATGTTATCGTTTAGATTATAGCACAACTGGTAATAATTACAAACAGGAAATAACATTTGCCTCTGACATAAAAAGTAAAAAGCAAAGAAGGTGTATCTATGAAACGAACCTGTAAGCTCAGTCTCTCTTTCCTGTGTTTTTTGATCTGTTTTCTTCTTTCCATGTCCGGCATCCGGGCGCGGGACGAGGCTCTGGCGGCGGATATTGCCCCAAAGATCCTGCGGTTCCATGTTCTCGCGAACAGTGATTCCGCCAAAGACCAGGCGTTAAAGCTTCGGGTGAAGGATCTTCTTCTGGAAAAGATCCGGGACGGGGCCGCCGCGGGTCAGATCGCCGGAAAAGAGGAGCTGAAAGCATATATCCTGTCTGAATCTTCCACACTGGAAGCCGCAGCAGAAGACTTTATCCACAGCTTCGGGTATGATTACGCTGTACATGTGGGGATCGAGACCTGCAGGTTTCCGGTGCGCACCTACGGGGACATGACATTTCCCGCCGGGATGTATGAAGCCGTCCGGGTGACCATCGGGAACGGTGCCGGGCACAACTTCTGGTGCGTTCTGTACCCATCCTTATGCTACACGGACAGCGTTCATGCGTCGATGCCGGAGGAATCGAAGGAAATGTTGAAAAATCTGATCCCGGAGGACGATTTTCAGTCGCTGCTAAAGGCAAGACCGGCCTGTTTCCTGAAAAGCACCAGCCCAGCGGCCACTGGCGAACACACTTCCCATACAGCTATCGCCTCTGCAGCCACCCCTGATAATACTGCCAAAACTTCGGGTAAAAAAAGTGAGCAGGAAACATCTTCCCTGCCCACTGTGAAAGTCCGTTTTCGGATCGCTGAACTATTTTCAGCGCATCCGCAGCTTACTGACTAAGACTTAAGTTTCCCTTAACCGCCCAGTCATAGGTCTCCATCGCCTGGAACAATGAGAGGTCTCCGGTCTTCACCGCAATCTCCTTTGTCTTTAAGGAGTTCTGCTGCTGCATATACTCAAGGCGTCCGATGGTTCCTAACTGCCATTTTCTCTCGGCAGTCTCCATCTTCGTCTTTTCCAGCTCGTAAGCTGCCTTTGCTGTCTGGAGCTCGTTTCTCTTCTGGAGAACGTCGTTGTAAAGGTTTACAAGGGAGGACGCGACTTCTTCCTTCTCCTGCTTGATCGTGCGCTGTAAGTTCTGGTACTCGACGGAGCCTGCGTCCTTGTTGTCGAGGTCCAGCACGTTGTATCGGATCGTAAAGTTGTTGTCCTGCGCCGCCTGTTTGTCCTTCTCCGGGTTCATTCCGTCGATCCTTGTAAGATCAGCTGCCGGGACATCCTTGATCTCCGGCTTTGCGTCATACTTCCATCCGAGCATCGTGCAGAGGGTCTGACGGAGCTTCTGCTCACTGGATGTCAGTGTCAGTTTCGTTGCCTGGGTGGACTCCAGCTGCTGTCTCGCGGAAAGGACCTGGCTCTGGGTCGCAAGACCGTTGGCTGCCTGGTTCTGGGTGGACTGGTAGACTGCCTCTAAGAGTGTGAGTCCGCTCTCTAAGCTCTCCTCGTTGAGCTTTAACTGCTTGTAGCCGATCATGGCGCTCTGGGCACCGGCGGTCAGCGCCGCGCGGGTGCTGTCCACAAGCTTGATATGCATCTGCTCCGGGGATACCTGTTCCAGGCTGTCGCCCTGCAGCGCAATTGCGTCTGCCTGGTAGTCCATGAGTTCTGAACTGTAATAGAGCTGTGCGTAGTTTGTCGGAGTCATTGCCGGAACTTTACCGATCATCTCTTTGGCTGCGTCAAGAGAGCCTTTCAGTGTACTTGCCGTATCCGCAAGCTCTCCCGAACTATCCAGTAATTTTGATTTCAGCTTCACGACATCCTTTGCTGCGTCCTTCTTATCGGAATATGTCTCTTTCACTGTCTTAAACGTCTGGCTGTAGACCTCAACAAGCTTCCCGATCTCGTCATATTCCAGCATGTTATCCGCGAGCTTCTTCATCGTCGCGTCATCGTACTCATTTCCCGGCTGGGATATAAATCCGTTCTCATCCGCAACACCGGTCGCCTGAACCGCCTTCGTCGCTGCGAAAGCGTTCACAGGCGCTGCCGCAAGCGCAAGCGCAAGTGCTGCCGGAATCACACGTCCTGTCAAATTTCTTTTCATTCTGATTCTCCTTTAGCTCTGCGATGAGGAACCGATATCGAGAAGTCCCTCAAGCGCCCACTGATAGTTTTCGATTGCTCCTGTAAGGTCGAGCTTTGCCGCTGTGTGGGATGCCTCACTGGAAAGCCATGCGGACTCCGCCTGGAGGTATTCCTGGCGGCTCATCATTCCGAGGGCATTTTTCCTGTCAGCAGCTGCCTTGTCGGCCTTTGCGGCTCCGTAAAGCGTCTCAGATGCCTCGTAGGCTTTCTGTTTCTGCTTTACGTCCTGGTACATAAGATCCAGGGAAGAACGGATAGAATCTTCCTGGTCCTTGATATTTCTGGCTTTCTTTACTGCTCCGCCGGAGGAACTGGCCTTTGCCATTCTTGTATCATACAGCGTATAGTTCATCTCGATGGCCTTCGCCTCGTCCTTCTTCGGATCGAAGGAATCGATCACCGTAAGATCCGGTTCCGGAACCTTTGTAATCTCAGGGTCCGCGTTGTACTCCCAGCCTAACATCGTGATCAGCGTCTGCTTCTGGCTGTTTAGACTGGATGCCGCCTGAAGCGCACTTCCGTTTGCGGAATTTAAGGCATCTTCTACGGTCAGAACATCTTCCGTTGACATCATTCCGAGATCTTTTTTCTTCAGTGCCGCCTCATAATTCTGCTTTGCGATCTCCTGATTTAAGACAGCAATATCATACTGATCCTTTAATGTCTCATAAGTGCGCATCGCTTCCCTTGCGGTTTTTGTCTTCTCATTTCTCGCGATACGAAGTCCGCGGAGTGCTGAGCCGCCGTTCTTTTTTCCATTTGCGGTATCTTCCAGCTGCTGCGCATAAGCGCGCAGGGCATGCATGTTTGTCCTATATTCTTTATATTCGCTGCGGGTTGAGCTGTCATTTTTCAGATCATCCGCGTCATTCTCCAGCTCATCCGCCTCCGCGCGGAGATCCGCCGCCAGCGCTAACATCTGGTCCTTTGTAAGGCCCGTGGATCCGCCCGGATTGTAATAATACTTCTGCAGCTGGTTCTGATAATCCGTATTATACCTCTCGATCAGTCCCGGGAGCTCCCAGTATTCCAGGGTATTGTCCTTAAACTTTTCAAGCGCTGCTTCGTCATATTCTGTGACCGCGACATCCTTCGTCGCAGCTAACGCAGGAATTCCGGTACCCGCTGCCGCCAGGGAAAGACTTCCCATAAAAACGGCTGAGAGCACGGTCAGACCTGCTTTTTTCCATTTATTTCGTCTCATAGGTTTCCCTCCGTCTATGAGCATAACGATTTCATCGCAGAAACGCAATAACGTTTCTCTTACATTTTCTTTCCAAATACGGCAATCCGGTGGCAATTTTTATCCCCTGACTGCCGCCTCCAAAAGCAGGAAGCCCCGCAGAGCATTCCGCATTCCGGCTGACCGCCTCCCGACCGGGCAGCGGCCGTCTCTTGCAGACTCTGCAGGGATCCGCTTTCAATGTTCAAAGCTTTAATCTACGTCAATGATCTCTTTCTTATCCTGATTCTTTCCGCTCATGATCACATAGAAGACCGGAAGAACAAGAAGTGCCATCGCTGTAGAGACGATCAGTCCACCGACATCCACAAGGGCGAGTCCCTGCATCGTCTTACCGGCATTTCCATAAGCCGCCGCCATCGGGATCATTGCCACGATCGTCGTGAGAGTTGTCATGAACATCGGGCGCATACGGGTCGCGCCGGCTTCAATGACCGCCTCCTTAAAGTCCATCGTTGCCCGGTACTGGTTCGCCGTATCGACGTACAAAATACCGTTGTTTACTACCGTACCGACTAACATTAAGAAGCCTAACAGGGAAGTCATGCTGATCGGGCAGTCCACTAACCATAAGAACAGGAAGGAACCGATCAGGGCGAACGGGATCGTTGTCATCACCATGATGGAGAACTTCGGTGACTCGAACTGTGCAGCCATTACAACGAATACAAGGAATACTGCTGTGGCGATCGCCTGTCCCAGGGAAGCAAACTCTTCGTTCATCATCTTTGTGGATGTGCTTTCCTGCATGGAGATCGTGCCGGATAAGTACTTATCGATGACCTCCTTCTGGATCTTATCCTTCGTGGTGCTGTCCGCGCCCTCTGTCAGAGTACCGGTGATGGTCACCTGATACTGCTTATCACTCTTTGTAATGCTCTGCGGGCTGTCCTTGAAGCCGATATCCGCGATATCCATAAGAGCTACGGATCCGCCGGTCGCTGTCGGAAGAACGATTCCCTGGAGCTTATCGATCGTATCGTACTCATCATCCGCGTACTCAACCTTTACATCGATATCATTTCCGTCAACATTCAGGGTCGTTGCCGTCGTTCCACTGACCATCATGTATACCTGGGAAGCAACGGCGGTCGGGGAAAGTCCCTCCGCTGCCGCCTTGACCGGATCTACATTGATCTTTACAAGTGGAGCGCTGTTTTCAAGGGAAGAGTGGATGTTTGTCGCATCCGGGCGCTTCTGGAGCTCGGAAACGATCTCATCCGATACCTTCTTTAAGTCATCGTACTGTGTGCTGACAAGAACATATTCGAGATCCTCCGCATTTCCCATGGACATCCCACTGCCCAGAGAGCTCTGGCTTTCCAGACTGACCGAACAATCCGACCATTTCTGCATATCGCGTTTCCATTCCTTGAGCACCTGATCCGTCTTTCTGCTTCTGTCATCCTTTAAATATGCCGTCAGGGTCGCTCCGCTTCCGCCCATATTCATGGAAAGTCCGGAGCTTCCGTAGGAAAGCATGTAGGAATCAAGATCCGGATCCTGTGTCACATAGTCCTCTGCTCTCTGGAGGATCTTATCGACCTCCTCGATCTTAAGACCCGGCTGGGTCTCAATCGTCACTGCGATCGTTCCCTGATCATCTGCCGGCATAAGCTCTGTCTTTAACTTTGTCGCAAGGAACAGAGAGAAGATCACAAGCACAACGGCGGTTCCCATGACCATCGCTTTTTTCTTTAAAAGCTTCTCCATCAGGGAACGGTATCCATTCTGCAGAGCTCTCATGATGCCGGAGGCCGGGGTATTTTCCTTCTCCTTCGGACGGTAGTACACGTAGCAGAGCGGTACAAGCGTCATCGCGGAAATCAGGGACGCAATCATACAGAATACGATCGTGAAGCCTAACGGCTTGAACATCTGTCCGCTCATTCCGGAGATCAGAGCTAACGGGATAAATACGACACAGGTCGTAACGGTACCACCGATGATGGATTCCAGCACAGCTGCAGTACCATCGATCGCGGCTTTTCTCGTTTCAACAAAGCCACCGCCCTTAACCGTAAAGCGGAAGCAGCTTTCCAGAACTACGATCGAGTTATCGACCATCATTCCGACGCCGAGGACCAGACTCGACAGGGTGATGACGTTTAGCGTAAAGCCTATGGCTTTCATGAGGATGAGGGCAGCTAAAATTGATACCGGGATGGAAGTTCCGACGATCAGGGATGCCTTGATATCCCCGAAGAACAGCCAGATGATGAGCATCGCGATAATGACTGCCATGATCATGGTCTGGAATACGCTGTTTAAGGAATCGCTGATCTGATCACTGTAATCATTGACAACGACGTACTCCAGAGACGGATCCTGTGCTTTTAACGTTTCCATTGTCTCCTGAACTGCCTTGGAAACGGTAATGTGGTCGCTGTCCTGATTTTTCTTGACACCGATCGTCATCGTGTCTTTGCCGTCGTAACGTCCGATACTGTCCTTTGCCTCAACGGTATTGTAGATATTGGCAACATCTTCCATATAGATGATATTTCCGTTGCCCAGTGTGATCGGGATCTTCTTTAAAAGTTCCATCGTGTCAAAGGATGTTCCGGATGTCACGGAAAGATCCTTGTTTCCAACGGAGGTACTTCCGATCGGCATGGAAAAGTCCGCAGACTTTAAAGCCGCAACGATGGTATTCATGTTCACATGATACTGGCTTAATTTTTCCGGGATCAGCTCCGCCTTGATATAAGCCTCCTGACCACCGGATACATCGACACTGGCTACGGAAGTCAGCTTTTCGATTTCCGGAACGATATCGTCATTTACGTAGTTATAGAGGTTATCCACGCTGTCATTGTTGACCGCGAGGGTGATGGACGGCGTACTGTTGATATCCATCTCGATGATCGTCGGGGTATCGACATCATCCGGGAGATCCGACTTGATCCCATCCAGCTTTTTCTTTAAGTCATCGTAAGCTTTATCGATATCCTGGTCATAGTCATACTGGACCAGGACCATTCCGAAGTTTTCCGAAGACATGCTGGTGACGGAATCGACACCGGAAAGCGTTCCGATCTCATCCTCTATCTTACTGATCACAAGCTGATCCACGTCATCCGGGCTTGCTCCCGGGTAGACCGCGCTGACGATCAGCATCGGCATCTCCATTTCCGGGATCAGCTCAAGCTGGGATGAAAAGATCGAGCTGAGACCGAATACGATCAGGCAGAGCACAACAAGAACGGTTGTGACCGGCCGTTTTAAGACCTTTTTGGTAAGTCCCATGTTCCTTGTGCCTCCTTATTTTGCTGCCGTTTCCGCGGCTTCTGTAGTCTCTTCTGCTGTTGTCTCACTGCTGTCGGCTGTCGTTTCCGCACTGTCATCACTGCCCTGAATATTTACCGCGGCGCCGTCATAAAGCTCCTTGGACCAGCTTGTGATGACCTCGTCGTCGTAGGAAAGTCCGGAAACGATCTGAATCTTGTCAGAATCGATGAGTCCGTCTTCCACCGGAGTCTTTTTCGCCGTTGATGTCGCGGCATCATATGTATACACGTAAGCGTCTCCATTGCTGTAGTTCACACAGTCTGCCGGAACGACCATGACGTTGTCCGCCTTCTCCGCTGTCACATAAACCTTTACCATCGTTCCGCTGGCAAGTCCGTCCGCGTCCCCCAAGGTCGCTTTCACCTTGAAAAGTCCTGTGGACGCGTCCACCATGCTGCCGATCTCGGAGATCGCGCCGCTGTAATCCGTTCCGTTCTTCTCCACCGTCACAGGATCACCGATATTTAATCCCTTCATGACACGCTCCGACACGTTGAAGGTCAGTGTTTTTCCGCCTGCACCGGATACAACACCTGCGACAGAACCGCCCGCAGACATATCATGCACCTGCACGCCAAACTGCTCTAAGACACCGGCGATCGGCGCGGTAACGACCGTGTTCTCGCTCTGGGTATCATAGTTTAATTTTGCGGAATCATACTGGAGCTTCGCCATGGACAGACCGCTTACCGCCTGCTCGTAGGCCTGAGCGGAAATATCCCCGCTCTCGTAGAGCGCCTTCATCCTGTTTACAGATGTCTGGGCATCATTTAAGGATACCTGAGTCGTATTTAACGTGATCCTTGCCGCGTCTAACTGCTTGTTGTCGATGCGGAACAGCTTCTGTCCCTTCTGTACGGTATCGCCCTGATTTACATAAACCTCCAGTACTTCTCCGCTTCCCTTCGGGATAATGTATACCTGATCTGCCGGTTCCACGGTACCTGTCAGTCCTGTGGAAAGTTCAATATTTCCTGTCTCCGGTGTCTGGACGACGACGGTCGGGTTCGGAACGGCCTCGATCGGCTCTTCTTTTTTCGTAAATCTTGTGAACATCAGGGCTCCAAATGCACCGACGCATAC
>ERZ772870.2240-NODE-2240-length-10572-cov-19.545593_pt1 | contig 10572 bp, 12 predicted proteins | sample MGYA00511376_ERZ772870 | MGnify/ENA primary metagenome ERZ772870 (study PRJEB29015, sample SAMEA2737719) | human gut metagenome | biome: human gut; feature: human-associated habitat; material: faeces | place: China | collected 2012 ... | reverse complement strand
GTTGTCCGGGAAATGACGGACTTGCTTGTGCTGGACTTGGTGGACAAGGGGCTTGCCACCGACCAGATGGTTCTCACAGTTGGCTACGACATCGAGAACCTTACCAATCCGGCACGACGGGCAAAGTATCACGGTGCGGTGGAGAAAGACCCCTACGGGCGGGAGATTCCCAAACAGGCGCACGGGTCTATCAACCTCGACGGTCACACATCCTCTACCCGCAAAATAATGTGTGCCGTGTCAGAGCTGTTTGACCGGATCGTGGACAAGAATCTGCTTGTCCGCCGTATGTATGTTGTGGCAAATCATGTCCTGCCGGAAGCCGATGCGCCGAAGAAAAACGACGGTGCTGTCCAGCTCGACCTCTTTACCGACTATGCCGCCGAAGAGGAAAAACAGAAAGCTGAGAATGCCGCCTTGGAGCGTGAGCGGAAAATACAAGCCGCCACGCTTGCAATCAAAAAGAAGTATGGAAAGAACGCCATCCTCAAGGCAATGAATCTTGAAGAAGGTGCAACCGCGAAAGACCGCAATGCGCAGATTGGAGGGCATAAGGCGTGAACGGAAAATACGACAAGATCATGGGACTTCCTCATCACGTTTCCAAAACGCGACCACAAATGCCGATGTCAGATCGTGCAGCGCAGTTTGCACCCTTTGCCGCCCTCACCGGCTATGATTCTGCAATCAAGGAAACCGGACGTCTGACCGACGAAAGGATTGAGCTTGATGAGGGAGCCTTGACCGCTTTGAACATGAGGTATCAGCTTCTCATGGATGCCCTTGATGAAGAGCCGGAGGTTGAAATAACCTACTTCAAACCTGATGAGCGCAAAGCTGGCGGTGCGTATGTAACTGCAACCGGCGCAGTCATAAAGGTTGATGACTTTGAGCGCCTAATTACCATGCAGGACGGCACGAAGATTCCGATGGATGACATCCTAAGCATTGACGGAGAGCTGTTCTTATCCTTAGAATAATGTCGCTTGCCATGCGACCAAATGAAGTGAATACCGAAGTACAATATGACTGTAAGGTGAGACACCAAGCAGTCATTTTTTTATATACGGAGGTACAAAACATGAGAAAGAACATGACGGAGATCGTATTCATCCTTGATCGCAGCGGCTCTATGAGCGGACTGGAAACAGACACCATCGGAGGATTCAACTCCATGATTGAAAAGCAGAAAAAAGAGAATGGCGAGGCATTGATCTCTACCGTTCTCTTTGACAACGTGAGCGAGGTTATCCATGACCGTGTGCCGGTTCAGAAGGTGGAGCCGATGACCGACAGGGACTATTCCGTTCGCGGATGTACTGCCCTTCTGGATGCTATCGGCGGAGCAATTCATCACATTGGGAATGTCCACAAGTACGCAAGAAATGAGGATGTCCCTGAACATACGCTGTTCGTCATCACAACGGACGGCATGGAGAATGCAAGCCGCCGTTATGACAGCGAGACAGTTAAGAAAATGATCGAGCGGCAGAAGGAAAAGTACGGCTGGGAGTTTCTATTCCTCGGCGCAAATATTGACGCAGTTGAAACGGCAAAGCACTTCGGTATTGGAGCAGACCGAGCGGTCAATTATCACTCTGACCATAAGGGAACGCAGCTCAACTATGAGGTTCTGAGCGAAGCGGTTTCTGCTGTCCGTTGCAGCGTACCTCTGGGTACGAATTGGAAAAAGCGTATCGACGAGGACTACGAGTCAAGGAAATAAGAGATTTCTTCTCATAGACCCCTGTTTTTTTCTCAAAGAATGTCCGTTGTAAAGTGAAGGGGTATTTTACGAGGGGTCTCTACGAGGGAATACGATTTTAGAGAATAGCAAGCACAGCCGGTGTATATACACACGGCGATTTCCGATTAAGGAAACCCTCCCCTTAATCGCAGAAATGCTTGTTGGGAAGTCTCCCAAACCCTCTTCCTTTACGAAAGGACGGAACGCCGATGGCAAACAGAACGCGACCAAATCAGATACTCTTCTTCGTCTCCGACGATGAGAAAAGAATCATCAAGGCAAAGATGGCGCAGCTCGGAACAAAGAACATGGGAGCATATCTCCGGAAGATGGCGATTGACGGCTATATCATCAAGGTGGATTACACGCAGCAGAAGAAACTCGCCGCCGCTGTCAGCCGTGTTGCCTCGAATATCAATCAGATTTGCCGCCGCATAAACTCCACTGGACACTTCTATGCGGACGATATTGCAGAGCTGAAAGAAAGGCAGGGTGAGATATGGCAGTTACTAAAATCAAGCCAATCCGAGGAACTGTAAACAAGGCTCTTGCCTATATTCTCGACCCGCAGAAGACCGACGATGCCTTCTATGTTTCCTCCTATGGGTGCGCTGCAAGCGACGCGGCAGCAAAAGAATTTGAATGGACAAGAAACCTTGCAGTGCAGCAAGGAATGCAGATGCCGAAGGTACTTGCCCGTCATTTGATTCAGTCCTTTGACATCGGTGAAGTGACACCGGAAGAAGCGCACGAAGTCGGGAAACAGCTTGCGGACGAATGGCTCAAGGGCAAGTACGAGTATGTGATTGCAACCCACATTGACAAGGGGCATTGCCATAATCACATCATCTTCAATGCTGTGAATTATGTGGACTTCCATGCCTACCGGAGCAACAAGAGAACTTATCGGGAGCTGCGTCAACTCAGCGATGAAATATGCAAAGAACATGGGCTATCTGTGATCCCTCCGTCGCAGAACAAGGGCATGGACTACAAGGAATACACCGAAGCCAAACGCGGCACGAGCTGGAAACAAAAGCTCAAGCAGACCATCGACTGGCTTGTCATCACTGCGAAGGACTACGATGACTTTCTGCGGCTCATGCAGGAAGCCGGATATGAAATCAAGACCGGCAAATACATCTCCTTCCGCGCTGAAGGTCAGGAGCGATTTACCCGCTCTAAAACCATTGGAGAGAACTACACCGAGGAACGCATCAAGGAACGGATTGCCGGACGGACACCCCGAAGAAGCCAGAGGCAGACCATGCAGAAGGGCATCTCTCTCATCGGAGATATTCAGGAGCGGATCAGGCTCATCGACAGCAAGGGCTATGAGCATAAAGCCAAGCTCACGATCCTCAAGGAAGCGGCGCGGACACTCAACTATCTTACGGAAAACAACTTGCTCCAATACGCCGATCTTGAGAAGAAGGTTGAGGACGTTCACAGCTCCTATGACCGCACCGGCAAGGAGCTGAAAGACGTTGAGGCACGTCTGCGGGAAGTCCAGCCGCTTATCAAAAACATCTCCAACTACCAGCACCTAAAGCCCGTATATGACGCCTTCCAGAAGGCGAAAGACAAGCCGAGTTTCAAGGCAAAGCACGAAGCAGAGCTTGTGATCTTTGAGGCGGCGCGGAGTACACTGCTTGCCATGCAAGGCGATGAAAAGCTGCCGAGCTTGAAGACGCTCCAAGCGGAACAGCAGAGACTTCTTGAAGAGCAGCAGCGGCTTTATGACGAACGTGCGAGGCTCAAAAAGGAAGCTCGGATGATCGACACTTTGAAGGCAAACGTGGACGATTTCCTCAAGCCAAGCGCAGAGCGCGACCAAGAGTATCAACGCAATTCTCAGCGCGAATAAAGAGAAAAGGAAAGGCAGGTTTCATGAGTAACTGCCTTTCCCTTTTTGAAAACAAAACCATCAAGAACTTGCATCTTTTTTGTGAACTTGTGCATGAGATAATTGCATTCAAAGAGGTTTTCGTGTATAATAGAATGGAAGTCATGATTAGCGGATGAGTAAAGGGGTGCGTATCATGGGAATCAGCTACAAAAAACTTTGGATGCTCCTGATAGAACGAGACATAAAGAAGTCCACCTTCCGGCAAGAGCTTAACCTTGCATCCGGAACATGGACGAAACTGAATAAGGGGGAAGAAGTGTCCCTCTCTATTTTGCTGCGCATCTGCGGCTATTTGAATTGTGACATTGGAGATATTTGTGAGGCTGTGCGGACGGACAACTGATAGGTCCTTTTTCCGTGCGGCTTTTTTATATACCTGTGGAGAAGGATTAAAGGTTTGTGCGTAGCAGGACTGTTACAGAAGAAGGAGGATAACAGATGGATATTGGCGTAACGATAAGCAAAGTCAGAAAAGAATACAAGGAATACTTACGGGAAACTCACCCTGACTGGGCTGATACGACTATCAGCACCCATGTTTCCGATGCGTTCTATCTGTATCAAAACACTATTGCACTATCCTTCTGGAAGTGTTTTGAAAGTGATGCCGCTATGGAGAAGGCAAAGGGCGAAATCCTCGACTACCTAAAACAAGAAGTGATGTCTGATCGAGCAGACGAACGCACTGCACAGTATTATAGAGATTTGAAACGTCTGAAAGAATTTATTGATTCTAAGGGTGGCGTCAAGACGTATATCGGCTATGAATATGACTGCGAAGTCATTGTCTACAAATATGCCAAGATGGTTTATGATGGCACGATGGAGATGGACGCTGCTGTAAAAGCCATGTGTCAGGATGTTCCGTGCTTTGGAGAAACCTCGCACAAGCTGACGATTATGCTCTTTGCGTCCATGATGAAGGGCGTAAAATACACTCGCAGGTCCAACACTGAAACTACAGTTTACTTCATCGTCCACATCGGAAAAGACTACGGACAGGAGCAGATGGTCAATGCTCTAAAAGCCACTCAGGAAAACATTAAATATTACTACGAGCAAACCGGCAACAAGTCTAACAGTATTCGTAGAGGATGCAAAAAGATCGTCGAAGAGAACAACATTGATATATCCTTCGACGATGAAATCTTTGATGGAATTATTCCGAAGGAGAACACAGATACAGCTCTTTCATCCGACGCTACTGCAACACACTATTGGCTGTACGCAGCGGGTGATGGTTCCGCAAATTGGGAGAATGATTATGCCGAAGGGATTATGGCTATCGGCTGGTCTGACCTTGGTGATCTAATGGAATATAGCTCCAAAGAAGAAATGCGGGCAAAGATGAAAGAGGTCTACGGGGATACTGGCTCATATAAGAATCAGGTTCTTGCTACATGGCAATTTGCAAACGAGCTGAAACCCGGTGATGTTGTCTTTGTTAAAAAAGGCAGAAAGCAGATCCTCGGTCGCGGGTTGGTCGAAGGCGAATACGTTTTTGACCCTGAACGCGGTCAATATGCCAATACCCGAAAGGTTCGCTGGACAGATAAGGGCGAGTGGGAATTATCAGATCAGGGTGCAATCAAAACGTTGACGGATATTACGTCCTACACAGATTACGTCAAGAAGCTGCAAAACATGATTGACGGAGATAAGCACGAAGATACCTTCGACGATGCCGCTGATGAGGAAATCACTTTCGAGCCATACACCGCTGATGATTTTCTGACTGATGTGTATATGGACGAAGATCGGTATAAGGTTCTCAAGTCGCTGCTTCTAACCAAAAAGAATGTAATTCTGCAAGGCGCACCGGGCGTGGGAAAAACCTTCGCAGCAAAAAGACTGGCATTTTCTATCATGGGAGAAAAGGACACCAACCGTGTGAAAATGGTTCAGTTTCATCAGAGTTATAGCTATGAAGATTTCATCATGGGTTTCCGCCCGACGGAGACAGGATTTGAACTGCGAAAGGGCGTATTCTACGAGTTTTGCAGGCAAGCTGCTGAGGATGATCGTCCATACTTTTTCATTATCGACGAGATCAACAGAGGCAATCTCAGCAAGATTTTTGGCGAACTCTTCATGTTGATTGAGAGTGATAAACGCGGTGTCGAATTGCAGCTTCTATATGCAGATGAGCAGTTCTCCATTCCAAGTAACGTCTATATCATTGGCATGATGAACACTGCTGACCGTAGCCTCGCCATGCTGGACTACGCACTTAGACGTCGTTTTGCTTTCTTTGAGCTTGCTCCGGCATTTTCGTCTGCTGGATTCAGAGCATACAGAACGAAAGTCAATAACCCGAAGTTTGACCGGCTCATTGCAACAGTTGAGCAGCTTAACGACGTAATTGCAAACGATGACTCGCTCGGTGAGGGGTTCTGTATCGGACATAGCTATTTCTGTACAAACGCAACCATCAACGATGAATGGATGCGGTCTGTTGTCGAATATGAACTGATACCTCTTTTGAAAGAATACTGGTTTGACGAGGCAGTTAAAGTGAAGGATTGGAGCCGCACATTACGCGAGGTAGTCAAATGATCCGTGTCCAGAACGTTTATTATATGCTGGCTTATGCGTTCCAAGTGCTGCATGAGCAAGGGTATAAAAATGTCGCCACCGAAGAGTTTGATAATGTGGCTGAACTTCTGTCTGCTATTCTCTGCCGTGGAGTATCTGTCCAGATAAAGAGAGGCTTAATCAGACAATACATTTCGAGAGAGGAAGCACTTGCGTCTCCCCGTGGGAAACTTGAAATTGGTGAATCCATAAAGACACAGGTTGTTCGCAAGAAACAGCTCGTTTGCAATTATGATGAGTTTTCGGTTGATGCCTACCCAAACCGAATCATCAAAACAACAATGGATTTGCTGCTTCGTGGAAGTATTTCAAAAGCCAGAAAAAAGGAGATCAGGAAGTTGATGATTTTCTTTGATGGCATCAGTATATTGGACATCCATAGTATCAACTGGGACATTCAATATGATCGCAATAATCAAACATATCGGATGTTGATAGCCGTTTGCCGATTTGTGATAAAAGGGCTTTTGCAAACGACAGCCGATGGCTCAACAAAGATTATGGATTATGCAGATGATCAAACAATGGCGAAGCTATACGAGAAGTTTATTCTCGGATACTATCAGCGTGAGCATCCAGAGTTAAAAGCATACTCTCCACAGATTGCGTGGCAAGTCACAGATGGGTACAGAACGCTCTTGCCGACGATGCAGTCCGACATTGTGATTACGAATAAGGCAGCAAAGAAAACGCTCATCATCGACGCCAAATACTACACGCACAATATGCAAATGAAGGCATCGTACATGACGCAGACACTTCATTCCGGAAATCTGTATCAGATTTTCACCTATGTGAAGAACTGGTCTGCCGCGCCGGATGAGGTCGTTTCCGGTATGCTTTTATATGCGGGAACAGACGATGCGATTCAGCCAAACAATGATTATCAAATGAGCGGGAATCAGATCAGTGTGAAGACATTGGACATGGACTGCGACTTTTCTAAAATTGCAGCGCAGCTCGACAGCATTGCTGATCGGATAAAGTAGAGCGTAGGCACTGGACAGCCGTTCTTCTAATCTCACCGCTTCTTAAACAAGCAGATACGCTCTCCGTGGAAAGGAGCAATCATGAGTATACTTGAAAATCCCATACCGAATGAGGTGTTTGATAATGCAGCAAGCCCTCTCACCGATGACAGGGCAGCGTACAAAGACAGCACCTACGAGATCGTTTCAAAGGTGGCTTACCTGATTGGTGTGCCAAAACGCATCTTTGACAACGAACATGAAGCCCCAAAAGTTGAAGTATACAATCGGTTGGACAGCGATAAAACAGCTCGGATTATAAGACATCTTTGCATTGTACGAACTGCGATTGAGCGCAATTTCAAGCGCATCAATGAACGCATGAGATTCCAGTATGAGACCATTCTGAGTATGCCAGAATATGTTCCGCAGGAAAGCATAAATCAGCTAAGTCTTGATGGAGTGATCTTCATCAAAAACACCAGCAAAAAACTGTGCCAACACGTTGTCGAGATTAACAGGTTGATTTGCGATAGAATCAACAACTGCAAGAAGCTCTTTCCCCTCTGGATAAATTGGGATTACATTAAAGCACTTTTCGTCATGCCTGATGGTTTGAAGGAAGATGGTACAAGAGAGGCTGCCGACATTTATTACTCTCATTTGCTTTTTTATCCCTATCAGATGTACATAAACTGGCAGCCGGAGGAAGTCGGCAACATTCTTTACAATGATAAGAAGTTCGTTACCTTGCTGTACAGTTGGAACAACGACTATTTCACCGAATATAGCAAAGTCTCAGATGCGGGGAGTTATATCAAAGGAAGTATTTATGAGTTTATTGAGAGCAGCGAAAAGACTGTTATCGTTGTCGATTGTGAAAACTCTGATCCCTACAAGCTGTGTGCTACCTTAAAAAACCTCGATCACGAGTATACACAAAAAATTGCGTCGATCATTCTCTTTGATGATGTGCATACCGCCTCCGCATGGAGGATATTAGACAGCTTCACCGCAATTCATGTTGAACACATGATGATTGAACGGGTGAAGCAAAGCAAGTCACTCGTTGATGTCATGCTTATTGCACGAACTTGTCAGGAACACTACAAGAATAACGTCGATTCCTTTATTCTTGTTTCCAGCGACTCCGACTACTGGGGGTTAATCTCGTCTCTGCCGGAAGCACGTTTTTTAGTTATGATTGAACGAGAGAACTGCGGACCGGACTTGAAGAATGCACTTCTGAATGCAGGGATATTTTATTGCTATATTGATGACTTCTACTCTGGGAATGCCGAGGACATCAAGCTCGGCGCACTTTTCAAAGAAATGGAGCGTTATATTGACCAAACCGTCAGGCTCAATATCAACGAGATGTTCAGTGCCGCTTTGAAGGCAACGCGCATTGAGATGAGTTCGTCTGAGAAAAAACAGTTCATCGCAAAGTACCTAAAAACAATGCAAATGGAAATTACAGATGATGGTGACGTGGTTTTGCAGTTGAAACGAAAACAAGTCCGGTATTTGGGACACTTGCTATGATAAAATAGAAATGAGGACAGGCTGGCAACCAACAAATGATCCTCAAGTATTGGAGATGAAGATATGGCATACCAAAGCGAAGCGGCTCTTGAACAGCAGTTTATTGAGCAACTGACCAAGCAGGAATATACCACAGTCGCAATTCCTGATTATGACGCGCTGGTGGAGAACTTCAAAGTTCAGTTTGAAGCCTTCAATGCGCCAAAGCTGGATACGCCTATCACCGATAAAGAGTGGGAGCGTATCTTCAACCTCATGCTCGGAAAGTCTGTTTTCCAGAGCGCAAAAATCTTGAGGGATAAGTTTGTCCTTGAGCGTGAAGATGGTACAAAGGCATATCTGTCCTTCTTTGATCAGGACCACACGAAGAACATTTTCCAAGTCACTCATCAAACAACCGTGGTTGGAAAATACGTCAATCGTTACGACGTTACGATTCTCGTAAACGGCTTGCCCCTGATCCAAGTAGAATTAAAGCGCCGTGGCATTGACATCCGCGAGGCAGTCAATCAGGTCATGCGTTATAAGAAACAATAGTGTACCTTTCACGAAAGAAATATCTCAACTCTACTATCATTCAACATCCAAAATGATATACTCGCTTGCCATTCGGTTGCTAAACGGCAGCGTTAGAGCGATAATGCTCTTAGCAATCACAGGAGGTCAAAATCAATGTTCAATATTGACAAGAAGAAATTTGGCGCATTTGTCGCCGCACTTCGCAAAGAAAAAGGAATCACTCAAAAAGAGTTGTCAGAACAACTCTGTATATCTGATAAGGCTGTAAGCAAATGGGAAACGGGAGTTAGCTTGCCCGATACCGTTCTATTGATCCCGCTGGCAAATCTGTTGGATGTTTCCGTTACGGAACTATTGATGTGTGAGAGATTGCCGAACGATGATGTACTAAAACCTGATAAAGTTGAGGATATTGTTAAGACGGCAATCACTTATGCGGACGAAAGCCCTGAAAGGGCATATCATGTAAAGAGCAAGTGGATTGTCTTTTACGGATTTTCCCTTTTGATTTGTTGTATCGGTACATTTCTGAACTATACAACGGCGCAGCCCTGCATGGAAACCTTGGAAACGCTTGCGCTTCTAAGTGCGGTATTCGGCGCGTACTTTTGCTGCTTCGTCCGCACTAAGTTATCAAGTTTTTATGATGAAAACAGTGTAAACATTTTTTATGATGGCCCATTCCGCATGAATGTGCCGGGAGTAAAATTCAATAATCGCAACTGGCCACATATTGTGAGAACTCTCCGCTTGAGTTTGTGCCTGTGTATGATACTATTCCCAATTATTAACATCGTGGCGGGCAGCATTGTAGCAGATGTATGGGAAAACATAGGGAAATATGTTTTCTTGGCTATGTTCCTTTGCGGCGTGCTGTTGCCAATATATGTAGTTGGAAAGAAGTATGAATAAATTAACTATAACCTGTGATAAAGCGTTGCACTAACTCTGCAAAATCTGCTGCACGACGGCAAAAGAAAAAAAGCCGTCGTACAGCAGTCCCATCAACACGCCTATATGAAACGGCGGCTTTGAATTTCAGAGCCGCCGTTTCTTTGCGCTTGCACAAACCAATGACGACTTGCAGAGACGCGGTAGCCGATGGGAGGTTAATTTGCCGTGTCTCATTTGCTTTTCCATAACTCACATGATTTACATCAGTTAAAAAAAGCATAGCTCCCCCACCGGGGCAGCCCGGCTATATATATGAACTATACCGTGTAAATAATAATTGTATTGAAACATATCTGCGCCCAGCAGGTCCGTTGCGACTTGCCGGGCGTTTTTTG
>ERZ772870.2236-NODE-2236-length-10581-cov-47.442808_pt1 | contig 10581 bp, 6 predicted proteins | sample MGYA00511376_ERZ772870 | MGnify/ENA primary metagenome ERZ772870 (study PRJEB29015, sample SAMEA2737719) | human gut metagenome | biome: human gut; feature: human-associated habitat; material: faeces | place: China | collected 2012 ... | reverse complement strand
ATCCGCCCGCATTAGCCTACTCCAATGATTTGACCTCTTGTGACGCTCCGGCAGTAGGTTATGCCACCGTTTATCCGCTCACCATGTTTTTACGTGTGCTTACAGCACAAATATTAATATTGGCGCTTGCCTGAAATCACCATCCGAATTATTGCAAATTCATATTGCCGTAGGAGTGAATCAAATTCACTTCTACGGTTCAAAATCCCCTCCTCTTTTCAATATTCTCTCCGTTTTAAGCAGTCATTTTTTCACTAATCTTAAAACATATATAAAATAATTGTCTACCTTTGCGCCCGGTTTGGTGATACAGATATTTTTTCTCTATCTGTATAAAAGGGAATTCGGTTGTGGAATCCGAAGCAGTGCCCGCTACTGTGAAACCCATTTGATGAAAAGCAACTCTCGCTATGCCACTGTTTCGAAAATGAAGAAATGGGAAGGCGCTTTTCAGGGTGAAGCCAGGAAACCTGCCAAATCAAAACATAGATAATCACGCTCTCCCGGGGTCAGGAAAGCCAATTATTAATTCTTAAATTCTTTCGATGAAAGTAAAATTATTATTGACAGCAATTACTTTAAGCTGTCTGGCTATTGACGTACTGGCACAAGTCAGTATCAGTGGAAAGATTGTGAGTGCCGATACCAACGAACCTGTAGTGGGGGCTAATATTCGTATTGACCAAAGCCTTTCAGGATGCACCACAAATGGTAAAGGCGAGTTTAATATCAACAATCTTCCTGATGGAAAACATGTATTAAGAATCACGCATGTCAGTTACACACCCAAATCTGTCACCACAAAAGGGGGTGAAAAAAATCTTCTTATCAAGCTACAAGACAGTTTTACCAATATAGGCCAGGTAGTAGTAACCGGAACAGGAACACACCACCGCATGACGGATAGTCCCGTGCCTGTTTCCGTTATCACCGCAAAGGATTTAAGTAATGCCAGTGTAACATCGCTGGACGAGGCCTTACAAAAGTTGACCCCATCTTTCTCAAGTATGACCAACGGTATGGGTACAACATTGAGTCTGAATGGATTGCCTGATGATTATTTCATTTTTCTGGAAAATGGCAAACGCCTGTATGGAGATGATACTTACGCCCGAATCAATGTTGCCAAAATCAAACGTATTGAAATATTGAACGGTGCCTCTTCCGCTCTTTACGGAACAAATGCTATCGGAGGAGTAATCAACATTATTACTGATGATGCAAAAAATGCTATCAATGTTTCCAGCGATACCCGTTATGCCAGTAAAGGACGTTTTACCCAGTCCGTAAACGCAGATGTCAATACCGGCAAGTTCGGCTCCTACACCTCTTACCGCCGTCAGCAGGCCGAGGGATGGCAACTGAATCCATACGAAGAGAACTCCAAAACTCATGAACTGGAAGAAACCGGGAAAGTAGCTTCTACAGGATTCTATGCAAATACTGTCAATCAAAAATTCACTTTTGATGCTACCGACAAACTCTCCTTTTATGCCCGCGGCGGATATTATGACAACAAGACACGCCGCCCTTATGAAGCATACGACTACAACATATTGCATGAAACCTTTAATTATGGTATTGGTACCCAATACATGATAAGTAAAGGGAATTATATTACCGCAGACTATTACGCCGATCATTTTTCTTCCTCTTATTGTTTTTTTAAAGACAATAAAACTTATAATGGAAAAGCAGGTGAAGAGCAAGTGCGCAAACGGACCCGCAATCACAATCTTAGCATAAAAGGTATCTTTAAATTAGGTGGCCGGCACAAACTTTCAGTCGGCACAGAATATATCGTTGATGTCTTGAAAAGTCAAACAGACAATATAGCTAAAGAAGATGCTTATACACTGGCCTTGTTTGCACAAGATGAAATAAAGTTACTGAGAAATCTACAGGCTTTGATCGGTGTACGTTACATTTATCATGAAAATTTCAAAAATCATGCCACTCCCAATGTAGCACTGATGTATAAACCCGGCAAATTCAATTTCCGTGCCTCCTATGCAGCAGGTTTCCGAACTCCTACCCTGTCTGAACTCTATGCCACTGACATAGCTAAAAAAAATGACAGGTTGACAATAGGCAATTTGGATTTAAAGCCGGAAAAGAATGATTATTTCTCATTGAGTGCAGAGTATGTACATGAGCGTTTTTCTGTATCAGTCAATGCTTTTTATAATAATATTCGTGACATGATAGATTATAATACGATTGCCACGGGAGATAAAGCTATGGAGCAATATGGTCATAAGGAAGTTCGTCAACGTGATAATATAGCGGAGGCTAAAGTATACGGAATCAATGTATCCGCCAATGCATACCTAGGTGCCGGGTTCAATTTAAGCGGAGGATATACTCATCTTAATACCCAAGACGTGGAATTGGAACAACCCATCGACAAAAGTATTAAAAACGCATACAATATCAATGCCCAATGGGCGCATTCATGGAAGATATATCGGTTGAACATAAATTTGAACGGTCGTATCAACAGCAAACGTTTCTCTAAAAGTTATGGCTATGCTCCCGACTATCAATTGTGGGATTTAAACACACGCCATTCTTTCAACTTAAAATCTGTAATCATAGAACCCGGATGTGGCATAGAAAACCTGTTCGATTATACGGATGATCGTCCTTATAACAGCAATTATGCAACTCTTACCCCCGGACGTTCATTCTATATCAGTTTGTCTTTAAAATTTAAAAGCTAAAAAAATCAAAGACTTATCGAAGATAATATAAAATAAACCTATATCTTTGCAACAGAATTAGTAATCGGGCTATCACATAGCCCGATGCAAGGGAATCCGGTGTAAATCCGGGGCTGTACCTGCAGCTGTAAATCCTCATTATGTTGATTGGATAGTCCAAAACCACTGTTTCATTTGAAGAAATGGGAAGGTTTCCAATCAGAGGAAAGCCAGAATACCTGCTAAATCTGTTGAACAATAAACACCAAGCTTCCAGGATTAGAAGTATGTGTCCATTCGAACAAGCGTTTTCCAACGTCTATTCCTTTGTGGCATTCCTCTTTATCAGAGGGAAACTTGATGTTTTATTTTGCAAATTAAATAAAACACAATATGAGGTATTTACTTCCTGCTATTCTACTATTAGGTACACAAATTGCAAGTGCCCAAAGTATTCTCAAAGATAAAGACGATAAAGAATTGTCCGTATTACTGAATGAAGTGGTCATCACGGGTACAGGTACTGAACATTATCTGAAAGATGCTCCCGTACAGACTGAAGTAATAACCAGCAAAGCTTTGGAACAATATCAGGCACGCAGTATAGACGATTTGCTCAGTGGTCTTAGTCCTTCATTGACCTTTCATGATGGTGATATGGGGAGCCATATCCAACTAAACGGATTGAACAATGACTATATCCTGATCATGATAAATGGAAAAAGAATGAATGGCGATGTAGGAGGGCAAAACGACTTGAATCAATTAAATCCAGCTAATATAGAACGCATAGAGATTGTAAAAGGGGCCGCTTCTTCACTTTATGGCAGTGACGCAATAGCCGGAGTTATCAATATCATAACCAAACGTAACCGTGAAAAAATGGAGCTCACCAATACATCCCGCATAGGTGAATATGGTGATATACGTCAAAGTACCAGTTTCGGCTTTAATTATGGAAAGATAAAATCTGTAACCGGAATCAACTTCCGGCATACCGATGGCTGGCGGAATACAGACCTGCAGTGGGATCAGAATCAATTGAAATCCGGCTCTACTATGTTGACCGTAAACCGTTCTTCAAACTATACCCTGTCCGAGAACATTGAATGGCAAGTCAATCGCAAACTAGACCTCACTGCAGAAGGCACTTATTATGAGCGTTGGGTAATGCGTACACACGGTCCTTGGAAATATCAAGCCAACGATTTTTATTATCGCAACTATACATTTGCAGTAGGAAGTAAATATAAATTAGGAAAACGGAATTATCTGACTGCAGACCTCTCGTATGGCAGATACGGTTACTTCTATGACTATAAGCTAAACGAGCATACTGATTATTTTCTAGACAATGACCGCCATGAACGTATCACCTACTTTGCCGGTCAACGTATCAAACAAAGTATTCAGAAACAAATATTAGGCCAGGTAAAAAGTGTATTTTATCTTGGAGAGGACCATATTTTAAATGCAGGAATCGAATATCAGTACAATCATTTGGAATCACCTCATCACATTGACGGTGACCGCGCTTCCGTTTATACGTTGGCAGCTTATATACAAGAGGAATGGACAGCCAGAGAAAATCTGGTTCTGACTGCCGGGGTACGAGGAACACAACACAAGGAAACAGGATTGAATTTCAGTCCGAAAATATCAGGACTTTATAAACCCGGAGAACATATTAATTTGCGTGCTTCTTATGCTTTAGGCTACAAAGCACCCACTATTAAAGAACTTTATTATAATTATACCGGCGTTATCGGAGGCGGTGCCTTGACTGCATATCATGGCAACACAGATCTAAAAGCACAAACCTCACAATATGCTTCAATCGGTATCGAGTACGTAGGGCAAAAATTCCAAGCCAGTTTAACCGGATACATGAATTATCTTCACAACATGATTGAGCTGGTTGAAATTTCCGTAACTCCCGATGAAAAGTTTCTTGAAGTAGAAAAGAGCAAACAATATAAGAATCTGACAAAGGCACGTATTTATGGTATGGATTTCACCTTCAACTATCGTCCTGCAAAATCTCTCAGCCTTGCCGGCGGATATAGTTATGCTGATCCAAAAGCGCAATATCCTAACAAAGGTATAGATTATATGAAATATCTTCCTATTGATGCTACTTCCAGCCATAATGCAAATTTAAATGTCTTATGGCAACATTCATGGAAACTGTATCGTTTGGGTATCGGCATCTATGGCAGATATCAGTCTACACGCCGTTATATAAATGATAATAATGCCGACGGATTCCAAACTTGGCGTATCAACACAGCCCACTCATTATTAAAAATGAAACGGTGGTCATTAACGATGAATGCCGGGGTAGATAATGTATTTGACTATGTAGACCGTACTCCTTTCGGACGGAATCGTGCCACATCAACTCCCGGAAGAACTTTTTATGTCTCCGCCCTCATTAAATTCAAAAACAATTAATAACCAACAATTTATAAATTAATTTTTATTAATATGAAACAATTCAAGTATTATCTGATGGCGGCTTTTGTTGCTGCCGCAACTTGCACAGGATTCAGTTCCTGTAGTGACAATGATGATGAAGAAAGTACTGTTAATCCTGCTGTGGATGTAGTAACCAGAACCAAGCAACACGACACAGCCATTTTGCTCTGTACTTTTGGCAGTACCTATAATGAGTCCCTTTCTGTTTATGATGATGTGATTGAGGATTTTAAAGCTAAATTCCCCAATACGGATATTTATATGTCATTTACTTCACGTACATGTATCGGACGTGTAGAAGCATCTACCGGCATAGCACGTTATGAATTGGACCAATGGTTGAAAGCAATAGGCGATGCAGGATACAAACGTGTGGCTGTACAATCATTGCATGTAATTCCAGGCGAAGAATATCTTTCATTAATGAATACTGATGTAAAAAAATACTTTATGATTCAATGGTATCCGCATATTGATGTATTGAAAGGTGCCAACCTTCTTTCCAGTGCAGAAGATACTAAAGATGTAGCAGAGATACTTTACAAACACTATGAGTCTAAATTAGCAGGCAAGAACAACATCGTGCTTCTAATGGGACACGGTAATCCGGATGAGAATTACAATGCTAACAAAAAGTACTCTGACATGGAAAAAGCATTGCAGGAACTTGCTGCCAACAACAATATCTTTGTAGGTACTGTGGATTATGGTGACATGCTTTTCTTCCCGAAAGAAATAGAGGAAGAACCGGCTAATAGAATTCCTGTAGAAGGATTTGACAAAACCCAATATCCCGACTGTATGTACTCTAAGGTGATGAGCTATTGCGAAAAGAACGGCCTGAACCCATCAGAAGTAAATGTTTATCTTGCACCTTTCATGTCAATTGCCGGTGACCATGCCCACAACGACCTTTGGGGATTGGAAGCTATGGCCGAAGATGACGATGTAAGTAATGTGGAAATCAATACAAATGAATATAGCTGGCGTGAACGTTTGGAGAAATTAGGATTCAAAGTGGACAGAACATTCGAAAGCCACCCGATAGATCAAGCCGGAGCTGATCATGGTATTAAAGACGGATGTAATATGAAAGCCCTTGGCAGTTATCCTGAGATTCGCCAAATTTGGGTAAACCATTTATATGAAAACTGGAATGACGACAGTGCATGGGAGAATGGTGAAGACTATCAACCGGAAGCATAACCAACTTAATATATTTATCTGAAAAAGGCGGAATTTATTTCCGCCTTTTTCAGATACGCCAAAACCGATAGGTAATATCTTTCATCTCATCCCCGTATATCCGATAGAAATGCTGATTGGTATCAGGAGATTTCAAGCCACCCAATTTTTCAATATACGGTCCCAACTTTATATATTCAAAGTTCTGAACGGAAAGACCTTCCGGCAATTCATTCTTCCCCGAATACCAACCCACCTTTACCAAAGCGATAGACTGTCGGTGAAGAAATCCTGCCAACCTTTCCACTTCAAAGGGTTCGGCATCGCCTCCCATAAAACAGACGCAAGTCACCGCCTTTCCATACTTCTGTAAAAGATGCCCAAGACTTTCTTCCGTTAAAGATTCTCCTACATTTTCCAACAAATGAGGGCTATGACAGCCCTTGCACCTATTGGGACAGTTAGAGAGATTGATCGCCAGAGTGACTTCATCCGGAATTTCTTGAAATACGATGTCATAATCAACGTAACGGAGCATAATATCTTTGTGCAGCCTCCTTCTGCCTTGCCTGAGAAAAATTACTGATCCGCTTCATATACCCGATAACACGTGTCAGATAATCCACATTCCGACTATGACATTCAGGACATTCATGCAAGTATCTCTTATCAATATGCTTACATTCATTGCAAATGGTATTCGGTATATTAAATGTAAAGTAATTACAGCCTTCTATAGCAGCTACCCGAAGTAGTTGTCTGTACTGCTCCTTACTAAGATGTTCTTCCAAATTCATGTGCAAGGCCGAGCCTCCCGTTAAATGCTTTATATAGCGGCGTCCATGCAGACGGAATTTATCGACAACATTCAACGATTTGTCTTCTACAATATAGAAATAACTGTTATAACATTCTCGGAATGTTTGGAAGCCTGCTTCTTTATCCCATTTAGCGTGCTTCACTCCTACATTCTCAGCAGGAATCATTTCGCAATTAAACAAAACATCCTTTGTACGGTACTTCCTATTATATCGTTCAATCATTCCTAAAATCTCCTGAACAAATGCTTCATACTTAGGGTTATCATTGATTTCAATACCCATAAATTGCGCTGCTTCCACCAAACCATTAACACCGATAGTTAGATACTGACGGTTCATATTGATGTAACCAGCATCAAACAAAGGCAGCATACCTTTCGACTGCAACAATTTCAGATTCTCATTATAAGCCAACTGGACTTTGTGTACCAAATCAACCACTTCTTCCAAAAAAAACGGATAAAGTATACCGGATTTCACCGCATGCTGGATGCAACGGTTCAAATTAATAGTCAGCACACTTTTTGAGCCTGTAGAAACCCCACCTGCTCCCAAAGTATAGCTGAAACCATTGTCCTGTATCTCATTGCGAAGACGGCAGCAACTACTTAAAGAATCTGCATTATCACTCATATAAGTAAAGAAAGAATGACCTTCGGAATACATTTCAGCCGTAAAGTCACCATATTCCTTATCTAATACATCACCATCTTTAGTCAAAAGCGCCATTGTTTCTACAGGAAATGTTAAAACAGTACGTGTACGCTCTTTATTAAACCATTTCATGAAACGTTTCTGCAACCAACTTAGTGAATTCCAGTCAGGTTGGCTTCCATCGGGAAAAAAGAAGTTACCAAAAAGACTTTCAAAATAATATTTGTCATAGTAAGCTACATTCCAAAAGACGGCTTGAAAATTACGCACCCCTGTAGGCTGGTTAATAGAATATACTATTTGCTCGAAACAGTCTGTAATGATTTTGTCTATTGTTCTTTGTTTGGTAGATAAATCAACAATCTTATCAGGATACTTATAATATTCCTGCCCATATTCCAAACCAATGAAATAATTCATATACATCAAAAACTCTGGAGTAGCACAGGCACCACTTAACATACTGGATACAATAAAAACCATATTGACAAATCCACCACAAAAAGATTTCAAGTTAGTAGGAGCCGTAGAGTTCCCTCCCACTGCTATCGTACCATTATTCAACCAAGGATACATAGTAATGCTGGCACAATAATTAGCCAGATTAGTTTCATCATTTTTATAAATAAAATGATGATTCAGAAGTTCCAAATAACGATCGGACAATTCCTTTCCATACATGTCTTTCAAACGGTCAGTCAACAGACGACGGTTGAGACGAATAAAATTTGATTTGGGTAACTCTCCTATCAGCGTAGCAATATTCTTATTCTCCACATTGGCATTCGCATCATATTTACTGCCGGTTGCCGGATTGGAAGCGCCACAATAGTCAAGCAAAAACTTCAGTTTATCTCTCACCTCACGATCCTCCAAATGTTTCTGACGATACAGCATATACGCCTTGGCAACACTGTAATAATGTTCAGCCATCAGGGCCACCTCCACCTGATTCTGGATTTCTTCCACATTCATTCCATCACTGACACTAACGCGACTCAATACAGTAGTAATCACATCCTGGGTAGCAAAACTTCCTACTGACAAAAATGCTTTGGCTATTGCATTTTTAATTTTATCAAGAGAGAAAGTTTCTTTTTTACCATCTCTCTTAATAATAAATACCTCTGAATTAATCATACTTATAAATTAAGGTTATACAAAACACACATTATTCAATATAAGTCTTTCACACACGACAATTCATGGAAACCAGTAATAAAAAGGATCAGTATGATTCGTTCTATCGCCTTTCACCCGAAAGCCATGAATGATATAAACAATAACGGCAGGTCTTCTGACTTGTTTCCGTTGTAACGCCTTCCCGGTTTTCACAATAACCAGTGGCTAAGAATGTCACAACACTTCCCCACACTATGGGAGGATAAAACTTACAGCTACGGGGATAGTTCCTGATTTGCACAGGATTCCCTTTTAATTCCGTTTCGCGCCAACGGCTAATCCGGAAACCGATATTACTGACAAAGTTAGGAATTAAATCAATAAAACAACTGGAAAAAGAAAATAGTGAAATACGGTTGAATACAACTCGAATGAGTCGTTTACCTGATTTGACCGGAAGTGCCGGACAAGATTTTTACTTCGGACGGAGTCCTTCACGTACAGGAGTTTATGAAGACCAATCTCAATCTTCAACATCATTTCGCATATCATCGTCACTCCCTGTATTTACAGGATTTAAGATACAGAGTGAGATCGGTTCGGCCCGGTTCGACTTGAAAGCTGCCGTAGAAGAGTTGAATAAGGCGAAAGAAGATGTTGCCTTGAATGTAACATCTTATTATTTACAGGCCCTTTTTAATAAAGAGATATTATGTATTGCGCAAAAACAACTGGAAATTAGTCGTTTGCAATTGAAAAAAATCGAAAAAATGGTGGAGCAAGGACGGAGTTCCGAGGCATCTTTGTATGAAAGCCGGGCTTTAGTTGCAGAAGATGAAATGAATGTGACCCAATCGGAAAATAATCTGCTTTTATCTTTAGTCGATCTTTCCCAATTACTGAATTTAGAAAAGGCAGAGGGTTTTGATATTGAAGAACCCGATATGAACTCGGTCACTTTACAACAAACAGCATCTTTGGTTTCCCCGAAGGATGCATTTAAGTTTTCTGTAGAAAATCGTCCCGGTATAAAGTCTGCTTTGTATGCTTTAGAGAGCAGTCGTTTTGGGTTGAAACAAGCACGTTCGGGATATTATCCTACACTTTCTTTCGGAGCGTCTTACGGGACGAGCTATTATCATGCTTATAAGGGGGGAGATGAAAATAACTGGACTTTTGCCGAACAGATGCGTAATAATGGGAGTGAAACGCTCGGTTTTACATTATCTGTCCCGCTTTTTAATCGTTTGGTAACCCGCAATCAAGTAAAGCAAGCCCGATTGCAAATACGATTGCAAGAATTGGCATTGGATAATGCCCGTCAGCAACTTTATAAAGAAATAGAACAGGCGTATTATGCCGCGGTCGCCGCGCATAAAAAGTATATTTCTTCTCAAAAGTCGGTGGATGCGGCCCGTATCTCATTCGAGTATGAGCAGAAAAAGTATGATGCCGGAAAATCAACGGTTTTTGAATATAGCGATGCAAAAAATAAATATGAAAAAAGTCTGTCCGAACAAGTTCAAGCGCGTTATGATTTTTTATTCCGTTCAAAAGTTTTAGATTTCTATAATGGGAAGCCTTTAGCTTTTTAATTAACGGTTGTTTGTCTTCCGGAT
>ERZ772870.2234-NODE-2234-length-10588-cov-4.667331_pt1 | contig 10588 bp, 5 predicted proteins | sample MGYA00511376_ERZ772870 | MGnify/ENA primary metagenome ERZ772870 (study PRJEB29015, sample SAMEA2737719) | human gut metagenome | biome: human gut; feature: human-associated habitat; material: faeces | place: China | collected 2012 ... | reverse complement strand
GCTCGATATGAAATTTTTGTAGCTACATTCGTATCGGTATTAGGAACAATGTTTCAAAGCGAAACCCTAATATTTCTATCACAAAAGGAGATTAAGATGACTAACCAATCAACAACCGGCGACATACGCGGCGTAAGCCACAAAGTCGTAACGGCAGTAATTGCATTTGTGTTAGCAATAATTATTTTTGCATCAACTGCATTTGCACAGATGGTATCAAACTACACTGTTGAAATTAAAGTTGATAACAACACTTATACAATTACAACAAACGAAACGGAACCTATCGAAATCCTGTCGCAAGCAAATGTTACATTGAAGGATACAGACAAACTCGATATAAGCTCTTTTAACGCAGGTAAGGGCGGAGTTATTAAAGTTGACAGACTTAACAACATAAATGTTGAATTCAATGGCGTAATAAACACTTACAGCGTATACGGTAACACAGTTAAGGAAGCACTTGACGAAATCGGATTTAACACCGAAAATGTTACTCTTAGCTGCTCACTTAATGATATTGTTACAGACGGTATGGAAATTAAGTATATATCATCTAAAACAACCACACTTAAGGTTGACGGTGAAACATACAAAGTACCGGTTGTAGACGGAACTGTATCGACACTTCTTGATGTAGCAAATGTTACACTTGACGGTGATGATTACACTACCCCATCTGTAAATAAGCAGATAAAAAGCAAAACCAAGGTAACTGTTAACCGCGTAACATACAAGGAAGTTACCAAAAAAGAAAGCGTTAAATACGGTACCATTGAAAAAGAAAATGATGATGTTTACGAAGGCATTGAAACCGTAGTAAAAAAAGGTAAAAAAGGCAAAGCCAATGTAACTTATCAAGTAAAATATGTAAATGGTAAGAAAAAGACTAAGAAAGTTATTGACAAAGATGTTATTACCAAAGCTAAAAGCGAGGTAGTAAAAGTAGGCACAAAGGAAACAGACGGTGCCAAGGTCAAGACTAACGGAGTAAAGAATAAAAAGGGATACAAAGTAGGCCAAGTAATTTCAGGCAGATACACACACTACTGTGCTTGCGGCACTTGCGGTACAGGTACAGGTAGAACTGCAAGCGGCAAGCGTGTATCAAACGGAATGAAAGACCCGTACTACATTGCTTGTAACTGGTTGCCTATGGGTTCAATAGTAAATATTGACGGAACAAACTACACAGTAGTTGACAGAGGCGGTTCAGGCCTTTCAAGCGTAGGCAGAGTAGATATATTTACACCTGAAGGACACAAAGCATGCTATAAATACGGAACAGGCAAATGCACACTTACAATTATGCGTTTGGGCTGGTAAGTATAATATATAAATTAGGTTCGTTAAAGGGGAAGCAAATTATGCTTTCCCTTTTCTTTGTTTTAATAATAATATTATTAACAAAAACATAGTAAAATAATGTGTATATAACTAACGGAGGAAAATACAATGGATAATTCAGAAAAAACTTTAGACCAGCTTGTTGCTCTTTGCAAGGGTAGAGGTTTTGTTTACCCGGGTTCAGAGATTTACGGCGGTCTTGCAAATACATGGGATTACGGCCCACTCGGTGTTGAACTTAAAGAAAATATCAAAAAAGCCTGGAGAAAGAAATTTATTCAGGAAAACCCATATAATGTAGGGCTTGACAGTGCTATTCTTATGAACCCGCAAACTTGGGTTGCATCAGGCCACCTCGGCGGATTCTCCGACCCGCTTATGGATTGCTGTGAATGTAAAACAAGGCACAGAGCAGATGATTTGATTGAAAGCTTTGACGGCACAAATGTTGCCGGCTGGAGCAATGAGGAAATGTCTGCTTATATTAAGGAGCATAACATTCCTTGCCCAAATTGCGGTGCGCATAATTTTACTGATATTCGCCAATTCAACCTTATGTTTAAAACTTTCCAGGGTGTAACAGAGGATGCAAAAGACGAAATTTATCTTCGCCCTGAAACTGCACAGGGTATTTTTACAAACTTTGCAAATGTGCAGAGAACTACAAGAAAGAAAATTCCTTTCGGTGTAGCACAGGTAGGTAAATCATTCAGAAACGAAATTACTCCGGGCAAATTCATCTTCCGTGTAAGAGAATTTGAGCAAATGGAGCTTGAATTTTTCTGTAAGCCGGGTACTGACCTTGAGTGGTTTGATTATTGGAGAAGCTTCTGCCGTGATTGGCTTTATTCTCTTAACATCAACAAGGATAACCTCAGGCTTCGTGACCACGACCCTGAAGAGCTTTGCTTCTATTCCAAAGCTACAACCGACTTTGAATACAAATTCCCGTTTGGCTGGGGCGAACTTTGGGGTGTGGCTGACAGAACAGACTACGACCTCACACAGCATATCAAAACAAGCGGCAAAAACCTTGAATATTTTGACCAGGCAACAGGCGAAAAATATGTACCTTATGTTATTGAGCCTTCACTTGGTGCAGACCGTGTAACATTAGCATTCCTTTGCTCAGCTTATGATGAGGAAGAGCTTGAAGGCGGAGATGTAAGAACGGTTCTTCATTTCCACCCTGCATTAGCACCAGTTAAGATAGGTATTCTTCCACTTTCTAAGAAGTTAAATGAAGGTGCAGAAAAGGTGTATGCAGAACTTTCTAAGTATTACAATTGTGAGTTTGATGACAGAGGTAATATTGGAAAGAGATACAGAAGACAGGATGAGATTGGTACACCATTCTGTATCACATATGATTTTGATTCAGAAGAAGATGGTGCTGTAACTGTAAGAGATAGAGATACAATGCAGCAGGAAAGAATAAAGATAGCAGATCTTAAGGCGTATTTTGAAGATAAGTTCAGATTTTAATTAATAAAAGAACAGAATTTAAATCGATAATTAAAAGGAAAGAATTATGCTGTGTACTAAATGTGGTCAGGAATATGAGGGCAGTCAGTGTCCGAGATGTGATGGACCTGTTATATTAGTTAACAACAGTGATTATCTTGCCAGAAGAAAAGCATATGAGGAGAAGCAGGCTTTGAAAGAGAGGTCTGCTTCTTCTGATAAAAAAGAGGAATCACAGAGTGACTATGGACAGGCATTAGCAAAACGCGTGCAGGCGATAAAGAATCAGAGCAGAAACAAGACAGAAAGTAAGAAGCAGAGTCAGAACAGAAGCAAAGCGGACAGCAGAAAGCAGGGACAAAGTAGCGGAAAAACAGGTGGCAACAGGAATGGTAATCAGGAAAAGCCACAGATAAGAATTGCACGACATAAAGTAAACAAAAGAATGAAAATGATAGCGGCAGCGCTGATAGCAGTAGTGCTTATTGGTGTCGCAGCATTTGGAATATACAAGCTTGCAACTAAGAAGAATTATGCTCTTTATGTAAGCTACAACGGAAAGATATATGATATAGCAGGGTTGGACAGCAATTATGTGTGTGATGAAAGTGATGCAATATTTGCGGCAGACAGTAAGACTTTCTATACAGCACAGTGGCCGGAACAGATAGATTCAGGTAAGAATATCTTAAGCGTTGCGAGTGACAATGGAAAGTATTTTGTTACGGTAACATATGATGAGTCCAACTCGTCTGGCAGATATTCAATGTACATATGGAGTAAGGACGAATGTGTTCTTGTGTCAGAAGATAATCTGCAGAAAGAGATTATGTATATCTCTGATGACGGTCTTGTTATATACACGAATATTAATATTATTAATGACGAGGGTTCTACTAATGGAACAAGCCTCGCCATGAGCAGAGTCAAAGAAGTTAAGAAACAGCCTGAGGCACAGACAACTCTTATAGAGGGTAATCTTAATAAGGCATATGTGTATGAGTCAAAGCACCTGATAGTATGTCTTACTAATGCAGGCTCATTGTATACATATGATTATGAAAAAAAAGAAAAGCCGGTTTCAGTTGCAGATGCAGTTATGCAGTTATGGCCGGTGTCAGAGAACATGACAGGTGTGTATACAGCGAATGCAGACAGCCTTAATACAAGAAAAGATGTGGATACATTGCTGTATTCTAAGAGTGATGGAGTATATTATTACTCATGCAAAGATGCATCTGCGTATAAGATAGACAAGAAGACAGACAATGATGCAGATTATGTATTTGATAGAGACAATTCGCTTATATACAGAATTTCAGGTACATCAATGACATCAGCACTTATCAGAGAAACTAAAGTGAGTGAGTATGTGGATGTTGATTCTATGACTAAGGAAAAGAATTACATATATAATTCATCAGATGGTCAGATAGTGTATGTTAATGCGAAAGGACAGCTTCGAGTAGTTGATAACAACAAGATTACAGACATTGCGTCAGATGTTAATGCAGGTTCATTATCTAAAGTGTATAATAAAAGTAAGGCTTTAACATATGTTTCAGGCGGCAGGCAGTACTATATGGATAACATTAAGAGCAAAGCTGTTGCAATTCTGGAATCAGATGCAGTTACAGATACAGAGGGAACATATTTTTACAAGAACCGAATCTATGCGTATGATGCTGATAATATTCTTTATTCTAATACACTGAAGGGAAATGATATCAGCAATATAGGCTACGTTGAAAGATTGTGGCTTGGAACAGAACTAAGATAATTGCAAATGTATTAAAACAGGTATAAGTTATGGATTTATTTGAATATATGCGTGAAAACAATAAGAATACAGAATCTCCATTGGCTATGAGATTAAGACCGGAAACACTCGATGAAATGGTAGGACAGTCTCATATAATCGGAAAGGACAAACTGCTTTACAGGGCAATTAAGGCAGATAAGCTTAGCTCAGTAATATTTTATGGTCCACCTGGAACAGGAAAGACAACTTTAGCTAGAATAATTGCTAATACAACAAGTGCAGAGTTTAATCAGGTTAATGCCACAGTTGCCGGAAAGAAGGATATGGAAGAGGTTGTTGCCAAGGCGAAAGACAATCTTGGAATGTATGGAAGAAAGACTATTCTTTTCGTAGACGAGATTCACCGCTTTAATAAGGGACAGCAGGATTATCTGCTTCCATTTGTTGAGGATGGAACAATAATTCTTATTGGTGCAACGACAGAGAATCCGTACTTTGAAGTAAATGGAGCTTTAATATCAAGGTCAATAATATTTGAATTAAAACCACTAGAGAAAGAAGATATCAAGACAATAATAAAGCGTGCTGTGTATGATGAGAAGAAGGGCATGGGAAGCTACAATGCAGCAATAGACGATGATGCACTGGAATTCCTTGCAGATATATCCAACGGAGATGCGAGAAATGCACTTAATGCCATTGAACTTGGAATACTCACAACAGACAGATCAGATGATGGAGTTATACATATAGATCTTGCAACAGCACAGGAATGTATCCAGAAGCGCTCGGTAAGATATGATAAAGAGGGTGACAACCACTATGATACAATATCAGCATTTATTAAGAGCATGAGAGGCTCAGACCCTGATGCAGTAAGCTATTATCTTGCCAAGATGCTGTATGCAGGTGAAGATATTAAATTCATAGCAAGACGAATAATGATATGTGCAAGTGAGGATGTAGGCAATGCTGATCCTAATGCACTGCAGGTTGCAGTGGCTGCGGCACAGGCTGTTGAGCGCATCGGAATGCCGGAAGCACGTATTATATTAAGTCAGGCGGCACTCTATGTTGCGACAGCACCTAAGAGTAATGCATGTTACATGGCAATTGATAAGGCACTTGATGTAGTTAAGAATTCAAAGACAGCGCCGGTTCCTGTACATTTGCAGGATGCCCATTATAAGGGCAGTGCCAAGTTAGGACACGGTGTAGGATACTTATATGCACATGATTATCCTAATCATTATGTCAGACAGCAGTATCTTCCGGATGCTTATGTGAATGAAAAATTCTATGAGCCGGGAGATATGGGATATGAGAGGGATATTAAGAAACATTTGGATAAGATTAAGTCGGAGGCATAGTTTCCAATGAGGGATTACATAAACAGACTTTCAAGAGGCAATTCAATTATCAAAGTACCAAAGCTGTCATGTAGTGAGGAACAGATTACCATGGATATTATGTGTAATACAGTTGCTACAGGAAGCTTCATATGTGATGCCACCGATAAGGTTTATGGAATGGTCTATGCTGATAATGAGAGGGTAAAGATTTTTTCAGAACAATTTGGTGGTACGCATATTATAACTGAATATCAGGTGGACGCTGCCGGACTTGAAGAAAATGATGAGATAGAGGGAACATTTACAGTAGTATGCAATGCCGGCGAGAAAAAAATACCATTTCTATTCAGATGTATGAAAGAGAATCAGGATGATATAAGAAATCATGTTAAGACTGAAGCAGTTGTTCTACACATTGATAACGAAGAGAATACAATTATACACAAAGATGAAGCAGAGCAGTTTGAATGTGTGCTTATAAAGAGTGGCACAGAAGAAACAGAGATTGATATATATGCAGATGCAGATTTTATTGAATTAGAGAAAGGCAGCTTATCAACTGATGATTTTGCAGGTGACAGGGCTGTAATTAAATATATAGTCAATCCACAGAAAATGCATGCAGGCAACAACTATGGATATATACATATAGTAAGTTATACGCAGCATTTAAAGATAAATGTAAGTGTTATATGTAAGAAAGCTGACGAATCGGAAGATTTTGAAGTCAGAAGAGAAGAAAAACTGGCACAATATAAGCTTACGAAGCTTTATCTTGATTTCAGAATGAAGAAAATCAAGAAAGAAAAATGGATTGCTGAATCTATGCAGACAGTTGACAGAATAAGGGGAATTAAGGGCACAGATGTATTTTATGATATTGTGCAGATACAACTGCTTATGGCGTCTGGAAGAGAGGAAACAGCAACACAGATATATAATAATATCAAGAAAGATATAGTCGGAAGAATTGGTGAAAATGTAGAACTTTACTGCTATTTTCTGTATGTTTCGACACTTATTGTGCGTGAAGAGGAGTATACGGCTCAGGTTTTATCACAGGTTAAGAAGTTCTTTGAGAATGGCTATGATACATATAGAATATTATGGATACTTTTTTACCTGAGTACAGATTCAGATAATAAGAGTATAAGACTTGTAAGAATAAAGGATGTAATTAATTCAGGATGCATAAGCCCTGTTATGTATATTGAGGCTATGAACATTATTAATGCACAGCCTGTTTTACTACGGGTGCTTAATCAGTTTGAAATGCAGGTTATTAATTATGGATGCAGGAACGACATTATTAGCGAGAAGCTTGCGATGCAGATTGCAGATGTTGTGGCTAATGAGAAGAATATTAATATTAATACTCTTATTATACTAAAAAAGATATATGATAAATATGAGAAAGACGAGATACTGACAGTTCTTGTAACCCAGATGGTAAGAATGGGCATGACAGGAGAAAACTGCTTTGAGATATATGAAAAAGGGGTATTAAGAGGTCTGAAAATAACAAGACTATATGAGTTTTATATTGCCAGTATGCCTAAAAAGACAGACAGGCAGCTGCCAAAGATAGTGTTGATGTATTTTGCATATGACAATACTCTTACAGATGCAGATAAAGCATTTTTATATGCAAATGTGGTGACGGGCAGAGATTCGTACTATAAGAATATCTATGAAGGTTATGAAAGAAATATAGAGATATATGTTTATGAACAGCTTAAAGCTGGCAATATCAGTGACAATCTTGTTGTATTATACAAGGCACTTCTTAAGACACAGCTTGTGTGTGATGACACAGGCACATTTGTAAGTAAAATGCCATATATGTACAGAATGCAGTGCTTTAGTGATGTGGTAAGATATGTACATGTCAGATATCCGCAGTTTACAGAAGAAACAGTATATGAGCTTTCAGGGGAAACATCATATATATGTATATATGGAAGTGACTGCGAGATTACATTTGAATGTATTGACGGACAGATTAGAAAAGATACAATTGATTATGATATAGAAAAAGTGTTTGATATACAGCAGTATGCAGAGGTGTTTGAGGCTGCAGGTGATTATGGAAAGAACAATTCCAGAATAATTATGAGCAGAATCTGTGAAATGAGAAAGAATTCACAGTATACACAAGAAACACTTAAGCTGTACAAAACAATAAAAAAGGAACAAGGTATCAGTGAACAGTATAAACAGCAGGTTAATGCCTGGATGATTGATTATTACTATCATTATTATGAAGAAGATGATTTCTGGCATGAATACAATTATGTTGATACAGATAATCTGACGAAGAAGGATGCGGGAAAGCTGATAGAGATACTTATAGATTCATCAATGTATTCACAGGCATATGAGATAGCAGGTATATACGGTTGTTGTATGGCAAAAGCGGCAAAACTTCTTAAAATGACTGACTATATTCTTACAAATGTATCAGACGGACATAGTCAGATTATTGATGAGATTACTCAATATATATTCAGACACAACATTTATAATGAACCTGTTCTTTCTTATATGTGCGAATACTATAATGGGACTAATGATGAAATGTATGCGGTGTGGAAGTCAGCAGTTAATTATAATGTAAATGTATTGCATATGTCAGAAAGGATTCTTGCCCAGATGATGTATACAGGTGTGCATACCGGAAGATTTACAGAGGTGTTTGCTGATTATTATAGTAAGATTCCTGATATGCTTATAGTAAAGGCATATTTATCTTATAATTCACAATTCTATCTTCTCAGGCAGAAGAAGGCTAATGATATAGTATTCAGAGTTATAGAGGAGTGCATGGGGGATGGATATGGATTGCCAGAGTGTTGTTATGTAGCATGGCTTAAGAATCTGTCAAGAAACCCTGTTGCGTTAAGAGAAGATACATCTGAAAAAGAACTTGCACAATCAGTTCTTAATGAATTATGTGAACATGACAGAATATATGGATTTTTCAAAAAATTCAAAGGAATACTGGATTTACCATACAATATGCAGGGACTTACTATTGTTGAATACATAGCAGATCCAGATGATAAAGTATCTTTGACATATAGTATTAATGGGGCTGACAGGCTGGTGCAGGTTATGAAGTCTAACGGATGGGGAATATTTACATGCAGGTTTAATCTGTTTTATGGGGATTCATTAGAATATACATTTATAGTTAATGACAGCAATGAACAGGCATCTACAGAGCCGGTAGTCTGCGAATATAAGGATATTCCATCAGAGAACACAGATGGAAGGATTGACATGCTTAATGATTGTCTTGCAAGCAGACAGCAGCATGACCTTACAACATTAAGAAAGCTCATGCATAGTTACTGTGTTGAGGAATACGTCACAAGAGAAATGTTTACAATTGTCAAATGAGGATAGCAGATATGGAGCAGTGTAAAGGACTTATAGCAGGAATAGATATAGGATATAGTAAAATTCAGGCAAGTGTATATTCATATAATTCACGGAATGTGCAGACGGTAAAACTGACAGAGGATTCAAAGGAAAAGACCAGTCTTGCAAATGTTGTCGCTGAATGTATGCGAGCAACAGGTACATCACAGATTCAAAGCATATGTGTAACCATTCCCGATTATCATTCTGATGAAATATCTGCTGTCAGGGATACTCTTAAAAAATGTGGTGTATCAGATGGCAGATGGCAGGTATTAAGCAGAGTTGAAAGCTTTGCATATTATGCGTACAGACAGAAAAGTGAGCTTCATGCTGCTGGTGTGGCACTGTTTGACTACACAAGTGAAGGAATAAGGTGTGATTATCTTGCAGTCAGGAAGAATGACAATAGTAACTATCTGCTTCAGGAACATACAGGATACACATCTGATATATTAAAAAAAGCTGTGATAAGCAAAGAACTTGGACAGGCTGAGAATGAGTTGTGTACATTTGCAGAAGAGTATTTTTCTAAAAGACATGTTTCGGCGGCATATCTTACAGGTGAAGGTTTTGATGTTGAAAAGCTTCCTGAAAGATTTGCAAAGCTTATGGTTACGAGAAGAAAAGCATTTGTCGGACAGAATCTTTTTGCAAAGGGTGCATGCTTTGCGGCAATGGAGATATTGAAGCCGGAAGTGTTTAAGAATGTCATAATGCTTCTTGATAATCATGTGAAATGTGGTATAGAAATAGATATTTCGTCATATGAAAAGCCAATGAGATTCAGGCTGGTAAGACCGGGAAGTAACTGGTATACTGCCGGACGGACTGTGGAATGTATACTTGAGGATATGAGAAGCATTACATTTAAAATAATAACACCTGAGAATAAATATTATGATGAAGTTGTTGATATAAGTGAAATTCCATTCAGGGAAGGGAAAACAACAAGAGTATCTGTGAGCGTAAGCTTTGCAGATTCTGACAAGTGTAATATTACAATAAAAGATCTTGGATTTGGCGAGTTTGTCAAAAGTTCAGGAAAAGTTATAAGCAAAGAACTTGTATTAAGAAGCTGAGAATGTGGAAAACATCAGGAAACGGAGAAATACAATGGGGAAAATAATACTGTGCAGAGGAAAGAAGGCAGATACACCACTGACTGTTTTACAGACAGGTGTGAAGTTATATACAGCAGAAGAACTCTGTTATTATATTTATAATAATATATATCTGA
>ERZ772870.2225-NODE-2225-length-10622-cov-2.245197_pt1 | contig 10622 bp, 8 predicted proteins | sample MGYA00511376_ERZ772870 | MGnify/ENA primary metagenome ERZ772870 (study PRJEB29015, sample SAMEA2737719) | human gut metagenome | biome: human gut; feature: human-associated habitat; material: faeces | place: China | collected 2012 ... | reverse complement strand
CATCCAACCTATATTTATCCATGTCGGTACATTTCACTCAGATAGGGCTGGATGGTTTTGCGCATTGGACGTTAAAACAATCGCAAGAGGAACTTGAACATGCCTATAAAATGATCGATTACTCAATCAAGCGTGGCGGACAAGTGACGATCGGAGTAGTTAATTCCGTTCCTACAGCATGGGGAGAGCCGTTGGAGATTTTCCAGCATATCTACGAGCATGAGGTGCATGTATCCGGATCAATCGACAAGATTGTCGATATCGCTTCCGAAGAGAAAGACAAGGCGACACAAGATTTCCTATGGGGCTTCGTCCGAGAGCAGGTAGAGGAAGAGGCTACAGCGAAAAATATTGTCGAGAAACTTAAATTATACGGAGAACATCATGCCGTATTAATGGATCATCGATTAGGAAAAAGATAAACGAATACCTGCTTGTCATGCCTATAAATGGACCTAAAAAGCCATGTCGTCTTCTTGGGATGGCATGGCTTTTTTATAGAGGTCAAAGCCCTAAAGCCTGACGAATCGCCTCACTCCACAATTCGCCTAACCGGACCGCTCCTTTCTCATTCGGATGAAGATAGAACACTCCGGAGTTACCCTTCTCCGCTTGGAAATCTGTCAAATGGTTTTCCTTAAAGCAATCAAATCCCTTCGTATCTCCCAGAAAGACTTGTCCGGGAAAATGAGACGCATAATAATCGACTAATCGTTGTATTTGCGGATAATAATCTTGGAGCCTTCGTAAGCCTTCTTCCAAATATTTAGCCCCATTATACGTATTCGGGCTATACCATAAAGGACGATGTACCACAATACGGCAATTCGGGTATAAAGCTAATAAGCGATTGATAATTGTCTTCATATTCTCATAATACCACTCGGGCGCTACCGGGCAACCGTTCGTGCCTTCTATCGCGCTATCGTTCGTCCCCAGCATAATAGAGAATACCAAATCCGCCCAAGTCTCATCCTTAAATTTATCGGCAGCACGTACGGCCCACGGGAAAAGCGTATTCGTATCCGGCAAATAATCAACGGTAGTGCATCCGCTCTGTCCTCTATTGGAATACTTGACTGAAGCCACTTCCGGGCACTTGCTTAAAAACAACGCAGCCTTTACAGGAGGCGCATCATGGACAGGCTTCGGTAACCCGGCGCCAAACGTGATACTATTCCCGATAAATACGATATTCACATAACGTTTATTGTTTGCGGCTGAAGCAGACCAACACATAACGATACTTATTAAAATATGATTCCCTTAATTTGTCTCATGGCTCCCATTCAATTGATTCTCCTGCGAAGGTAAGAATAATTTGATTATCTCGGGATGTTTTTCAAGCCAAGCACGGGCTGATCGCGATTCCGTACGTGTCCCGTCTTCCATATAATACATCAATTCGCTCAGTTGTTCATCGGTTAACTTAAAGTTCTTGAAAAAAGAGGCTGCATATGGATCTTTCTCAGAGAATCCTTTCGTAGCGATAACCTCGATATGCTCCGAGTCTCCAAATTCCTCTTTCGGGTCTTCCAAGAATTTTAACGGATAACGTGAGAACATCCAATGAGGGGTCCATCCGGTAACCACGATCCATTCGTTCGCATCAATCGATTTCTTCAAGAAAGCAACCATCGTAGCCCCACTGGAAGATTTCAAATCAAAATCCAAAGAATAATCTTGAACCGCCTTATCCGCCGAGTTCATCAAACCGGCACCGGCATCGATCCCTATAATCTCACCTTTAAACTGATCTTTATGGGCATTCAAATCCTCGATGGAACGAATGGTAACGTACTCCGGAACTACCAAGCCCAATTTCGCATGCTCATAAACCGTTCCGAGTGTCTCAAGCCGGTCACCGTATTGTTCCATATAATCCGCATGGGTCACCGGTAACCATGCATCCATGAACACATCCGCTTTTCCCGAAGCGACAGAAGTAAAGATCGGGGCGATATCCGCATTTTTTAATGTTACCCGATATCCTTGATCCTCTAATATCACTTTGGCTAAGTTGGTCATAGCGATGCCCTCCGCCCAATTAGCGTACGCTATCGATATTTTTTTTCGATCCTTGCTATCCACACAACTGAAAATAAATTGTAAGGTCACTAAAAGCATACAGCATCCAATAATAATCGTAAATCGTCTCATATATCTATTTCTTTCTTTTCTATGTTTCTTATTTCTTTTGTTTATTCACTTTACCTTTCGCCCAGCCCTGCGTAATACGGTCCAAGATAATAGCCAAGATAACGACCGCTATACCTCCTTCGAAACCTAAACCTATTTTCATTTGCGTAATTCCTCGCAAGACAATCTCACCCAATCCTCCTGCCGAGATCATGGCCGCTATAACTACCATAGAAAGTGAAAGCATGATCGTTTGATTCACTCCCGTCATGATCGTAGGCAAAGCCAATGGCAATTGCACCTTATAAAGCAACTGAGAGGAAGTAGCGCCAAATGAGCGGGTAGCCTCCACAATATCGGCCGGGACTTGACGGATTCCCAGATCGGTCAGCCGTACAACCGGAGGCATGGCGAAAATCACCGTTGCGAAAGCGCCGGGTACCGGTCCCAAACCAAAAAACAAAACGGCTGGTATCAAGTAGACGAAAGCCGGCATCGTTTGCATCAAATCCAAGACCGGATGGATGATCTTATCCGCCCGATCACTGCGTGCGGTCCAAATTCCTAACGGAACTCCGATCATCAAGGCGATGATGGTAGAAGACAGTACCAAGGCCAAAGTCTGCATCGTTTCCACCCAGAAACCCATTCCGTAAATTAACAATAGACCCAATGCCGTGAACACGCCGACTCCTTTTCCTGCCTTGAACCAAGCCAACAATGCCAAGCCCAAAATCATCACATAAAACGGAATCCAAGTCAGCCCATCTTGAAAAGCATCGATAAATCCTCCGACCCCATCATTTATCACATCAAAAAAACGAGCGAAATGCTCAGTCAGCCAATTAATGGCAATCTCTATATATTTTCCTATATTTATCATAATTCTATCGCATTTTGAACAATTTGATCTATTTCCTCTTTATCCTTCCCCGTCATCTCGATTATAATCGATGAAGTAGAAACCAAGCCAGCCAATTGGTTGGCCTCATTAACGACCGGTAAGGCCTGCCGGATCTCCGGTAACAAAGGAAGCATATCCTCAACCGTCGTGTTTTCCAGAACCGAAGGCACCTCTTTCATCACAATCGATGAGAGATCATGATTCCCCGCTTTCCGAAGAGCCAAGACATCTTTCAAACGAACCTCGCCCAGAAATTCCCATCCACGACCGGCAATACATATAAGTTTTTCTCTTTCATTTTCCTCAACACGGTCTCCGGGCCATCTTTACGGATACGAGCGACAACCGGCTGGGTTATCATAATCGATGAGGCCGTAACGATACGTCCACGATCTACATTTTCCGTAAATCTAGAGACATAATGATTGGCCGGATCTGTCAAGATCTCCTCAGGGGTACCTACTTGCACGACCTCCCCGTCTTTCATAATGGCGATACGATCCCCCAACTTAATCGCCTCGTCAAGATCATGCGTAATAAAGATGATCGTTTTTTGCATCTTCTCTTGTAGTTTCAATAGCTCATCCTGCATCTGTACACGGATCAATGGATCTAAGGCAGAAAAAGCCTCATCCATCAAGAGCACCTCGGGATCATTCGAGATCGCACGGGCCAATCCGACACGTTGCTGCATACCTCCAGACAACTCGCTAACCTTCTGGTTCTCGTATCCTTTTAACCCTACTAGGGCTACACTTTCCACAGCTTTCTGGTCTCTTTCTTTTTTAGGAACCCCTTGTAACTCCAAGCCAAAAGCGATATTACTCAATACCGTGCGATGGGGCAGCAATCCAAAATGCTGGAAAACCATAGCCATTTCCTTACGCCGTATATCCAATAATTCTTTATCCGAGGAAGTCGTTATGTTTTTTCCGTTGATAAAGACTTCTCCCAAAGAGGGTTCGTTCAATCGGTTAATACAACGTAACAGCGTAGATTTTCCACTTCCGGAAAGTCCCATTATCACAAATAACTCCCCTTCCTCAATCTTTAGGTTCGCATTACGTACAGCTACCGTGCAACCCGTTTCTTTCAAAATGTTTTGTTTACTTTTTCCCGCTACTAGCATTCTTTTCGCACGCATTTTCTCCGGGCCGAAAAGAATAGATAAATTCTTTATTTCTATTTTCGTCATATAAAATCCTTGATTACAGGTATGATACAAAAAGATTAGGCCATAAGTCCAGAATTTCTTATGGCAAAACATAAACCAAAAGCATGTATAAGTTAATGCTTATTATGGAAATTGACTACAACCTAAATCATCTCTTATATAGACAACCGAATTTCAAAGAGTATTGTTCACTAGTTTTTCCAACTATTGGGTCTTTTCATAGGTAAAGTGAAAATAAATGTAGAACCAAATCCTTCTTCGGAAATCACTGAAATATTACCGCCCATTTTTAATACCAGACCTTTACAAATTGCTAATCCCAATCCAACTCCTTGCTCAAAATCGCTTAATTGCACGAATCGGGCAAAGATATTATCCAATTCATCCTTAGGAATGCCACAACCTGTATCCGAGACATAAAACTTAATCATTTTCTCCTCAGCCTCAATTGTATATCCAAACCAGATACGACCTTTTTTAGTATGCTTAACCGCATTCGTCAATAAATTCATGCAGATTTGCCATAATCGATTTCGATCTATATTAAATATGATATCGGGACATGCATCCAAGGTCATTTCCACCCCTTCCGGTCTACGTAATTGTATGGAGTTATATAGATCTTTCATAAAGGAAGGGAAATAAACATCCATATAAGTAAACGTCATCATATCAGACTCGATTCTGGAAATATCCAAAACATCATTTACTATACTTAAAAGTAAATCATTGTTCATCTTGATCAAACTAATATAATTTTGGCGCAATTCCGAATCCTCCTCCACTCCTAACAAATCAGAGAAACCGACAATAGCGTTCAACGGCGTACGGATCTCATGGGTCATATTCGCTAAGAAAGTAGACTTAAGCATATCCGCCTCCTCCGCTTTTTCCTTGGCACGGATCAAGTCTTCCTCAAACTCCAATCGTTCTTGATCATCGATCATACAACCAACAATCAAATTCGGGAAGCCATTCTCATCTTTCTCATGCGTCTTACCGATCACCTCATAGATCCGATAGGTGTTATCATCGTTCTTTAGACGAAAATCTATTTTATATTCATCCAATTTATTCGTACGGATCGTATTGAATAGATAGAAAAAGTCACCAGAATCGTCCGGGTGACGAAGTTGCGGCAAAGCCTGACAGATGAACTGATTACGTTTCAATAAACTATTGGTCGTGCCATAAAACTGGAAACAACGGTTACAATGTACTTTATCGCAAGACTTAAACCGGCTGAAATTAAAAGAATAAGTCGTAATCTTGCTATTCTGCAAAGCAAGCTCCATCATCATCCGGCTTTCGGACAACTTACTGCTTAACGCCTCATTCGCTTTCTCCTGCTCAACGAGCTCCGATACATTCCGTATATAAATAATCACATACCGGTCATGTACAGGTACCAACCGTAGTTTAAAATAAACGATCGGAGCGTTATGTCCCGGAATCGATAAATCTAAATTCATGATCTCCGACTTATTCAAGCAACTTTGCACAATCGCGGCCACACGACGCTTAGTCTCATCCGGATAAATGAAACCCGGAAGATCATCGATACGCCGATTGATCGACTCCGGCGTTATACAAGTCTCCACAGCATAAGCGATAATCCGCTCTACGATCAATTGCTTGTTTACCAAAAGGATCGTATCTGGAACCGCTTCCGCCATCTTTTGCGACATGTCCGTCAATTCCTTCAATTCCCGGTCATAACCGGCTGCCTCCTGCCCGACCGCCGGATTACCCGTTAATAATAAGGTATATCCAAGAATCTCTCTATTCTCATTCATTGAGGGGATGATAGAATACGGTACAGGCAAAGAACCGGAAACCACGCTTCCCCCACGCAGATATTGTTTTTGAAGATCGGTCAACAAATCTGTACGAAAAAGATTATTTAATAAGAAGTCCGCTTCATTCGTAAAAGGAAATTTCTCGTTTAAGGACTTATTTATATCAATTAGCGCACCGTTTTTATCATACAGAGCACCTCCCATGGGATAATATGTAAAAAAATCTGTCAGCAAACGCTGTTTTACCTCGGAAACCTCCATATACTTTCTTTATTAACATCAATAAGTTACAAAGAAATAAAATCTTTGAAAATCAGAGAAATTTTAAAGCATAAACTTTAGGTCTATTTCACAAGAAAATCAGTCTCTTTACTAAAAAGCAACAACAAACCTTCACTTACGCTTGTTACTTAACAAACAAATTAATTATAATATGAAAGCATTAATAGGTAAAAAGGCACCGGAATTCCACGCTCCGGCAGTAGTGAATGGCAATGAGATCATCGAGGATTTCTCTTTGGAACAATATGTAGGCAAGAAGTATGTAGTCATGTTTTTCTATCCGATGGACTTTACATTCGTTTGCCCGACAGAATTACATGCCTTCCAACAAAAGTTACAGGAATTCGAAAGACGTAACGTAGCGGTGGTTGGTTGCTCCGTCGATTCTCAATTTTCTCATTTCGCATGGTTAAACCAAGATAAGAATAAAGGAGGTATCCATGGGGTGACTTATCCACTCGTATCCGATTTTTCCAAAACCATCTCTGAAAACTTTGGCGTATTGGCCGCTGATTATATTACGAACGAAAGTGGAGAACTTATCTCCAGAGGAAATCCGGTCGCTTACCGGGGTCTGTTCCTGATTGACAAAGAGGGCTTGATCCGTCATTATGTAATCAACGATTTACCATTAGGCCGTAACGTAGACGAGGCTCTCCGTATGGTCGACGCCTTACAGCACTTCGAAGAATATGGCGAGGTTTGCCCGGCAAATTGGTCCAAAGGAAAAGACGCCATGAAAGCGACAAACGCAGGAGTCTCTAATTATTTAAGCCATCATTGATATATTGCAGGAAAGGGGGTTAGGCCCCCTTTTTTTATACTAATTGAGACAATCGTTTACACTTTCCCGAGATATGCGAGATATCTAGACGTAAGATATTAGTCCGGTAAAAAGATTTCTCAATATACTTTTCGCCGATCTCCTTAAACGCCGATGAATATTTATTCACGAGTAGCCGCAAGGCATACCGACGCTCTTCTTCCGGCAAATCCAAATGCATCTCTCCAAAAGCGATAGTGCTCTCGTAACCTGTCGTGAATTTTCCCGGAACGATTTGTGTAGCGCCAACTACTCACTTTCGGGTTTTCTCGTAGACATTCCAGCTTATACCCTTCCGGAGCGCAATGGAAATAAATAGAATCCCCTTCCTTTACATAATTGATCGGGATTCCATACCCATACCCATTTATCCCCGACATGGCCAAAAAACCATATTCCGCCTCCTCCAATAAACGAATTGCCAACTCATTATCCAAAATCCGGTCTTTTCGTCTGATCTCTCTAAACATAGGTCTAATTTATTTATAAACGAGTATAATACACTAATCGTGGCAAATCTAAAAAAAAATAATATACATTTGCGTCATAAAGTTGACACATGATAAATATTATAGATCTATGAGAGCAAGAATAACCTTATTATTATTCGCCATTCTTTACAGTTTCACTTGTCTGGCACAAACTAATTTTGAAAAACACTTCACGAAGAAAAGTCTCCGGATTGATTTCGCATTGAGTGGAAATTGGGATTTCCAAGCCGCCGCCATACAACAACTCCGGGAAGAACCTGTCTGGGCGGGGCCGGTCAAAAACTTAATCGATCCGTTTGGTTATGGAGGGTATTATATTAATGTATATGATAAAGCCGGTAAAGAGTTGATCTACTCACGAGGATTCAATACGTTATTCGAAGAATGGAGAAGTACGGAGCAAGCGAAGACCGAGACACAATCTTGGACAAATAGCATCTCTATCCCCTATCCGAAAGCTCCTGTCATCATTGAGATTACGGCAAGAGACAAGGCCGACATGCAGTTCCATCCTTTATTGAAACAAGAGATTGATCCGGCCAGTATTTTTATTGACCGGGGGAAACTCAAGGAAAACCGGATCACAAAAATCCAATATAACGGGGATTCCTCCGGGAAAGTAGACCTCGTATTCTTAGCGGAAGGTTATACGGCGGATGAGCAAGAGAAATTCGTAGCTGATGCCAAACGTTTTACGGAGGCATTGTTTAAAACCCCGCCTTATGACACTCGCCGGGAAGATTTCAATGTCTGGGCGGTAGATGCCGTTTCGGAAGAATCGGGAACAGATGTATCCGGTAAAGGTATATTCAAGAATACCGCATTGAATTCCGGCTATTATACGTTTGGGGTAGATCGCTATTTAACCACCCCGGATATGAAATCTATACGTGACGCCGTATGGAACGCTCCTTGCGACGCAATCTTCATCTTGGTAAACACGGACGCTTACGGTGGTGGCGGTATGTATAATTTTTATGCCATGGGAACCGCCGATAACCCACGTACCCCGGTCGTATTCGTTCACGAGTTCGGACATAGTTTCGCCGGCCTAGCCGATGAATACTTCAGTTCCGAGGTCGCTTATCAAGATTTTTATAATTTGAAGTACGAGCCTTGGGAACCGAACATCACGACCTTGGTTAACTTCGATGCTAAATGGAAAGATCTTCTACCGACTAATACACCGATACCTACCCCATTAGATGACGCCCATAAGGATAAGGCAGGCGTATTCGAGGGAGGCGGTTACATCGCTAAAGGCATTTATCGCCCGATGGATCACTGTATGATGCGTGATTACGCTCCATTCTGTCCAGCTTGTAGCCGAGCGATCTTACAGATGATCGATTACTTCACGGATAAACCGATAAAACATTAAAAGGAAAGAGCGGGTACCCTAATAGCTTTGTTACATCAACTATTAAGATACCCGCCAGCACTAACCTATCAACATTTATTTCATCATCGGAACTTCTATCAAAAGAACTTTAGCGTGCTTCAAGACTTCTATCGTAATGCTATCGGTTTCCCAGAATCCGGCCCCGTCACGCTTAGACAGGATCGTATTACTTACCTCCACCTCTCCGTCGATCACGAATAAATAAACCCCATTATTTTCACTATGTAGCTTATACTCCTTTACTTGACCGGCATCTAGGTTTCCTAAAGAGAACCAAGCGTCTTGGTTGATCGACGCAGGAGCGCTACCATCCGGAGCGATGATCAAGGACAACTTATTCTTTTCCGAAGTAACCGGACGCACGTCATAACTGGCATAATGAGGCTTGGTATTCTCCTCACGGGGAAATACCCATATTTGCAAGAACTCCAATTGTTCATTACCGCTGTCGTTGAACTCACTATGCACGATACCGGTACCGGCGCTCATCACCTGAATATCTCCCGGCGTAATCACCTCGCTATTCTTTATGCTATCCCCATGGCGTAAATATCCCTTTAACGGGATGGAGATAACCTCCATATTCTTATGTGGATGCATATCGAATCCCTCACCCGGCGCCACGGAATCATCATTCAATACACGTAGCATCCCGAAATGAACCCTTTCCGGATTGTAATAATTAGCAAAACTAAACGTGTGATGTGTTTTCAACCAACCGTGATTCGCATACCCTCTGGATTGAGCCTTATCAACTACAACTCTCATATTTTCCTCCTTTTTAAATCTACATTAATAACAAATCCATAACTATAAATGTTGCGTGACGCATATTTCGAACATTTCATGTAAACATGTGATTCATATATGAACAGAAATCGCTACTTTTGCGCAATTAAAAAAACTCATCCTGTAAATATAAAATCTTATGGCAATCTACTTAAACGATGTATCGAGAACATTTGGTGAGTATTTACTTATTCCCGGTTTAACCACCAAAGAATGTATTCCCGCAAACGTTTCATTGAAAACGCCGCTTGTGAAATTCAAGTCTGGCGAGAAATCCGCTATTGAATTAAATATTCCTTTCGTTTCCGCGATCATGCAATCGGTTTCCGGCCCTAAACTGGCAATCGAGTTGGCTCGCAACGGAGGACTTTCCTTCATCTTCGGCTCGCAACCGATCGAGAGCCAAGCGGATATGGTTCGCAAAGTAAAGAAATTCAAGGCCGGATTCGTTATCAGCGACTCTAACCTTACGCCCGAGAATACCTTGGCCGACGTGCTTGAGCTAGTCCGCCGGACAGAACATTCTACGATTGGTGTAACAGATGACGGTACGCCTAACGGCAAATTGCTAGGTATGGTAACCAGTCGCGATTACCGTGAAGGCAAAGACCCGATCGACATGAAGGTGAAAGATTTCATGACCCCGTTCGCTAAACTAATCGTTGGCGAGCTAGGCATGACCTTGAAAGAGGCGAACCAGATTATCTGGGATCATAAGTTGAATACATTGCCAATCATCGACAAGGATCAGAAGCTTCAATACTTCGTATTCCGCAAGGACTACGATAGCCACCGTGAGAATCCGAAAGAGTTATCCGG
>ERZ772870.2224-NODE-2224-length-10640-cov-3.231460_pt1 | contig 10640 bp, 10 predicted proteins | sample MGYA00511376_ERZ772870 | MGnify/ENA primary metagenome ERZ772870 (study PRJEB29015, sample SAMEA2737719) | human gut metagenome | biome: human gut; feature: human-associated habitat; material: faeces | place: China | collected 2012 ... | reverse complement strand
ATTATAAGGTATATTACAGAATCACAAAAACGTGGTTCTGTATTTTTTTACCCATTTTTTACATACCCCCCCACACCCATTTTACAATATCCGCTTAGGATATAGGGTAAAGATGAGAGAAATAAAAGAATCGATGCCGGACAGGCGGATTTAGTGCGCAGATGGAAGAAACCGGCAGGAATGGAGAAGAGATGGAAAGAACACTCGTGTGGGGACACCGCGGTGCAAGCGGTTATGCACCGGAAAATACAATGGCTGCTTTTCAGAGCGCGCTTCTTCGAGGCTATAAAGCAGTAGAAACGGATGTGCAGCTCACAAAAGACGGAGAACTTGTTGTCATCCACGATGAAACGATCGACCGAGTGAGTGATGGAAGCGGCTGGGTAAAAGATTATACCTACGCGAAGCTGATCAAACATAATTTTAACCGTACACATCCGGAGTATGAACATGCACAGATACCCACGTTAGAGGAAGTCTATGCGTTGATAAAACCGACAGATCTGACCATCAATGTGGAAATTAAGACCGGAGTTGTGTTTTATCCGGAAATTGAGGCGCGTGTGTTAGATCTCACAGAGCGGATGGGACTCATGGAACGTGTGATTTTTTCCTCCTTTAACCACTATACCATACAAAAGATCAAAGAGATCAATCCGGAAGCAGAGACAGGAATGTTATACAGCGATGGAATCATCAATCCGGTCAGTTATGTTTCGTATGTGGTGGGAGCGGATGCACTGCACCCGGCACTTTACAACATTCAGTATGAAGGATTTATGGAAGAGTGCAGGAGGCAGAAAAAGAAAGTCCATGTATGGACTGTAAATGAGGAAAAATATATGCGGCTCGTCTGTGCGGCGCGTGCCGATGCAATGATCACAAATTACCCGGACCGCGGCAAAAAAATTGCGGAAGAGTACAGTGATGGGAAATTGACACCGGAGCTGGTGAAATTGTTGAAGCATAAAGAAATGGCGGCGTTATGAATGCGGCAGGCAGTCTGTATTTTGCAGACGAAGGGTATCTGACCTGGCAGAAAAATCTGGTGGAACCGTACCTGAAGCAATGCCAGAAGTATGCTTATTTTCACAGTTATGACGGGGCGGCCATTTTTTATCAGCAATATCTGGCAGCGGGGGCGGATACCTGTATTGTGATCTCACACGGATTCAGCGAGTTTGCAGAAAAGTACAAAGAGGTTATTTATTATTTTCTGCAGCATGGCTGTTCCGTTTATATCTTAGAGCACCGCGGGCACGGCTATTCAGAACGTGAGGTTTCGGATGACCAGAAGGTATATATCCGTGATTTTGAAGATTATATCAAAGATCTGGACTGCTTTATGAAAAAAATGAATTACCGGATGGAGCGGCACCGCATCTTATTTGCACATTCCATGGGAGGTGCGGTCGCTGTGCGGTATATCGAGGAACATCCGAAAGTATTTGAACGTGCAATCCTTTCTTCACCGATGTTTCGGATGCAGACCGGAAAGTATCCGTGGTGGGTGGCAAAAATGACAGCTGATTTTTATGTGAGAACCAAAAGAGGTGAACGTTATGCAGCGGGACAGACAGGGTTTGACAGCAGGCCGGATTTTGAACACAGCAGCTGTATTTCAAGAGAGCGCTATGATTATATTTTTGAAAAGAGGCTGAAAAATTCCAGATATCAGACCAATGGCAGTACTTATGGATGGCTTTTGGCAGCGATGCGGGCAACAGAAACGCTGATGCGGAAAAAGAATCTGGAGCGGATTAAAATTCCGGTTTTGATCTTTATAGCAGGGAATGACCAAATGGTGGATAATCGTGCGATCGCAGTTTTTGAAAATCGTGTGGAGACGGCATCGCTTGTCTGCATGCCGGCTTCCAAACATGAAATTTTTAATGCGGACTATCAGACCAGGTGCAGATATTATCAGGAGATCTTTGATTTTATTATGAAGAATCAGAAGGAGAAACGATGAAACAGAAATTAAATAAACTTGAAAAATACTGGGTAATGTATGATGTCGGCAACTCTGCCTTTGCGCTTTTAGTGTCCACGATCATACCGATCTATTTTAAAAACATGGCAGCCGGAAATGGCATATCCGCTTCGGACTCCACCGCATATTTAAGCTATGCAATCTCTATTTCCACTTTGATCGTGGCGGTATTAGGGCCGGTGCTTGGAACGGTTGCAGACGGAAAGAACCGGAAAAAACCGTTGTTTACCCTTTTTATGATGATAGGTGTGCTTGGATGTGCGGCACTTGCACTCCCGAAAAGCGCCATTTTATTTCTGGCTGTATTCGTGATTACTAAAGTCGGGTTTTCCGGCAGCCTTATTTTTTATGATTCTATGCTCGTGGATGTGACGACGGATGAGCGCATGGATGACGTGTCATCCCAGGGATACGCATGGGGATATATAGGAAGCTGTGTGCCTTTTGTTGTCAGTCTGGCATTGATTTTTGGAGCGGATTATATTGGAATCAGCGGTACGGTAGCGACAGCAGGAGCATTTATCATCAATGCCTTATGGTGGGCAGTTGTCACAATCCCGCTCTTAAAAAATTATAAGCAGAATTATTATGTGGAGACAAAAGTAAACGGAGTAAAAGAAACCATAAAAAGATTGGGGACTGTATGTGGTGAGATCAAAAAGGACAAAAAAGTGTTTCTCTTTCTCGTTGCATTTTTCTTCTATATAGATGGTGTATACACGATCATTGAAATGGCAACTTCTTACGGAAAGGATGTTGGAATCAGTGATACAAGTCTTCTTCTTGCACTGCTTCTGACACAGATCGTCGCATTTCCCTGTGCCATTATCTTTGGAAAACTGGCACAGAAATTTGAGACGTCCCGTCTGATCACTGTCTGCATTGGAGCATATTTCCTGGTTGCCATCTATGCACTCTGGCTGGATGCGGCATGGAAATTCTGGGTAATGGCAACGTTTGTCGGTGTATTCCAGGGAGCGATCCAGGCATTGTCGCGCTCTTATTTTGCAAAGATCATTCCGAAGGAAAAATCAAGTGAGTATTTTGGCATTTTTGATATTTTTGGAAAAGGAGCATCCTTTATGGGAACAATGCTCATGGGAATTTCCACGCAGATTTTTCATACTTCAAAAGCGGGTGTGATTGTGATCGCAGCAATGTTTGTGATCGGGTTTATTGTCTTTAAACTTCAGGCAGGACCGGTGCATAGGGTGAAACGGGCATTTATCAATGAGGATGAAGATGAGTATGAGGATGAAGATGAAAACGAAAACGATTACGAAATAGGAGATATGGATTTTGCAGAAGAAAGATTCTAAAAATCAGAAAAAACGCATAGGAATAAAAGAGACTTTAGCGGGAGCAGATACCTTGCTCATGGAAAAACAATTAAAAGAACAGATCGAAGCACCTATGGTAAGACTTTCTTACGCATATGCGATGGATGTGGTGCAGGCAAAATTAAAAATGATCAATGCGGACCTGACGGAGCAATTTGGCCGTCAGGTTATTCGTACTATGACGGGACGGATCAAACAGACGGACAGTATTGCCAAAAAGCTGATGCGAAAAGGAAGAGAAGTAACATTTCAGGCAGCAGTGACCACTTTAAACGATATCGCAGGCATCCGTGTTGTCTGTTTTTTCTGTGATGATATATACCGCGTGGCGGATTATATAAAAAAGCAAAAGGATATTACCCTGATCAAAGAGAAGGATTATGTAAAAAATCCCAAAAAGAGCGGTTATCAGAGTATTCATCTGATTGTGGAGGTCCCGGTTACCTATTTAGAGAAAACAACAAAGATCCGGGTGGAGATTCAGATCCGGTCATTTGCAATGGACTACTGGGCTGAGCTTGACAATCAGATGTGTTATAAGAAGAGCGCAGGACAGATTGAAAATGTGGAGCGTGAAACAAAAGATTACTCGGATGTGATTGCAAAAGTTGACAATCAGATGTTAGAACTGCGCAGACAGATTGAAAAGATGTAAAAAGCAACGGAGGAAAAGAGGATGGCAGAAAAAAAACAAAAATATTTGGAAAACAGGGAATTATCATGGTTAAAATTTAATGAGCGTGTGCTGGAGGAGGCAGCGGATCCATTCGTGCCGCTGTGTGAGCGCATGTCTTTCTTATCTATTTTTCAGAGCAATCTGGATGAATTTTTTATGGTGAGAGTCGGATCACTTCACGATCAGATGCATGTGGATAAGACAGCACATGATAACAAAACAAAAATGACAGCAAAGGAACAGCTTGCGGCGATTTTTGATGCGGCAAGAATCTTGTCGGAACAGAAAGATCTGGTGTACAGGAATTATATGCAGCTTTTGAAAGCGGAGGGGGTAGAACTCTTAAGTTTTGCAGATATGCAGCCGGACGATAAAGTTTTTCTGGAGCATTATTTTAAGGAGGCGCTGATGCCTTTGTTATCCCCACAGGTAATTGGAAAAAAACAGCCATTTCCATTTTTGAAAAATAAGGAAATCTATGCAGTTGTTGTGCTTGGAACAAAAAATGGAGAAAAGCTTGGAATTATCCCATGCAGCAATGAAGTGTTTGAACGCCTGATCAAAGTTCCTTCAGGAAAAGAGCGCTATATGCTGGTGGAAGAACTGATCCTTCATTTTCTGCCACTGGTGTTTGAACGGTATACAGTAAAAAGCAAATCACTGATCCGTATCATCCGCAATGCGGACATTGATGTGGATGAAGCGTTTTATGATGAGGATCTTGACTACCGGGATTCCATGGAGAAACTGATCCGCACCAGACGCAGACTCTGCCCGGTAAAACTGGAACACAGCCGGGTGCTGGATGTGACGATCATTGAAAATCTGCGCAAAGAACTTGGAATTGGAGCAGACCAGGTTTACTTTTCGGAGGCACCATTAGAGTTATCATTTTTTTCGCAAATCCAGGATTTTCTGAGAGAAAAAAGAGAACTGTTTTTTGAAAAGAGAGTGCCGCAGCAGCCGGCATGCATCCACAATGATCTGCCTGTGATCGACCAGATCGAAGAAAAAGACTGGTTTTTAAGTTTTCCATATGAGAGCATGAAGCCTTTTATAAGACTTTTGAAAGAAGCTGGCGAGGATGAGAGAGTTGTATCCATCCGCATGACACTTTATCGTGTGGCAAAAAATTCACAGATCGTAGAGGCTTTAATCGATGCTGCCGAGAACGGAAAAGAAGTTGTTGTGCTGGTAGAATTGCGTGCCCGGTTTGATGAAGAAAATAATATTGAATGGTCAAGACGGTTAGAGGATGCAGGCTGCCGCATTATTTACGGTATCGACCATATCAAAGTGCATTCGAAACTCTGTCAGATCACCTACAAAAAAGACGGCGAGATTCGTCATATCACGCAGATTGGAACCGGTAATTATAATGAAAAGACGGCGAAATTATACACAGATCTATCTGTTATGACTGCAAATGAAAAAATCGGCGAGGAGTCAGCAGAAGTTTTTCATGCTCTCTGTTTAGAGCAGCTCGTGGAGAAAACGAAATATCTTCTGGTGGCACCGAAGTGTCTGCAGAGTAAGATAATTGTAATGATCGATGAGGAAATCGCAAAAGCAAAAGCAGGAAAACCGGCTTATGTCGGAGCAAAAATGAATGCCCTGACAGATAAGGTCATCATTGACAAACTAGTCGAGGCATCAAAAGCCGGTGTAAAAATAGAACTGATCATCCGTGGAATCTGCTGCCTGATTCCGGGCGTGGAAGGATATACGGAAAATATCCGGGTGATCAGTATTGTCGGACGGTATTTAGAGCATTCCAGAATATATCTGTTTGGAGCAGATGAGGAAGACGCAAAAGTTTATATTGCATCTGCGGATTTTATGACCAGAAATACAACAAAGCGTGTTGAGGTTGCAGCACCGATCTGGGATAAGGCGATCAAAGAGCGCATTATGGCTATGTTTCACCTGATGTTAAAAGACAATGTAAAAGCAAGGGAACTCGGCAGTGACGGTAATTATTCGAGAGTGACAGATTCGGATGTAAAGCTGAATTCCCAGGAGTATTTTTTTGCTATGAGTTATCAGCAGGCGGACAATACGGAAAAGTAAGCGAAACATTTACCATTATTTTACATACATTTTACCAAACCTCTCTCATGTATTTTACATAAGTGCATTAAAGTAAAAACTGTCAAAAGGAAATGAAAAGAAAACAGCAGGATGGACGCCCTGCAAATTGAAAAAAGAGAGGATTAAGAAAATGAAAAAGAAAGTAATGTGTATGTTATTAACAGGTATGATGGCAGCCAGCATGATCGCAGGCTGTGGTAACAGTGGAAATGCAAGTGCAAATGCCGGAGCAGATACAAATACAGATGCAAGTGCAGATGCAGCGGACAGTTCAGCAGATCAGTCAGCAGATGTTACACCAGATACGACAGCTGCAAATTCAGCATCAGCAGCAACCGGAGATTTTGACAACAGCGAGTACATCAACGTTGTATCCCGTGAGGATGGTTCCGGTACAAGAGGAGCATTCATCGAGCTGTTCGGTGTGGAAGAGAAAAATGATGCCGGTGAGAAAATTGATAATACAACCGATGAAGCAATCATCACAAACAGTACCGACGTTATGTTAACAACAGTTTCAGGTGATGAATACTCCATCGGATATGTATCACTTGGTTCCCTAAACGACAGTGTAAAAGCAGTTTCCATCGATGGAGCAGAAGCTACCGTAGATAATATCAAGAGCGGAGATTACACGATCGCAAGACCATTTAATATTGCAACCAAAGGAACACCAAGCGATGTGGCACAGGATTTTATCAACTTTATCATGAGTGCAGACGGACAGGCAGTTATTTCTGATAATAAATACATCCCGGTAGATGACGGTGCAGCAGCATTCGAGTCAAACGGCGCAAGCGGAAAAGTTGTTGTAGCAGGATCTTCTTCCGTAACACCTGTTATGGAAAAATTAAAAGAGGCATATGTCGCAGTCAACAGCGGTGCAGAGATCGAGATCCAGGAAAGCGATTCCACCACAGGTATGACAGCAGCTATGGATGGAACCTGTGATATCGGTATGGCTTCCCGTGAATTAAAAGATTCTGAGACAGAGGGCGGCTTAACAGCAACCGTGATCGCAATGGATGGTATCGCAGTCATCGTAAACAACGACAACCCGACTGCAGATCTTTCCAAAGATACAGTCAAAGGCATCTACACAGGCGAAATTACATCCTGGGATGGCGTTACAGAGTAATACAGACAGATACAAACAACATATTTCATAGAATTCCTTATTATAAAACATCAGGTAAAGACCGGGAGAGACAGTTACTCTGCCGGTCTTTACATAAATAACGTACACAACTTTTTATCAGTCTGGAGAAAAATAATGAATCATATCAAAGAAAAAGTAATGGAAGGCGTTTTCCTCTTTACGGCAGTCATATCCATTATCGCGGTAGCCTTAATCTGTGTGTTCTTGTTTGCAAACGGATTTCCGGCAATGCAGAAAATCGGTGTATGGCAGTTTTTGTCGGGAAAAGTATGGAAACCGACCAATAATATATTCGGAATCTTTCCGATGATCTTAGGAAGTATTTATGTAACCGGAGGAGCACTTTTAATCGGAGTCCCGGTGGGAATACTGATGTCAATCTTTATGGCCCGCTTCTGTCCGGAAAAACTGTACCGCATTTTAAAACCGATCGTGGATCTCTTAGCAGGCATCCCTTCTATTGTATATGGATTTTTCGGTCTGGTCGTATTGGTGCCGTTTATCAGAGAACATTTTAAAGGAAATGGAAACAGTATCTTAACCGCTTCGATCCTGCTTGGAATCATGATCCTGCCGACCATTATCGGTGTGTCAGAGTCTGCGATCCGTGCGGTGGAAAACAGCTATTACGAGGGGGCACTTGCACTTGGAGCAACCCATGAGAGAAGTGTTTTTACCGTGATCGTTCCGGCAGCAAAATCCGGTATCATGGCAGCAGTCGTGCTCGGTGTCGGACGTGCAATCGGTGAGACGATGGCAGTTATGATGGTAGCCGGAAACCAGGCGCGAGTTCCATCGAGTATTTTTAAAGGTGTCCGTACCTTAACGGCAAATATTGTAATGGAAATGGGATACGCAACGGATCTTCACAGAGAAGCACTGATCGCAACCGGTGTGGTACTGTTTGTGTTTATCCTCATCATCAATGTCTCTTTCTCTATTTTAAAAAGACGCACAAAGGACAATTAGAAAGGGGAGATTAAGATGGAAAAACATATGGAAACTGAGATTGCTGCGATCAATCAGCAGTCTTTCAAAGATAAGATCAAATCATATACGAAACATCCGGGCTCATTCTTATTGCTGCTTTTAGTACTTGTCGCAGCAGTGCTGACTGTGGGTGTCCTGGTATTTCTGGTGGGTTATATTTTAATCCGCGGTATCCCGTATTTAAAACCATCGCTGTTTGCATGGACTTATAATTCGGATAATGTGTCGATGCTCCCGGCGATGATCAACACACTGTTTATGACGGTGCTGGCACTTGTGTTATCCGTACCGTTTGGTGTGGGTGCGGCGATCTACCTCGTAGAATACGCAAAAAAGGGAAACAAGTTAGTCGGGATCATCCGTGTGACGGCGGAGACACTTTCCGGTATTCCTTCTATTATTTATGGACTCTTTGGTATGTTGTTTTTCGTGACAGCATTAAAATGGGGCTACTCAATGATGGCAGGTGCAGCGACGCTTGCAATCATGGTACTCCCGGTCATCATGAGAACGACGGAGGAAGCACTTTTATGTGTGCCGGATTCATTCCGTGAGGGAAGTTTCGGACTCGGTGCAGGAAAACTGCGTACCATATTTAAAATTGTGCTTCCGAGTGCGATCCCGGGTATTTTATCCGGCATTATCTTAGCGATCGGGCGAATCGTCGGAGAGACGGCGGCACTTATTTACACCTCAGGTACGGTGGCAAACCTTGCAGGATTTTTTGATTCCGGCCGTACCTTAGCGATCCACATGTATTCATTATCGCGTGAGGGTATGCATACCAATGAGGCATATGCGACGGCAGTTGTACTTCTTATCGTGGTACTGATCATCAACGGGGTATCCTCCCTGATCGCAAAAAAATTTGAAGCACCGAAACAGTAGAATGGAGAGAAAACATGGCAGAAAAATTTAAAATTTCAAACCTGGATTTATATTATGGTGATTTTCATGCACTAAAAAATATCAATATGTCGATCGCATCGAATGAGATTACTGCATTTATCGGACCGAGCGGCTGCGGAAAATCCACCTTTTTGAAGAGCTTAAACAGAATGAACGATCTGGTCGAGGGATGTAAGATCACCGGCAGTGTTCTTTTGGATGGAGAGGATATTTACAACGGCATGGATGTCAACATTTTAAGAAAACGTGTCGGAATGGTATTCCAGAAGCCGAATCCCTTCCCCATGAGCATTTATGACAACGTGGCCTACGGGCCCCGGACCCACGGCATCCGCAGCCACGCCAAGCTGGACGACATCGTGGAGCGCTCCCTGCGCTCCGCCGCCATCTGGGACGAGGTGAAGGACCGGCTGAAGAAAAGCGCCATGGGCCTCTCCGGCGGCCAGCAGCAGCGCCTGTGCATCGCCCGGGCCCTGGCCGTGGAGCCGGAGGTGCTGCTGATGGACGAGGCCACCAGCGCCCTGGACCCCATCTCCACCTCCAAAATCGAGGACCTGGCCCTGGAGCTGAAGGAGCACTACACCGTGGTCATGGTCACCCACAATATGCAGCAGGCGGCCCGCATCTCCGACAACACGGCCTTTTTCCTGCTGGGCGAGCTGGTGGAGTTCGGCAAAACGGAGCAGCTGTTCTCCGCCCCCGCCGACAAGCGCACCGAGGACTACATCACCGGGAGGTTCGGATAATGAGAAGACAGTTTGACCAGCAGCTGGCACTGCTGAACCGGGAGCTGATTGAAATGGGCGCCCTGTGCGAGGAGGTCATCGCCCTGGCCTCCAAGGCTCTGACGGAGGGAGACCCCGCCCTGGCCGCCCGGGTGGCCCCCCTGGACACCGAGATCGACCAGAAGGAGCGCACCATCGAGTCCCTGTGCCTGAAGCTGCTGCTGCAGCAGCAGCCGGTGGCCCGGGACCTGCGCCAGATCTCCGCCGCCCTGAAAATGATCACCGACATGGAGCGCATCGGCGACCAGGCCCAGGACATCGCCGAGATCGTCACCTGCCTGTCCGGCGCGTGCGGCCATAACGCCCACATCGACCAGATGGCGCAGGCGACCATCAAGATGGTAACCGACAGTTTGGACGCCTTCGTCCGCCGCGACCTGACGCTTGCATGGAGCGTCATCGAGTACGACGATGTGGTAGACCGCCTGTTCGACGAGTGCAAGCAGGACCTCATCGCGGAAATCGCACAGAACCCCACGGACGGCGAGCGCGTGCTCGATGTTCTCATGATCGCAAAGTACCTCGAGCGTATCGGCGACCACGCGACCAACATCGCGGAATGGGTGGAATTCTCCATCACCGGAACGCACAAGAGCGAAACGCACGTATAAAAAGCCAGGACCCACGAAATTCGTGGGTCTCAGCCTGTCGATAAAGTCTGTTTTCACGCCAAAACAGCAGTCGCGCGGCAGCGCGC
>ERZ772870.2223-NODE-2223-length-10640-cov-4.094662_pt1 | contig 10640 bp, 7 predicted proteins | sample MGYA00511376_ERZ772870 | MGnify/ENA primary metagenome ERZ772870 (study PRJEB29015, sample SAMEA2737719) | human gut metagenome | biome: human gut; feature: human-associated habitat; material: faeces | place: China | collected 2012 ... | reverse complement strand
GGTTGGAGCCTTCGCCCCAGTACTCCTTCATATACTGGCCGTTGATGCGCACCTTGTTCGTGGGGCTCTCGTCAAAGCGGGCAAAGTAGCGGCCCAGCATCACGAAGTCTGCGCCCATAGCCAGTGCGAGGGTGATGTGGTAGTCGTGAACGATGCCGCCGTCGGAGCAGATGGGCACATAGATGCCGGTCTCCTTGTAGTACTCGTCACGAGCCTTGGCAACCTCGATGACAGCGGTAGCCTGACCGCGGCCGATGCCCTTGGTCTCGCGGGTGATGCAGATGGAGCCGCCGCCGATGCCGATCTTCACAAAGTCTGCACCAGCCTCAGCGAGGAAGCGGAAGCCCTCAGCATCCACCACGTTGCCGGCACCCACCTTGACGGTGTCGCCGTAGTGCTCGCGGATCCAGGCGATGGTGCGGCTCTGCCACTCGGAGTAGCCCTCAGAGGAGTCGATGCACAGCACATCCACACCGGCCTCTACCAGTGCGGGCACGCGCTGGGCGTAGTCGCGGGTGTTGATGCCGGCGCCTACAACGTAGCTCTTGTTCTTATCCAGCAGCTCGTTGACGTTTGCCTTGTGGGAATCGTAGTCCTTGCGGAATACCATATACACCAGATTGCCCTCGGCATCCACCAGCGGCAGGGTGTTGATCTTGTTGTCCCAGATGATGTTGTTGCAGTCGTGCAGGGAGGTGTTGGCCGGAGCGGTGACCAGCTTTTCAACGGGGGTCATAAAGGTGGTAACACAGGCATCGTCCGGGGTGTGGTTGACGCGGTAATCGCGGGAAGCCACGATGCCCAGCAGCTTGCCGTTAGGAGTGCCGTCGGCAGTGATGGCGATGGTGGAGTGGCCGGTGCGTGCCTTCAGTTCCAGCACATCATGCAGGGTGGCAGTGGGAGCCAGATTGGAATCGGACACCACATAACCGGCCTTGAAGCTCTTGACGCGGCGCACCATGGCAGCCTCGTTTTCAATGCTCTGAGAGCCATAGATAAAGGAAACGCCGCCCTGACGAGCCAGTGCAATGGCCAGCTTATCGCCGGAGACCGACTGCATGATGGCGCTGATCATGGGGATATTCATTTCCAGCGGGCAGTTCTCCTCGCCCTTGCGGTACTTGACCAGCGGGGTCTTGAGGCTGACAGCTGTGGGGACATTCTCAGCAGAAGAGTAGCCCGGCACCAGCAGGTACTCGCCAAAGGTACGGGAGGGTTCTTCGTAAAAATAAGCCATATTCAAACTCCTTTTCTCTTAACGCATCCGCAGCGGATCATATCAAACAACATCAAAACAATTTCATGTTTTCGACTTAGGAATTGATTGTATATACTTTACCACAAACCCACGCGGAATACAAACCCCTGCCCCGCCAAACTTTATAAATGTCCTTTGCAGAAAAACAGGCAAATTGACCTAAGGTCATACTTTCCCTGGCTGTGGGCCGATTTCTCCGGATTTTCGGACGCAAAAAAGCCCGTCTGAAACCAGACGGGCTCTTTTGCACACGAAGCGGAATATCGCCTGTGCGGTGTCGGCCGACAGCTGTGAAGGAGAACAGCCGGAGGAGGATGGCGGACACCCGATATTCCAAAAAACAAGAAGAAAAAGATTTCATGATCCAGAAGGGCCTTGCCCTTTCTGTAACCATATTGTAACTCTTTTGAAGGACTTTTGCAATAGCTTTTTGTAATTTTTCTGTAATTATTTTTGTAAAGATTCTGTGACAGCGCTTCCGAATTCCAGATAGCACTCAAAAGCCGCGTGCTCTTCCCTCCGGCCCAGCACATACCAGCCATTTCCTGAGGGGGCATAGAACACCTGCACAGTCTGGCCCATCGGCACTTCACGGTGGTACTTGATGGAAGCGAAGGACAGCGGCGCAGCCTCCACGACCTCCTGCGGCAGAGCGTCGCAGGCGATGTCCAGATAGAGGGAGTTGTTGATATGGCCGTTGAGGTCACACATGGAGTAGCTGGCGCGGCGCTCCCCTGCCGCCGTCAGCGGCTGGCTCTTGTGGACGATCTGGGGCAGTTCTTCGGGCAGGTCGTCGTTCTGGAAGTCCGGCATCGTCCAGCCGGGGGTGCGCAGGATGCGCCCTGTCTCAGTATCCACGATCATCCAGCGGCAGTCCACGAGGGCCAGCTTCTCCCCTGTTTCGCTGGTGATGGTGGTCAGCCGTTTCATCGTGCCTTTCTTGAACACCTCGCAGGCCGTGTTCAGGTCGATCTTCTCCGCACGGCCCGGCATCCGCCAGACCCTGAGGGCCTGCTTGCCCACGAGGAATGCGTTGTGGCGCTCCCTGAAAAAGGCGTGGTCCATGCCGTAAGCCCGGGCATGGTCTGCCGACACCTGCTCCCCATACCGGAACAGAGCGCTGGGCTTCAGGCAGCGGCGGAAGTCGCTGTCGCCGTCCAGCACGGTCATCTGCTCCGTATAGCTTCTGTATTCACTCATATTCTTTCCCTTTCCTATAAAAAGGGGCTGTACGCCTCCGCACAGCCCCCTCAGGTTCAATACATATTGCGCGTTTTCCTGCGCACCTTGCGCCAGATATTGAAGCAGGCCAAAGCCAGCATCGCCGCCAGCAGCATCAGGAACAGATACCCGCTGCCACCCTCGTCGTAGCTCTTCATCTCGCTCCACTTCACGTCCAGCTCGCTGTTGACCTCATCACTCAGGGCAGTGAACACCTCTTCTTTGGCCGCAATGTCCTCGGAGGGGTACGCGATCTCGCTGTACTTGAGGTCTTCATCCAGAATATCCCACACACAGTGCATGGGGGTGGTGTAGCCGATATACTCGATATTGGCCTTGCCGACGTCCGGTTCACACATGAAGTTGATGAACATCTCTGCAGCTTCCTCATGCTCACTGGTGGCGGGGATGGCCATGCTGTCCACCGACAACACCGTTCCCTCCTCAGGGAACACCCAGGCCAGGTCGGGGTTGTCGTCGATCATGGTGATAGCGTCGCCGGAGTAGTAGACGCCGACGGCCGCCTCGCTGCCGATCATCTTATCGAAGATCTCGTCCATGACATAGGCCTGCACCAGAGGCTTCTGGGCTTTCAGCTCGTCCACCACCGCGTCCACCTCCTCCGTGGTCTGGGGGTTGACGCTGCTGCCGCTCTTGAACGCACCGATGGCGTAGGCGTCGCGGCTGTTGTTGAACATCAGGATGTTGCCTGCATACTTCTCGTCCCACAGGTCTGCCCAGCTGGTGGGGGCCTCGTCTACCATCTTTGTATTGTAGATGATGCCAGTGGTGCAGAGGGTGTAAGGCACGGTGTAGGCATTCTCGGGGTCATAGTCCCCGTTGCGGTACTCCTCGTCGATGTTCTGGAAGTTCGGGATGTTGCTGTAGTCCAGCGGCATCAGCATCCCTTCGCTTATCATCTTGGCGACCATGTAGTCCGACGGGATGATGACATCGTAGTTGGCCGCGCCGGACTTCAGCTTGGCGTAGAGGGACTCGTTGGAGTCGAAAGTGGTATAGTTGACCTTGATGCCGGTCAGCTTTTCAAAGGCCGCCACCACGTCCACGCTGTCGTCGGAACCGTTGGAGATATACTCGCCCCAGTTGTAGACATTCAGGGTGACATTCTGGCCCTTGAAGCGGGTCCAGTCGTAGTCATCCGAGACGGAAATGTCCTCCGTAACCTCGATCTGTCCCGCGGCCAGAGCCGACAGCGGCATGGTCAGCGCCAGCACAGCCGTCAGCAGAAGAATGACGAAACGCTTCATTTGACATCTCCCCCTCTCAGTGCGCGCTGGTCGCGGCGGTAGCCGCGGCTCTCCATGGCGTTGGAGATGAGGATGATGCTCAGGATGACCACGAACATGATGGTAGACAGCGCGTAGATCTCCGGGCTGACCTTCTTGCGGGTCATGGAGTAGATGGCGATGGGCAGTGTCTCCACCGTACCGCAGTTGAAGTAGGAGATCATGAAGTCGTCGATGGAGTAGGTCAGGCTGATGAGGAAGCCCGACAGGATGGCCGGGCTGATCTCGGGCAGGATGACCTTGAAAAATGCCTGCCGGGGGTCACAGCCGAGGTCCAGCGCCGCCTCAAACAGCTTGATGTCCAGCTGCTTGAGCTTGGGCGTGACATTGAAGATGACATACGGCACGTTGAATGCGATATGGGCGATGAGCAGCGTGGGAAAGCCCATGATGTTGTCGGGCAGGAAGTCCAGCTCAGACGCAAAGCGCTGGTATGCCACAAAGAGCATCATCAGGGAGATACCGGTGATGATCTCGGGGTTGACCGTGGTGATATAGGTGATATTCGTCACCAGCAGGCGGCTCTTGCGGCCCATGGAGGCGATGCCCAGAGACGCCGCAGTTCCCAGCACGGTGGCGATGACCGCCGAGAACAGTGCCAGATACAGCGACACCCACAGCGCGTGCAGGATGGACTCGTTGTGGAGCAGGCTGGTGTACCACTTAAAGGTAAAGCCGGTAAAGAGGGCGTAGCCCTTGCTCTGGTTGAAGCTGAACACGACCATGTACGCGATGGGCAGGTACATGAAGCAGAAGAACAGGATGACGTAGGCGCGCTGCATCAGACGCAGATGTTTCGTTTTCATCAGGACACACCCTCCATCTCATCCTCGTCGAAGCTGGACGTAAAGCTCATGCAGAGCAGCACGATGACCATCAGCACGAGGCTCATGGCAGAGCCGACATTGAGGTTGTAGCTGTTGCCGAGGAACTGCATCTCGATCAAATCGCCGATGAGCAGGTTGGAACCGCCGCCCAGCATACGGCTGATGACGAAGGTGGACACCGCCGGGACGAACACCATCGTGATGCCGGTGCTGATGCCGGGGATGCTCATGGGGATGAGCACCCGGAACAGAGTCTTGGTGGTGGAAGCGCCCAGATCCTGCGCTGCCTCCACGATGCTCTGGTCGATTTTGGTCATGCTGGTGTAGAGGGGCAGGATCATATACGGCACATAGTTGTACACCATGCCCAGCACCACAGCGCCGGAGGTATTCAGCATGTTGTAGGGTCCAAGGCCGAAGACGCCCAGAACGGCATTCACAGGACCGTTGATGCTCAGCAGCCCCATCCATGCGTAGGTACGGAGCAGGAAGTTCATCCACATGGGCAGCATCACCAGCATCAGCATGATGTGCTGCTTGTTGACGCGCAGCCGGGAGAGGAAATAGCCCACCGGGAACGCGATGATGAGGCAGATGACGGTGGAGATGAGGGCCAGCAGCAGGCTGCGGGCAAACACCGAGCCATAGCCGCTGACGGTCACCAGATTGTCCAGCGTAAAGCTGCCGGTGGAGTCGGTGAGGGCGTAATACACCACGATGAACAACGGCACCACCGTGAACAGCACCATCCATACAAAGTACGGATAGGCCAGTTTCTTATCGTAAATCTTCATGCGGCCTCACCCCTCCGAACGCGACATGATATGGATCTCGTTGGGGCCGATGCGCATACCGATGGTCTCACCGGGCGTGCAGGCGCGGGTAGAATGGATGAGCCACTCGCGGCCCTCGCACTCCACGTGCATCTCGAAGTGGACGCCCTTGAAGATGACGTCATTGACGACGCCCACCAGCTGGCCTTCCACCGGGGAGACCACTTCAATATCTTCGGGGCGGACGACCACCTGTACGCTCTCCTCCCGGGCAAAGCCGCGGTCCACACAGGGGAACTCGACACCCGAAAAGGAGACGAGAAAATCGCGGTGCATCACGCCGTCCACGATGTTGGAGTCACCGATGAAGTCGGCCACAAAGGCGTTCTTCGGCTCGTTGTAGATGTCCTCGGGGGTGCCGATCTGCTGCACCTTGCCGCCGTTCATAACGACGACGGTGTCGGACATGGTCAGGGCCTCTTCCTGGTCGTGGGTGACGTAGATGAAGGTGATGTTCATCTCGCGCTGCAGGCGCTTGAGTTCCAGCTGCATCTCCTTGCGCAGCTTGAGGTCCAGGGCGCCCAGAGGCTCGTCGAGAAGCAGGATCTCCGGCTCATTGACCAGGCTGCGGGCGATGGCCACGCGCTGCTGCTGGCCGCCGGACATCTGGCTGATGCTGCGGCGCTCGAAGCCCTTCAGGCCCACGACTTCCAGCATATCCCGCACCTTGCGGCGGATGGTCTCTTCGTCCATCTTCTTGAGGCGGAGGCCGAAGGCCACATTCTCAAAGACGTTCAGGTGGGGGAACAGCGCGTATTTCTGGAACACGGTGTTCACCGGACGCTTGTAGGGCGGTACGCCTGTGATGTCCTCTCCTTTCAGCAGCACTTTGCCGGACGTCGGTTCCAGAAAGCCCGCGATGAGGCGGAGGGTGGTGGTTTTGCCGCAGCCGGAGGATCCCAGCAGCGTCACAAACTCTTTGTCATGGATGTCGAGGTTCAGCCCATCCAGAATGCGCTGACCATCAAATTCCACTACGATATCCCGCAGTGAAACGATCACCGAGTTGTCCATTTTTTACTTTATCCTCCTTGTAACTCAGATACGAAAAAAGACAGGGCCATGCCCCATCCCTCGTACCAGGGCGACCCAGCCCCGCACAACATCCATGACGACCGGAGAACCTGCAAAAGCAGGCTCTTATATTGCGCAGTTATTCTGCCCTGTCTCGTCTATCTTAATCAATCTTTGCTGAAATGTCAATCACTCTGCCAATGTTTGCCGAAGCTTTACACGCCGCAACAAAAAAACATGCGCCGCAGCGGGCTTTCCGCATACGGCGCACAAAGGTTTTTATTCAGCTTTTAAGGCAGCGGCCGTTATCAGAAGGGCCTGCACAGTGTCAAGGTCAACCGCATAGACGGAACTGTCCCCCTCCACCATCATCCAGCAGCCGTCTGCATTTTCGGCGTAGCGGAGGGTCACGGTCCCATCGGCAGAGGCGGCCCGCACCGTTGCAAGCGGTGCATCAAAACCATAGGCCGAAGGGTCGGCATCCGTGATTTGTGCGGTCACATAGCCTGCCAGAGCGGAGAGGATGCTCTGCACCTTGCTGTCGTCCAGATCGGCAGAGGGTTCATCGGCCAGCCGCCACACGGTCTGATAGGTGGTGGAATCGGCCGCACTTTCCGAGGAATCGCTCTCCGCTTCCGCAGGCTCAGAGACTGCATTCAGTGCAAGGGTGCCGCTGCCCGTCGTAATGGAAACACTTTCCAGCGCGGAGGCCGTCAGTCCCGCCGGGTTGAACGCGCCAAAAAGGTCCGCTTTGGTCAGCTCAAAGCAGGCCGCCTTGTTGCCAGAAACGGTGTACATGGCATCGTCCCCTGCCTTCTGCACATACAGATCTCCTGTGACCGGGTTCTCGGTGCCAAAGGCAAAGGTGTTCGTCTCGCCTGCCGCCGTCACCGTGACCGTAACAGCCGGATCGGCAAGGCCGTAGTCCTCGCCGGGCTGAGCCGTGAGCTGACGTTTGGCGTTCAGGGATGCCAGCGCCGTGACCATGGTATTGCAGGCAGATGCATCCAGATGATAGTCCGGGTCATCCGCCAGCGTCCAGCTGCCGGAATCGTAATTTAAGGTAAGCGTTTCGCCGCCATAGGCATACCGGATGCTGGTCACATCGCCTGCCGCAAAAGAAGAAAGCAGGATGCTGCCCTCTGCGGCGGCGCTGGAAGCAGCCTCTTCTGCGGCATTGCTGCGGCTGACAAACCACAGCAGCCCGCCCAGCACAAGCACCAGCACCAGAAGCACCGCAAGGGTGCGCTGTTTTGTTTTCATGGCAGTGCCCCCTTACCTGCGGCGGCGCAGCAGCACCTCCACAGCACCTGCAATGAGCACTGCTGCGGGCAGCACGAATACGAACACCATGCCCAGCGTCATGGATGCGGAAGCCGGGACCGTGATGGGTGCAGCTTCCAGTGCTTTGGTGTCGATGAGCAGGCTCTGCCCTACCAGCGAAGCGGCACAGCCCTGCAGGAAGGTCAGGTTGCCCGGGATGGACTGGTACACCTGCTCGTTGTCCATGTTGGGGCAGCCGATCCAGATCACCTCGGCACCGGTGGATTCATTACGCGCCCATACGGCCAGCGAGAACGGGCCGTCGGTATCGCCGGCTTCCTTTGCGGAAGAAAAGCTGGCATCAAAGTCCTGCTTGCTGTAGGCATCCTCGGTGGTATACAGCAGCGGTTCCGCCGTCACATCGTCTGTCTCGGTAATGGTGATGCCCTGTGCCACCGAGAGCATCACATGGGTGCTCTGATTCACGCCGTCCAGCGCGGTGCTTTCGTCGGCAGCCGCGTAGTCCGGGAACAGCGAGTACGGGTAGCCGTACAGCGCGTGGCCCGCATCGCCCTCCACCACAAGGCCCGGCTCACGTGCAAGGCCGAACTGTGCCATCACTGCATCCAGATTGGGCGTTTCGGTATAGCCGCTGGTGGTCAGCAGCACCTTGCCGCCGTTTTCCAGATAGGCCTGCAGCTGCGCGATCTCATCCACAAGGCCGTCAGCTGCAAAATCCGAAGCGGGGTCGCTGATGATGAGCAGATCACAGTCCTCCGGGATGGTGCCGGTGAGCAGATTCAGCGGCTGGGAATCGATATTCTGCGCCTTGAGCGCCTCGGTCAGCGAGGAGGTAAGCGCCTGCTCGCCGTGGTTGGTGGTGTAGTAGGCATGACTTTCTGCTGCGGCAGTCAGCTTGTAGATGGCAGAGCTGATCTGCTTTTCGCCGCCAAAGGTCACGTTGGCAGCGCCGGTGGTGTAGTAATCGGAGTAATCGTACTCGTAAAGTTCGGCGGCGTTCAGCACTTCGCTGTTCTCACCGCTGACCACGATCAGACTGCCGGTGGATGCATTCTCTGCGCCGTACTGCGCTGCAAAGGTCGGGTAAAGCGCCGGGTCCTTCTGCTCCCAGTGGAAGTGACCGCTCTCGTCGGCGTAGTGATCCAGCAGCTTGGTGATAATGGCATCCTCGCTGCCGGTCTCACAGAGATAATAAACGGTCACGTCCTGATCCAGGCTCTGCATCAGCTGCCTGGAGCTGTCGCCCAGCGTGTACATTTTGGCGGCAGAGAGGTCGAACTCGGTGTATTTTTTCGGGATGGCCCCCACCAGCAGATTGATCAGCACGGCCAACACGATGGCTGCTGCCAGAATGGCCGTGGAGTACAGCCCATTGCGGAACACCTTGCCGTTTGCGGAGGAAGAAAATTTGAAATTTTTCATGTTGTTCCCCTCCCCTCAGTTCCAGCGGCGCTTTTCCAGCCCCTGCGCCGTGAAGAACAAAAACAGCATGGTCACGGTCAGGTAGTACACCAGCGTCGGGATGGAAAAGCTGTTGTTGACAAACTCTTCAAACGGCGTGAACAGGCACAGCCCGCTGAGCACCGCGCTGAACGCTTCGGTCAGCCTGCTGCTCTGCAGCAGGAACAGTGCCGTCAGCACCACACAGCAGCCCGCAAAGGTCAGGCAGCCCAGCGTAAAGCTGCGGGTACGCAGGCCTGCCACCACACTGAGCACTGCCGCAATGGCGGTGAACAGGGCCAGCGCCACTGCGCTGCCTGCGGTGAACATGCTGCGCAGGCTGGGCATCATGTAGGCCAGCAGCAGTGCGGCAACACCTGCCACCGCAGCAATGATCTGATTCTCGGTCAGGCTGGAAAGAAACACGCCAATGGCAATGGCGGCGCAGCCCATGAGATAATAGCACAGCAGAGCGGCCAGGTTTGCCAGCGTGGCCGTGCCGGTGGCACCCAGTGCGGCCAGTACAAGGATCATGACCGCATCGGCAAGGCACGGCAGTGCAAAGATGACGCACAGGGCAAAGAATTTGCCCAGCACGATCTCCCACACAGACACCGGGCTGGTAAGCAGCAGCTGATCGGTGCGGGTGCGGCGTTCCTCTGCAAAGGAGCGCATGGTGAGCACCGGGATATACAAAAGCAGCACAAACGTGGTGCGGTAAAGCGTGTAATAGCCAAAATCCGTCAGGCCGTAGCCCAGATTCAGGGCAACAAAATAGATGGCCGTTGCCGCCAGCATAAAGGCGGTGAGCACGTAGCCGATCATGCCATGAAAGCTGCTGCGGACTTCGCGTTTGAAAATGGCGGTCATTCCGTTTTCTCCTCCCCTTCATCCGATGGTGTTTCAGACTCGTTTTCGGTCAGCGCAAGGAACACTTCCTCCAGTGTTCTGTTTTCCGCTGCCAGCGCCAGCACCGTGCATCCGGCCTGCGAAAGGGCGCGGGACACCTCGGCGCGGCGGTCAGAAGCATCGGCACTTTCTGCGGTAAAGGTCACCTGTCCGTCGGCCTCGGATTCGATCTCCACCTTGCGGATGCCCGGAATGGAGCCGACTGTTTTCAGCACGGTCTGCCCCCCGCCCAGAACGGTAGCGCGCAGACGGCTGCCGGGGTTCAGCTTTTCGGCCAGCTGTTCCGGCGCACCCACCGCCACCAGATGCCCCTTGGAAAGGATCAGCACCTGACTGCACACTGCCTGCACCTCGCTGAGGATGTGGCTGGACAGGATGACCGTGTGGCTTTTCCCCAGCTCCCGGATCAGTCTGCGGATCTCGATGACCTGTGCAGGGTCAAGGCCCACGGTAGGCTCGTCCAGAATGATGAGCTGCGGCGCGCCCAGCAGTGCCTGCGCAATGCCCACGCGCTGGCGGTAGCCCTTGGACAGGCTGCGGATGAGCC
>ERZ772870.2219-NODE-2219-length-10651-cov-4.296244_pt1 | contig 10651 bp, 9 predicted proteins | sample MGYA00511376_ERZ772870 | MGnify/ENA primary metagenome ERZ772870 (study PRJEB29015, sample SAMEA2737719) | human gut metagenome | biome: human gut; feature: human-associated habitat; material: faeces | place: China | collected 2012 ... | reverse complement strand
TGCCGCACCTCGCTCGCCGTATCGGCACTTAGAATTATGCGGTATTGCCATAAAATAATGGAGGAATCCCCCTTGCAGAACTACAAAGCCAGACAAACCGCCCTGCTTGGCATGCTGTTTGCTCTTTCCATGGCGCTTTCTTTTTTGGAATCCATGCTTACCCCGTTTTTTGGCCTGATGCCCGCCATGAAGCTGGGGCTTTCCAATATTGTTGTCATGTACGCCGTTTTGTTTTTGAACCGCCGTTCGGCGCTTTATCTTGTGCTGCTCAAGGCGTTGTTTGCGTTGCTTACCCGCGGCGTTACAGCCGGGTTTCTTTCGCTGTGCGGGGGCGCGCTTTCCCTGGCTGTGTTCTGCCTGCTTCTGGCATTGCCATTCACCATCACAGGCTACATTTTTTCGGTCAGCGGGGCACTGGCGCACAACTGCGGCCAGCTGCTGGGGGCTGCAGCGCTGCTTTCAGACAAAATGGCAATCACCTATGCGCCGATGCTGCTGATAGCGGGTCTTATCGTTGGTTCCTGCACCTATATGGTATCGCGCCTGATCTTTCCCGCTGTCAAGAGAATTATTCCGCCGAAGAGCAAAGCGGAAAGCAAAATTACATTTTAAGATAGCGTCTTAAAAAATTTTAAAAAAGTGTTGACATTTCACATTTCTGCGGCTATAATATAACCATAGCACAGGGAACGAGTTCAAAAAAGCGAACGTCTTGTGCGGCTCATAAAACTAAAAACCAAGAACAAACCATTATTTTGATTCGGAGGTATTTCTTATGAAAAAGTATGTTTGCACTGTCTGCGGCTACATTGCTGAGGGCTCCATCCCCGATTTCTGCCCCGTCTGCAAGGCTCCCGCTTCCAAGTTCATCGAAAAGACCGATAATTCCTATGTGACCGAGCATGTTGTCGGTATCGCCAAGGACGCTCCGGAAGATATCATCCAGGGCCTGCGCGAGAACTTTAACGGCGAGTGCAGCGAAGTTGGCATGTACCTGGCCATGAGCCGCGTTGCCGACCGTGAAGGCTACCCGGAAATCGCCGAAGCTTGGAAGCGTTACGCTTTTGAGGAAGCTGAGCATGCTTCCAAGTTCGCAGAACTGCTGGGCGAAGTCCTGACCGACAGTACCAAAAAGAACCTGCAGATGCGTGTGGATGCCGAGTCTGGTGCCTGCGCAGGCAAGATGGAGCTGGCCAAGAAGGCAAAGGCTCTGAATCTGGATGCCATCCATGACACCGTGCATGAAATGGCAAAGGACGAAGCCCGCCATGGCCGCGGCATGCAGGGTCTGCTGGACCGTTACTTCAAATAATTGAATTCCTAAACCGCAAGGGGGGTCGGGTAACACCGGCCCCTTTTTGCTGTCATTTTTTCTGTATTTATTCTCCGCGGCAGGCAAAAAAGTTGTCCTGATTATCACAGGCAGCATAAAACGTTTCGCTCAACTGGCCGATGCCCGCGCGGGAAAGCTGGGTGTTCAACCAGGTGCGGTCCTTTCCGCTGGTGTGCAAGTTTTCTTCAATCAGCTTGCCATCCAACACCAGGTCATACCACTTGCTGGCCGGATCTGTCTGGATGGCAAGGTCCTGCGGGGTGACCGGGCGGTTGAAACTTTTGGGTAAAAAGCTGATCTGGCCGCTGGTTTCCAGCATGGCACACTGCACTTCATTCAAATCAAAATATCCGGCTACTCTGGCTTGTGCTAAAAATTCATTCAGGTCTATTTTTGCGCGGTCCAGCTCCGCTTTATAAATCGTTCCGTTCTCCATCAGTGGAATGGCCTGTCCGCTCAACCAAAGGCGGACGTTCCGGTTTTTGCAGGTGCCGTAATGCACCGCAAAAGCTGCGATACCATACACGATCATGGCGGTAAGCGGGCGGTGCCATTGTTCCAGGTTGGTGGCCATCTCTGCCGCAATGGAACCAATGGTAATGCTGTTGACATAATCAAACAAGTTCATCTGGGCAATCTGCCGTTTGCCGCCCAGCCGCGTTAAAATAAACAGTACCGCCAGCGAAACCACACTGGCAACAAACACATTGATAATTTCCTGCACTGCCTGCATCTTTCCCATCCGCTCTCTTATCATTTGCCATGCAACCCGCATGGTAACCTTATTGTGGCCCCACCAGCGGTGCATTATACGCACAATGTACCAACGGGGCTTGCACAGGAAGGGGAAAATGTTATAATAAAGTTGTTCCTGTATACTTCGACTTCCGGCGGCTTTGGGCCCGCTGCGCCGGAGCCGGGCAGGGATTGGCAGCAACTGCCAGCTTGATAAAGAATTGATATCAGGATGTGAAATCATGCAGATTTACCTTTTGCGGCATGGGCAGACAGAATATAACGCCCAACACCGGTACCAGGGTCAACAGGATATCCCGCTTTCCGCCGCGGGCCGCGCCCAGCTGCGCCCGGCCGGGTTTATGCCGGATGTTGCCTATGTCAGCCCGCTCATCCGCGCACGGCAGACGGCGGAAATCTTTTTCCCCGGCTGCCCGCAGATCATTGTACAGGACTTGCGGGAAATGTGCTTTGGCAGTTTTGAGGGGCGGCATTATATCCACATTGAGCACGACCCCGACTACCTTGCCTGGCTGGAAGCCAACAAGACTGCTGCCCGCCCGGATGGGGAGCGCATTCAGGATTTTTGTAACCGCAGCTGTGCCGCCTTTGCCAAACTGGTGGAAGAAAGCCTTGCGCAGCACAAACAGCAGCTGGTGATTGTAGCGCACGGCGGCATCCAGATGGCGGTTATGTCCCGTTACGGTCTGCCGCGGCGGGATTATCACGACTGGTGCGGTCCCAACGCGGGCGGCTACCGTCTGGATGCCGCCAACTGGCAAACAGACCACACCTTGCAGCTGTTGGAAACCGTGCAGTATACCAAAGCCACACAAAGCAAGGCAGCCTTATGAGCAATGGTTTGATTCATTTATACCACGGTGACGGCAAGGGCAAAACCACAGCTGCCATGGGCCTGGCTGTGCGGGCGCTGGGCTGCGGGCGGCGCGTGGTGATCGTGCAATTTTTGAAAGGCGGTGCAACCGGGGAACTGGAACCGCTGCAAACCCTTGGTGCTACCTTCTACCGCGGCAAAGCCGGGCAGAAGTTTGTATTCCAGATGAATGAGGAAGAAAAGGCCGCCACCCGTGCCCTGCAAACTGAAAACCTGCGCCGGGCGCTTGCCGAACCGGCGGACCTTTTGATTCTGGACGAAGCCTGCGCCGCCTGGAATCTGAACATGGTGGACCGAGAGTTGCTGCAAAACGCCGTACTGCACAAGCCTGCCGAGCAGGAACTGGCAATGACCGGCCGCGACCCGGCCCCCTGGATGCTGGATGCCGCAGATTACATTACTGAAATGTGCTGCCGCCGCCACCCATACGAAAAAGGCATTCCGGCAAGAAAAGGCGTTGAATTTTAAGTTTGCCGCAGCGCAGTTCCATACAGGGAAGCGCACCAGGCAATAAGAAATTAAAAGTATTTAGGACAACCAGAAAAAGAGAAAAACAGCCTGCCCAAACAGCAGGCGGGGAGGGGTATCATCATGGCTACACATAGCCGCCAAATGTCCGATGCATTCCGTACGACAGTATTTCTAACCCTGTCCGGCGGATTTCAGGACGCTTACACCTACATGGGCCGCGGCAAGGTTTTTGCCAACGCTCAAACTGGCAATATCGTGCTGATGGCCACCAATTTTTGCGAGGGTGATTTTGCCAAAGCGCTGCGGTATCTTTTGCCGCTGCTGGCCTTTGCCGCCGGTGTCTATTTTGCCGAGGGCATCCGCAACCGCTACCACCTGATGGAGAGATTCCACTGGCGCCAGCTGATTTTGCTGATTGAGATTGCACTGTTGTTTGTTGTTGGCTTTATCCCCAACAATCTGGACTGGCTGGCCAATATGCTGGTCAGCTTTGTCTGCGCCATGCAGGTACAATCTTTCCGCAAGGTGCACGGCAATGCATATGCCAGCACCATGTGCATTGGCAACATGCGCAGCGGTATGCAGTACCTGTACACCGGCCTGCACACAAAAGACCGCGCTGTATTGCGCCGCGCCATGCAGTATTTTGCTGTAATTGCACTGTTTGCTGTGGGGGCCGCTGCCGGCAGTCTGCTGACCATCCATTTTGGCAACCGTGTGATCTGGTTCTGCTGTGCTTCGTTGCTGGTCAGCCTTAGCTTCATGTTTATCCGTGAAGACATTGAAGAGAACCCTGAACTGCAGCGGGAAGCCGCCGCTTTGCACCAGGATGTAAAAGCCATGGAGCACACCATCGGCAAAACCTTGCAGGAGCAGCAGGAAGAACTGCACCCCTTAAATCACAAGTGATATGGACAATATATAAAATTTGAACAAAACTTTCGCAATCTCGCTTGTCGTTTTCCGGCACAAATGCTACAATACAGTCAAATGTTAAATATGTGCGCGAAAGCGAGGGATTTCCGTGAAAATCATCACCGTTACACTTGCTCCTAACCAGGCTGTTCTGACCTGCTATCTGCAGGACCAAAGCCCCAAAATGCCAAATGCCGCCATCCGCCCGGCTATGCTGGTCGTGCCCGGCGGCGGCTACCAGTATTGCTCTGACCGTGAGGGCGAACCGGTTGCCCTGGCTTATATGGCACAGGGGTTCAATGCGTTTGTTCTGCGCTATACGGCAGATGCAACCACCCCGATTGACAAAGCATTACAGGATGGTGCCGCCGCAATGGATTACCTGCGCGCCAACGCCGCGGAGCTGGAAATTGACCCGCAGCAGATCGCCGCCGTTGGCTTTTCTGCCGGTGGGCATTTGGTTGCTTCGCTGGGCACACTGCTGCCCAAGGCACAGCGCCCCAACGCCCTTGTGTTGGGCTATGCCGCAACGCTGGGTGCAATGTGGACCGTCGTTGGCCGCCAGGAGCCCGACCTGCACGCGCTGGTTGATGATGACACCCCGCCCACATTCCTGTTTGCTACCCAGGGGGACGCGCTGGTTCCTGTTAAGAACAGCCTTGTTTTTGCAGATGCTTTGGCTGACCACAGCATCCCGTTTGCGCTGCACCTCTTCCCGACCGGGGCACACGGCATTTCCCTTGCCACTGCCTGTACCTCCGGGCCGGAAGCTTCCCGTGTCAACCCGGCAACCGCCCAATGGCTGCCGATGAGCGTTGACTTTTTGCAAAAGCTGTGGGGCTGCTTGGGCGTTACCGCACCGGATACCGAGCTTGCGGCCCAGCTTGCCGCCGGGCCGCTCAGCCTGAATATGCCGGTGCGCAGGTTGATGAAGAACCCGCAGGCCAGCGCTCTGCTGCAGGCTGTGCTGGGGGATATGTGGCAGGCCATTGTGTCTAACCCACTTTCCCAGGGAATCAGCCTGCGCGAAATTTCCGGCTTCCTGCAGGCGGCATTGCCGGAAAGCGCATTGAATCAGCTGGATGCCCAGCTAGCCAAAATCCCGGTTGAATAACCCAAAGGAGCTTATCATGCTGCTTATTGAATATCCCAAATGCTCTACCTGCCAAAAGGCCAAATGCTGGCTGGATGAAAACGGTGTTGCTTACACCGACCGCCATATTCTGGAGCAGCCCCCCACCTATGAAGAGCTGAAAGAATGGCACGCTCGCAGCGGGCTGCCCCTGCGCCGCTTTTTTAATACAAGCGGCCTGAAATATAAATCGCTTGCCCTGAAAGACAAACTGCCCACCATGACCGAGGATGAGCAGCTGCACCTGCTTGCCACAGATGGCATGCTTGTCAAGCGGCCTTTGGTGGTCGGGGATGATTTTGTCCTTGTCGGATTCAAGCCTGACGAGTGGGCCAGCACCCTGAAATAATCCACTTTCTAAATAGCAAAGCAAAAACAGCACCGCAGTTTGTTGCACACACAGTCAGACTATGTGCACGGCAAAGATTGCGGTGCTGTTTTGTTTTTATTCTTCCCAAAACCGCCAGAGTTCCCGTTGCAGCTTTTCTGTATCATAAATCATTTTCAGGTGGCTCCAATGCGGGGGCATCAGGCGGCGGTAGTCCGGCATGGCAAAGCGGTTATCGATCAGCAGCACCACGCCTTTGTCCTGCGGGGTGCGGATCACACGCCCGGCGGCTTGCAGCACCTTGTTCATGCCGGGGTAGCGGTAGGCGTAGTCAAAGCCGGAACCGCGTGTCTGCTCAAAATAGTCCCGCAGCTGCTCCTGCCGGGGTCCAACCTGCGGCAGCCCTGGGCCCACGATGCCTACACCAATCAGCCGGTCGCCGGTCAGGTCAACGCCCTCCCCAAATACGCCGCCCATCACGGCAAAGCCAAGCAGGGTTTGGCTGGGGCCCGGCACAAACTGGGCCAAAAAGGCCGCTTTCTGCTGTTCATCCATCGCGTTTTCCTGCTTGATGCAGTTGATTTCCGGGCAGTGCTCCTTGAACTGTGCATAAGCCTGCTCCATATACGCATAACTGGGGAAAAACGCCAGATAATTCCCGCAGCGCGCCCGCACCATCGTCGCCAGGCTTTCCGCCACAATGGCAAGGCTTGCATCCCTGTCCTTATACCGGGTGCTGACATTGCCGATGCAGAACAGTCCCTGATTGCCCGCGGGGAAGGGGCTGCGCAGGGCAACGGCCCGTGCTTCCGGCACGCCGCACAGGTCCTTATAATAACTGGCCGGGGCCAGCGTTGCACTGAACAGCACCGCGGCGCGCCCCAGAGCAAAACTATCCGCCAAAAAGGCGCTGGGGTCAAGGCAGAGCTGCGCTGCACGCACCTCGCTGCCGGATGCCGTGATTTGCAGCACAAAATGATCATCAAAGGTATCCGCTACGCGCAGCCAGGCCCGCACATCAAAATACAACTGCAGCAGTGCCGTGTGGGTTTCATCCGGTTCTCGGTGGTCGTCCAGCCATGCTTCCAACGGTTCACACAGGCGGTTCAGCAGGTGATCAAACTCCTCGCTGCGCTCTTTTAGAAAGAATGTTTTGCCAAACCGTCCATCTCTGGCGGCAGTTTCTTCCTCGGCACGGTGGCGCCATTCAATAAATACATCATTTACTTTGGTCAGAGCGTTTTTCAGGCTGCTTTTGCCTTTGCCCAACAGCTTCTTCGCTTCATAAAAGCTGGTTTTGGTCAGGGCAGCACTGTGCATTTCCCGCGCACGCCCCGGCAGGTTGTGCGCTTCGTCTACAAGGAAGATATAATCCCCGGCAGATTCAAAAAATCGCACCAGATGTACAACCGGATCAAACAGATAATTGTAATCCCCAATAATCACATCGCTCCACAGGCTGCTGTCCAGCCCCAGCTCAAAGGGGCATACCGTGTGGCGTTCTGCATATTCCTGCAAGGTTTCCGCCGTCAGGCAGGGGACATCCAGCACATCCCAGAGAGCGCCTTTGATGCGGGCATAATACCCGTTGGCATAGGGGCAGGCTTCCGGGGTACACTCCCGCGCCTCACACAGGCAGATCTTGTCTTTCGCTGTCAGCGTTACACTGCGCAGGTGCAGTTCCGGCTCGGTATCGCGCAGGATAGCCAGTGCGTTTTCCGCTGCCGTACGGGTTGTGCCGCGGGCCGTTAAATAAAAAATCGGTCCCACACTCTCATTGCCCATAGATTTCAGGGCAGGGAACAGCACGCTCATGGATTTACCAATCCCGGTTGGTGCCTGGCACAAAAGCCGGCCGCCGTCCCGGCACACTTTGTATACCTCGCCCGCCATCGCGCGCTGCCCGGGGCGATACGCAGGGAAAGGGAACTGCATGGCCTGCAAATCCGAGTTCCGGGCCTTTTTCCACTCAACCGCCCGCCGCGCCCAGGGGGCATATTCCGCCAGCAGGGCTTCCACTTCCTCCTGCAGCTGCTGCGCGGTGTAATGCCGCTCAAACCGCAGAATCAGCTCTTCATCTACCTGGAAATAGGTCAGCTGAACCCGCATCTCTTCCAACTCATGCTGTGCCGCATAAATTGCTGCATACACAATGGCCTGTGCCCAGTGCTCCGGTGCAAAATCCGGGGTAATATCTGCCGCCGGGCATGCGGTGGTCTTGATCTCATCCACCACGGTAACACCGTCCACTGCGGTAAAAATGCCATCGGCGCGGCCTTCCAGCGTAAATTCAATTTCTTCATACGCAAAAATACCGCGAAGAAATACCTCCGCGGCGTAATCGGCATGTTCTTTTACAGCGGCGCGCTGCAATTTGCGGTGGATGCGTGCGCCCTCATTGGCGCGGTCAAAGCCGGTAAAGCGGTTGTCAATGCTGCCAACCCGGCGCAAGAATTCCACCAGCTGGCGCACCGGCAGCGTGATTTGTATTGGGGATACAGGTTCCTGCAAGGGCTCGTCCTCCTGTCAGGGGCAGTCAGCTGCGGTTATAGGTATGGTCACACACCTGCTCAATTTTCTCGCGCAGGGCTACAAAATCTTCAAACGCGGATATTTTGCTTTTTGGGTTGCGCAGCAGCGCTGCCGGGTGCAGAGTTGCCATAAACAATGTGCCCTGCTTATCAAAAAACTTACCGTGGTCCCGCGTGACGGAAAAGTCTTTTCCAATCATCTGCTGGGCGGCAATGCGGCCCAAGCACACCACAATTTTTGGGCGCAGCAGCCGGAACTGCATGCGCAGCCACGGGAGGCAGGCGGCGGATTCTTCCGGGGCAGGGTCGCGGTTTTCTGGCGGGCGGCACTTAACAATATTGGCAATATAAATATTTTTGCTGCGGTCAAGGTCAATCGCTTCCAGGTAATGGTCCAGCAGCTGGCCGCTGCGGCCCACAAACGGCAGGCCTTGTGCGTCCTCGTTGGCGCCGGGGCCTTCGCCCACAAAAAGAACCTCGGCGTCCGGCACACCCTGCCCAAACACCACATGGGTGCGGGTCTCACACAATCCGCAGCGCTGGCACGCCAGGCATTGCTGTTTCAGCTCATCAAAATTCATGAATATCCCTCGTATTGCCCCCTTGCACAGGGGACTATAATATAATAAAAGACAACCGCTGCCCAAACAGTGGTAAAAAGGAGCTACCATTTATGCATCCAGACGCCTTGACCGCCCGGCTGGCCTGTATCCTGCTGGGTTATCTGTTCGGCAGTTTTCTTACGGCAGAAGTTGTCGCCCGCGTTGTTTCCGGCAAAAGCGCGCGGCAGCTTGGCACCGGCAACCCCGGCATGGCTAATATCATGGCCCAACTGGGCAAGGGGGCCGGGCTGCTAACCCTGGCAGGTGATACGTTAAAAACGGTTGCTGCCTGCGGTGCGGCGTATTATGCTACGGCACCACTGATCGGGCAGGCGTCGATTTTATATGCCGGGCTTGGCGCAGTGCTGGGCCATAACTATCCCGCATGGGCAAGGTTCCGCGGCGGCAAGGGGGTTGCGGTAACCTGCGTTTGGCTCGTTTTGTATCTTCCGTTTTGGGGCACGCTTTGCTGCATCGCTGGCGGGGCACTGGTCCTGTGGTTCGGCTACCTGCCGTTGGGGGCTGTGGTGATCCCAGCGCTGGCCATCCTGCCCGCGTGGCTTTCCTATGGCCCAGAAAGCGGCATTCTAACTTTGGCCCTGGCCATCATTATGTTCAGCCGCCACTACCACGGCCTGCTGCGGATTCGGCAGGGGACAGAGCCCCGATTTTTCCAACGCCGCAATCCAAAATGAACAACTTTATCATAGCATATTTTCACCAGCCTGAAAAGCTGTAAACACATGAAAAAACGATATGATCTTAGAACCATCCAGTCATGCCGTTGCCGTCCGATTTTGAGGTGAAATCTCACAATCTAAACTATTTATACCGTAATTGCCCATAAAAACAGCAGAACAACAGAAACCCCAACAATCCCAAGGTAATAAGTTTGTGTAACTTGGTGCCTTGCGTTATCGACATATCAGAATTACAATATAATTATTACGGAATTGTAAAATGGAGGCAAACTGAAAATGAAGTATTACTTGGCTTACGGTCCCAACCTCAATCTGGTGCAGATGCGCCAGCGTTGCCCCAATGCCCGTGTGGTCGGGTATACATATTTATTCGGTGTGCGCCTGGTCTTCCGTGGTTCCAAGAACGGCTGCTTTTTGACCACGGATTTTCAGCAGCCCTGGTGCCCGTCTATGGTGGGCTGCGGGGTTTATGAGATTTCTGATAAAGACGAGCAGGCTCTGGATGTCTATGCGGGGGTTCCTTATTTCTACCAGAAGCAGACAATGCAGGTACAGTGTGTCTGGGACGTCACTACGCGACGGGAAGTTCTGCATAATATTGAAGCAATCCTTTACACCCTGCCCGCCAGCCACCCCTTGGGTGTTCCTTCCCGCCGCTATCTGCAGGAGTGCAAGAGCGGGTATGATGACTTTCATTTCAGCTTCCTTCCGCTGCGCCAAGCTCTGATTGACAGCAGCCCGGAGCCGCACACGAAGTAAAGGAAACACTTTTGTGTGAAAGAAAAGGCAAAAGCAAAAGATAGGCAAGCGGGAAGCGACGTTCTACCGTTTTGTTTCTTGCTTTGTGAAACAAATTTGAAAAAATTAAAAAAAATATGAAAATATCTGTTGACAAAAGTGGTACTGCTGGTTATAATAATACTCGTCGCCGGTGAGGCGGCCAAACAAAATAAGCGGATGTGGCGGAACTGGCAGACGCGCTAGATTCAGGTTCTAGTTCCCTTAAAA
>ERZ772870.2211-NODE-2211-length-10690-cov-3.013446_pt1 | contig 10690 bp, 14 predicted proteins | sample MGYA00511376_ERZ772870 | MGnify/ENA primary metagenome ERZ772870 (study PRJEB29015, sample SAMEA2737719) | human gut metagenome | biome: human gut; feature: human-associated habitat; material: faeces | place: China | collected 2012 ... | reverse complement strand
AGCCAATAAATTTTCTATGGATCCAAAGAAAAGACAACAAATATTTGCAAAGTGCAAAAAAGATGATGAAAATTTGGAAAAACGGAAAAAAGGTGTAGCCGATGAGTTATTTTTACCTGGATACAAAAGAATTTGATAAGGTCGCACAAACGATCGAAAAATATTCCGATAGATCTGTTGCAGAGCAGATCATAAACGATTATCTGGCGAACGAGGGCGGGAAAAAGATAAAAGAGTATATCCGGGCAATCTTGCCGGTATCCGGTAGAACATGGAACGGAAAGAAAGCAGCAGCCTCACAGACGGATCCATTCCGGATACAAGGGGAAAATCTTGCGGTAAAGGTATACACAAAAGGCAACTATCATTACCTGTACTTTCCGGACGATGGATCAAATACAAGACGTCACCGGGGGGATCAGCAGTTCATGTTCCGTGGTGCTGAAAAAGCCGGGGATGAGATTGTGAACGGGGTAATTGACAAATTAGTAAAACGATTGGAGGAAACATAAAATGGCTGGAATCAGAGAAACAGACTTCACAGAAGTCGAAATTAAAAAGCTTGGAATCCGGATCGGAGCTGCAACAAAGGCAGACGTTCTGGATTGCGTGGGGAAACTGGAAGAAGAAATGGAATGTAAAACCAGAACGAAGTCCTGTGGTTCAAAAACCTTAAAGACCAGGACAAAAGGAACGGGTAACGGAACACTGAAAATTTCTGCATATGCTCCACAGGATATGCTGGCAGACTTGTACGGAATGATCCGCGCAGAGTTAAAAGACGGAGTAATCGCCTACGGGTCAAATTCACTGCACGCAGTAGCGTGTGTAACAGCGCTAATTCTGGACGAGGACGACAATGAAAAATTCAAGGCTTATCCAAACTGTACAATCCAGACGGCATTGTCGAGATCTGTGGATAATGACTCAGAAGATATCGCTATGCTGGAATTGGAAATTGCAGTCATGCCGGATGAACACGGCGAAGGCTTATATGAAGCGGTTGTGAACGACCTGAAAGATGATACCGTAAAACAGAAGTGGATGGAAGAGTTCTCGAGAGAACTTGTTACTACAGTAGCAGCGTAAGGAGAGAAACTAATGAAAGTAAAAGTAAAACAGAAATTCAGAGACAAATACACAGGAGACATCCGGTTCATGGGTGAAATTGTGGAGATGTCAGAAGAAAGATACAATGAAATCAATGCCAAAAAGAACGGACTGGTGGAAAAGGTAGAAGAGAAGACGGAAGAGACACAAACACCGGAAACAACCAAACCAGAAGCTGAATCAGTAGAAGCTTCGGAGCATCCTGAATCATCAGAAACAACAGAAACCCAGATAGAAGCTCCGAACGAGCTTACAAAATCTAAACTCGAAAAGATGAAGGTAGACGAGCTGAGAAAGAAAGCAGAAGAAATGGGAGTTGATTCCATGGGCAAAAAAGAAGAATTGATCAAACGCATTCTTGGCGAGGAGGAAAATGTAGATGAAGAATCCTAAGATTAATTATGAGGAATATGAACTTACAAATGGGGAGTGTGTGGCAATGTCCACCGCTCCTATTCTTATGTTGACATTAAGAAAAAGTGATAAAAAATCATATGAGACATTAAGTAAGGTTTTAGTAAAAGGTGTAAATGATAAAGACGCACTTGAAGTAGCGGAATTTTTGTATGCTGCCTACAAAAATGCAAATCAGGACGAAGATTGCATGTCGTTTACAGAGTTTTTCGAAAATATGGACCAGGACTGGAGAAAGAACATGGAAATGATTAATGAGATGTATTCGCCGTCAAAAAAGCAGGATTCCGGGACGGTTTCCGAAGAGTAACACGCAAAAAAGCCAAAGGATATTTAAGACTTCCAAGGTTCGAGATTGAAACCGTGGAAGATATGTATACCTATTACGTGATTATGAATGGAATAAGCGAAGAACTGTTCTGGTACTCAGAATACAACACTTTGCTTACGATCCTGGAAGATAAACACGCATACGAAGCATGGAAAGCATATGCAGAAGAACAGATGTTGGAGAAAGGGTGATTGATTAAGTAACAGAGAAGCAAGCGTGAAGTTCCGAGCGGATACGAAAGAACTGACGAGCGGTTTAAAACAGGCAGAATCGTCACTAAAAGCGTTACGTGCGGAACTGAAACTGAACGAAACGCAAATGAAAGGCACCGGAGAGTCAACAGACACTCTGGAAAAGAGAGAGAAACTCTTGCAGAAAGAGCTGGAAGCAAGCAGCCAGAAAGTAGAATTGTTGACCGGGAAAATGGAGTCGGCAAAAGCCATATTCGGGGAAAACTCGATTGAGGCGAATAACTGGAGTGCAAAACTTGCGGACGCAAAAAGAGCACAGGAGGCTATCTCGCAAGAACTCTCACAGACATCTGCAAAACTGGAAGAACAAAAGAATGCGGAAACCCAGCTATCCACAGAACAGCTGAAAGCAGCAGAAGAAGCAAAGAAACAAGCGGAAGCAGAAGAACAGCTAAGAACAGCTGTTGAACAGGCAGATAGTAAGATTCGGGAACTGGATCAGGAACTACAGCTAAACGAAACAAAACTGGATGGAGCAAAGAATAAAACAGACCTCTTAAAAGAACGACAGAAACTTCTTGGACAGGAATCAAAAGCAGCTTCAGACAAGACGAAAATCTTGCGGGATGCACTGGATGAATGCGCCAGGGAAGTTGGAGAGGATTCCGAAAAATACGCAGAATTAAAAACGGAACTGATGGAATCCAAGATCAAACAGGAAGAGATCCGGAATGAGATCAAGAAGACTTCAGAGGAATTAAGAAATCAAAAGACAGCCATCCAGACGTTCGGTGAGGGGCTTGGAAAGTTCGGCGAGGGGACAGAAAAAGTAGGTCAGAATCTGAAAGTAGTCAGCACGGCGGCGGCCGGAGCTTTGGCCGGAGCCGGGACGGCAGCAGTGCAGTTTGAATCCGCTTTCGCAGGTGTCAAAAAGACATCGGACGAAGTATTTGACACAAATGGAAAGTGTGTATATAGCTACCAGCAGTTAGAAGACGGGATCCGCTCAATGGCAAAAGAGATTCCGGCATCTACAACGGAGATTTCTGAGGTTGCAGAAGCTGCCGGACAGTTAGGTATTAAGACTCAGGACGTCTTGGGATTTACCCGCGTTATGATCGACATGGGTAATTCTACCAATCTGTCGGCAGAAGATGCAGCAACATCCATTGCTAAGTTTGCAAATATTACCGGCTTGGCAGCAGACACCTCTATGAGTGCAGATGAAAAATATAAGAAGATGGGAAGCACCATTGTAGACCTGGGCAACAACTACGCCACCACTGAGGCAGATATCATGAATATGGCAACTAATCTTGCATCTGCAGGTACGCAGGTAGGAATGTCAGAATCTGACATTCTTGCACTGGCTACGGCACTAAGTTCCGTTGGAATGGAAGCACAGGCAGGTGGTACAGCCTTCTCGAAAGCATTAATTGAAATGCAACTTGCAGTAGAAACGAACAGCGATTCACTGAAGGACTGGGCAGACGTAGCTGGAATGAGTACCAGCGAATTCTCCAAGAGGTTCAAAGAAGACGCCACAGGCGCGCTGGAAGCATTTATACAAGGACTCTCGAAATGCGGAGGAGAAAGTGACTCTGCGATTAAAGTCTTGAATGACATGGGCATCACAGAAACAAGAATGCGTGATGCATTACTAAGATCTGCGAATGCAAGTGATGTATTTACGTCGGCAATTAGCACCGGAAAGAATGCCTGGGAAGAAAACACAGCATTAACCAATGAAGCGAGCAAACGATATGAAACGACCGCATCAAAACTGGCAATCATGAAGAATAACCTGTATGATGCCGGAATTACCCTCGGAAATATCTTCCTCCCGATGATTGCAGAAGGAACACAGAAAATTACGGGGTTAATACAGAAAATTAACAATCTGGACAGCGGACAGCAGAGAATGATACTCGGCATCGTGGGAATAGTTGCGGTATTGTCCCCACTACTGATCGGCATCGGGAAGGTGTCTATCGGGATATCTTCGATTATAGGACTTGGATCAAAAATAAGCGGGCTTTTTGCCGGAACTGCAGTAGCGGCAGCAGAAGTTGGAACAGCCGCAGAAGGAGCTGGAGTTGCGATGGCAGGGGCTGGAACAGCCGCAGAAGGAGCTGGAGCTGCAATGGCCGGAGCTGGAGGAGTGGCCTTAGGACCAATTCTATTAGTAACAGCTGCAATAGCAGGAGTAGTAGCTGGAATGGTTCTCCTATGGAATAAAAGCGAATCATTCAGAGATTTCATAACAGGAATTATTGACACTGTAAAAAGTTCTATCACGGGGTTCTTGGACGGAATCAATATTGATGAAAAACTAAGCAAAATTCAAAGTGCATTCTCTGGATTGGGCGAGAAGCTGATTGGGCTGGAAAATCTGTTTAAAGTGATCGGTGCGGTCATGACAGCAGTTGTAGTACCGGCAATTGGATTGCTAGCAGCGGGATTCAGCACAGTTCTAGGCATGATCGAGCCACTGATCACAGTAGTTGGCGGTGTGATTGATACGCTATCTGGATTAGGAGATATTATCGTCGGAGTATTTACTGGTGATATGGATTTAGCGAAAGCAGGACTGGATTTGTTCAAACAGGGAGTCGTAGAAATATTCGGTGGCTTGTGGGATATGGTAGTAGGTGCTCTGGACGGATTTATATCAGGAATTACTGGATTCTTCGGAACACTGATACAGATCTGCGGAATTGATACGTTTGTGAATGGCGTTATTGAAAAAGTATCTGGCGTGTTTGATACGATTAGGAATGTTGTAACGGTCGGCGTCATGCTGATCGCGGAAATCTTTTCGGCAGCATTTCAGATCATAACATTACCATTCCAGTTTATCTGGGTGAACTGCAAAGATATCATAATTCAGACGTGGAATGAAATAAGCACCTTTATCGGCGGAATAGTAAATGCTATAGTGGGAGTAATATCGGCCGGATTCGGGCTGGTAAAAACTTACATTATAACACCAATCAGCGGAGCTTATGCATCGGCAGTGAGTATCTTCGAAGGGATTAAAAGTGCAATTTTTTCGAGAGTAGCTGGTATTAAGGCGTCGGCGAAGGCCGGGTTCGAAGCCGTAAAGAGCAATATTACCGGACCGATTAACACTGCAAAAAACACGGTATTGAGTGTGTTTGAAGGAATCAAGAGTGGAATATCCAGTAAAATTAATGGCGCAAGAGATGTAGTAAAAAATGCAATTTCAACAATTAAGAACGCCATGAACTTCAACTGGAAACTTCCGAATCTGAAACTCCCACATATAAGTATAGATGGAAGTTTTTCGCTAAACCCGCCGTCTGTGCCACATTTTAGCATTGCATGGAGAGCGAAAGGAGCGGTCTTTGACCAGCCAACTATCATGCCAACCCGTCTTGGATGGCAGGGAGTTGGAGAAGCAGGTCCGGAGGCGGTAGCGCCGATCACTGTGCTGCAGACCTATGTGGAGGAAGCAGTAGAGAGAGGGATAGCAAGACTGCAGAGAGTGGAGAGAGACCCGATTGATTACGACAAGCTTGCGGCGGCAATGTCAAAAATTGAAACGACTATCCGGTACGATGACCGCGAACTCGGAAGAACAATAAGAGAGGTTCTGACATAATGATATATTATGAAAATAGCAATAAAATCAAATTAAATCTGGATGAATGGCCGGTAGTGGTTGAAGATATTACAACTTTGTTCGGAAAAGAATGGAAGCACGAGGCTACAGAAAATGTAAATGCAAACAGAAAAAAACTTGAGCGGTTCTATAGAACGGGGGCCAGTAAGAAAATAACGCTTCAGGTATATGCGGATACGAAAGCCGAGTTTGACGAAATGCTTGATCGGCTGAATGAGATTACAGACATAGATATTATTGAACAAAAGCCGGGAAAACTATGGGTAGGAGATTATTATCTGGAATGCTTTATTACAGAATTAGATCCGAAAGATTACGATGATATATTTTATACAGTAGATGTGGACGCTACAATAGAAGCGTTCACACCTTACTGGATTAATAAGAGTACGCATACATTCCATAGCTACGGAATTGCATCGAATTACAACAAACGTTACCCGGGAAGATACCCGTATCGATATGCAAATGGATTAACAAGCAATTACCTCGTTAATCCAAACTATACTCCATCGAATTTCCAAATGATTATTTACGGCCCGGTAGTTAATCCACAGATTACGGTCGGGGTCAACACATATCTGGTGAACATCGTACTGGAAGAGGGAGAATATCTCCTGATAGACAGTCGGAATAAAACAATCACAAAATTCCTGAAAAACGGAGAGAAAGTAAATGCTTATCATAACAGGCAAAAAGGAAAAGAGTTTTTTGAAAAAATCCGTACAGGTCGCCAGATGGTTCAGTGGACGGGAAAATTTGATTTTGACATTACCGTGATTGAAGAAAGGAGTATACCGAAATGGAAAGCAGTACTATAGAAGGTACAGCAGCAATATCACAGATGCATTTTGTAACAGCCAAAGCGACTGGAGAGGAATATGGAGAACTCTGTGATAGTGCCGAGGTAGATTTGGATATCGGAGATACCAATGATTTCAAGATTGTGATAGCTGTGTCAGATTCTGACACGGAACATATGGGATACGGATGCCGGATATTCGCTCCGGGAACAGAGTATGGGGGAATTATTGGAGACATCGAATCTATATCCGGTACACGAAAAGTTGCACTGCGTGGAAGAACATGGAGAGGAATGCTGGAGTACAAGGTAGTTGAACCACCGGCCGGACAAGATCATCTGACCTTGTCCGGAGAATTAAATACAGTAATCAGAACATTGATAGGAGATCGCTTTGGCGGTCTCTTTGTCGTTCCGGAAGCAAATACAGGGATAACAGTGAATAACTGGCAGGTCGACCGCTACGTGACACTCTATGATGCCCTGCAGAAGCTGGTAGACAATTATGGATGCAGGTTACAGATCTGTTACGTACAGCCAGAGGGACTGGAATATGGTTATGTAACAGTACAGGCAGTACAGATTAAAGATTATTCAAAGGATCTAGAGTACAGTCAGGAAGATGGTATACATGTAACTGTAAGAGATAACCGTAATGGCGTAAACCATCTGGTATGTGCTGGACAAGGCGAGAATCAGGACAGAATCACCTTACACCTGTACGTACAGAAAGACGGAACGATCGGAAAAACGCAATATTATAAAGGTTCAGAAGAAATAGAGGCGGTATATGATTATTCCAGTGCGGACAAAGAAAAACTCGAAGAGGATGGAAGAAAAAAACTGAAAGAACTGCAGAACTACAAGAAGTGCACTATGACAGTTGATGATATAGATCTGGAGCTTGGCGATATAGTATCCGGCTACGATGTTATAACGGACACGCAGGTGATCAAACCAGTCAAACAAAAGGTTGTAAAGTGCCAAAACGGAAAAATAACGATTGATTACAAAGTAGAAGGGGATGATTAAAATGGCGGGATTAAAAGCACTTAATATAAACACTCCGCCAGAAGAAGAGCCACATATATATGCAGAAGACGATGCTGCTATATACAAGGCGATATTCGGCGGTGATGGTGCATCTACGATCGGACAGGCATGTAAAGCTACTGTATTGAGCAATAATAAAGTAAGAATAGCTGATGGCGTGCTGTGCGTAGACGGGCATATGGCAAGGATCCCATATGGAGAATATGAAGATTGCGAGATTATGAATGGACAGCCGGGAAAGAACAGAAACGATATCATCGTAGCAAAATTCGAAACCACAGGAACGGGTGGAATTGACACCATGACATGCGAAGCAATCCAGGGAATAGCTGGAGAAACGGCGGTAGATCCGGAGCTGACACAAGACGATATTTATGCAGGCGGTAAAGTGAGAGAGTACCCACTGTACCGGGTGAAGATTGAAGGGCTGAGCATTACGGCTGTAGAACGGATGTTTGAGATTATTCCGTCAAATAAGGATTTGTCCAAGTTACTGGACTATGATCCAACCGAGAAAACGTATTTCGAAAACGGGTGGACCATGAAATACCGGCATATTAGCCACAATCAGGTGTATGTAACCCTGCAAAACACAAATACTGGCGCAACAGAAGCTGTCCCTAATAACCTTATTATGGCCGGTGTCCCGCTTCAGATATTATTTGAGCAATACATTCCGGTAAAAATGGTAGTCAGCAGCACCATAGTTGGTTACGGAAGTATCACGTTTTCCGGAAAAGGCGCATACCTGCAGTCTGTAGCTTACGGGAATTCCGTAAGCTGGGTTGGATACGGGGTGGTAACAGTTGAGTAGAAATGTTATCCATACACATATTCCAGCCTATAATTAACACGCATATTTCCTTCATGATTGGTTGGATAGAAATACTGGAATATTTCACCATTCCATACCTCCGGGGCATAAAAATGCACTTCTTGTGCCACGGAGTCTCCGTTGTGCGTTTTTATGCTAAGCCGCGTTATAGCATAGTCAGTTCCAAACCAGTTTTTTAATTGCTCGACAGAAAACAGTTTCACATACCCAATGTTCACGGCTATGCCGACGACCTTAGTGCCAGATACTACCTTAACCCGACCGCCATACATCGTATAGATCTGTTGCTCATCGGTGTTAAGCAACATTTGAAACCCCAATTTCTCAGTCAAATCCTTATTTTACATAGAAAGGAGATATACATAATTATGAAAATTACATTCAATGATGCAACAGAGTTGGTCATCCAGTCAGCGAGCACCCGGCCGGACGGGAGCCTGCTGATCAAAACAATATCAGACACTGAAGAAAATCTAAAGACAATCTTTCAGGATGGCATGAAGACCAAGAAGATGATCATCAAGGAGAGAGAATCAACGATTGGCACTTATGAGAATTACACGGAACTTGAGGGAATCATGAAATACACAGCAGGAATCCTAGGAGTTGTATTACATAAAGTTGGAAAGTCGCAGCTAGAGCGAATCGACGCACTCGAGGTAACTACGGACGACATCGTATTAATGATGGCGGATCTGATTGCAGGAGGGGAGCAAAATGAGAATACTGCAGTTCCGGATTAACGGACAAAAGTTAAGTAAGGACGGAGACTTTTCCGGATTGATCGCTGGTACGAAAGGCTATCTGTATGCAGCATATAACTTCGACAGAGAGTGGGACGGTTGCAAGAAAGCGGCCGTCTTTTCAAGATACGACAAAGAATATCCTGTACCGATCGTGAACGCCCGCTGTGCCGTGCCAGATGAAATCACGGAATATAAACGTTGGAAGGTGTATCTGGTCGGCGTGAAAGACGGATACAGGATTACGACAAATGAGGTGGAGGTGAGGCAGTCATGACATTAGAAGAAGCATTAGAAGCATCCGGAGCCGAACCGGTTAACGACATATTCCTAATCAATCCGGAGAACAGAACAATTTCAGTGCCAGAGACGGAAAAAATCTTTGGCGTATCACATGATGGAAACACTGAAAGAAAACATTTCCGCTGTCCGAAAGTCGTAGGGGATAACATAGATCTGTCCACCATGCACCTGTACATCAATTACCAGAATGCCAACGGAGATAAATATCCGTACTTGGTAGAGGACGTACAGATGGATGGCGACTATATCACATATTCATGGCTGATCGGTCCGGATGTGGTTACATATAAGGGACAGATTAAGTTCATTGTATGTGCCAAAAAGGGAGATGGAACAATTCCGGAATGGAACACCACCCTTGCAGAAGGTACCGTACTGGAAGGTCTGGAAGCTACAGATGCGGTAGTGTCCAGAAATCCAGATATCATCGAGCAGATTCTTACCAGACTTGATAATGTGACGGAAATTCCACAGGAGAAGGTAACAGAAGCAGTATCTGAGTATATGAAGGAGAATCCCCAACAAGCACTAACCATCACATATGGCGGTAAAACACACATCTATGATGGCAGTGAAGCTGTTGCAATTACCATAGAAACAGGTGGTATAGAAAGAATAGAAAAACTTGCTACAGACACCACGGTAATTTTAGAGACTAACAAGCTGTATGTCTTCCCAGAAATGGAAAGCCTTACCTATACCATCGGAGAGGGCACGGGAGAGATCCATTTTATTTTTAAAAGCGGAGCAACAGCGACAAGGGTGGTACACCCGGCAGGGGTCAATATCGGGAGCTTTACGGTAGATGCTAACAAAATCTATGAGGTGTCGATCCTTGAGGGCTTGCTGACGAGCCAGAGTTGGGCGGTGAGTTGATGGAGAGACGGAGAACGCTAGATTCTGCGGTAATGGTAAAGATTAATGATATTGCGGCAGATTGTGGAACACCTAGAACATCTAAGAAAGGAAGCAAAAAGAATGGATATACATTATATAAATGTTTGAACGGGTGCGGAACAATAGCAGTATCTCATACCGGAGCTGGTAGCAAAACAATGTATAGTGGCAATGCAGGGAATGTTATGATTCCTTACAATTTGATGCCGATTGCGGAGAAATTTAGGAAAATAAAAATCTACAACGGCGGAACACAATATTATGCAACATCTGGCACTATAAAAGTTTACGGGAGGTAAGTTGACATGAATCTTAAATTAACACACAATCTTGTCAGTCAGTCAGTCAGTCAGTCAGTCAGTCAG
>ERZ772870.2208-NODE-2208-length-10728-cov-9.456947_pt1 | contig 10728 bp, 7 predicted proteins | sample MGYA00511376_ERZ772870 | MGnify/ENA primary metagenome ERZ772870 (study PRJEB29015, sample SAMEA2737719) | human gut metagenome | biome: human gut; feature: human-associated habitat; material: faeces | place: China | collected 2012 ... | reverse complement strand
CGTCCATTTCCCGGAGGGCGCGGTGCCCAAGGACGGCCCCTCCGCCGGTATTGCCATGGCTACAGCGCTGCTGTCGGCTCTGACCAACCGCAAGATCAAGGCGGGAATCGCCATGACCGGAGAGGTCACGCTGCGGGGCCGGGTGCTGCCCATCGGCGGCCTGAAGGAAAAGACCATGGCCGCCAAGCGGTACGGCATCCACACGGTGCTGATCCCCAAGGACAACGCCAGAGATCTGGAAGAGATCGACCAGACCGTCCGGGCGGCGCTGCGGTTCGTACCGGTGGAAACGGTGGATCAGGTGTTTGCCGAGGTATTCTGCCCCTCCAGAGTGGAGACAAAAGCCGACGCGATCCCTGCATTTTTGCCGGTGGAAAACAGTAAAGAAGCAGCCTTACGGCAGTAAAGGGAGGGACGTATGCCTCTGAATTTCAACAAAGCGGAGTTTGTGCGCTCCGCCGGAGAGCCCAAGGACTTCCTGCGGGACGGTTTGCCCCAGTTTGCCTTCGCGGGCCGCTCCAACGTGGGAAAATCCTCGGTGATCAACCGGCTGGTGGGCCGAAAGAACCTGGCCTATGTGGGCGCCTCGCCGGGAAAGACCACCCACATCAACTATTTCCTCATCGACCAGAAGGCGTATCTGGTGGACCTGCCGGGATACGGCTATGCCAAGGTGTCCCGCTCGGAAAAAGAGCGCTGGGCCCGGCTGATGGAGACCTATTTCCAGCGGGAGGCGGACGCTATCACCACCGGTGTTCTGATCGTGGACATCCGGCATAAGCCCACGGCCAACGATCTGGTCATGCACGACTGGTTCCGCCAGACCGGTTGCCCGGAGATCGTGGTGGCCAACAAGCTGGATAAGCTGAAAAAGAGTCAGGTGGAACCGGCGCTGGAGCTGATCCGGGAGACGCTGGAACTGACGGAGCGGGATATTCTGATCCCCTTTTCTGCGGAAAAGGGCAGCGGAAAGGACGAATTGCTCCGCTTGCTGGTAGACGCCTGCCGGGGATAAAAACGAAAAGCATGGATGGGTCCCATTAGCGGGAACCGTCCATGCTTTTTTATTGGGATCGGCAGCAAAGATATCGGTGGATAAATGTATCTCGATATAATCAAGGAAGCGTTCCGGGATAACCGGAACGCTTCCTTTTTGAGAGAGGGATAATAGGGAAGGATAATAGGGAATGTAGGAGGAACGGAGGTTTAGCCCTCGGCCAGCTTCTTGTACTTGGCGTAGCGGGCCTTTACGTCTTCAACTTCCTTGGCATACAGGGCGTCGGCCTTGTCGGGGAAGTTGTTTTTCAGGGAGGCGAAGCGGTTCTCGCCCATGAGGAAGTCCATGAGCTTGTCGGTGTCGGGTTCCTTGGAATCCAGCTGGAAGGGGTTCTTGCCCTCGGCGATCCGGCGGGGATCATAGCGGTACAGGTGCCAGTAGCCGCACTCCACAGCCTTCTTCATCTCGTCCTGAGAGGTGCCCATACCGGCCTTGATGTGCTGCTCCAGGCAGGGGCAGTAGCAGATCACGATGGAGGGGCCGTCATAGGACTCAGCCTCACGCAGAGCCTTCAGAGTCTGGGCCTGGTCAGCGCCCATGGCCACCTGGGCGACGTACACATAGCCGTACTGCATCAGCATGGCACCCAGATCCTTCTTGGCTACCCGCTTGCCGCTGGCGGCAAACTTGGCGGTAGCGGAGGTGGGGGTGGACTTGGAGGACTGACCGCCGGTGTTGGAATACACCTCGGTATCCAGCACCATCAGGTTCACGTCACGGTTCTGGGCCATCACATGATCGATGCCGCCGTAGCCGATATCGTAGGCCCAGCCGTCACCGCCCACAGCCCACACGGACTTCTTGGCCAGATATTCCTTGTTCTCCAGAACGTACTTCACGTCCTCGGTCTGCTCTGCCTGTTCCAGAGCGGCGATCAGAGCGTCCGTGACGATACGGGAGGTCTCGGTCTTCTTCCAGCCGTTCTCGTAGGCCTCCACAGCCTCCACGGCGATACCGGCGGCCTTGATGGTCTCCAGACGGATCAGCAGCTCCTTGCGGATGGAATCCTGTGCGTGGAAGAAGCCGTAGGCAAACTCGGCGTTGTCCTCAAACAGAGAGTGCTCCCAAGCGGGGCCGTGACCCTGGCAGTCCTTGCAGTAGGGCAGGATAGGGGCACCGCCGGAGATGGCGGAGGAGCAGCCGGCAGCGTTGCCGATGTACATCCGATCGCCGAACAGCTGGCTCAGCAGCTTGATATAGGTGGTCTCGGCGCAGCCAGCGCAGGCGGCGGAGAACTGGAAGTAGGGCTTTGCGAACTGGACGTTCTTCACGCTCTTGTCATTGATAACGTCCTTCTTCAGGTAGCTTTCGTTCATGGCCACCTCGTCGAAGAGGGTCTGCTCGGGCTTCATGTCCTCAAAGGAGGTCATGGTGAGAGCACCCTCGGCGGGGCAGGCGGTCAGGCACACGCCGCAGCCCAGGCAGTCATAGGGAGAGACCTGCATCCGGAAGGAGTAGGGAGAATCCTTGCCCAGACCCTTGGCGGGGACGGTCTCGAACCCGGCGGGAACGGACTTCTTCTCCTCCTCGGTCAGCAGCACAGGACGGATGGCGGCATGGGGGCAGCACATGGAGCAGCGGTTGCACTGGATGCACTTGCTGCCGTCCCACTTGGGGACCTTGGTGGCGACACCGCGCTTGGAGAACACGGAGGTGCCGTTTTCCCAAGTGCCGTCCAGAACGCCGTACTTCTGGAACACGGACACGGGGAGCTGATCGCCCTTCTGACGGTCCATGGGCATGACGATGTCCCGGACGAAGGGAGTGAGGCCCTTGGGCTCCGCGACGGGAGCGTCCTGCGCATCGGCCCAGGAGGCGGGGATCTCCACCTTCACAGCGGCGCTGACGCCCAGATCCACGGCCTGATCGTTCAGGTCCACGATCTTCTGACCGGCCTTCTTGAAGTAGGAGTTGTAGTTGTTCTTCTTCATATCCTCAATGGCAAGATCCATGGGGATGACCTTGGTCAGGGCGAAGAAGGCGCCCTGGAGGATGTTATTGGTACGCTTGCCCAGACCGATCTCCTGTGCCAGCTTGGCAGCGTCGATGATGTAGAAGTTGGCGTGCTTCCGGGCCAGATCGCGCTTCATCTTGGCAGGCAGGTGCGCGTCCAGCTCCTCCACCGTCCATGGGCAGTTCAGCAGGAAGGTGCCGCCCTCCTTCAGATCCTCGGTGGTGTCGTACTTGTTGACATAGGTGGGGGCATGGACCGCCACAAAGTCCGCGGAGGACACCAGATAGGTGCTGCGGATGGGCTCGTCGCCGAAGCGCAGGTGGCTCTGGGTCAGGCCGCCGGACTTCATGGTATCATAGGAGAAGTAAGCCTGAGCGTACTTGCCGCCCACGAAGCCGATGGTGGAGATGGCGTTCTTGTTGGCGCCCACGGTGCCGTCGCCGCCCAGACCCCAGAACTTGCACTCCTTGGTGCCAGCAGCTGCGGTGATGGGAGCGGGCTTGACCTCGGGCAGGGACAGGAAGGTGACGTCATCGGTGATACCCAGAGTGAAACGCTCCTTCGGCTGATCCTTCTCCAGCTCCTTGTACAGAGCGAAGATGGAGGACGGGGGAGTGTCCTTGCTGCCCAGACCGTAGCGGCCGCCGGTCAGAACGATATCGTTCAGGCCAGCCTCACGCAGGGTAGCGGCAACATCCAGATACAGGGGCTCGCCCAGAGAGCCGGGCTCCTTGGTGCGGTCCAGCACAGCCACCTTCTTGGCGGTCTTGGGCAGGACCTTCAGCAGAGCGGAGGACACCCAAGGACGGTACAGGCGGACCTTGATGATACCGACCTTCTCGCCCTTGGCGTTCAGGTAGTCGATGACCTCGTCAGCAACGTCGCAGATGGAACCCATAGCAACGATCACACGGTCAGCATCGGCTGCGCCGTAGTAGTTGAACAGATCGTAGTTGGTGCCCAGCTTTGCGTTGATCTTAGCCATGTACTTCTCAACAACAGCCGGCAGAGCGTTGTAAACGCTGTTGCAGGCCTCGCGGTGCTGGAAGAACACGTCGCCGTTCTCGTGGGAGCCGCGCATCTTGGGGCTTTCGGGGTTCAGAGCCTTCTTGCGGAACTCCTCGACAGCCTCCATGTTGCACATTTCCTTCAGATCAGCGTAGTCCCACTTCTCGATCTTCTGGTACTCGTGAGAGGTACGGAAGCCATCGAAGAAGTTCAGGAAGGGAACCTTGCCCTCGATGGCGCACAGATGTGCGACAGGGGACAGATCCATAACTTCCTGCACGCTGCTCTCGACCAGCATTGCAAAGCCGGTCTGGCGGCAAGCCATAACGTCGCTGTGATCACCAAAGATGTTCAGGGACTGGGTAGCAACGGTACGTGCAGAAACATCGAACACGCAGGGCAGCTGCTCAGCAGCGATCTTGTACATGTTGGGGATCATCAGCAGCAGGCCCTGAGAAGCGGTGAAGGTGGTGGTAACAGCACCTGCACCCAGAGAGCCGTGGACAGCACCAGCGGCGCCGGCCTCGGACTCCATCTCAACGACCTTGACCTGGTTGCCGAAGATGTTCTTCTGGCCGGCTGCAGACCACTGGTCCACAGAGTCAGCCATCGGAGAAGACGGGGTAATGGGGTAGATGGCAGCCACGTCCGTGTAGGCATACGCTACATGGGCGGCAGCGGTATTGCCATCCATAGTTTGCTTTGCTCTAGGCATTTTTCTTCCTCCATTATTCAGAATTTGGTACCTTTTGCGCGGGGCAATATGCCCGCTGGGACCGGAGAACCCCATAAAAGGCACTATTGCTTGTATACTATAATAGCAGATTCCGGCAATAAAGTAAACGCAAACCGCCCGACAAACGCACCAAAAATTAAGAAATTTTTTAGCGGTTTTGTACTTTCTTTAGTGCGTTAAAGCAAGCAGTGATGCAGATTTTCGGTTTTTGCCCACCGTCGCTTCCAGAAATTGTGATTTTTTCGCAAGAGGGGTTTCCTCTCCTCTTGTATTTATCATATCTTTATTGACAACAAACCGCACTTTGCCGTAAACTGAGAGCATAAAACCGGCGCTGCGCCGGAAAAGGGGCGTAAGGTAAATGAACGATACAGTACACTTTGAAAAAACTCTCTCCAGCGAGACCCTGTTCGAGGGGCGGGTCATCACCCTGACCAAGGACACTGCACTGCTGGAAAACGGCAAGACCGCTACCCGCGAGGTGGTGCATCACCACGGCGGTGCCTGCATCCTGCCTTATTTTGCAGACGGCACCATCTGCATGGTGCGGCAGTTCCGCTATGCCATGCAGCAGCAGCTGTGGGAGCTGCCCGCTGGCAAGCTGGAAAAGGGCGAGGACCCCTTTGCAGCCGCCAAGCGGGAACTGGAAGAGGAGTGCGGCCTGACCGCTGACAACTACATCTCGCTGGGCGAATTCTACCCCACCGTGGGCTACGATACCGAGGTCATCTATACTTGGGTAGCCACCGGTCTGCACGAGACCAAGATGCACCTTGATGCGGACGAGTTCCTGACCCCCGACCGGGTGCCGCTGGAAAAGGCGTATCAGATGGTCATGAGCGGCGAAATTAAAGACGGCAAGACCATTGCGGGCATTCTGAAACTGAAGGCTCTGCTGGCCGAGGGCAAGCTGTGATCTTATACGAGGACGCCGCCCTTGTGGTGCTGGACAAGCCTGCCGGGCTTTCCAGCGAGGAGGGCGTGCCCGCCGCGCTGCGGGCGCACTGGAACGCGCCCGACGCCTTTGTTGGGGTGGTGCACCGGTTGGACACCGGTGTGTCCGGGTTGATGGTCTATGCCCGCACCCCGGCGGCTGCCGCCGCCCTGAGCCGTCAGGTGACCCAAAGTCAGGACGCCTACGCCGTGCAGGACGGCCGCGCCGCGGGTAAAGCCACCGCGCCGCAGTTCGTCAAGCAGTACCGCGCGGTCCTCGCCGGTGCGCCGGACGCGCAGCTGCCCGCCGCCGGGGTGCTGCGGGACTACCTGTTCAAGGACAGCCGCAAGGGTCGGGTGTTCCCGGTCAGCCGTCCCCGCAAGGGAGTGCGGGAGGCGGTGCTGGAATACCGCATCCTTGCCACGGCAGGGGAGAACAGCCTTGCCGAGATCACCCTGCACACCGGGCGCACCCATCAGATCCGGGTGCAGTTTGCCAGCCGCAAACACCCGCTGTACGGCGATGGCAAATACGGCAGCCGCCAGAAGGGCAGCATTGCCCTGCAAAGCTGCGGCCTGCGCTTTGTGCATCCGGACACCGGCAAGCCCATGGCCTTTTCTCTGCCCCTGCCCGCCGCCGCACCGTGGAAGGAGTTTTTGGAATAAGGCTGTTGCTCATTTCGCCCTCTCAGGCGCTCCCGCGCCAGCTCTCCCAAGGGGAGAGCCAAGGTCTGAGGCTCGTTGCTAAAGTTTTAGGAGCAATGAGAAAGTTTCTGGCAGTGCTCTTGCCTCTCCCTTTGGGAGAGGTGGCACGGCGTAAGCCGTGACGGAGAGGGCGAGCCCGCTAAAGGAATCATCATTTCAATTAGGTGAGTGATATGGAACAGCAATACAAGACTGATGCCGAAATTTACGCCGTGCTGGAGCGGGAGATCATCGACCTGACCATCCGTCCCGGCTCTTCGCTGAGCGAGAACCCTCTGTGCGCCCGGTTCGGTGCGCCGCGCTCCCTGATCCGGGTGGTGCTGCAAAAATTGCAGGAAAACGGGCTGGTGCGCATCGTGCCCTACAAGGGCACCACCGTTACCCGGCTGAACCGGCGCATCGTGGACGAACTGATCTACGAGCGCACCGCCGTGGAGGGGCGCATTTTGCGAGATTTTGCCCCCAACGCCACCCCGGCGCAGCGGGCGCAGATCCGTGCGCGGGTGGACGCCTACGAGGCGCTTGCCCGCGCCGAGAACCCGGACTTCAACAAGCTGTACGAGATGGACTGCCGCCTGCACGAGACATGGTTTGCCGCCATGGACAAGATGTACCTGTGGAGCACCTTACAGAATGCCCACGCCGATTACAGCCGGTTCCGTATGCTGGACACCATGACCACCGGCGGGCTGGACGAGGTGATCGCCGACCACCGCAACCTGCTGAACGCCATCGAGCGGTGCGACCTTGCCGCCTTTGAGCCGCTGGTGGAGCGCCATCTGTACGGCGGCATCCGCCGCCTTGGCAGCAAGCTGACCAAGGAATACGCCGACTTTTTTGAGCCGGAAAACGTGAAATAAGTCAAATTGTTCCACGGGGAACAAAAACGATTTAGAATGCCCTCCGCGCTGCTTTGGGCATCTTCAGCGGAAAAATTATTTTTATTTGCGAAATGGGAAAATCTGCGGATTTTCCCATTTCGCTTTTTCACGGAAGTAATTATAAAGGGGTATCCATCACAGGCAAAAGCCCGGAGTGTCCGCAGACGCTCCGGGCTTGTTATATTCAGAACACTCCGGTGATGAAAATTTCCAGCCCGATGCCAATGAGGATGACACCGCCCAGAATATTGGCCTTGCCGGAAAGCTGTGTGCCGAACTTTTTGCCGATGCGCAGACCCGCCATGCAGAGGATGAAGGTGACCACCGCAATGATGATGGCGGCGGTAAGTGCCATCAACCAGCCGTATTCCGAGATGGTGAAGCCCACCGAGAGGGCGTCGATGCTGGTAGCCACGCCCTGCATGAACAGCGCCCCGGCGCTGAGCTGCGCCGCCTCCTCGGCTTCCTCGCCCCGGATGCCGTCCGCCAGCATCTTGCCGCCGATGTAACTCAGCAGCGCCAGCGCGATCCACGGGATCAGGGTCTCAAAGGACGAGAACAGCTCCACGATGGTGTGCACGCACACCCAGCCGATCATAGGCATTGCGGCCTGAAAAATGCCAAAAGTGCCCGCGATCTTCACCATGGTGCTTTTCGTCATCTTAGGGTCGTGCAGACCGTTTGCCATGGACACCGAAAACGCATCCATCGCAAGCCCCACGCCCAGCAAAACGCTGTTGAGAAAAAATACAAAACTCCATTCCATTCTGTCTGCCTCCTGTTTGTTGACCGTAATCCAAACCAAAACAAAACCCGGCCCCGGGCGCGTTGTACGTCCGGGACCGGGTGATTTTTTGAGATCCACTCCATGTGCACGGGCGCAGCAAACACGCACCAAAACACATGAGTCTCGCAAATGAAAGCAAGCCAGACCGAAACAGTCATTATGTTGACTTGCTGCGCTCTGCAAAGCGCCTGCTACTCCCCCACGGGTATTGTGATTTCGTTTATTCTAGCACAGTTTCAAGGGGAAGTCCAGACAAACCTGACGGTGAAACGATTTTTAATGTGCTCCGCTGCGCTGTGCACATATTCAGCGGAAAGAATTATTTATAATTTCGCGTTTGTCGCGCTCTGCGGAGCGCTCCAAACGCATTTTCACCGGAGGGGTCGTAACGGCAAGCGGCATTTGCAGCGCCGCTTTCTGCGAAAGCGCGGCGCTGCGGAACACGATTTTCTCCCATGAAAATGGGATAGCGGAACGCCCGCAGGTGTTCCGCTATCCCGGACTTATAAAATCATTTTGCGCGCAGCGCAAACATCATTGCGCAGGCACATCATTTCTGCGCAGCAGAAGCCTCATGCCCGCAGGGCACATCATTCCTTTTCCTCCGGATCTGCCTCCGGGGCTTCGGTGGCGGCGGCAGCATCGGCGGCTTCCATCTCGGCCAGCTGCTCGGCGGTGGGCTCGGCATCGGCCTCAGAAGCGTCGATCTTCTCGGTCTGTGCTTCATCGTCGTGGTCGGTGCGTGCCAGCACCATCACCTTGTCGTTCTCGCCCAGACGCATCACCCGCACGCCGGAGCCGTAGCGGCTCTGCAGCGGGATCTCGTTGGCGTGCAGGCGGATGATGATGCCCTCCTGACTGCTCAGCAGCACATCGTCCACATCGTCCACGATCTTCACGGCGGCAACCTTGTCGCGGCTCACATCGTAGTTGCGGATGCCCTTGCCGCCGCGGGCGGTGATGCGATAGGTGTCGATATCCGAACGGCGTCCCTTGCCGTTCTCGGTCACGGTCAGCACCGTGCCGCCCTCGCGGCAGATGCACACGCCGACGACTTCATCGCCCTCCGCCAGACGGATGGCGCGCACGCCGTGGCCGTTACGGCCCATCGGGCGAGCATCCTCCTCATTGAAGCGGATGGCCTGACCGTTGCGGGTGGCAACGATGAGCATATCGTGGCCGGAGGTCAGGCGGGTCCATGCCAGCGCATCGCCCTCGTTCAGGGCAATGCCGATCAGGCCGCTCTTGCGGATGTTGGCGTACTGCTCCAGCGGGGTGCGCTTGATCAGACCCTGCTTGGTGACCATGGTCACATAGCCGCCCGACTGCTCGGCGTCCTTGCTCTGGCAGATCATGTTGGTGACCTTTTCGCCCTCCGCCAGCTGCAGCAGGTTGACAATGTTCATGCCCTTGCTGGTGCGGCTGCCCTCGGCGATGGTGTAGCCCTTGATGCGGAACAGGCGGCCACGGTCGGTGACAAAGAGCACATAGTCGTGGGTGGAGCCTACGAACATCTCCTGCACGATATCCTCTTCCTTGCGGGTCATGCCGGAGATGCCGCGTCCGCCACGGCGCTGTGCCTGATAAGTGGCCTTGAGCTGACGCTTGATATAACCGGCCTCGGTCAGGGTGTAGACGCACTGCTCCTCGGCGATCAGATCCTCGATATCCACCTCACCGGTCACGGACTGGATCTCGGTGCGGCGCTCGTCGCCGAAGCGCTTCTTCATTTCCAGCAGCTCGTCCTTGACGATGGCAAGCACCCGGGCGTCATCGGCCAGAATGGCTTCCCAGTCCTCGATCTTGGCCTGCAGGCCGGCCAGTTCTTCCTCGATCTTCAAGATCTCCAGACCAGCCAGACGACCCAGCTGCAGCTTGACGATGGCGTCTGCCTGCGGGTCGTCAAAGCCGAACTGCTCCATGATGGCAGCTTTGGCTTCTGCCATGCCGCCCTTGCAGGCGCGGATGGTGGCGATCAGTTCGTCCACGATGTCGGTAGCCTTTTTCAGACCTTCCAGAATGTGGGCGCGCTCCTTGGCCTTTTTCAGGTCGTACTGGGTGCGGCGGCGCACCACCTCATCCTGAAATTCCACATACTTCTGCAGCATCTGCTTCAGGGTGAGCACCTTGGGCACCTTGTGGTCGATGGCCAGCATAATGACGCCCACGGTGTCCTGCAGCTGAGTGTACTGGTACAGCTGGTTCAGGATGACCTGTGCATTGGCGTCCTTGCGGATATCCACCACGATGCGCATACCCTTGCGGTTAGTCTCATCGTTCAGGCCGGTGATGCCCTCGATGCGCTTTTCCTTGACAAGGTCTGCCATGTGCTCGATGAGACGCGCCTTGTTGACCATATAGGGGATCTCGGTGATCACGATCTGGGTGCGGCCGTTCTTGGTCTCCTCAATGGTGGCGCGGCCGCGCAGGGTGATCTTGCCGCGTCCGGTGGCGTAGGCGGCGCGGATGCCGCTGCGTCCCATGATGATGCCGGCGGTGGGGAAGTCCGGGCCCTTGATGTGCTCCATCAGGCCGGGCAGGTCGATGTCCGGGTCATCGATATAGGCGATGCAGCCGTCAATGACCTCGCTCAGGTTGTGGGGCGGGATGTTGGTGGCCATGCCGACCGCAATGCCCTGACTGCCGTTGACCAGCAGGTTGGGGAAG
>ERZ772870.2201-NODE-2201-length-10769-cov-9.798488_pt1 | contig 10769 bp, 11 predicted proteins | sample MGYA00511376_ERZ772870 | MGnify/ENA primary metagenome ERZ772870 (study PRJEB29015, sample SAMEA2737719) | human gut metagenome | biome: human gut; feature: human-associated habitat; material: faeces | place: China | collected 2012 ... | reverse complement strand
TAGATTTTTTGTTATCGGTTCTGCCTGCCGCCCCTCATCAGTCACAGCTCTTAGAGCTGTGACAGCTTCCCCCGGGGGAAGCCAATTCTCAAAAGAGGTACTGTTTTATGGAATACATCACCCATTCCCCCGAGGAGACGGAAGCGATCGGGGAGAAGCTGGCAAAAAATTTGGCTCCCGGCACAGTGCTTGCCTACCGCGGCGACCTGGGGGCTGGGAAGACCGCCTTCACCCGGGGCCTGGCCCGGGGCCTTGGCTGCCGGGGCCGGGTCACCAGCCCCACCTTCACCATCGTCAACGAATACGACGGCCCCACGCCCCTGTTCCACTTCGACATGTACCGCCTGGCGGACGCTGACGCCCTGTTTGACATCGGCTGGGAGGACTATCTGGACCGGGGCGGCGTGTGCGCCGTGGAGTGGAGCGAAAACGTCCGGGAGGCCCTGCCGCCGGACGCCGTTACCGTCACCATCGCCCGCTGTCCGGAAAACGACAGCTGGCGCAGCATTACCATTGAGAGAGGGGAGCCGCTTTGAAAATACTTGCCATCGAGACCTCGGCCAAAAGCGTCTCCGCCGCCGTGGTGGAAAACGGCGTTCCCCTGGCCAGCGCCTATCAGAACATGGGCCTGACCCACAGCCGCACCCTGATGCCCCTGGTGGACGGTATGCTGTCCGCCGCCGGGCTGCGGGTCCAGGATATGGACCTGCTGGCGGCCGCCAACGGGCCGGGCAGCTTCACCGGCCTGCGCATCGGCGTGTCCGCCCTGAAGGGCCTGGCCTGGGCCCTGGAAAAGCCCTGCTGCGGCGTGTCCACCCTGGCCGCCATGGCCCGGAACCTGGCCCATATGGAGGGCCTCATCATCTGCGCCATGGACGCCCGGCGCAATCAGGTGTACAACGCCCTGTTCCTGGCCCATGACGGCGTTCTGACCCGGCAGTGTCCGGACCGGGCCATCGGCCTGGCGGAGCTGGCGGAGGAGATAAAAAACCGCCCGGAGCCGAAATTTATTGTTGGCGACGGGGCCGGGCTGTGTTATAATTATCTGTTGGAGCAGGATGTTCCCTGCCGGATGGCCCCGCCTCAGCTGGTGATGCAGAACGCCGTGGGGGTGGCCCTGGCGGCGGAGGAAATGGCTGCCGCCGGACAGGTCACCACGGCCCGGAACCTGGTTCCCGTGTACCTGCGGCTGAGCCAGGCGGAGCGGGAGCGGCTGGCCCGGGGCCTGAAGATCACCTTGGATCAATAATTTTATATATAAAGGAGAAGCACCATGTCCTGTGTCAACATCCGCGGCTGCCGCATCGGGGAGGGCCGCCCCAAGGTCATTCTGCCCATTGTGGAGCGCACCGAAGCTGCTATTCTGGAAAAGGCCGCGCAGTTTTCAACCTTGTCGGCCGATTGTGTGGAATGGCGGGCAGACTGGTTCGAAGGCTTTCAGTCCCCCGCTGCCATTGCCCGCTGCGTACAGAAACTGCGGGTCACCCTGCGGGACAAGCTTCTGCTGGTGACCTTCCGTACCAAGGCAGAGGGCGGCGAGCAGGCGCTCTCCCATAAGGAATACCTTGCCTTTCTGCGCCTGATCCTCGACACTGACTGCGCCGACCTGCTGGACATCGAGTTCTTCACCGCCGGGGCAGACCTGCCCGCACTGATAGAGCAGGCACATTCTGCCGGGGTGGCGGTAGTGTGCTCCAGCCACGATTTTGCCAAAACCCCGCCCCGGGCAGAACTCGTCTCCCGCATGGTACAGATGCAGCAGGCCGAAGCCGACCTGCCCAAGCTGGCCGTAATGCCCCGGTGCCGCACCGATGTACTGGAGCTGCTGGCCGCCACCGTTGAGATGGCCGACCTTCACCCGGAAACACCGGTCATCACCATGAGCATGGGGGCGCTGGGTGCGGTGAGCCGTCTGGCTGGGGAGGCCTTTGGTTCTGCCATGACCTTTGCCAACCCCGGGCAGGCCAGTGCCCCGGGGCAGGTATCGCTGGACATCGTAAATGAAGTGCTGGACGCACTACATTTGTAACCAACAAATCGGAATTCAAGGAGGTTCTGTTATGCGCACGGAGAAGAAATCCCACCGATCCAGGATGGATCCTATTGTTGCTTTAGTTTTGATTTTCGCTGTACTAAAAGTAACAGGATTGATTTCGTGGTCATGGCTATGGGTACTCAGCCCGATTTGGATTACCCTTTTGATTTTCGCTGCTATTTTTTCTTCCATTTTGGTCGGTGGACGAATCGTTAAAGGAAAATGGTAACTTCCAGTTTGTCGCACATCCTGCCTAAAACATAAACCGGAACGATCTTCCCTTTTTCGGGTGGATCGTTCCGGTTTTTATGTTATATTGAAAATCGTTTTATGCCAGCTTGGCTTCCAGACGCTCACGGATGGCCTTGATAAAGCCCTCGCTGTCCACGGCGGTGGGGGTGATGCCCTCTGCCAGACCGCACAGGTCCTTGGTCATGATGCCCTCGTTCAGGGTCTGCAGGCTTGCGGCTTCCAGTGCCTCGCCAAAGTGCACCAGCTCCGGCAGGTTATCCAGCTCGCCGCGCTTCTTGAAGGCGCCCGACCACGCAAAGATGGTAGCCATGGGGTTGGTAGAGGTCTTTTCGCCCTTCAGGTACTTATAATAATGGCGGGTGACGGTGCCGTGGGCGGCCTCGTACTCGTACTTGCCATCCGGGCTGACCAGCACACTGGTCATCATGGCCAGTGAGCCAAAGGCGGTGGAGACCATATCGCTCATCACATCGCCGTCGTAGTTCTTGCAGGCCCAGACAAAGCCGCCCTCGCTGCGGATGACGCGCGCCACGATATCGTCAATCAGGCTGTAAAAGTAGGTGATGCCGGCAGCTTCAAATTTTTCCTTGTACTCGGCATCGTAAGTTTCCTGGAAGATATCCTTGAAGGTGTGGTCGTACTTCTTGGAGATGGTATCCTTTGCGCCGAACCACAGATCCTGCTTCACGTCCAGTGCGTAGTTGAAGCAGCTGCGGGCAAAGCTGCGGATGGAATCGTCCTTGTTGTACTGCCCCTGCAGCACACCGGCACCCTCAAAGTCAAAGACGGTGGCACGCTGCTGGCTGCCGTCTGCGCCGGTGAACACCAGTTCCGCCTTGCCCGCACCGGGAATGCGGAACTCGGTGCACTTATACACATCGCCGTAGGCGTGGCGGGCGATGGTGATGGGCTTTTTCCAGTTCTTGACCACCGGCTGGATGCTGTCGATCATAATGGGTGCGCGGAACACGGTGCCGTCCAGCACAGCGCGGATGGTGCCGTTGGGGCTCTTCCACATCTCATGCAGCTTGTACTCCTCCACGCGCTGAGCGTTGGGGGTGATGGTGGCACACTTGACCGACACGCCGTACTTCTTGTTGGCGAGGGCGGCATCCATGGTCACCTGATCTGCGGTGGCATCGCGGTTGGGCAAGCCCAGATCGTAGTACTCGGTCTTAAGATCCACAAAGGGGAGGATCAGCTCGTCCTTGATCATCTTCCACAAAATGCGGGTCATCTCGTCGCCGTCCATCTCCACCAGCGGGGTCGTCATCTTGATCTTTTCCATAGCAGGTTTCCCTTTCCTCTATCGGTTTTGTATTTTATGCCCCATGCAGGGGCGTTCCGGTTACTTGCGGTAGGCGGCTGCCAGCTTTTCAAAGGCGGGCAGGCTGCGCTTTACCTTTTCGGTGTCGATGCAGTAGGCAAGGCGCACATAGCCCTTTACCCCAAAGCTGTCGCTGGGCACCAGCAGCAGATCAAATTCCCGGGCTTTCTGGCAGAAGGCGTTGGCGTCTTCTTCCAGTGCCTTGGGGAAGATATAAAAGGTGCCGCCCGGGCGCTCCACTTCAAAGCCCAGCGCGGTGAGTTTTTCGTACAACAGTTCCATGTTGGTCTGGTAGACCGAAAGGTCGCTGGTCACCTTCTGGCAGCAGCTGACCGCCCGCTGGATGATGCTGGGCGGGCAGTTGTGGCCGGTAAAGCGGGAAATCTGGCTCATCATGTCCACAAGGATGTCCTCGCCCTCGCACCCCGGGCGCACTGCCACATAACCCAGACGCTCGCCGGGCAGGCTCAGGCTCTTGGAGTAGGAGAAGCAGGTCAGGGTGTGGGGGTAGAACGCCGCCGGGTAAGGCACGGTCTTGCCGTCAAACACGATATCCCGGTAGGGCTCGTCACTGACCAAGAAGATATTGTGGCCGTACTGGGCGCTTTTTTCGGTCAAAATCGCCGCCATACGGGTCAGGGTATCGGCAGAGTAGACCACGCCGGTGGGGTTGTTGGGGGTGTTGATGAGCACGCAGGTGACCTTTTCGGTCAGCATCTGTGCAAAGGCATCCAGATTGGGCTGGAAGGTGGGCGCCTGCGGCGGCACCACCCGCAGCACTGCGCCGGTGCCCGCCACATAGGGGCCGTACTCCGGGAAGTAAGGCGCAAAGGTCAGCACCTCGTCCCCGGGCTGGGTCACCGCCCGGATGGCGTGGGCGATAGCACCCGCCGCGCCGGTGGTGGGGAAAATGTGCTTTTGCGCGTAGGGCAGACCGAAGGTCTCGGTCAGATGCGCCGCCACAGCGGTGCGGAAGCCCGGGTCGCCCTGACTGGGACAATAGCCGTGCAGGCTTACCGGCTCTTCCTGTGCCAGCAGGGTCTGCATGGCCTCGGTGAACTCCGGCGGGCAGGGCACGCTGGGGTTGCCCAGTGAATAATCGAACACATTCTCGCTGCCGATCTGGGCAGCGCGCTGTCTGCCATACATGAAGGTCTCGCGGATGACGCTTTTGTTGTTCAGCATGGCGCGGTAGGTCTCGTTCAGCATACTACTTTCCCTCTGCTTTCCTTATATCTGCACAGAGCCTGTGCGGGGCGGCTCCCCCTCATTTATGAGCCGCAGCCGTATAGCTCTGTTCCAGCTTGATGATGCAGTTATAGGTGGGATCCTGCTCTTTGATGAACTGCTCCATCTGGGTCAGCAGTTCCACCTTGTCCCCGGCATAGCCCGCGGGGAGCACCAGATCGAAAAGCACATTGGTGTGGGTCTTGCCCGGCACGATGCGCAGATCATGCAGCGAAAGCGCCGGGTCCAGCTGGCGCAGCTTTTCGGTCAGGCGGCTGCGCAGCACCCCCACGGCGGCGTCCGAGGTGACGATGGGGTCATAGTGGATGGTCACCATCAGATGGTCGTGCTTCATAAAGTCCCGCTCGATGTTGTCGATCAGGTCGTGCGCTTCCAGCGGGTCCTGCTCGGCGGGCAGCTCCACATGGATGGACGCAAACTGATGGCCGGGGCCGTAGTCGTGCACCATCAGGTCATGTACGCCCAGTACGCCGGGATAACCCATCACGGTCTGTTCGATATGCTCCACCAGATCCTCACTGGGGCTTTCGCCCAGCAGCGGGCTCAGGGTATCCATCACCAGACCCCAGCCGGAGATCAGGATGAACACCGCCACGCCCACACCCATCAGGCCATCCAGCACGTCCCAGCCGGTCACCCGGCAGAGGATGGCAGCCACCAGCACGGCAGCGGTGCTCAGCACGTCGTTGCGGCTGTCGGCGGCGGTGGCGATGAGGGTCTCGGAGGAAATGATACGTCCGATGGCACGGTTGAAGCCGCTCATCCACAGCTTGACCAGAATGGACACCACCAGCACCGCCACGGTCAACCAGCCGAACTGCACCGGGGTGGGGTGCAGCGCCTTGGTGACCGATTCCTTCAGCAGGGAGAAGCCGATGCCCAGAATGGTCACGCTGACCACCAGCCCGGCAAGATACTCAAAGCGGGCATGACCGTAGGGATGCTCGGCATCCGGTGCCTTGGCAGCCAGCTTGAAGCCCACCAGACTGACGATATTGGAGGAAGCATCCGAAAGGTTATTCAGTGCATCGGCGGTGATGGCGATAGAGCCGAACAGGGTGCCCACCACAAACTTGCCAAGACAGAGCAGGATATTGCACACCATGCCCACCACACTGGCCAGATTGCCGTAGGCGGCACGGACGCGGGGGTCCTGCGGAGAATTGGGACGGCGTATAAACAGACGAATCAAAAGCTGCGTCATAAAAGCTCCTTTCAGGCTGCGCATTTTCAGCGCACCCAATGTCCTTCTAGTATAGCATTTTACTTTATGGTTTTAAAGGCGTTTCAAAAATTTCATCCCCTTACGCCGGATATCAAACCGGGTTGCCGCACAAAAAGCCCCGGCGGCCATGCGGTCGCCGGGGCTTTTCGGAGATTTTGGGACTGTCTGTTCACAGTCTCTTGTAATTAAGGAGGAGTGCGCAGATTTTTATCACAGGATCGGGCTTTCGAGGTCGCCGGTATCAGCGATGCCGTGCTTCTCGGCGTAGCCGGTCAGCATCAGGGTCAGCGCGCCGTCACCGGTCACGTTGCAGGCGGTGCCGAAGCTGTCCTGCAGGGCGAAGATGGCCAGCATCAAAGCAGTACCGGCGTTGTCGAACATCAGGACGCCGGTGATCAGACCCAGAGAAGCCATGACAGTGCCGCCGGGCACGCCGGGAGCGCCGATGGCGAAGATGCCGAGCAGCAGGCAGAACAGGATCATGGTGCCAACGCTGGGCAGCTTGCCGTACAGGATCTTGGAAACGGTCATGCAGAAGAACACCTCGGTCAGCACAGAGCCGCACAGGTGGATATTTGCAAACAGGGGGATGCCGAAGCTGACCATGTCCTTACGCAGCACCTTGCTCTTGCGGGCGCACTCCAGCGCCACACCCAGCGTAGCGGCACTGGACATGGTACCGACAGCGGTCAGATAAGCGGGGCCGTAGTGACGCAGCACTTCCCAAGGATTCTTGCCGGAGTAAGCACCGGCCAGCAGATACAGCACAGCCAGCCAGATGTAGTGACCAGCCATAACGATGACGATGATCTGCAGGAAGGCGGGCAGCTGATGGGTGATGGTGCCCTCGTAGCTCAGGCCGCAGAAGGTGGCGGCAATGTAGAAGGGCAGCACGGGGATGATGACCTTGCTCACGATGTCCAGCACGATGTTCTGGAACTCAGCAAGGAAGTCGCAGGTCAGCTTGCTGTTGGTCCAGGTGGCAGCCAGACCCACCAGAACGCTCAGCACCAGAGCGCTCATGACGCTCATGATCTGGGGAATGTTCAGCTCAAAGACGACGCCCGGCAGCTCGCGCAGACCGGCAACATTGTTGTCGATGGACAGGTGGGGGATCAGGCCGTAGCCGGCGCCCATGCTCATGAAGGCTGCGCAGACAGAGGACACATAGGCGATGACGATGGCCACTGCCAGCAGGCGGGAGGCGTTTTTGCCCAGCTTTGTGATGGACGGAGCAATGAAGCCGATGATGATCAGCGGCACACAGAAGGTGATGAGCTGACCCATGATGTACTGCAGGGTCACCACAACGCCCATGGTGCTCTCGTTGAACAGCTGGCCAAGGATGATACCAACAAAAATGCCCAGCAAAAGCCGGAAGGGCAGACTATTGAATAGCTTTTTCATAACTTTAGTACCTCTTTCTTTTTGCCCCGGAAAGGGCCGGGTGGGGAGACTTATTCCGTCTCCGGGAGGTGTTTGTTCAGCATCAGATCAAGGATCACGCTGTCGCTGGTGCCGTGGGTGCTCAGGGTGGCAAAGTTGTCCAGCGTATATTCCACATTGTGCTCCACGATGCCGTCGGTGCTCTGCACCCGCACGCCGCGCACGCCCATGGCAGCTGCCTGACAGGCAGCGTTGACGCAGGTGGAGATCTTCAGTGCACAGTCGGCCTTTGCACCATCGCATACCATGCCGGTGACGTTGCCCACCATGTTCTGGATGGTGCAGCATACCTCGTGGTAGCCGCCGCCCAGCAGATAGGCAATGCCGCAGGCCGCACCGGCAGAAGCAGCGACCATGGCGTTGGTGGTCAGGTCGCGGGTCATCAGACCCTTGCGGCAGTTCAGCTCCAGATTGCGTCCAATGGCAAGGCCGTATTCCTTGGCAAGACCCTCGTTGCTGATGGTCGTGTTCACCTGTACGGCGCTGCGGATGATGTCGATGGGGTCATGCAGGGGGTCCAGTTCCTCGGTGCAGTAATCCCAGATGGAGCGGACGGTCAGAAATTCTGCGATCTGCTCCGGGGTCACCACATCGCTGTCCCCGGCGGCGGCAGAGTCGGTGTGCTGCTTGTCCAGCGTAGCCACGCCGTCCTGCTCCACCAGCACCACGTTGGTGTGCAGGTCCCGCACCACTGCGCGGCCGGTGTGGCCGTCAGAAGTGACAAGTACCTCAATGTAGAGCTTCTGCGGCACCTGTGCCACCTCTACCTTGACCTTGCCTGCCCCGACAAGGGCTGCGGCTTCTTCCATCTGCTCCCGGGGCACATAGTTCATGACCTCCAGCAGGTGGACGGGGTCGCCGCCTACGGCACCAATGGCGGCGGCGTAATCCATGCCCTGATACGAGGTGCCCGGAATGCCCGCCGACATGGCGTTTTTGATAATGTTGATGCTGGCGCGGACGGTCACGGCTTCTACCCGTGTGCCGCCTGCCTTGCGGAGTGCTGCGCCCGCCTCTGCGGCGGTGAGAGCAACTGCGCCGGGCTCCGTACAGCCGGTGGCCAGCTCCATCTCACTGTTCAGGATGCGAACGAACATCTGTTTATCCATTTGGTTCACCGTTTCTTTTCTTCCCGTGCGGGGGAACTTACTTTACAGCAATGCACTCGATCTCCAGCGGAGCGCCCTTGGGCAGCTTGCCCACCTGCACCGCACTGCGTGCGGGGTAGGGCTGCGCAAAGTACTCGCCGTACACCTTGTTCATCTCTGCAAAATCGTTGATGTCCGCCAGAAACACCGTGGTCTTGACCACATTGGCCAGCGTCATCTTCTGCTGTGCCAGAATGGCCTGGATGTTCTTGAGGGACTGTGCAGTCTGGGCGGCGATGCCTTCCGGGATCAGGCCGGTGGCCGGATCGATGGGCAGCTGCCCGGATACATAGACGGTCTGCCCCGCAGCGATGCCCTGCGAATAGGGTCCGATGGCGGCGGGAGCATTGGGGGTAACGATCACCTGTTTCATCCGATTTTCTCCTTTTCCAGTTGTCGGGAAGGGCTGTCCTTCCCTCGCTGACACTATCCTAACGCAATGAGAATATTTTGTCAATAATATTTTCTTATCACGAGAATAAATTGTCGCGCGTGACAAAAACTCCAGAAAAATGTCATCACTTTGACGAAACAATGGATACAACGCACCTTCTTATTGTAAAAAACTGTCATTTCTGCTATGATAGCAATAGAACACGCGTGAGAATTTTTTCTCACGCGCTCCAGCAGTACAAAAGAGGTGAACGGGATGGATGCAAGACTTGAGCCTTATCGCGTAGTGGTATCTTTTCTGGGGGAGGCGCTGGGCCCGGACTACGAGGTGGTGCTGCACGACCTTACCAGTGAGGACGGCACCATTGTTGCCATCGTCAACAACCACATCAGCGGACGCACCGAGGGTGCGCCCCTTTCCAACATGGCGCTGCGCTTCATTCAGGAGCGGATGTATGAAAAGCAGGATTATCTGGCGGGCTATCAGGGCGCTTCGCAGGCCAAGGGGCGGCTGCGCTCCTCTACCATGTTCATCAAGGATAACGGCCAGCTCATCGGCATGCTCTGCATCAACTTTGATGCCGGCAAGTACAGCCGCATCGCGCAGGAGCTGCTTGCCCTCTGCGGGGCGCACACCGAGCCCTCCTCCACCGGCATCGGAGTGGAGAACTTTGTCAGTTCCCTGCCGGATGCCGTGCAGAATGCCATTGCCGAGGTGACTGGCAGTGCCGGGCTGCCGCCCGACCGGCTGACCATGGAGGAAAAGATCCGCATCGTGGAGTCCTTGCACCACGCGGGCATCTTTTATATGAAGGGCGCCGTCAGCGAGGTCGCCGCCCAGCTGGGCTCCTCGGAGGCTACCATCTACCGCTACCTGAGCAAGCTGAAGTGAGCTGTGAACGAACTGCTCCCTGAAAAAGAAATCGCCCACTTGAGCGAAGAGGGGCAGTATCTTTGTGCCAATTGCCACGGCTATGAACGCCTTTTGAATTGCAAAATGATTTTTCAGTTGCTATACTGGGCTTATCAAAATTTTTTCGGGAGGATGCCGCAGTGACCGCACAGACAATGCAAATTGGGAACAAACCTTGCCGCATTTACGGCGAAGCCCATGCAGAACACCTACTGCTCCAAATGACTGGCGAACACGAGCTGCAAAGCATGGACAGCGAGGTTGCCGCTATTGCACAGAGTGCGCACCACTTTCTGTTTGCGGCCATTCCGGTGGAAAGCTGGAACGATGCACTTTCTCCGTGGAAGTCTCCTGCCGTGTGGGGGAAGCAAGGCTTTGGAGGCAATGCTGCGGAAACCCTGCGCTTTCTGACAGAACAGGTCATTCCCACACTGGAGCAGCAGTTTCCTCTCCCGGAAAACGTCAAAATCATTCTGGGCGGCTACTCACTGGCCGGACTGTTTGCTTTGTGGGCGTCCACCCAGACTGATCTGTTCTACGGTATCGCTGCCGCCTCGCCCTCTGTGTGGTTTCCGGACTGGATGGAGTTTGAACAGCAGCACCCGATACAGGCACAGCGCGTTTATCTAAGCCTTGGCGACAAGGAAGAGCGCACGAAAAACGCTGTCATGGCTGCGGTAGGTGATAACATCCGCACCCTGCACAGCCAGCTTACAGCGCGTGGAGTAGACTGCACCCTTGAATGGAACAGCGGCGGGCATTTCAAAGACGCTGACCTGCGC
>ERZ772870.2192-NODE-2192-length-10827-cov-6.317026_pt1 | contig 10827 bp, 10 predicted proteins | sample MGYA00511376_ERZ772870 | MGnify/ENA primary metagenome ERZ772870 (study PRJEB29015, sample SAMEA2737719) | human gut metagenome | biome: human gut; feature: human-associated habitat; material: faeces | place: China | collected 2012 ... | reverse complement strand
ACTCATACAATCGCTATCAATCAGAAACAGACAGACACGCATTAAATATTGGATGTGCGAATGCATATATCTATTCAAATTACGGAACATATGACATTTATAAAACAATACCTGGAGATATTTACATACAAACATCTACGTAGCAAATATTACACGGTTCCATTAACATCCCATATAGAAACAAACCAATTACAATCTATGTCAATCTTACGTACGGGCTAAAAGCATTATCAATTCTATCTATTCGTGGAACCGGTAAAGTAAAAGGGTTTTGTAATAAAGATGACAAGGATCTCCAGCAAATCAACTGCATATAGAAGAATTGGGTCAGATATAAATATTTTTGATATCCTTGCAGAAAATATGGCGATTGCATAAACAGATGCTTAAATCACACAAAATGACATCTAAAATCAATTCCACTATCATACCCTACCAATTTACCATTTACCGGCATAAAGTCTCTTAAATCTCTCTCAGCTCAAAAATACTCCACAGACAGCATGTAAAGAATAATATATTACATACCGAAAAACAGACACAACATAAGACAGGCAATAAAGTCTGTCTTATTTCATATCTATTAAATCATCCGAAAATACATCTTTCTATATCCGCCTACCAAATCTTAATAAATGGCATCAATTTTAATCCAAATATCCATACCATACCAACTTTACATTAAGTATATAAAAATTAAAAATAACATCAAATCATTAAGATTTTCTCCACAGACATAGGTAATAAAAATTAACTCTACCCTTCTATTCCGGAATACAAATCACAGAATGAAAATTGCACAACAAATATTTATCTTTGCAGAGAATACTATATTGCACTACTTCATCATCAATACTTACTCATATAATCACAAACTTAGAAAATAAAACCAAAACATATACACGAAAGAAAGAATGAGGAAAATATGAAATTAAAACTAATTACAACAGAAACCTTTGGTACAGTACCATGTGACTTCTATAGAAATATGAATGATGACATGTTACTTACAAGAGAACAAATTGGACAAGCATTAGAATACAAAGATCCAATGAACGCAATTTATAAAATTCATAAACGTCATGAAGACCGATTGGACAATTTGTCCATTTGTTTATCAGATGGATTAGGTCATCAAGTTTACTACTACACAGAAAGAGGGATTATGGAAATCTGTAGATGGTCGAATAGTAAGAAAGCGAATCAATTCATGGATTGGGTATGGGATATCATTGAATCATATAGAAACAACACTCTCTCATCACAGAATATAGATATGAAAGCATTCACGGATATCCTTACATCATTATCCAATACACAGGCTGCAATGGCACAGACATTAAATCTGCTCAATGAAAAGATTAACAATATAGAAGAACAACCTAGACCAAAAAGAAAATATTCTTACTGGACTTCTAAGATGTTTCCGAAGTATGAGGAATTAATGGATTATCTTGGATATGAATCAAATGGAGAATTATATAAATATCTCTACAAAGAATTCAATGATATGTATCCAGATTATGATTTGCGTCAAGTCGCTGATGATTATTGTTACGAGAATAAATTAGAGACATGTTTTACATTGGATGCTATTGAGCATGATAAGACAATCAGAAAGTTATTTGAAAGAATAGTAGATAATCTTTTGGAAGAATGTAGAAAAGGATATGAAGAAAGAAAATGTGATGTTATTTCTAATCATGGATAGAGAATAGATAAGAAGACAGATTGTTTGATTTATTAATCTTCAATCCAACCATAAACAATCAAATAAAAAATTACGGAGTAAATGGACGACAGTTCATTTACGGAGTATTAGTCTGTCTTCTTAAATAGTTATATATCTTGTTTCGGTTCGGCAGACGTACCCAAAGGTGACGTCAAAATTCCGATTTTTAGAAATCCGACGTACCCAAAAGTGACGTTTGCCGAACTCTCGTAAAAAATCGAAGGAGGTTTGCATTGCAAAAAACAGAATACTTTACTAGATTCCCAAACGAATACATCCAGGGGGATATTAAAACGAAATTTGGAGTTAGTAGAAAATTTTATATTACTTACATTCTAATTGACAAATATAGATCCTACGAGGACTATAGTTGGATTACTATCAGAAAGGTTCTTGAATTTTATGGTTATAAAACCACAAAAAGAAAACCAAAAGCGTTCCAAGAAATATTAGACGTTCTTGAATACATGATAAATAACAAGATGATCATAGTAAAACAAGATTTAGACTCTATTGGTTATGATACTGGAATAGAAATAAAAGTTATTCCAGATAATTTTGAAGCAAGAGAAAATTTTTCTAAAATCACATCGTCACAATTAGATTTCATTATGATGAATGAATCTAGTATCAATAAAGAGAATATATTAATGACATTTCTCTATATCAATTCTTACATATTCTTCAGACCAAAAATTAACAATGAAGAGGTGTTATATAACCCAGAGGAAAAACCGGAAGCTTTTTTCAGAAGCTTAAAAACGATGGCTGAAGATTTAAAGACATCAAAAGATAGTATAACACAATGTATTAAATATCTAACTTCTCAATTTGGAGATATCAATCCACTTCTTATAAAAAAAGAAGTTGGAAGCATCCAACAAGATCCAAATAAGCCACCTAAAAATTTACCAAACATTTATGTCTTGAATCAGGAGGGATACGAAAAAGAAATAGAATGGGCACTTAAAAAGATGTTGAAAGCATATAATATAGATTCTTTTGGGGAATTGAAAGGAAGGAAGAAATGCAAAAACAAATAGAACATATGGGGAATATATAAGTAGAGAGATGTCATTATAAAACAATACCTCTCATTAGATGGCGTATGAGAATGAAAGATGGGATAGAAAGACTCGTACCTATTTACATTTCGTTCTCATAGTTGATGCTAAAACAATTAATCTCACATCAAGAAAGGATGACTAGAGATGAATATTTTTATAAACAAAAAGGAGAACAACAAGCATGACAAACGAAACAGAAACAGTAAATTCACAGAACCATAGCACATTACATATTCCAAGCAGGGAAGAATTTCATAGAAGATATGGCGGAGAAATCCGTGGATATGATTTTTGCACAGACTACTACCCTATTTCTATTGGACAAGATAAAGGTTCTAGGATCGCTGAACAGATTGAAAGAGATAGTAAACGTGAAGAGAAATTATATATGGAAGAAGCTGCTAATAAAGAAAGATGTAAGAAATATGAGGAGGAGTAAAAATTGTATTGTTTTTTAACAAAAACCGGTAAACTACGAAAAAATTACTTAGAAGTGTGCCAATACATACTTACTTCTAAAATGGATCATCATATCATTACTGTTGGAAGATATGATGATGTAGTTGATGAATACGATTGCTATACAACTGGACACAAAAAATTATATGCAAAAGAAAGAAGAAGTTTTGAAGAAAAGATTCTCAGTATTTGCAAAGAATTTAATATAAATTCACACTTTTGGTACAGTTATTTGGATATGTCTGTTGATTTTCGTGGAGAAATTAAAGATGTTGAATTTATGTTGAAAGAATTAAAGAAATATATAAAGAGAATTTAATAATGGAAATTTTAGATTTACAAAACGAAACAAAATAGACACACCGATGAAAAAATGGAGAGTATTATGCGGAGGGCTTAAATGTTAGATACACAAATTAATATGTATTCTGTAGATACCGGTCATTTCTACAGCAATCATGAAAAATATTTACATAATATGAATTGTAAATATAGGCAAGAACGTAACTATTTGAACAATTTATTGGAAAAGTTAGGAAACAAATTAAAAGAAAATGGTTTTACAGAAGACGACATTTCCAAATTAAAGCGATCAAAAATTGAGGATTACAATCAAGAAATAGATCCTATTATTAAAGAATTTATTGGTTGGAGCTTACTTATTAAGCACAAAAGAGACAAAGCTAAACAATCAAAAGAAAAACTTCTAAAACTTCTTTCAAATAAAATGAAACAGAAAGAAGATCTTTCAAATAAAATTGAGTATTCTAAATCTCATAACATCCCATACAATAAAAAATTTCGCTTTTCAAAAGGCGGCTGCGCAGTTATGTGCAGCCGCCTTTTTTGCTATGTGCAGATATCTGCAGCCACGGTATACACCGCATTGTAATACAGTGCTTCCTCCTGCACGGTACATTCCTCCCGGCGGGCGAGGATGTCGGCATCCGGGAAAGCATCGTGCAGTGCCCGCAGCCCTTGCAGCCGCGCCAGCGTAAGCGCCTGCGCCTCGGTGCGGTAGATCGTCTCTAGCTGCTGCCCGTAATAGGTGGTCTCCTCCACCGCGCAGGGCAGTGGCAGACCGAAAACCTCTAATTGCAGATGCCGGGTGCGGCACAGCCCATCTCCATCGGGTGCGGAGGGCGAAAGTGCGGCAGAATGCCCGGCAAAAAACAGCCGGTAATTTGTTTTGTTTTCGCCGGTCAGCTGCGACATCGTCTCTGCCAGCGGAACGCTCTGGCCTGTCTCCCATTCCAGCTGTGCCACTACCGTGCCTGCCGCCGGGGCAAAGATAAGGCTGCCGTCCCGCTCGCTGCGTGCCGTGCCGATCAACCCCTGCCCGGCTTCCACAGTCTGCCCGGGCACTACCAGCATAGTGCCGCTGGCAAGATTTGTACGCAGCACCGTCCCATTGCACTTTGCCCGCAGCCCATGCAGGGTGCCTGCGGCAATTTTAGGGCGTGCACGCGCAGGAGCAGCTTCCACCGCAAGTCGGCCTTTTTCAAAATTCAGGCTTGCCCACGAGAACTCGCCGCTTTCCAGCAGGGCATATTCTCCGGTGCGCAGCAGCTCCTCGGTTACGGCAGTGCCGGGCTGCAAGCCGCAGCTGCGCAGCACCGCACCCGCCCGCGCCCGCTGTCCGGTAGTCAGGCTGCCGTAGTCCACCGCCCATATAAGCCCTTGCAGCCAGAGCAGTACCAGCCCCCAAGCGACAAGCCCGGTCCATAGCCCCTTGCGCCGCAGTAGCGGACGCAGCAAAAAATAAAGCCCATGCCGTTTTTCTACCCGCAGCCGCACCCGCCTGTGCCGGGCAAGTGCGGCCAGCCGTCGGTACTGCCATGCTGCGCAATGGCCGTAAAAGCCGCCGGGCAGGGAAAAAATACCGTATAAATGCAGCCCTTGTCCGGCGGCATCGGTCAAAAGTGCCTCGGGGCTGCCGTTCCGGGCGGTAAAGCGCACCCCCGCCCAAAGGCTTGCAGCTTCCATGATGGCCTCCTATTCATCGGAAAAATCGGTGCGCAAAAACTGCCCCTGCACCGTCAGCCGGGCGGCGGTCAGGGTGCAGATGCGCAGTCCGCTGCCGTATACCGTGAACCGCCCCTTCGCCAGCCGCAGACACAGTTTGCTTTCGTCAAAAAACAACACTGTGCAAAAATGCTCGATCTCCATCCGGTCACCGCTCAGGTATACGGCAGGGCGGCTGTAAAACCCGGGCGGCGGCTGTCGGAACAGCCCGCGCAGCCAGTCGCCCGGGGTGCGCCGGTCGTGGTGTGCTCTGGCCATCTTTGTCCCTCCCGTCCTGCGCTTTGTACATTGCACAGCCCATGCTTCCATATATATGGAGGGGGAGGGCGTGCTTATGAGTAAAAGCTGCAAACCGCTGTATCCGGGGCTTTTTTTGCTGGGTGCAGCTACGGCGGCACTAGTGTTTGCCGCGCCGCAGACCTGCGCGGAAGCCTTCCGGCAGGGTCTTGCGCTCTGCGGCGGGCCGCTGCTGGTGTCACTGTTTCCGTTTCTGGTGGTGTCGGCGCTTATCATGCGTAGCGGCGCGGGCGAGGTGTTGGGTGTGCTGCTCTGGCCGGTGGTACGCTGTATCGGCCTGCGCAGCCGCAGCGCGGGCAGTGTGCTGCTCATCGGCCTTGTGGGCGGCTTTGCCCCTGCTGCCGCTGCCACTGCCGAGGCAGTCCGCAGCAGGGAACTGACCTCGCAGGAGGCTTCGGCTCTGCTGCCCGCCTGCATCTGCTCCGGGCCATCCTTTGTTATTCTGACGGTTGGGGAGCAGCTGCTGGGCAGCCGTACGGCGGGGGTGTGTCTGTTTGCCGCACAGGTACTGGCAGGCTGGCTGACAGCTGCGCTGCTCTGCCGTGTTCGCGGCATACCGGAGCCTTTGCCCGCGCCGCCCGCTGCCGCGCAAACTGAACCGCCGCCGGCGCTCGACACTATCCTTGCGCAAGCAGCGGTGACCTACCTGAAATTATGCGGCTTTGTGCTGTATTTCCGGCTGCTGGCGGCAGGCTGCGGGCTGCTGCTGCCTGCCGCGCTTGCACCCTTTCCCGCCATGCTGCTGGAAGTATGCTCCGGCTGCGACTACGCCGCCCGCACCGGTCTGTGGGCAAGCGGGCTGTGCTGTGCCGCGCTCAGCGTGCAGGGCGCTTCGGTGCTGCTGCAGGTGCGCACCCTCTGCCCGCCGGAGGTCTCGCTTCGCTCCTTGCTGTGGGGCAGACTGTTGCATCTGCCGCTTTCGCTGGCGCTGTTTTATCTGGGCTTACCGCAGAGCGCTGTGGAAAGCTTCAATACTTTGTGCGCCCGTGTAGTGCCCATGCGTCGCGTGCCGACAGATTGTGCCCTGCTGGTGTTCGCGGTGTGCTGCATCACGGCCTGCGAGGCCTGCCGCCTGACCGGAAAAAGGCACAAAACGCAGCTCCGGCAAACAAAAACCGCTCTGCGGCTTGCAAACCGCCGCAAAATGTGGTAACATAACTCTTGGTTATCATAATACAAAACGCAGCGACGGAGAGAGTAGGCGCTGTCTGCACGGCAAAGAGAGAAGCTTCACCGGCTGAAAGGGCTTCCATGTGCGGCAGGGGCTGAAGTTCGCTCCCGAGCGGTCTGCGCGAACGATGCGGACGCATCTATTAGCACAGGACGGTTGCGCCCCGTTACGGCGTTTGAGCGCCGTCTGCCCTAGTGCAGACGGAAACCGGGTGGTACCGCGGAGCGGAAATAGTCACAGCTTCGTCCCTTTTGCCTGAGCAGTCGGGCAGGGGACGGAGCTTTTTTGTTGTATTCCGCTCCATGAACACAAAGAATAAAGGAGAGAAAATCCATGCAAGCAATGATCGATGAGCTGGCCAAGCAGGCCGCTGAAAGCCTTGGTCAGGTGTCCAGCAAGGAGACGCTGGCTTCCTTCTGGCAGGAATACCTCAGCAAAAACGGCAAGATCCCTGCCCTGATGAAGAATCTGCGCACCGTTGCGCCGGAAGAGCGCCCCGCCATGGGCAAGATCATCAACGAACTCAAGCAGAAGGTGCAGGCAGACTACGATGCAGCCGCCGAGACCGTGAAGCAGGCAGAACTTGCTGCCCGCAACGCCGCCGAGACGGTGGATATCACCCTGCCTGCCAAGACCCGCCCCGTGGGCGGTCTGCACCCCCTGACGCTGGTCGCCAACCAGATCATCGACGTGTTCTCCGGCATGGGCTTTGCCGTGGCAGATGCCCCGGAGATCGAGGATGACGACCACAACTTCACCCGCCTGAACGTGCCCAAGGATCACCCCGCCCGCGATATGCAGGATACCTTCTATCTGTCCGATGAATTCCTGCTGCGCACCCAGACCTCCGGCGGTCAAATCCGCACCATGGACAGCCAGAAGCCGCCTATCAAGGTGCTGATCCCCGGCCGCGTGTTCCGCTCTGACTCGGACGCTACTCACAGCCCCATGTTCCACCAGATGGAAGGTCTGGTTGTGGATAAGGGCATCACGCTGGGCGACCTGCAGGGTGCGCTGAACACCTTCGTGCAGAAACTGTTCGGTGCCGACACCCGCACCCGTCTGCGTCCCTCCTACTTCCCGTTCACCGAGCCCAGCGTGGAGGTGGACGTAAGCTGCTTCGAGTGCCACGGCAAGGGCTGCCCCCTGTGCAAGCACACCGGCTGGATCGAGGTTCTGGGCGGCGGCGTTGTTGACCGCAAGGTGCTGGAAAACTGCAACATTGACCCGGACGAGTACTCCGGCTTCGCCTTCGGCATTGGCATCGAGCGTATCGCCATGCTGAAGTATGGCATCAACAACATCGGTCTGATGTTCGAGAACAATCTGCAGTTCCTCAAGCAGTTCCACGAATAAGAGGGGAGAGAACAAACAATGAAAGTACCTTTCAGTTGGTTAAAAGAATTCGTTGATATCGATGTCACCGCACAGGAGCTGGAGGAGAAGCTGTTCTCCTGCGGCTTCGAGGTGGAAGAGCTCATCCCGCTGGATGCCGGCATCAGCAAGGTGGTCGTCGGCAAGATCGTGGAGATGGAAAAGCAGGAGGGCACCCACCTGACCAAGTGTGTGGTGGACTGCGGCGCTTACGGCCACGAGATCCGCATCAGCACCGGTGCCGCCAACATGAAGCTGGGCGATTGCGTGCCCACCGCACTGGATGGTTCCACCCTGCCCGGCGGCATCACCATCAAGGCCCGCAAGATGCAGGGCGTGGAGTCCAACGGTATGCTGTGCTCCGGCGCAGAGCTGGGTCTGAACGATGATCTGTTCCCGGGCTCTGAGGTCTACGGTCTGCTCATTCTGCCCGAGGATTCTGTCCCCGGCACCGACATCGCTCCGGTGGTGGGTCTGGACGACTACATCTTTGATATCTCCATCACCGCCAACCGCCCGGACTGCCAGTCCGTTCTGGGCATTGCCCGCGAGGTGGCTGCGGTTCTGGGCAAGCCCCTGCATATGCCCGCCATGGACTACAAGGCAGTCTGCGAGCCGGACGCTCCCATCACCGTCAAGGTGGAGGCACCGGAGCTGTGCCCCCGCTATATGGCACACTATGTCCGCAACATCCGCATGGGCGAGTCTCCCCGTTGGATGAAGCGTCATCTGGCACTGTGCGGCCTGCGCTCTATCAGCAACGTGGTGGATATCACCAACCACACCCTGCTGGAGATGGGTCAGCCCATGCACGCCTTTGACCTGAACAAGGTCGCCGGCCGCACCATTGATGTACGCCGCGCCCACGAAGGCGAAAAGATCGTTACGCTGGACGAGAAGGAGTTCACCTTGAACCCCAACAATCTGGTCATCTGTGATGCTGAAAAGCCGGTAGCACTGGCCGGTATCATGGGCGGCGCAAATTCCGGCATGGACGATAACACCACCAGCCTGCTGTTCGAGTGCGCTACTTTTGCCCGCGACAGCGTGCGTAAGACCAGCCGTGCACTGGGTCAGAACAGCGATTCCTCTGCCCGCTACGAAAAGGGCGTGGACCGTTATTCTCCGCAGCTGGGTCTGGCACGCGCTCTGCACCTGATCCAGCAGCTGGATTGCGGTGATATCACCACGCTGGAATATGACCTGACCGATGGCCGTCCGCTGGAGCGCAAGCACATCGTCACCACCCCGGCAAAGATCTGCGGCGTGCTGGGCATCACCGTGCCCGACCAGACCATGATCGACATCCTGCAGCGTCTGGAGTTCACCGTGGACGTGCAGGCCGATGGCAGCTGGGACGTGTCTGCACCCCTGTACCGTGATGACGTGGAAAGCTTCCCGGATCTGGCCGAGGAGGTCATCCGTGAGTACGGCTACGACCATATCGTGCCCACCTTCCTGAACACTGCCTCCGTTACCAACGGCGGCTTGAACTACGACCAGAAGCAGCAGCTCAAGACCAAACGCCTGCTGGCTGCACAGGGCTTCTACGAGGCCTCCACGCTGGCCTTCTACTCCAATACCGAGCTGGATATGCTGCATATCCCCGCCGAGGACGAAGCCCGCAAGGCTATCCGCATCCTGAACCCCATCAGCGAGAATCTGTCCATCATGCGCACCCTGCTGACCCCCTCCATGCTGAACGTCATCGTGGACAACCTGAAAAAGGGCAACGCCGAGGGTCGCCTGTTCGAGATGGCACCGGTCTATCTGGCCAAGGAACTGCCTATCAATGAGCACCCCCACGAGCGTCAGACTCTCTGCATCGGTGCCTTCGGCCCCGAGGAGGACTTCTTCACCGTCAAGGGCGCGCTGGAAGCACTGGCAGCCGGTTTTGGCCTGACCTTTGATTATCAGCGCGAGACCGCCGCATGGCTGCACCCCGGCATCAGCGCCGCCGTGTACTGCAACGGTAAGCGTCTGGGCGTGTTCGGCAAGCTGGCCAACGAGATCAACGCAGAGCTGGAGATCGCCAAGGAGCAGAAGGACAGCCAGAACATCTATCTGGGCGAGCTGGACTATGAGGCTCTGATGTCCTGCGTCGAGGGTGAGCTGCGCTATAAGCCCCTCAGCCCCTACGCCGCTGTCAAGCGTGACCTGGCTCTGGTCTGCGACGAGGCTGTGGCCTGCGGCGACATCGAAGAGACCATCAGGAAGGCAAGCCCCCTCATCACGGAGGTCAAGCTGTTCGATATTTATCGCGGCGCAAATCTCGGCGAGGGCAAGAAGAGCATGGCCTTCTCCCTGACCCTCTCTGACCCCGCTGCCGAAGTCTCCAACGAGCAGGTGGAGCGCACCGTCAAGAAGGTGCTGGGCAACCTGAAGTTCAAGCTGGGCATCGAGATCCGCTGAACGGAAAGAATAAGAAATGAGTCCGTCTGTGCTGCTGGCACGGGCGGGCTTTTTCTTTGCGCCGATTTATGCTATACTTATCTTATATATAAACACAGCAGGAGGATTCAGCGTGGAGGATTACCGCACCATCCGGGGGACAGCCATCGGAGAATACGAAGAGAAGAAGAGCCGCTTCATTGCGCAGCTCTCCTTTGCGGACAGCGAGGAGGCCGCCGTGGCATTCCTGGAGCAGGTGCGCGCGGCCAACCGCACGGCGCGGCACAACGTGTATGCTTACCGGCTGCGGG